>Ga0207831_100025_pt1 | contig 347087 bp, 310 predicted proteins | sample TtanPargueraPR_7_FD_187741 | JGI IMG/M metagenome (GOLD analysis project Ga0207831, IMG submission 187741) | Aerobic enrichment media microbial communities from Bioluminiscent Bay, La Parguera, Puerto Rico - Tt and M1 (2) (SPAdes) | ecosystem: Environmental > Aquatic > Marine > Unclassified ...
GTAGTAAGACCCCTTGAAGACTACAAGGTTGATAGGTCGGAGGTGTAAGCATGGTAACATGTTCAGCTGACCGATACTAATAGGTCGAGGGCTTGACCTAAGTACATCAAAGAGATTTGAGTGTATGATAGTTAAGCTAAGAGTTAAGATATATAAGTTATGTAGCTTTGCAAAGGTTGATATGATGATTAAAGATGTTTTTCAATGTGTTGTTTTGAGCGTTTATTATTTAGGGGCATAGTTCAGTTGGTAGAACGTCGGTCTCCAAAACCGAATGTCGTGGGTTCAAGTCCTGCTGCCCCTGTTATATACAGATAAGTTATTCAATGTATAGAATTAATTTTATCTGGCCTAGTGGTTCAGTTGGTTAGAACGCCGGCCTGTCACGCCGGAGGTCGAGGGTTCGAGTCCCTTCTGGGTCGTTAGTTGCAAAACTAATTTTTTTTAATATTCCCAGGGCGCATAGCTCAGCTGGGAGAGCACCTGCCTTACAAGCAGGGGGTCACAGGTTCGAGCCCTGTTGCGCCCATTATATTTTACAATTTAATAATATGGCGGAGTAGCTCAGATGGCTAGAGCATACGGTTCATACCCGTAGTGTCAACGGTTCGACTCCGTTCTCCGCTACTAAGAAACTTATAACTATATGTTATAAGTTTTTTTAGTGTAAAAATATTTCTTATAATAATAAGAGTACATCTAAGAAAACTATAAATAATTTAGTTTCATAGTATATTATATTTTTAATATAATATTATTATAGTACAAACAATATATATCATCTATTAGATCATTTCCATGACTGCCAAATACTCCCATTATACGACTAAAAACACATACATAATCAAACAAATAATAACAAAACATATTAATTATCTAAAAAATACTACTTAATACAACATAAAAACAAAAATAATAACAATAATGTTATAAATACAAAATATTCACTAATTAGCTTTACAATTGCAAAAAAAAACAATATAATTAATATATGGTAATACTTATTTAATGTATTATCATAAATACTTTTTAATATGCATTATAATTACATAAATTTATAACAGATATATATATATAATAGGTTGGCTAAGAACCTATATTATTATCTTAAAGAACCGGTCTAGTCATAAAAAGATAATAGAACTTGAACATAAAATCTTAGCTGGAATATATAAAAAGGAGGAGTAATATGAAGAATATTACAAAGATAGTTTCAATTTGTTTTCTTATTTTATGTTTGACGCTAAGCTTAACTGCTTGTAAGGGGGAAGAAAAAACAACAATAAAAGAAAACGATGGGGGAGATGCAACAGTTACTGAAGATAATGATAAAGAGAAAGAACCAAAAGAAAAGAAAACTAAATATGATACATTAGTTTTGGGTTCATCAGATTTTAATGCTGTTTTTAGCCCATACTTTTCTACAACTGCATATGATACTACGATAACAGAACGTACACAGGAAAGATTAATATCCAATAATCGTCTTGGTGAGCCTGATTCTAATTTAGCTATATATGAAACACCAAAAGAAATCAAAGATGATGATGGTAATATAATGACAGTATATAGATTTAAACTTCAAGATAACTTAAAGTTTAGCGATGGAGAACCTATAACAGCTGATGATATTATATTTACATATAAAATATTATGTGATCCAAAATATGATGGATCTTCAACTATATATACAACTCCAATTCTAGGAATAAATGAATATCGTTATGATGATCCTAATTATGCAGAAGTTATAGAAGGATTTAAAGCGAGCTCAAAAGATGTAACTAAAGAAGAAGTTGAAGCACGTATGATATCTGCATATGAGTCATTTGGTGCTGAAGTTATTGATGGATATACAGGTTTTGATAATCCTGACGGTTTAGAAGGAGATGACTTGAAAAAAGCATCCATAGCTAAATTTATTGAAGTAGAAACAGGTTGCTGTTATGGTGATTATGAAGAAGAAGCTATAGAAATGAAATTCAAAGAGCTTGAAAAAGGATACATTGAAGAGAATTTAGCCAGTGGAAATATTAAGGTTCCTGATATTGAAGGTATTAAAAAAGTTGATGAGTTAACTGTTGAAGTCACTATTAAAGGAGTAGATCCAAAAGCCATCTGGAATCTAGGTGCCATTGAAGTTACTCCAGAACATTATTATGGCGAAGGATATAAAAAAGGTGATTTAACAAAAGTAAAAGAGAAAAATGATAAGCCAATGGGTGCTGGTGCATACACATTTGAAAAATTTGAAAATAATGTTGTAACCTTTAGAGCTAATAAAAATTATTTTAAAGGTGAACCAAAAATCAAAAACATAAAATACCAAGTTGTATCAAGTTCTAATAAGCTTGAAACTGTAACTCTAGGAGAAGTTGATATTTCTGATCCAACAGCAAGTCCTGAAATGGTACAAAATGTTAAGGATGCAGGAATTCATTATGAATTGATAGAAAATCTAGGTTATGGATATATTGGTATTAACTCTGAAAGAATTACAGATAAAAACGTAAGAAAAGGCTTAATGCATCTTATGAATAGAGAACCAGCAATTAATACTTATTATGGCGAGTTAGCTAGTATAATAGAAAGACCTATGTCTAGGGTTTCATGGGCTTATCCAGAAAACGCAGAACCTTATTATGAATTCAGCGCTGACAAAGCTCTTGAATGTTTTGAAGCAGCTGGTTATAAACAAGTAGATAAAAGTGGTAGTAAAGTATTAGAAAAAGATGGTAAACAATTAAGGGTTGAAATTGGTATAAGTGGAGATGGTATCATGGACCATCCATCAGCTCCTATCTTGACTCAAATGAAAGAGGAAATGGAAAAATTAGGTGCTGTATTGGATATATCTGATGTTGATGGTTCTATACTATTTGAAAGACTAGATGCTAAAGAATGGGATATGTGGGTAGCTGCATGGGATGCAACTATTGATCCTGATATGTATCAAACTTATCATAGTGGTGGACCTAGTAACCATTATTGCATAAAAGATGAAGAATTAGATCAAATAATTCTTGATGCAAGATCAACAAATGATATTGAGAAAAGAAAAGAGTACTATTCAAAAGCTCTTGATATCATCATGGATGAAGCAGTAGAAATGCCAGTTTATCAACGTAAGAATATGTATATATTCAATCCAGAAGTAATTGACATTGATACACTACCTAAAGATATGACGCCATTCTATGCATATTTCAGAGAAATACAGACTTTAGAATTAAAATAATAAATTATACATTTGCAGCCTTCGGGCTGCAAATAATATCTTAATTATAATATAAGTTGAAAGGATGGTGGAATAATTTTGAGACAATATATTATACGAAGATTATTCGTTTGTATATTTATTTTACTAGGAGTTTCTATACTAATCTATACTTTAATAAGAGTAATGCCAGGTGATTATGTTCAAACTATGACTGCAGGAAATCAAAATGTTACGGAAGAAATGAAAATATCCCTTAGGAAATTATATGGGACGGAAACAAACATAGTTAAAGGGTACGTCGGTTGGTTAGGCAAAGCTATACAGGGAGATTTCGGTGAGTCTTTCTTATATAAACAACCAGTCAGTGAAGTAATAAAAAGTAAAATGTGGACATCCTTCACTATTGCATTCATTGCTTACATAATACAAATGATAGTAGCGATACCACTAGGTATAATATCTGCAACAAAACAATATTCAAAATTGGATTATGGTGTAACCATATTTGCATTTATTGGTATTTCACTACCAAGTTTCTTCTTTGCAGCTATACTTCAAAGAATATTTGCTTTTGGATTAGAATGGGTACCATTACAAGGTATGATAACCGCTAGAATGGATTATACCGGTTGGGCACTGATTAAGGACAAGGCATGGCATTTTATACTACCTATTGTGGTATTAGCATTCTTAAGCATAGGAAGTATCATGAGATATGCAAGAACAAATATGCTTGAGGTATTGAATGCTGATTACATAAGAACAGCTAGGGCAAAAGGATTAAGTGAAAGGAAAGTTATATATAAGCATGCTTTCAGAAATACTTTAATACCTATTGTAACTATGCTAGGTAGTTTATTACCTTCATTATTCTCTGGTGCTATTATTACAGAACAGATTTTTGCTATTGATGGATTAGGTTTTACAGCTTTCAAAGCTCTGAAATCAGGAGATATAAATTACATGATGGGATTTCTTACATTCTCTGCTGTTTTAACACTTCTGGGAACCCTGCTAGCAGATATTTTATACGGTGTCGCAGATCCTAGGGTAAGATTGAAATAATTGGAGAGGGGAGAAAATCATGTTAGAAAAATCAAAGATAGATATTGAAAATGAACAAGTTACTGATAATGATAGAGAAATCATTGTTGACAAAATAATCACACCAGGGCAGCTGGTAATGAAACGTTTTGTAAGAAATAAATTAGCCATTATAGGAATGGTTATACTTGTTTCTATGTTTTTAATAAGTTTTATAGGTCCTTTTTTCTCACCATATGGTGAATATCAAATATTTTTTCAAAAAGACGGTGTTGAATTAACAGAGGACATTGTAAATTATGAGGATAAAAATATAAAAGTATTAATTAAAGCACCACCTTCAAGTAATCATTGGCTAGGTACTGATAGAGATGGTCGTGATACTTTTACCAGGTTGATGTATGGAGGAAGAATTTCATTAGTTATTGGATTTGTAGTTGTAGCAATAGAGTTGTTCTTTGGTATTATTTTAGGAGGTATTGCAGGATATTTTGGAGGAGTTATAGATAATATCATAATGCGTATAGTTGATATATTCTTCTGTATACCTTTTCTACCCATCGTACTTATTTTAAGTTCAGTATTAATTACTTTAGATGTGGATGGGTCAAAAAAAATATATTATCTAATGTTAGTATTAGGAATCTTGGGATGGGCAGGAGTAGCTAGGTTGGTTCGTGGACAGATTCTGAGTCTCAGGGAACAAGAGTTCATGATTGCTACTGAAGCTATTGGATTAAATCCAAGAAAAAGAATTTTCAAACATCTTATTCCTAATGTAATGCCTCAACTAATCGTTATAGCTACACTGGGAGTTGGTGGAATAATACTTACAGAATCGGGATTAAGTTTCTTGGGATTTGGTGTTCCATTTCCTTTTGCGTCTTGGGGTAATATGGTTAGTGCAGTAACAGACCCTATCATTTTGAAAGGATATTTATATATTTGGATTCCACCTGGAATCTGTATATTAACTACAGTTATGGGATTTAACTTTGTTGGTGATGGATTGAGAGATGCATTTGATCCTAAAATGAGAAGATAGGTGGTGACAAAGTGAATAGTAAAGCAGAGAGTAAAAAATATTTCAAACAAGTATCAAAAACCAATAAAAGTGTTATAAAAAAATATAATAAAAAGAAAAAGAAAAAGAATATACCCCTTAGTCAGTATGAAACAAGCATGAGAGACAGTAATAACCTGATTGAAATTGATAATCTTAAGACTTTTTTCTATACAGATATGGGGACAGTTAAAGCTGTTAATGGAATAAGCTATAATATTCCAAGAGGTAAGACAGTTGCTATTGTAGGTGAGTCAGGTTGTGGAAAATCAGTAAGTAGTCTATCACTTATGCGCTTAATTCAAGGACCTGTTGGTCAAATTGTAGAAGGTGAAATAAGATTCAATGTAGGAGATCATGCTATTGATTTAACTAAAACTCCTATAAAGAAAATGCAAAGTATTCGTGGCAATGATATAGCAATGATTTTTCAAGAGCCAATGACTAGTTTGAATCCTGTATTCAGGATTGGTAATCAGATCAATGAAGTCATTGAACTGCATAACAGTAATATGGATAAAAAAGAAGTAAAAGAAAAATCAATTAATATGTTAAAGTTAGTTGGAATACCTAGAGCAGAAGGAATATACGATTCATATCCCCATGAATTGTCTGGAGGAATGCGTCAAAGAGTCATGATCGCTATGGCATTGGCATGTGATCCAAAGATGATAATTGCTGATGAACCAACTACTGCTTTGGATGTAACTATTCAAGCTCAAATACTTGATTTGTTAAGAGACCTAAAAGATAAAATTGATGCCAGTATTCTATTAATCACTCATGATTTAGGTGTTGTAGCTGAGATGGCTGATTATGTAATAGTTATGTATGCTGGTCGTATTGTAGAACAAGGTACTGCTGAAGATATATACTTGAATCCAAAACATCCTTATACAGTTGGGTTGTTAAAAAGTAAGCCAGTAGTAAATAAATATGTGGACCGTTTGTATACTATACCAGGTTCTGTACCTAACCCAATAGCTATGCCAAATCATTGCTTCTTCAAGGATAGATGTAATTCATGTATCAACAAATGTGAAGGTGAGTATCCTTGCTTTAATAATGTAAGTGACACACATAAAGTGGCATGTTGGCTATATGAGAGGGGGAGGAAAAAATGACAGATACAATACTGGAAGTCAATAATCTGGTAAAATATTTTCCTATTAAAGCTGGATTATTGCAAAAAGTGGTAGGTCATGTAAAAGCTGTTGATGGAGTATCATTTGAATTAAAAGAAGGTAAAACTTTTGGCTTAGTAGGAGAATCAGGTTGTGGTAAAACTACCGTTGGTAGAACTTTATTAAGATTAACTGAACCTACAGATGGAGAAGTCATTTACAATGGAGAAAACATTTTTAAATTGAAGCATAAACAAATGCGAAAGTTAAGACCAGAATTGCAGATAATATTCCAAGATCCATATAGTTCTCTTAGCCCTAGATTACCAATAGGTGAAATTGTTGGTGAAGGTGTAAAAGAACATAATATAGTTTTGAAAGAAGAATATAAAGACTACATAATAAAAATAATTGAAGAATGTGGTTTGCAAAATTATCACATAGACAGATATCCACATGAATTTTCAGGAGGACAGCGTCAAAGAATATGTATTGCCAGAGCATTGGCACTTAACCCAAAAGTGATTATAGCTGATGAGCCAGTATCAGCATTGGACGTGTCTATTCAAGCTCAGATTATCAATTTGTTGAAAGACATTCAAGAAGAGAGAGGATTGGCATATGTATTTATTTCTCACGATTTATCAGTAGTTGAACATATCGCTGATGAAGTAGGAGTTATGTATCTAGGTAACTTGGTAGAGAAATCAGATAGGGATGAAATATTCAAGAATCCATTACATCCTTATACTAAAGCCTTATTCAGTGCTGTACCTGTACCTGATCCTACTCTTAAGAAAAAAAGGATTATACTACAAGGTGAAATACCTTCTCCAGCAAATCCTCCAAAAGGATGTAAATTCTGTACAAGATGTTCTTATGCAGAAAAAATCTGTAGAGAAGAAGTTCCAGAGTATAAAGATATTGGTAATAACCATTATGTTGCCTGTCATCTTTATGATTAGGTAGGTGATACATATGAAAGACCAGTTTAATGACAATGATGTTACTATTGCTGATATGAATGTTCCTGGTATGCCATGGTATAGGAAAAGGAAAAAAGTATCAAGTAAAGCAAGAGTTTCACTTAATAGAAGAGAAAGATGGGCTGCTATGATAGGGTTTTTTGAAGCAATATTTCCTATCATTATGATATATGCTGCAGGAATTCTCCTTATATTTTTATTTATATATTTTATATGGTTATGATTAAAAGGCGGATCTGGTTATCCGCCTTTTAATCATATAATATACTTTATATGATTGAATTTTAATCAATAATTTGGAAATAATAAATAGAATGGTATATATTAACATAAAACAATATAAAAGGAGTGGTATATATGCCTTTTCTATTAAAGCCTGTAGTTTTGTATGTAGTTGCTATTGTATTACTTAGAATTACTGGTAGAAGGTCATTGGCGCAGATGACTATTGCACAGACAGTAATGGTTATATCTATTGGAGCAATCATTGTAGAGCCTTTCGCTGATAAGGATATTATAAAAACAATAATTGCAGCTTCAATATATATAGTTCTATTACTTTTATTTGAATATCTGGAATTTCATTTTCACTTCTTTGAAAAAATAGCAGTTGGAAAAGAAGTCATCATCATAGAAAATGGGAATTTTATACCTGCAAACCTAAAAAAACTTAAGCTTACCAAAGCAGAGATTATGACTAGGGTTAGACAAGAAGGAATACCTAATCTTAATTATATTGAAAAAGGAACATTAGAACCAAATGGACAATTTGGTTTTATATTGAAAAGGGGAGCTGAGCCAATTAGGGTTCAAGATATGGAATATCTATTAAATGCCATATTACTAAAACAGCATATAATAGATAAACCAATAGATCTGGTTGATGAATTAAAAAAACAGCAGATATAAATATCATTATATATAATTATATTTTTCAAGTATTAACATGGTAGTTAAAATTATTGAAAAGTAAATGGTTATAGTCAAACAAATCTGGTTGAAACTTAAGTTGATTTCTCTTATATTGTTAAATAACTTTATCTTTTTGTACAAGAATCTATAGAAAAATAGACCAAGTATAATACTAACTATATAGAGCAAGCTTTTAATTAAATATCCATCTAATGTTATATGTAGATTTACATTAAATAGGAATTTAATTAACTCAATTCCCATTATACCACCTAGGAAACATAAAGTTCCTAACATGGCTATTGCAATTTTTTGATTAAAGGGTGGAGAATATTTTTTACCATCATAAGAACCTCTGAACATGCTTAGATACTTTACAAAAGATAGAATAGTACCAAGATTAATAAGGATAAATCCATAATCCATTAAACCACTGTAACTACCTTTTTGAATTAGGTATTTGGAGATACTACCGTTGAAAAATGGAGCTCCAGTTATACCTAATATAGCCATAAAAGTAAATATACTAACAAAGGGCATCCGTTTGAAGACTCCTCTTATCTGACGTATATCTCTGGTTTCATATTCTTCTATAATAATACCGGCTGTTAAAAATAATACGGATTTAAAAATGGCATGGTTGATGATATGATAAATACTGCCCCAGTAACTATATGTGTTATTAAGGCTCAAACCAAAGATAATCAGACCAATTTGACTTATAGTATGATAGGAAAGAATTAATTTTATATCTACTTGAGATAATGCAAATATGAATCCTACTACAGCAGTCAAAAATCCCATAATAAGAAATATGGTACTTGTATCAAAGGCAGGAGAAAACATATTCTGAATTCTGAAGAATAGATAAACACCACATTTAACATACAACCCTGATAATATTGCTGAAACAATAGAAGGGGAGGAGTGGGTTCCATGAGCTCTAGGCAGCCAGCTGAATAGTGGCATGACTGCTGATTTCAGGCTTATAGCAGTTATGATTAAGCTATAAGGCAGTATCAATGATTTTATATCTGTAACTCTAATCATCTTATCCTGGATGATTGTAATATCCAGAGAACCAAAAATCTTGTATATGTATCCAATACCTATGAGAAAAAAAGTCATAGCTACGATATTTATAAGTAGGTACAGCATGCCGTCATATATTGACCTACTATCTTTTTTGAACATAATCAGTATACTAACAACAATAGTTGATACTTCAATAAGAACATATAGATTAAAAAAATCCATTGATAGGAAAATACCGTTTATCAAACCTTGAAGTATCAAGAATAAAAATAAAAACAAATTATTCATATAGTGCTTTCTGAAATTATATATAATCATGCATGTAAAGAGGAATATTGTAAGCATAACAAAAACAGAAGATATAATATCAGCCTTTAGTGCAATACCTACACCAGCCTTATAGTTACCTAGAATACTGGTTATGGGACTATTGTTTTTTATATGGGTAAAATTAATTACACTACATACAAAAAGAATTAGTTGAGATATTAGTATCAAAGGTTTATTGTATCTAGTTTTGAATAGATAGGATATTGATGCAATTATAATTGGAATTAAAATAAAAAAATATAGCTGTATCATATATTCTCTCCTCTTTTTTTAGTAGCTTTATACCAGTTAGTTGTACCATAACGGTGATATAGTGTGATGAACATAGTAAGACTAACTGCTGTTATAGAAATACCTATTACAACTGCTGTAATCATCAAAGCTTGAGGTAACGGGTCAGAAGTAACTTTTTCTATATTTTTACCAATAGGTGGTATAGAATTATCAGTATAATTTATTGTTAAAAAAAACAAGATTATCCCAGATTGAATAATTCCCATAGAGATAATTGTCTTTATTATATTACGTCTAGCCAAAAGACCGTACATACCTATAAAAAATAATGCTATACCTATAGTTTCACCATTTATTATATTATTCATATCACAGACCTCCTTCTTCCATATTATCTGCTTTCAAAAAGTACAAATCTAAAGAAAATTATACTTAGCCCACAATAAACTTTAGTCGCAATCAAGATGTTCATGACTATAAGATATATTTGGTTGACTAGCAGGATTGAGCTTCCATTTAAATGAAGTACAAATATGGTTACGATTAATATAATACAGAGAAAAAGGATTTTCTCGATTTTTTGTAATCTTGATAATGAAACTTCCAATTCAGGATTTATAATATATTGAATTATAAATGTTGAGCTGATAATTGCACCACCTTGAAAACCACCACCAGGAGTGCTATGGCCATTTATTGTAATATATATACCAAATAAAAATATGATGGGGTACAATACTCCCAATGATTTCATAAGAAGTTCAGATCTGCTTCTCATAGCCTACCTCCTTAATAATCTCCTTCATGTCTAGAAAAGTAGATTATACCTATAATACTTATCAATAATAGTAAAGTTTCAAATATTGTATCGAACACTCTATAATTCAAATAGATTGAGGTAACAACATTGATGCTGCCAGTTTCTCTATAGCTATTTTTAATGTAATAGTTTAGTACATCAGTGGCGTTATCTATGGGTATGATATCAAAAGATATACACAGGAAAAAAAGTAGTATCAAATATATAGCTATTGATTTTCTTCTCATAACAACGAATCTCCTTCATCTTCAACAATGTAATCATGACCAACATTAATGCTGCTGTTTATATCAATATAGCTTATCAAATCATCAAAATGATAATTTGACTTATCACCATATATAGTTGTACTGGAAACATTGTGTTGTACAATTACATCGTAGGGGTAATCATTAACTATTTCTTCAATGCTTTTGTCTGATATGACAATATCAAGTTCCAGTTCTTTTTCATAGGAGTAGTTACCTAATGTTTTACACAAAGCATTTTTTTGTATGATGGAAATAGGATCTTTGGGTTTTTCTATAATATAATACACTCGGAATACTTTATATTTATTTAAGGCAACCAGATATATGATAGTTGATAGGGTACAACCTATAACAGCTTCGGCAATAGCAACATCTGGTGCTTGGTATAATAGATAACAAAAAGAGCAGAGTAAGGAAAAAACACATAAATATACAATTGCTCTTCTAAGTGTATTAGTTTGAACAGAGAGAACAGCTAATACAACCAATAGTATCAATGCAACTTCTAGCATTAGTCATCATCTCCTATCCGTAATCCGCTAGTGTATGCTCCTCTAGCAATCGTATGTGTAGCTAAAGGGTTCAAAAAAAGCATAAGTAAAAGTATAAGTACTATTTTGAGGCTGAAGAAGCTAAAGCCTTTTATAAAAATAATACCTATAGTTATGGTTATGAATGATGCGGTATCAATAACAGAAGATACTAATACCCTCGAGTAAAAATTCTTGAATTTGAAAAGTCCTATAAAACCTATTAGCATGAATATAAGACCAATAGATATAATAATATATCCAATAGTAATAATCATTAAATTTTCCCCTTTCCTTTTACAAATCTTGAAATGAATATTATGCCGATAAAACCTAGTAATGTATATACTATAGCAATATCAAGTAAATAAGGTAGATCAAATAAAATTGAAAAGAGAAGTATCAACAGTATTATTTTTGCTGAAAAAAGGTTAAGTCCCAAAAGTCTATCCCAAATAGTTGGACCTTTAATTATTATTACTATACTTAATATAGATAATACCAACAAAAAAGAAAATAAATAATAAATCAATGTTTCACTCCTTTTCTTAGCGCTTTCACAATTTTTGGATTTATAATTTTATCAGATTTTTCAGGATATGTAGTTAATATCAATAGCTTATTACCTTTTCTGTTAACTGTAACAGTTCCTGGAGTTAGAGTTATTGCATTAGCTAAAAAAAATATTGACCATTCGTTGTTTAACGTTGTCTTAATAGGTACTAGTCTAGGACTAATATTCGAGGTAAATATTAACTTGAATATACTAAATGTTGATGAATAAATATCAATGAATAGTATAAAGATAAATTTAAGGAACATAAAAAAAGATATATTTATGCTGTGCAGAAATTGTGCACCTCCTGGTATATGACAACTTATAAAAACAGCAAAAGATGAAAGAAGAAAGCCTTCAGCTACTGTAAATATTGAAAAACTGCCACATAGAATGCACCAAATTACTGTAAGAAATAAAATAAAGATTTTGTGGTTTATAATATATTTCAAACTATTCCTCCTCCATTTAAGATACTATTATAATAACAAAAAGCATAATCATTTTCAATATAATTTAAAAAATTATAATAATTATTCACTTTTATTTTATAACCGATTATAATATATAAATTATATATTATAGCTATCATAGCGGAAAACTTTACATATTAATATTAATGTGTTATATTGAGAAAAATTATAAGTATATTCAATACGCATATGATTGGTGGTTAAGATGAATAATATTATTAGTTCAATAGAAGAAAATCCTATTATTGCAGCTATAAGAAACAAAGATGATATTGAAAAAGCTCTGGAATCTTCAGTTTCTACTATTTTTTTATTATATTCAGATATCTTTAATCTTAAGGAGCTGGTCCATAAAATAAAAGCTAGTGATAAAAGGGTATTTGTTCATATGGATATGATTGAAGGAATGGGTAAAGACAACAAAGCTATAGATTACATATCACAGATAATAAAGCCCGACGGTATAATCAGTACTAGAAGCAATCACATAAAGTATGCAAGAGATAAAGGATTATTTACAATTCAAAGATTTTTTTTGATAGACAGTCTATCTTTTAATACTGCAGTGAAAACAGTGAAATCTGTTAGACCTAATATGATTGAAGTTATGCCTGGTACTATACCTGCTACAATCCAAAAATTAAGTAATAAACTATCTGTTCCTATTATTGCTGGAGGGTTAATAGATACAAAAGACGATATAATATCGGTTCTAAAAGTAGGAGCATTAGGTGTATCTGTAGGAAAAACTGATTTGTGGGATTTGTAGTAGTATTTTTTATTTTGCTCTTCCATTTTATCAGCATTTGTAGTATAATGAAGCTAGATATTAAATTAATTAAATAAGTTCCATACAATTAGTTAAGTTTAAATGTAGGAGAATAGGAGTCACATTTAAATAGAGTTAGCTCTATTTATGCGTGGCTTTTTTTGTGTGTTTCTTATTATTTAATTACATTAATAATATAATGGAGGTCTTGATATGATTTATGATATTAGTATTATAGGTGCAGGAGTTACTGGCTCACTAATAGCACGACAATTATCCAAGTATAATTTGAAGGTATGTCTACTGGAAAAGGAATCAGACGTTGCTATGGGTACTAGTAAAGCGAATAGTGCAATAGTTCATGCAGGTTATGACGCAAAACCTGGCAGTTTAAAAGCTAAGCTCAATGTAAGAGGTAATGAAATGATGGGTGACATTGCAAAAGAATTATATGTGCCTTTTAAAAGAATCGGTTCTTTTGTAATAGCTTTTGATGAAGATGATATGGAACAGATTAAAACCTTATATGATTATGGTATAAAAAACAATGTGCCTGATATGAAGATATTAACTAAAGAAGAAGTTAGGGAAATGGAACCTAATATGTCAGATGAGGTAATTGGTGCATTGCATGCTCCTACTGCTGGTATCGTATGTCCTTATGAATTGACCCTTGCAGCAGCAGAAAATGCTGTTGACAATGGAGTTGAATTGATTTTAGACTGTGCCATAAAAGATATTAATAAAGTAGATGATAAGTTTGAGCTTGATACTACAAGAGGTAAAATAGTAAGCAAGTATGTAATAAATGCAGCAGGTCTTTTCAGTGATGATATTTCAGCTATGGCAGGGGATGATAGTTTTAAGATTAATCCTAGAAAAGGGGAATATCTATTACTTGATAAGAGACAAGGAAATGTAGTGAACAAAGTGATTTTCCAGCCACCTACTGTAATGGGTAAAGGAATATTGGTTACACCTACTGTTGACGGAAACTTACTACTTGGACCAACAGCTGAAAATATATTTGACAAAGATGACATTTCTACAACTAGTATTGGTTTAGATACAGTTATTAAAGGTGCAGTTAAGTCTATTCCATCAGTTAATACTAGGGATGTGATAACATCTTTTGCAGGTCTTAGAGCATCATCATCTGTAGGAGACTTTGTTATTGAAAAATCACAGAAAGTGGATGGACTCATTAATGTGGCTGGTATAGAGTCACCAGGACTGTCAGCTGCTCCAGCCATAAGTGAATATGTTATGGAAATTCTTAAGTCCATGGATATTGAGTTAAAGGAAAAAGATGATTACATTAGTACTAGAAAACCTGTTTATAGATTCCGTGAAATGGATGAAAGTGAAAGAGATGAGTTAATTAAGAAAGATCCTCTATATGGTAATATAATATGCCGTTGTGAGACTATCACCGAAGGTGAAATAGTTGATTGTATTCACCGTTCTATTGGAGCTTCGAACTTAGATGCTGTAAAAAGAAGAACAAGAGCAGGTATGGGTAGATGTCAAGGCGGCTTCTGTACTCCAAGAGTTGTAGATATTATTGCAAGAGAACTTAATATACCTAAAGAGCAAGTAACGAAAATGGGTGGAAAATCTAAAGTACTTGTAGGTAAGACAAAATAGATTTTATAGATATAATAAGTAAATAATGAATAATAATACTAAAATGAGGTGAATAACATATGAACACAGTTGATTTAGTTGTAATTGGTGGAGGACCAGCAGGTATGGCTGCTGCAATTGAGGCATATAAGAATGGTATAAAAGACATTCTGATTATTGAAAGAGATAATGAGTTAGGTGGTATTTTACAACAATGTATTCATAATGGGTTTGGTCTTCATATATTTGGAGAAGAGCTAACTGGACCAGAATATGCAGATAGATTTGCAAAAGAAGTAGGAAAGTTAGGAATTCATTTCAAGCTAAAAACCATGGTATTAAATATTAGTGAAGATAAAGTAGTTACAGTAGTAAATTCTACAGATGGACTTCTTAATATAAAAGCCAAAGCTATTGTACTTGCTATGGGATGTAGAGAAAGAACAAGAGGAGCGCTTAATATACCTGGTTTAAGACCAGCTGGTATATATACAGCAGGAGCTGCACAACGTTTCGTTAATATGGAAGGATACCTTCCTGGAAAAGAAGTAGTAATATTAGGTTCAGGAGATATTGGACTTATTATGGCTAGAAGAATGACTTTAGAGGGTGCCAAAGTCAAGATGGTATGTGAGTTGCTTCCTTATTCAGGAGGTTTGACAAGAAATATTGTACAATGTCTTGATGATTATGATATTCCACTAAAATTAAGTCATACAGTTGTTAATATTCATGGAAAAGAACGCTTAGAGGGTATAACCATAGCCAAGGTTGATGAAAATAGAAAGCCGATAAAAGAAACATACGAGTACGTATCCTGTGATACTCTATTGTTATCAGTTGGACTAATTCCTGAAAATGAGCTTTCACATGAATTAGGTATAAAAATGGATAGAGTCACATCAGGTCCTGTTGTTACAGAATCCATGGAAACTTCTGTAGAAGGTGTATTTGCTTGTGGTAATGTAGTTCATGTTCATGACTTAGTGGATTTTGTTACAGCTGAAAGTAGATTAGCTGGAAGATGTGCCGCTAGATATATTAGCGATAACAAAAAAGTAAAACAAGAAGATGCAATCAAGACAATTGCTGGTGAGGGTATTAGATATGTAGTTCCACATTTAATTAATAAAGAATTGGTTCAAGATGAGAATAAGCTCTATTTTAGAGTAGTAGATGTTAAGAAGAAAGTAAATATAGTATTAAAATCAAAAGGTAAAGTTATCTATTCTAAGAAAAGACCTAAGGTAGCTCCTGGAGAAATGGAAAGTATAAAAATAACTAATAAAATATTAGACGCCATGGCAGAAGGCGAAGATTTAGTAGTTATGTTGGAAAAACAGTAATTCTTTATTATTGAAATGGAGGTATTAGCATGAGTGAAGAGAGAAAGTTGGTATGTATTGCCTGTCCAATCGGTTGTAATATGACAGTTACATTGGAAGAAGGTAAAGTTATAAATGTTGAAGGGAACACTTGTAAAAGAGGAGAAGCATATGCTATAGCAGAATGTACTCATCCTACTAGAATATTGACAACTACTATGAGAGTACGTAATGGCAAGAATCCTCTTGTGTCAGTAAAGTCTGATAAGCCATTACCAAAAGAATCACTTTTTGATTGTATGAAAGCAATAAATAAAGTTGTTTTAGAGGCTCCTATGAAAGTAGGGGATATAGCTATTAAAGACATAGTAGAAGGGGTCAACATAGTACTGACTAGAGATGCAGATAAAACAAACTAAATAGTTTCAGCTAATAAAAGTGGTAAAACATATTTTATACTTAACTAACGTATAGAATATGTTTTATTTTTTTATTTTAATAAATTGATTCCTATTTTTTGTTCTTTTTTCAATACTTTTACTATATTTATAGATTGAATAATAATTTTATTGTATAATCAGTATGTAACTTGACTTTCCAACTTTAATTTAATCACATGACAGTATGTATTTTATGTAGTTGGAAAGCTCTATATGTAAATTAAAGGGACAGTAAATATAAATGGATTATATGCATAAAAAAATATATTAATTATAAAGAAGGGTGTATTATGAATAATTATTGGGATCAAGAAATCAACAACAACATACAGTACATAAAACAGTTGTCTAAACAGTACCCCACTATTAATTCAGCATGTACGGAAGTTATTAATCTTGAGGCTATACTTAACTTACCAAAAGGAACAGAACATTATCTTTCTGATATACATGGAGAATACGAAGCTTTTATACACGTACTTAACAATGCATCAGGCGTTATAAGAAGAAAAATCGATTATATATTCGACAATACCATTAGAGAGCATGAAAAAAGACGACTGGCAATGTTGATATATTATCCAGAACAGATACTAGAAAAAGTAAAAAACGAAGAAGAGAACTTGTTGGAATGGTATGAGATAACACTTCATAGGCTTGTTCTAGTTTGTAGAGAAATATCTTCAAAATATACTAGGTCTAAGGTAAGAAAAGCTCTTCCAAAAGATTTTGAGTATATCATTGAGGAATTGCTCCATGAACAACAAAGAGAAGTCAATAAACAGGAGTATTATGATGGAATAATCAATACAATAATTGAAATCAACCGAGCAGATAATTTCATGATAGCTATTTGCAGAGTAATACAAAGGTTAGCTATTGATAGACTTCATATAATTGGTGATATATATGATAGAGGACCTGGAGCACATATTATACTTGACAAACTGATGCAGCATCATTCCATAGATATTCAATGGGGTAACCATGATATTCTATGGATGGGAGCGGCAGCAGGGTCATTAGCTTGTATTGCAAGTACAATAAGGATATCTGCTAGATATGGTAACCTGAATACTATTGAAGAAGGGTACGGTATTAATCTATTACCACTAGCTACCTTTGCAATGGAATACTATAAGGATGATAATTGCGACAATTTTGATTTGGTGGTATCTGATAAAAGTGCATACACCTGTAAGGAAATCAATATTATTAAAAAAATCCATAAAGCAATATCTATAATACAATTCAAATTAGAGGGCAAGATAATACAAAGAAATCCTAATTTTATAATGAATGACAGGCTATTACTTAATATGATAGATTATGAAAAAGGTATAATAAAAATAGCTGAAAAGACTTATAAACTCTCAGATAACTATTTTCCTACTATTAATCCCAAAAATCCATATGAACTGACTATTGAAGAAAAAGATGTAATGGAAAAATTAAGACTATCCTATAAGAATAATGAAAAACTGCAGAAGCATACAAGATTCTTGTTTTCAAAGGGCAGTATGTATCTGACATATAACTCTAATTTGCTGTTTCATGGTTGTATCCCTATGGATAAAAAAGGAGTATTCAATAAAGTTACCATAGATGGTGAAAGCTATGGTGGCAAAGAACTTATTGATAAGATTGAAATGTTGATCAGAGAGTATTATTTTAATAATAATAATGAACTTAACAATATTGATTATTTTTGGTATCTATGGACTGGACCTAATTCACCATTGTTCGGTAAAAATAAAATGGCTACTTTTGAAAGATATTTCCTTAATGACAAAGCTATCAAAAAAGAGGATAAAAATAGTTATTATCGATATAGGGACAGTGAGGATAAATGTAGAGAGATATTACAGGAATTTGGTATAAGTGAAGATAATTCTCATATCATTAATGGTCATGTTCCTGTGGAAGTAAAAAAAGGTGAAAGTCCAATAAAAGCTAAGGGTAAATTATTAGTTATAGACGGAGGTTTATCAGAAGCTTATCAACATATAACAGGTATAGCAGGATATACACTCATATATAATTCATATGGTCTTCTTATGGTTGCTCATGAGAAGTTTGAATCTAAGAAAAAAGCAATTGATAATGAAAAAGACATTGTATCTTCATATCAGATATTAGAGAAGAACAATAAAAGGTTAAGAGTAAAGAATACTGATATAGGTAAAGAATTGAAGAAGGAGATTATAGGATTGAAGATGCTTCTTCAAGCATATCATAAAGGTATAATAAAAGAAAAATAGACAAAAGGAGTGTTACTAATGAAAATTGGCATGGGTTATGATGTACATAGATTAGTCGAAGATAGAAAATTGATTCTCGGAGGTGTTGAAATTCCATACGAGAAAGGTTTGCTTGGACATTCTGATGCAGATGTTCTGGTTCATGCGATTATGGACGCTTTGCTGGGAGCAATGGGTAAGGGAGATATCGGTAAGCATTTCCCTGATACAGATAATAAATACAAATCAATATCTAGTCTGAAACTAATGGCACAAGTAAAAGAGTTACTTACTAGTGAAGGGTATAGTATAATAAACATAGATTCAACCATTATTGCTCAACGTCCTAAGATGGCTGGTTATATAGAAGAAATGAGGACCAATATAGCAGATGTTCTAAATATTGAAATAGAAAATATAAATATAAAAGCAACTACAGAAGAAGGATTAGGATTTACTGGAGAGGGGCTAGGGATAGCTTCACAGGCTATTTGTCTACTGAAATAAATTTAATAATAAAAATTTATTATAGATTAGCTGGTATAAATATATACCAGCATTTTTTTGCCAAAAATAAAATTGATACTATATCAAATAATAAAAAAGAATGTTTAATATACTAACGTTTATAAAATAAAATAGAAATATGTACCATAAGTGTATAAATAGGTCATATAAAAATATATAATTTCCTGTTATGATATAATTCAGAAATATATATTGTTTAGATAAATTTGCATATATAACTTCGTTATAACAAATGATTATTTTTTGTGAGATAAAACTTAATAATATTAAAAAGAAGATAAGAATTAGATTGATAGTGAATATATTAGTGTATTGATTATTTTGATATTGATAAATTACTCTGTTTGAGGGAACTGCTCTACTATAGATATTGTCTCAAATAGTTTAGATATCCTTACACAGATTTTTTTATTTTAGAGTAGTGCAAGTAATTTATTACTTTTTAGGAAAGGAGGAATTCATTTAAAAGGCTTGATATATGCTGAACAGTTTAGACATTTTTAATCTACAAAAAATTTATAATAATAATTAAAGGAGAAATTTAATGATTAAAAAATTGTTATGTTCTATGTTTACAACTGTTTTATTAGTAGGATTATTTGCATCTCATGTTAATGCTGCACTTTTGGATCAAGGACCAGTCGAGGCAAAACCATTGGTAATTCTTATGGACTTTCCTGATTACAGATATTCAGACTTTCTAGACAGAGAAGTAGAAGGGGACATTTTATCTTACAGTGATAATTATGAGGCAGCATATTATCAGGACATGTTATTTGGACCAGAAACATATGAGGGTAAGGATAATAAATATTTTATGACAATGAATAAGTATTTTAAGCTTGAGTCAAGAGAGCAGTATTCTGTTAATGGAGGTGTAGCTGGATGGTATACAGCTAAAAACAATGCACTTCATTATGGAAACACACAAAAAGAAGCAAGCTGGTTAGTGGAAGAGGGAGCAGATGCTGTTTCTCAGGATACTAGCATTAACTTAGCAGATTATGACGTTATTGACAAAGCAGATTATGATAATGATGGAAATTATTATGAGCCAGACGGATTAATTGATACAGTTATTCTTGTTCATGCAGGAAAAGGAGAAGAATGGTACAGTGGTGGATCAATTGGTGCGGAAGCTGCAATATGGCCTTTTCAGTCCAGTTTATCTGGTTATAGAGAAGATAAATCACCATACGAAGTAGTTGATACCAACGGGAACACATATAAATTTGAAGATTTTGTCATGGTTGAGCAGGATGCTCCAGTTGGACTTATAAGTCATGAATATGGGCATTCATTAGGACTTCCAGATTTATATGGTAATTCAGAACCTGTCCAAAACTGGACTACTATGGCTGGAGGATCATATGCAGGATATCCAATAGGTTCTATGACAGTGGGTTATGGTGCATATTGCAGAGAACAGCTTCAAAAAGATCATGGAGGAGATTGGCAAAGGCAAAATAGAATTGACCTGGAGGATATTGGTTCTCAAGGTATGGATGTAACATTGATAGCAGCCAGTTCACAGAACTCAGGTACAGATGCTGTAAGAATAGACTTACCAGATAAGGTTACCACTATAGTAGAGCCATATAGTGGGGATAACACTTATTATGGTGGAAAAGAAGATGCTGCTTACCATTACATGACAACTAATCTAGATTTTACTGTAGATGCCAAAAAAATTATACAATTAAAATTCAAGACACAATATGATATTGAAGAAGATTGGGATTATGGCTATGTACAGGTTAGAGAAGAAGGTACCGAAGAATGGATAGCAATTGAAGGTAATATTACAACTACTGAGAATCCGAACATAGACGAGGGTGACTTCTTAAGAAATCCTGGTCATGGTATAACAGGAAACTCTGGTGGTAATTGGGTAGATGGAATATTTGATATTAGTGACTATGCAGGAAAGAAAATAGATCTAAGAATAGGCTATGGTACAGACGGAAATACTCAAGGAACTGGATTCTTTGTGGATGATATTAGAATCACAGTGAATGACGAAGAAGTATTCTTTGATGATGCTGAGGGCGAGTTAAGATTTGTACTTGATGGATTTGAAGAGAGTAATGGTGTTTTCATAGCGGAAAATTATTACTTGATTGAATGGCGTAATCAAGATAGTTCAGATGAAGGATTAAAACAATCTTATTATTATTCTGATACAACTCCATACGATCCAGGACTTCTCATATGGTATATTGATAGAACTTACGGTACATTAGACAGACTTTCTCAAGATGGAGAAGCTAACCCAGGGCATGTTTCAGTGGGGATAGTTGATGCCGATCAAAAACCTGTCATATGGAAATATCCAAATAAGCCAGAAATGAATGTTGACAAAGTAGAATATCAGATGCATGATGCAGCATTTAGTTTGAGAAATGGAGCAGAGTATTTTATTCAATGGAATGAAGTTCAAACCATAGATGTAAATACTAATACCATATATCCTATATTTAATGATAGCAGAGATTATTCTAGTCCAGATAATCCTGCAGGTGGTTTGATTCTACCACAACACGGTATAAAGATTCTAGTGACAGAAGAGAATGCTGATAGAAGTGAAGCAAAGATCCATATCATGAATGTTAATAATGTAGTGCCACAAATAGCTGAACCTAAAGACATAAAAATACAAAATGTACGTATTGCATTAGAACAAGTAACAGATGTTGAGATATTAAATGATTTGGTTATTGTGGAAGCCAGTGGAGATTTAGGTACTAAAGGATATATAGGATACATTGATGATAATGAAGATGAAAAAGTTGTTCAGTTGGAGCTTCAAGATGGTAAGTATGTAGGAACACTTAGCGATGAAATATTTGCTAATGATCTTGATTGGAGAGTTAACTTTATTGCTCTTGAAGATTCTCAAGGTGGTATGAAGGCAATCTATAATTCAGAAGTACATGACTATGGAGTTGATTTAAGTTCTGGAAACATATCAGGTTCAACATCATATGTTAAAAGCTTAGAAATGATAGCTGTAATTAAAGAAAATACTAGTCTAGGTTTTGGATTGATAGGGACTCTTGATAATGGAAATAATGCTTCAGAAAGTGATTTGAATAAGGTGGAATGGTCAAGTTCTGATGATTCTGTTGCAAACGTAGACCGCCAAGGTATAGTAACTGGAATAACAGAAGGCAACGCAACAATTACAGCAAAATTAGGAGGAGTAACTACCAGTTTTAAAGTAATGGTAGTATCAAATAGTAGTACTGTCCATATAACTAATGAAACTGAACCAAATAATACTTTTTCTGATGCAAATGGACCAATTGGAAATAATCAAATGGTATCAGCATCATATATAGACGGAGACAATGCAGATTACTACTATTTTGACGTCCTATCTCATGACACAATCAACATAACTGTGACAGGGGATGGTAATATGGGATTTAATTGGCTTCTTTTTAAAGAATCTGATCAAAGTAATTACGTAGACTATCCTGATACTGGAGGAAATATACTGGAAGGCTCTTACGAAGCTGATCCTGGTAAATATTATTTGAAAGTATATAAACATACTGGTAACAGTGGAACATATACAGTAAATATAGACGGAGCGTTAAAATAATATAAATCAAAAACACTATAACTGGCAAATGCTGGTTATGGTGTTTTTTTATATAAACCTTTGTTAATTAAGATATGTATTATTTGTATAATGTTTTATTTAATAAATGATATTTAATAATGAAAAATATAATATAAAATAAAAACAAAATCAATAATAATAATATGTATAGTGAAATTAAAATTAATTATGTGTAAATTAAAGTAAAAATATAGTATAAAATGTAAAATAAAATAATAATATTGTATATAAGGTAATAATACCTTTTAATATATTTAAATTCATGATATAATATCATAAGCACAATAAAAGCGAGAGGAGAATTTTATGGGACTACTACAAGGTTTAGCAGGTAATCTTACTGAAATGCCAAAAGAAGAATTAGAAAAAAAGTATGGTTTGTATCTAATAGAAGGTGAAGAAATCGAGATTGGTTATAAACTAGTTCGTGATGTAATTATATTTACCAATATTAGAATTTTGGATTTTGATAGCCAAGGTGCTACTGGTAAAAAAACTCGAGCTGAGTCAATACACCTTAATACAATATTTCATGTTACTGCTGAAACAGCGGGATTTGGAATAGACGATAGTGAAATTACAGTTTCTTACATAACATCACCATATTTCAGAGCTAATTCTATAACAACCAACAGCAAAAAATTTGAGTTTCCCAAAAAATATGATATCAGTCCACTTTATAGAAAATTAGAAATGATATCCATAGAAAATATGGATAGAATTAATGGTATAGGTTAACGATTATAATACCTTAAGAATATTAGGGGTATGAATTAATGAAAACATCTTTATGTAGTAATACTGCTACTTAAAGATGTTTTTTTTATGTGCAATATATTATATACAATTATAAAAGGTTTTAAAATAATAGCTAGAAATTTACTGATTTCCCTTGACTAGTTTCATAAATAGTTATACATTTATTATATGAAGGTAACACATGTTACCCTATCCTAATGATGGTCTTATAGAATAATTGAAATCTAAGCCTTCTTTTTATGGGAAGGTTATAATATCATAGATTATTTCAAAATTAGGAGGTATTTATGAAAGGGAAAATGGAGGTTGAATGGAACAGTGTAGAAGTAATTGGGGTTAACAAAGAGCTACCACATATTTTCGCTTTGCCTTACGACAATATTGAGGAAATTATGAATGATAAGGAATCCAGATGGAAACAGTGTTTAAATGGAAGATGGTATTTTAAATGGGTTGCCAAACCTTCTGACCGTGAGGCTGATTTTTACAAAAGAGACTTCGATATACATAAATGGGAACAGATTGAAGTACCTTCCAATTGGCAATTAAAAGGGTACGGAAAGCCCATGTATCTCAATACAAGATATCCTACTAGTATTAAACTAAAAAATATACCAAATATAAGTACTGAATATAACCCAGTAGGAGCATATAAAAGAAAGTTTAATATTGATGAAGAATGGTTGGAAAGAAATGTTTTTATCAACTTTTCAGGTGTTAACTCAGCTTTTTATCTTTGGGTCAATGGACAGAAGGTAGGTTATTCCCAAGGGTCTTTCACTCCTGCTGAATTTAATATTACCTCATATGTAGAACTTGGGGAAAATGATATAGCTGTAGAGGTTTATAGATGGTGTGATGGGAGCTATTTAGAAGATCAAGACATGTGGCGGTTATCAGGTATATTTAGAGATGTAGATTTGATAAGCAGACCTAAAGAAGAAATAAAAGATTTTTACGTTCATTGTGATTTGGATAATGATTATAAAGATGCAACTTTGACTATTGATGCTAAGGTAGAATGTGAGCATTATACTAAACAACGACGGGTTGAAATCAAAGTTCTTGATAATGAACATAATGAAATATATTGTGATACAAAATGTGTCCATGGTGACTTTATTAGCTTTACAGGTAAGTTGAGCAACCCTCATAAATGGACGGCAGAAACACCTTATCTATATAAAATTATTGTAGGCTTATTGGATAATGAGAATAACAGAATTGATCTTCGCTATTGTCAATTTGGATTTCGTAAGATAGAAATAAAAAATAATGGGCTATATATAAATGGAAAGTCTGTGCTTATTAAAGGTGTAAACCGCCATGAATTTCATCCGGATCATGGTCACGCAGTACCATATGCTAGGACAGAAGAAGATATTCGACTATTGAAAGCTAATAATGTCAATGCCATTCGTACTTCTCATTACCCTAATAATCAATGGTTCTATGAGTTATGTGATATCTATGGCATGTATGTTATGGACGAATGCAACTTAGAAACTCATGGCATTCGAAATAAAATTCCAGCTAGCAAAAGAGAATGGATTAAGCCCTGTGTTGATAGAATGGAAAGGATGGTTGAACGAGATAAGAATCATCCCTGCATAATTTTTTGGTCTCTTGGAAATGAAGCTGGGACAGGAAGCATCTTCAAAAAGATGAGAGAAGCTACCTTGAAAACTGATGCTACAAGACCAATACATTATGAAGGAGATCATAAATTAGAATATACTGATGTATTTAGTATGATGTATGCCACCACACAGCAGGTGAATAAAATTGGACAGAACAAGTCTGTACGAGTTGGAATAGGTGAAAACACAGGTCTCCTAGGTCATAAAGTAACACCAGAAAAGTATGAGAGCAAACCATTCTTACTTTGTGAATATGCCCATTGTATGGGTAACAGTCTTGGAAATTTCAAAGATTATATGGAAGCTTTTGAGAAATATGAAAGGTGTATAGGAGGTTTCATTTGGGATTTTTCTGACCAAAGTATACGTAAAAAATCTATAGATGGTAAAGATATATGGACATATGGAGGAGATTTCAGAGATTATCCCAATGATTATAATTTCTGCGGTAATGGTATTGTAGCAGCAGATAGGACTCCTCATCCTGCTCTCTATGAAGTAAAGAAAGTTTACCAAAATATTGATGTAGAAGATGTAGATGTACAAAAAGGTGTAATTAATATAAGAAACAAATATAATTTCATTAATTTATCATTTGTAAAATTAGTCTGGGAAATAATAGAGGATGGTTTTGTAATATTAAAAGGTGAGGTTAACGTAGACGATATTCTACCTAATGAAGTTAAACAAATACAACTAAATTACAATAACTATGAATTTAAAAAACATAAGGAATACTACCTGAATGCTAGATTCCAATTAAAAGATAAAGCTCCTTGGATGAATGCTAAAGAGGTAATTTCATGGTCTCAAATAAGGTTTAACAACGTAACTCTTATTAAAAACCATAAAATCAATAATAGCAGTGATAATATAATCATTAAAAATAATAGCAATGAAATAATTTTATACAATGATAAATTCCATGCAATCATAAATAAGAAAAGTGGTGGAATAAATTCACTTAAGTATAATAATAAAGAATTATTATGTGAAGAATTAAAACCTAATTTTTGGAGAGCACCAATAGATAATGACATGTTCTATACATTAAAAGATATATTTCCAATCCTAAAAAAAATGAATATAGGGCAGAGGTGGAAAAAGGCTACAGATAATAGAAAGGTAGAAGATATTGTTATTAATGAGGAAGATGATAATGTAAGAGTTATTGTCAAGTCAAGAGTATTCAGTACTGAAAATGGATTAACAACTACGTATACCTTTTTTACTGATGGAGCAGTTAAAGTGGAAAATCAGCTTGTTCCTATTAAAAACATGATAAGATTCGGAATGCAAATGGCTGTCAAAAAGGATTACAATATCATGACTTGGTATGGCAGAGGCTTTCACGAATCATATGTAGATAGGAAAGAAAGTGCAATGGTAGGTGTCTATAGTGCACCTTGCGAGGATTTGGTTCATGACTATTTGGTACCACAAGAAAATGGAAATCGTACTGACATAAGATGGGCTAAGATAACTAACAAAAAACAAGAGGGCATTAAGATTATGGATATAACAGGAGAGTTTATAAATATGAGTATGTGGCCTTATACCATGAAGGATTTGGAGGAAACAACACATAGCTATAAACTACCTAGAAGAGATTTCAATACTATAAATATTGATTATGGTCAAAGAGGGGTTGGAGGAGATCTACCTGCTATGGCATATCTAAAAGAGCCTTATAAATTATTACCATATAAAAAATATTATTATGGTTTTATTATCACTCCAATTAAGCTGATTGAATAGGTTTATAGGGCAGAAAGGGAAATTTTAATGAGAGTTGATAAGTTATACAACGATGAAAAATTAGATAAAAGAGATATGACAAGAAATAGAATAGTAAATGCATCACTAGAATTATTTTTAAATGAAGGTTTTAGAGATACAACTATGGCTAGGATAGCTAAGGAATCAGGAATAAGCAGAAAAACCTTATATGAGTATTTTAAAAGTAAAGAAGAGATTACAACTATAATTGATATGTGTCTAATTAGAGAGTATAATAGGATAATGGAAGAAGCAATGCCGAAATTATGTGGTAATGGTTATAATAAGTTGAAACAATATTTTAGTATTATAGATAATAACATTGATAATTTTAAAGATACAATTATGTTTACAGGTATATATGATTATAATGTAAAAACTAATGAAATTAATTCATCCCTAAGAGATGAGTTCTATGACACTATTAATCAAGCAACAGGGTATTTAACTGAAATATTGAAACAAGGTATTGAAGACGGGTCAATGAAAGATTATATAGACCCTTATTTGACAGCTAACACCATAGGAGATTCTTGGTTAAGTCTATCCCAAAGAGTATTCAGAAGACATAAAAGCCTGGACATGTCCGAAGAAGAATGCAGGAAAATGATTACTCTCCAATTATCCTTGTTTTTAGAAGGGTTGAAGGCATAAAATATTTGATTGACAATAGACAAAAAAAGGTGTATATTTTTATTGGCATATGCTATAAAAAGACAGATATTTATAGTTATATAATGCCAAAAAGAGTTCATAAGCAGAACATTTGTAATTTTTAATATAAAAGTAAATAAAATGATAGGAGTGATTTAAAGTGGCATCATGTGATACATGTGCATCAAATGGTAATTGCAGTGATAGCAAGAAAGAAAATTGTATGGTAGAAAATAACCCTATTAATAATGTTAAAAATATTATAGGAGTCATGAGTGGAAAAGGTGGAGTAGGTAAATCTACAGTATCTGTAATGCTTGCTAACGACTTGGTTAGAAAAGGATATAAAGTAGGATTATTGGATGCAGATATAACTGGACCAAGTATACCTAGATTATTAGGTCTACAAGATAAAAGAGCAGCAGTTCTTGAGACAGGTATTTTACCAGTTATTGCTGAAAATGGATTAAAAGTTATGTCACTCAACTTCTTGATTGATGAAGAAAATACACCTGTTATTTGGAGAGGTCCAATCATCTCTGGAACAGTAAAACAATTTTGGACAGACGTACTATGGGAAGACTTGGATTATCTAGTAGTTGACTTGCCACCAGGAACTGGTGATGTAGCACTTACAGTTATGCAGGTAATGCCTATCACAGGAGTAGTAATGGTTTCTGTACCTCATGATATGGTATCTATGATTGTAGAAAAAGCTATCAACATGACTAAGAAAATGGACGTAGATGTTATTGGCGTCATTGAAAACATGAGCTATATCAAATGTCCAGATTGTGGCAAAACCATTAAAATGTTTGAAGGTAATACAGAGGAATTCTTAGATAAAATGGGTATTAAATTATTAGGTGAACTACCAATGACTAAGGAAATTGCAAGAGATGGTATTAATAAGTCAGATGAAATAGCTAAGATGTTCGAAAAAATAACTGATGGAATAATTAAAGAATAATCGTATGCCAAGACCAAAAAAGTGTAGAAAAGTGGACTTTTTTCCTGAGTATACCTATTTTAAGCCTAGAGGCAGATCTGACCAGCAGTTGGAAGAAGTTATTTTGAATATAGAAGAATTAGAGGCCATGAGACTGAAGGATATCGAGAAATTAAATCAAGAGAAATGTGCAGAAAAAATGCATGTCTCAAGACAAACTTTCCAAAATATTATTGATAGTGCTAGGCAAAAAGTTACTAAAGCTTTGACTAGTGGTATGGCAATAAATATTACAGGAGGCATTTACTGCACTAAAAAATGTAAAGTGATTTGTAAAGATTGTAATCATGAATATGAGTTTGACTTTACAAAATCAGCTCAATGCCCTAAATGTAAATCAACCAACATATATTGTAAAAAGAAGCAACAAATATGTAACAGAATAAACAAATAGTATGCTAGCAATAATTCAACCACCCAAAATATATATTAAAGGAGCTGTAATAATACGGCTTCTTTTTTCTGCACCAATAATACCGTAATAACTCTAATTTCCCCTTCAACCACTTAAAAAAGTTTATTAATCGCAAAATAATCTTTATAAAATAAAATTAATTTCCCTTTCGCTTTTATTATAAATTGCTTTTTGTTATAATAGCAATGTAATATTTTACCTTACTATGAACATAAATAGAACTTGATATATATGATGGATGATTTTAATAAATCTATCTTATATAATGGATGCTTACTAAATTATAGTAAAAAACGAATATGGTGCTGTCTTAAAATATATTATAATATCTGTGTTTTAAGACAACCCCATAAATACTATGCGGGGTGGTTAAATGAATATTTCAGTAGAATCAATGAGCATAATCAACAATATATTTGATAATGCTTATAAAAATGGAAGAAAGACTCTATACGAACATGAAGTATATATGATTTTAAAGAGCATAGGACTTGATGTTCCAAAATTTGTATTCATAAAGAATTCAAATGAATTGACTGAAAAGATGTTAGAAAAATTCGGTCGTGATATTGTAGTCAAGATTGTTTCATCAGATATTTCCCATAAACAAAAATTAGGTGGGGTAAAAGTAGTAAAGAATCATGAAACATTATATGTAGGTTATGTATTGGATAAAATGCGCAAAGAGGTTCTTTCACATTTTGAACAAGAACCAAATATCGAAGGCTTCCTAATTGTAGAATTCATTCCTCATACACAAAGTATAGGATATGAAGTACTTATTGGTTCAAAAGACGATTCCTCATTCGGTCCAGTAATAACATTTACAAAAGGTGGAGATGATGCAGAATTTTTTGCTAAGTATTATGATCCTGCTAATCTATTCCTTCCTCCTTTCAGGTATAATAAAGCCTTAGAACTTGTTAATGATTTGAACATTTGTCATAAATTCAAAGATATAGGTCATGAAGAATATCTTGAGCTAATGGCAAAAGCAGCAAGTTTGATAAGTTCATTCGCTTTTCACTATTCAAATGCTAGCAAAGAGAAGACAAAGTATATTGTGAAAGCTCTTGACATTAATCCATTTGTAATAACAAAAGACAACAGATTCATTGCTGTAGATGGATTTGCACAATTTGAAAAAGTGGAAGACAATAAAGAAGTAATGAAAGAAGCTAATGTGAGAAATATAGAACCATTCTTTAATCCAAAGGGAATAGCTGTTATTGGTGTTTCCGCAAATCCGGATAAACATAGTATGGGAAGAGAGATAGCAAAACTCTTGCATGACCTTGGTAGAGAAGATATATATTTCGTTAATATAAAAGGTGGAAAAACCGTTATTGGTGATAAAGAATATCAGCTATATAAAAGTATAGATGAAATACCAGTTGAAACTGAATTAGCTGTTTATGTAGCTAAAGCAAAATATGTGTTCTCATTCTTTGAAGAAATGAAAACCAATATACCAAAATCAGTAGTGCTCATTCCAGGTATTCCTTCTGATATGAAGTATGAGCAGTTCAAGGAAAATCTCTCAAAAGTAATGCCGGAAGATGTGAGGGTCATTGGACCAAACTGTATGGGTGTTTTCTATGGAGATGATGAAAATAATCCAGGAGTAAATACATTATTCATTGATGAAGAAAGATTGGAATTGAATACATGTGAAGACAGTAATACTGTATTCTTGACTCAAAGCGGTGGTATGGCTCTTACCCTTATTGATAAATTCAGTCATTTGAAAATATTCAAATCAGTAGTCAGCTTCGGTAATAAATATGATGTCAAGATTGTTGATCTAATCAAGTATTTTGCTCCAAAAGAAGATATTAGTAATATAGCCCTTTATGTTGAAGGTTTTGACCAAGGGGAAGGTAGAAAATTCTATGAATTAGCAAAAGACATAGATAAGCCAATCATCATATATAAATCTGGTAAGACAGATGCAGGAGCTAAGGCAGCAGCTTCCCACACTGCAGCTATGACAGGTGATTACGACGTGTTTAAGGCTGTATGTGAGCAAGCAGGAGTCATTCTCATAGATGATATTAAAACATATTATGATTGTATAAAAGCCTTTTCTCTACTTGCTGACAAAAAGGTAAAAGGAAGAAAAGTAGCAGGTGTGGTTAACGCAGGTTTTGAAGCTACTATAGCAGCTGATGAATTAGGTAATTTGGAGTTAGCAACTCTCAGTGAAGAAACTAATGAAAAATTAAAACAGCTTAACTATCATGGACTTATAGATACATCTTCTTCAATAATCGATGTAACTCCAATGACTGAAGATGTTCTATATGCTAAGTATATAGAGGCTATAATTCAGGACGATGCTGTAGATGCTATGTTCGTAAGTATTGTACCACATGCAAATGATCTGAGAGCTTTACCTAACGCATGTTATGATGATGATAGTTTAGCTAATACACTTGTAAGGTTAGTTAAAAAATATAATAAACCTATTACAGTTTCAGTTAATGCTGGTAAGTTTTATCGTGAATTCGTATCAATCATGGAAGAAGGTAAAGTAGCTGTTTACGATGATATAAGATCATCAGTAAAAGCTTTGGATACTTTTGTATCTTATAATACAGGAATCAAAAAATAATTATGTGTTTAATCTATAAAATTAAGAGGTAGATGTTATACCTCTTTTTTTTATGCTCTTATTGACATTAATCAATAGTATAGTATAATAAAGTTACAAATAAATTATTAATAGTTACATATATGATACTAAGGAGTGATATTATGAAGAGAAAACCAAATATTTTATTCATATTTTCAGATCAACAGAGATGGGATACAGTTGGGTGTTATGGACAGCCGTTAGATATAACCCCTAATCTGGATGATTTAGCTAAGGATGGAGTAAGAATAGAAAATGCCTTTACCTGTCAACCTGTTTGTGGTCCTGCAAGAGCATGTTTGCAAACTGGTAAATATGCTACAGAGACTGGTTGCTATCGTAACGCAATTGCTTTACCATTAGATGCAAATACAGTTCCTAGATACTTATCACAAGCTGGTTATGAAGTGGGATATGTAGGTAAGTGGCATTTGGCTTCCACAGGATATGATTCCAATGAAGACATTGGTGAGGTGTGTAATTATGAAACAACAGCTATCCCTCCAGAAAGAAGAGGGGGATATAAAGACTATTGGGTAGCAGCAGATGTACTAGAATATACTTCCCACGGTTATGACGGCTATATGTTCAAAGATATGGAAAAAGTAGAGTTCAAAGGCTATAGAGTAGATGCTACAACAGATTTTGTACTTGATTATTTGGATGGTTATACTGGAGAAAAACCATTTTTCTTATTTACATCATACATTGAACCACATCATCAAAATGATCGTAACCGATATGAAGGTCCTGATGGGTCAAAAGAAAGATTTAAAGATTATGTACCACCAAAAGACTTGGTTTCTAATACTGAAAAAGGTGATTGGGAAGAAAATTATCCAGATTATCTAGGGTGTTGTGCAAGTCTTGATGAGAATGTAGGAAGAATAAGAAAGAAATTAAGAGAGTTAGGGTTGGAAGAAGATACTCTTATTATTTATACCAGTGACCATGGTTCACATTTTAGAACAAGGAACAAGGAATATAAGCGAAGTTGTCATGAAAGTGCAATAAGGGTTCCAATGATTCTTAATGGACCAGGGTTCAGAGGTGGAAAAGTCGTTAAAGAACTGGTTAGCTTAATTGACCTGCCAGCTACAATCCTTAATAGTGCAGGAGTTGAACAACCTGAGGATATGCAAGGATACCCAATTCAACAAGTAGTGGATGGGAAAGAGGTTAAGTGGCAGAAAGAAGTGTTTTTACAGATTAGCGAGAGTCAATTGGGCAGAGCAATAAGAACAGACAAATGGAAATATTGTGTTACTGCACCAGATAAATCAGGAGGAATGGATTCCCATAGTGATACATACGTAGAAACTTTTTTATATGATTTGGAAAAAGACCCATGTGAATTGACTAACCTTGTTAAAGATCCAGCTTATGTTAAAGTCAGAGAAGAATTGGCTAGTAGATTGATTAAGAGGATGAAAGAGGCTAAGGAAGAAGAACCAGTAATTTTACCTGCAAAATAATAAAAATTGTTATATAATAATCCTATATGTACTATTGAAAAAATAATCAGAGGTGACTATATAATGGAACAAAAGAGTGTAGCTCCAGCATTGACAAGAGGTTTAACCATACTTGAAATAGTAGCAAGAGAAGGAGCCATAGGATTTAACGAGCTAAAGGAAAAGATGGATTTACATGCCACTACAGTCAATAGGCTTATAAAAGTCTTGATGGACAAGGAATATCTTGCTAAAGACCAGAATAATAAATATACTCTTGGTATAAAGTTTTTAAATCTATCCAGCCAAGAAACTTTGTGGAATAAAATAATACAAAAATTGCATAATAGTATGAAAGAGATAAATGAAAAGTATGGTATAACTGTATTGTTGACATCATTAGACAAAGATAAAGCCACCGTAATCTATAAGATAATTGAATCATCCAATCTAGGTATGCTTGAAGTTGGAAATACCCATTATGACTTAATGAATTTTCCATGGGGGATTTTATATATAGCCCAGCAGGATAAAGAAAAACAAGAAGAATTAATTAAAAAGTCATATGCTGATCCATCTCGTAATATGAATGTAGTTGATAGAAAAGATATTGACAAATTAATTGTTGAGGCTGATATAGAAAAACATGTGGATGATAAAGGCTGGTTTTTTAATGGCAGGAGATTTGCTGTCCCTATTTTCTTGTCAAACGGCAAATTGATAGGCGCACTATGCTCTGGTTCAAATAAAGAAAATCTTAAGGATATCTCTATTGAAGATGTAATCAATGATATGAAAAAAGCGGTAGAAGGTTTATAAATTTATTCTTGACTAATTAATAAAGGTAATATATTATTAAGTTAACAAAAATTAAAACACAACATATAATAATAGTAATTAATAGACAACCTAGGTTAATTAATCATAAAAAAGAATATGGAACATATAATTTAGAAGCTTTGATAGGAAGAGTAGTTAAATGAATCTTAAAAGAGATGGAGTGTCACCGGCTGAGAGCATTCCTTAAGTGAAGTTGAATGAAGTGCATCCTTGAGCTTGTCCAGTGAAATAGTAGTAGCTGGGTACGGTGCTGACCGTTATACAGCCTGAAGTTGGAATAAATATATTTATTCAAGAAGAGTGGAACCGCGGAATAACTTCGTCTCTTATTTAATTAGGAGATGGAGTTTTTTTATTACAAATTATTGGAAAACTTTACTTAAGAAGTTTCTTTGATTTCGTTACGTTACTGAGTCATTTGACTTAATATGTACAACAAGGAGTGTGATAATATGGGATTGATAAAATATATCAAAGAAGAGATAAATGTAATTAAAGATAGAGACCCGGCTATAAAATCTACATCAGAAGTATTCCTTTATGGTAGTTTCAAAGCGATAATGAGTTACAGATTAGCTAATTCACTATTTAGAAAAAAACACTATTTCTTAGCTAGATGGGTTTCTCAAAGAGCGGCAAGAAAAACGGGAATAGAAATTCACCCGGGAGCCACAATTGGAAAAAATCTATTCATAGACCATGGACATGGAGTGGTCATAGGTGAAACTTGTGAGATTGGTGATAATGTGACAATATATCAAGGAGTTACACTAGGTGGAACAGGAAAAGAACATGGAAAGAGACATCCAACCATTGGGAACAATGTTATGATAAGTGCTGGGGCTAAGGTATTAGGTTCATTCACAATTGGTGACAACTGTAGAATAGGAGCAGGGTCAGTTGTACTTAATGAAGTGCCGCCTAACTGTACTGTTGTTGGTATACCTGCAAGGGTTGTTCGCAGAAACAATGAAAAAGTATCTCCATGTGATACTCTCGACCAAACACATCTGCCAGACCCTGTTAGAATGGAAATGTGCAAATTGTTAACAAGAATAGAACGATTAGAACAAAAGGTAGCATCAATACCACCTGAAGATTACTTCAAATTATTTAACCGTGAAAAATTTAGCAGATAAAACATATTAAATAGAGAAGGGAAAGGATAAAATGAAATTATATAATACTTTAACTAACAAAAAAGAGACATTTGAATCAATCGAGAAAGGCAAGGTAAGAATGTATGTTTGTGGTCCAACAGTATATAACTATATTCATATAGGAAATGCTAGACCATTGATAGTGTTTGATACGGTCAGAAAATATTTTGAGTATAAAAATTATGATGTTATCTACGTTTCCAATTTTACTGATATAGATGATAAAATAATCAAGAAAGCCAATGAAGAAGGGGTAGATTATAGCGAGATATCAAGTAAGTATATGAAAGAATTCTTAATTGATTCTGAGGGATTGAATGTTAAACCAGCTACTATTTATCCAAAAGCAACTGAAGAAATAGATGACATGGTCAAGATGATTGAGCAGCTAATTGAAAAAGGTTATGCTTACGAAGTTAATGGCAGTGTCTATTTTGAAACAAAAAAATTCGAACCATATGGTAAGCTATCCAATAAGAATCAAGAGGACTTGGAAGCAGGAGCTAGGATTGCTGTTGATACAGAAAAGAGAAATCCAATGGACTTTGTTTTATGGAAGCCAAAGAAAGAAGGAGAGCCTGCATGGAAATCACCTTGGGGTGAAGGTAGACCTGGATGGCACATAGAGTGTTCAGTAATGGCTAAAAAATATCTTGGAGACAGTATAGATATTCATGCTGGTGGAGAAGACCTTGTTTTCCCACACCATGAAAATGAAATAGCACAAAGTGAAGCTGTTAATGATAAACAATTCTCTAAATACTGGATGCACAACAGATTTGTCAATGTAGATAATAAGAAGATGTCAAAATCTCTAGGTAATTTCTTCACAGTTAGAGAAATAGTTGATGATTTTTCATATGATGTGGTAAGATTCTTTATGCTGAACGTCCATTATAGAAGTCCTATCAATTTCAGTAGGGATCTGATGCAAGCTGCAGCTAACGGACTTGAAAGGATTCAAACAAGTAGAGATAATCTAGAGCATTTATTAAAGAATTCCCAAGCAGACGATTATAATGAAAAAGAATTAATATTTAATGAAGAAAAAGAATTGGAAAAATATAAAATAAAATTTGAAACTGCTATGGAGGATGACTTCAATACTGCAGATGCTATATCATCTATATTCGAATTAGTCAAATTCGCTAATAAGAATACTGATTCAGATTCTTCTAGAAAATTTATTCAAGATATTATTATACTAATTGATGAACTATGTGGTATACTAGGAATAGTAAGCAAGAAAAAGGAAATTTTACTAGATGAGGAAATAAATGATCTAATTGAAAAAAGACAACAAGCTCGTAAAGATAGAGATTTCGCATTAGCGGATAAAATAAGAGATGATTTAAAAGACAAAGGTATTATCCTTGAAGACACACGTGAAGGTGTACGTTGGCATAGAGGATAATAGGTTACTTATGAGAAAGGAATGGAATTGATGCAAGATTTTATTGACTACTTTAAAGATAGTCTTGATATAAAAGACGTAAATCCTAAGCAATATTCACCTTTAGTTCTTGCATATATTGGAGATAGTGTATATGATTTGATAATCAAATCAAAAGTTATAGCAGAGGGTAATTCACCTGTTAATAGACTCCATAAAAAAACAAGTAATTATGTAAAAGCATCAGCTCAAGCAAAAATGTTTAGAGAAATCGAAGACATATTGACTGAGGAAGAATTTAACATATATAAAAGAGGAAGAAATGCTAAGTCGGGTACAGTACCCAAGAATGCTGATTTGATTGACTATAGAGTTGCAACTGGTTTTGAAGCATTGATTGGTTTTCTATATTTAGATAATAGATTCAAAAGAATCATTGAATTGATTGTTAGAGGAGTAAAATAATGACTACACAAACGAAAACATTTGTAAAAGGGGCAATGATTCTTTCACTTGCAGGTTTGATCGCAAAGATATTCAGTGCTCTATATAGAATTCCTTTAGCTTATTTGGTTGGAACAGAAGGGATTGGCTATTATACTACTGTGTATCCATTATATTCATTATTGGTTTCGGCATCTTTAGTAGGAATACCCAATGCCCTGTCAAAACTTACATCAGAGAAAATAGCTAAGGAAGATTATTATAATGCACATTATATTTACAAATATTCAATGATAATAATTAGCATATTCGGTGCATTTATATCATTGTTCATGGTACTTGGTGTAGATCAGATTATTAATATGGGCGATTGGCCAAGTGAATCTAGGTACGTAATATTTGGACTAGCTGTATCGCCAATATTTATATCTATTACAGGAGCTTTCAAAGGATATTTTCAAGGTATGCAGATAATGGTACCTACTGCTATGACTCAGATAATAGAAAATATAACAAAAGTGGTATTAGGTATAGGTATTACTTATATGTTAATACAAATGAATCATAGTGTACCATATTCAGTTGGTGGAGCTGCACTTGGTACATCCCTTGGATTTCTAGTATCTACATTATTTATTATCTTGTATTATATTAGGAAAAGAAAAGATATAAATAAACAAGTGATGGCAACAGCAAGGAAGAATCATATAAGATTTGGTGAAGTCGCCAAAAAGCTCATTGTGATTGCTATACCTATTACAATTGTTTCGGCTGCGTATTCTATAATGAATTTAATAGATTCAAGCACCATATATAAAAGGTTGGGTGCAATATTTATTGACAAGCAACAAGCTGTTGATATGTATGGACAGATGGGTAATGCTTTTACCATAGTCAATGTACCTTTGACAATAAGTTTAGCTCTAATGATTAGTATTGTTCCTGCTGTATCAGTTGCTGTAGCTAAGAATAATACTGCTGATTTAGTAGCTAAGATAAAGTTGGCAATCAGATTTGCTCTTTTACTTGCTTTACCAGCAGCAGTGGGTCTCTTTTTACTAGCTGAACCCATTATGGAATTATTATATCCAACTTCTGCAGGATATGAATATCTTATGTTGTATGCTGTCTGCTTAATATTTATAATCTTAGGACAGGCATTAGCAGGTATACTACAAGGAATGGGTAAATATTTTTTCCCATTAGCATCCCTTGCAATAAGTGTATTTATAAAAATTATTATAAACTATTCTCTAGTAGCAAGTGATCTACAATTAAAAGGAGCAATCATAGGTTCAATATGCTATTATGTGGTATATGTCATATTGAATTATTTGATGATAAAGAGAGAAACTAAACTTAAACTTAATGTTATCAAGATAGTTGTTAAACCCATACTATCAGCAGGAATTATGGGATTAGGTGTTTATGTAATTTATCATGGTATGTATAGGCTCATTAACAGTAATACAATATCAACTCTTCTAGCAATTATATCTGGAATGATAATATATGTAATTATGCTTATATTGACTAGAACTTTGCAGGAAGAAGATTTTGCATTTATCCCTAACAATGAAAAAATAATACAAAAACTAAAAAGTATGAAACTTATTAAATGACAAGAGAGGAATAGTAATGGATAATACGGAATTGATTCTAGAAGGAAGAAATGCTGTAACAGAAGCATTAAAAGCTGATAGAAGTATAGATAAGATTTTTATTATAGATGGTAAGCATGATGGACCAATAAAAAAGATAGTCTCTGAGGCTAGAAAAAAGAACATAATCGTAAATTTTGTAAGTAAAGATAAATTAAATGATATTTCATTAACTAAAAAGCATCAGGGAGTCATAGCTTATGCCGCAGCATACGATTATGTAGATGTAAAAGATATGATAAAATATGCTAATGATAAAGGTGAAGCACCTTTTATATTGATTCTTGATAGTATTGAAGATCCCCATAATCTAGGAGCTATACTAAGAACTGCTAATATTGCGGGAGTTCATGGGGTGATAATACCTAAAAGAAGAGCGGTAGGATTGACAGCTACTGTTGCCAAGACATCAGCTGGTGCTATTGAGCATACGAGGGTAGCTAGAGTAACCAATGTAGCTAGAACCATTGATGATCTAAAGAAAGAGGGTTTCTGGATAGCTTGTGCTGATATGGAGGGAGAACTTATGTATAATGTTGATTTGAAGGGTTCTCTTGCTATAGTAATTGGTAACGAAGGCGAAGGAGTATCTAGGAATGTAAAAGAAAAATGTGACTTTATAGTTAAGGTACCAATGAAAGGTGAGATAACTTCTCTTAATGCTTCAGTGGCAGCAGGAATACTAACTTATGAAGCCCTAAGGCAAAGAGATTATAACTAGAATGAACTAAACTATAACCCCTAGGATACTATTACTAACTCTAATAATACTTACTTTCTAATTATTATAGACTAGAATTGACTAAGTGTATAACTAGATTCTATAAAAATAAGAGAGGAAGAATAGGTATGGATAAGTTGAAGAAGCTTTATAAACTTAATGGAGTAGTCTTAGTATCTATAATCTTTTTGACAGTTATTTTCATGTCAAATAACGCATTTGCAGTTGAGAACAATGATGTAGCTCAAGGTAAAACAGCTACAGCAGATAGCTGGCAGCCCATATCAGGAAGAACAGCAGACAAAGGCAATGACGGTGACGAGTCCACTCGCTGGAGTGCCAGTGATGGGAAATGGGGACACTGGTGGAAGGTAGACTTGGGTGCAAGTCATACCCTTGATGGATGCAGTATCAAATGGGAATTCAATAAAGTCTATAAATACAAGATAGAAGTATCACCTGATGATATTAATTGGTTGATGGTAGCAGATGAAACCAACAATACTATTTCTAAGCAAATTCAAACTAATGATTTTAATATTGATAATATAAGATATGTACGAATAACTATTACTGAAACTGAAAATGGTTGTTGGGCAAGTTTTTATGACTTCAAGGTTTTTGGTACTAAAAAGTTCTCAGAGCCTATAGAACCAACACCATATTCTAATGTAAATTCTAATCGCTCTATTCTAAATTTCAATACAAATTGGTTATATTCCAATCAAGATAATGAAAACTATAAATCCATTACTTGTGATGAATCAAGATTTACCGATGTTTGTCTACCTCATTGTAATAAATTGCTTAATAAGCACTTTAATCTAGACATATCACAGGTCCAATTTATTTCTTGGTACAGAAGACATTTTAATGTATCTGAAGAATATAGGGGACGAAGGGTTCTAATAGAATTCCAAGGAGTATCAACAGTAGCTGAAGTCTATGTTAACGGAAGCTTTGTGGGTGAACACAAAGGTGCTTATACTTCTTTTACATATGATATAACAGATTATATTGATTATGGTAATGTAGATAATGTAATTGCTGTAAGAGTAGATTCTACAGAGAGAAAGGATATACCACCAGAAGGACTTATTGATGTGGATTTTTTCTTGTTCGGTGGGATTTATCGTGATGTCAATATGATTATTACAGACCCAGTATATGTTGATTGGACATTTCTTCGAACAGTACCTTTAGAAGATGACAGTATTATGGTTGCAGCAACCACCAAGGTCAATAATAAAAGTATGGTTCCAAAACAATGTAAAGTCATTTCTAATATAGTAGATGAAGATAATAATATAGTAGCTATAGGGGAAAGCAGTCATTCTATAGAGGCTGGTTCAACCCATGAATTCAATAATTTTACTACAAGAATCCTAGAACCTGATTTATGGCATCCTGATGACCCTAATCTATATAAGGTATATACTAGGGTTTTGATTGATGATACGGATTATGTAGATGAATATATAACTGAGACAGGACTTAGGTGGATAAATTTCAACAAGAATGATGGTAAGTTTTATATTAATGGAGAAAATATGAAACTAAGAGGTACTAATAGACATGAGACTTTTCCATATATAGGAAGAGCTGCGGCTAATAGACTTCAAGCTAGAGATGCGGATATCATAAAATATGAAATGGGATGTAATATCGTTAGATGTTCTCATTATCCACAGGACCCTGAATTTTTGAAAAGATGTGATGAAATAGGTCTATTGGTTTTGGAGGAGACTCCAGGCTGGTTTAATATTGGATTATCAAGTTGGAAAGATATTGTTCTTGACAATATTGAAGAGATGATAGTAAGGGATAGAAATCATCCAAGTATTATTGCTTGGGCAGTGAGGATTAATGAATCTATTGATGACAATAGTTTTTACAAGAATACTAATGCAAAAGCTCGATCACTAGATCCTACAAGACCAACAACTGGCTCTAGATTCGTTGCTAATTATCTTAGTGCTTTCTATGAAGACTTATTCGGCTATAATGATTTTACAGAAGGGATAAAAGAACCAAGAGTATTGCCTTGGCTAGTTACCGAATATGAAGGACACAAGTTTCCAGTTAAGTCTTTTGATAATGAAGACAGATTGCTAGAGAATCTATTAAGACATGCTAAAGTACAGAATGAAGCTCAAATGAGAGAAAATGTATCAGGTGCTTTGGGATGGTGTGCATTTGATTATAATACACCTCTTGCAGATTCCTATAGCAATAATAATATTAGATATCATGGTGCCTTTGACATGTTCAGGATGCCTAAGCATGTAGCCTATTTTTATCTATCTCAGCAGAGTAGAGAACATTATGGTCCTGTAGTATATATAGCTAACTACTGGAAAGAAAATTCACCATCAACAGTAACTGTAGCCAGTAATTGTGATGAAGTAGAATTGTTTGTCAATGGTATTTCCCAGGGAATTAAACAACCAAATCTATATACCAGCTTGAACCATCCCCTATTTGAATTTAAGGATATAGACTACGTCGATGGTGAAATAAGAGCAGAGGGACGTATCAATGGAGAAGTAGTTGTTAGCCATGTTAGACATACTCCAGGTCAACCGGTAAAATTATTATTGAAGGCTGATGATTATACCTTGACAGCAGATGGCAGTGATATGACAAGGGTTACAGTTACTGCACTGGATGAATATGATCAAATAGTACCTTTATCTAATAATTCAGTAGAGTTTCAGGTGACAGGAGCAGGAACTTTTCTCGGTGAATCACCTTTTATATTGGAAGATGGCAAAGGGGGATTCTTCGTTAAGACTATTTTAAATGAAACTGGTACAATAACCTGTAAAGCAACTTCTGATGGAATCATAGAATCAAATATCAGTATTTCTGTTGTGGATATGACTGAACCTATAGTACCAATAACAAAGAATGGTAATGGCGTTATACCTGAAGAAGGGGAGAATATAGCCTTTAATAGATTTGTCTCATCTGATAGTGAGCAGTCAGGTAATAGAGTTTATTATATAAATGATGATAGCTTTGACACAAGATGGTGTGCTAATGATTGGGATTCTAATCATTGGTGTACAATTGATTTAGGAGATGCCTACAATATTCAGGGGACAGAGGTAACTTGGGAAAAAAGTGATACTGTTTATAAATATAAGGTTCAAGTATCATCAGATAAGAACAATTGGATCACTGTAGTTGATAAAACAGATAATAACCTTAGTGATCAAATACAGAAAGATGATTTTGTAAGTAACGACGTACGTTATGTGAGAATTACTATAACTGGTCTAGAAAAGAATGCGTGGGCCAGTATAAGGGATTTTAAAGTTTTCAAATGATTGCCATTAAATAATATTGTAATTACATTTACAAACTAGAAATTATATAGTATACTTAAATATGCTTTCAAATTAAAGGAAGGCGGATATGTTTTGACACGAGAATTTCTATTAGTAGATGGTTACAATATTATTTATGCTTGGGACAAGCTGAAAAAAGCAGTAGAAGAAGAAAGCTTAGAAATTGCCAGAAAAAAATTATTGGATATAATGTCCAATTATCAGGGATATAAAAAAATTGAAGTCATAGTTGTATTTGACGCACATAGAGTAAAAGGAACTAGGAATATAGAGAAATATAATAATATAGATGTAGTATTTACAAAGGAAGTTGAGACAGCGGATCATTATATTGAAAAAGTTGCTCATTCAATAGGCAGAGATTATCGAGTAAGAGTTGCTACATCAGATGGTCTCGAACAAACTATAATACTAGGAAAAGGTGCAAGTCGTATATCAGCTAGGGAATTACATAATGAAGTTAATATGATAGAAAGTGATATTCGTAAGAATTTCATTGAAAAAGTTCAAATTGATAATAATCGTTTAGAAGGTCACCTAGACCCTAAAGTTTTAGAGTGGATGGAAAAGATGCGTAGAAAATGATAGAGGGGTTGATGTAGTTGGATTATGCTACTTGGTACGACGATTCATATGTTACGTATTCAGATGAACAACTTGTGGAATTAGTGAGAGATGGGGATAATGAAGCACTTGATTATTTAATGAACAAGTACAAGATATTAGTTGAAAAAAAAGCTAAATCATATTTTTTGATAGGTGCTAGTAGAGATGATATTATTCAAGAAGGCATGATTGGACTCTTTAAAGCAATTCGTGATTTTAAAGAAGAAAAAACTGCGTCCTTTTATTCTTTTGCAGATTTATGCGTAACAAGACAGATTATATCAGCTGTAAAAGCATCAACAAGACAGAAACATCTTCCTTTGAATTCATATATATCATTGAACAAACCTTCTTATGAAGAAGAGAATGATAAAACGACTTTAATAGATAAGATGCCTTCTAGAAAAATAATTAATCCAGAAGATTTATTGATTGGTCAAGAGAATCTAAGCATTATTGAGCATGAACTCAATGAGAGACTTAGTAAACTGGAAAAAGAAGTTTTACAAAGTTATATATATGGAAAAAGTTATGTTGAGATTGCTGGAAATCTAAAAAGACCAGTAAAATCAATAGATAATGCATTGCAGAGAATCAAGAAAAAAGTTGAACTTATTTTAGTTGAAAAGGGAGTATAAAAATACTTGACAAAATTTATGACATGTTATAAAATTAGTCAGTATGCTGGAGTAACTCAGTAGGTAGAGTACTTGCATGGTAAGCAAGAAGTCGGCAGTTCAAGTCTGCTCTTCAGCTTTTTTTTGCCCTGAATTAGGGCTTTATATTTAGACGTACGTATAATAAAATAGACTCTGTTCAGTAATGTACTATCTGAACTGAGTCTATTTTTTATATTGATATGAAAAGCCCCTTTTAACTTATATATCTATTATTTAGTATTATCTGATGAACATATTTCAATTTCAAAAGCAGTTGTTTGAGGAGGTAATGATGCAGTCATGATATGACTATGTTTTACAAGCAATTTATCTCCTTTAGCTATATCTTTAATACTTGCTTTTTTTCCAGATGCTTGATCAGTTATTTTTGTTTCTTCGTTTATATGGAAGATGATAGTTTGATCTTTTCCATATCCTACAGTAATCATATGACCATTTTTAGTTTCTTTTATTTCTGATACTTCTCCTTCAACTTTATTCGCCCTTAAAACGCTTATAGTATAAGCATATGTTTGAGGAGGTATGGACATAGTCATTTTAGAGTCATGGATAACAACTAATGCGTCACCTTCTTCAATATCCTTAACAGTCAATTCTTTTTTAGTTAATTGATCTGTAATCTTTGTATCTTTGTCAACATTAAATATTATAGTGCCTTTATCATAATCCACAGTAATCATATGACCATTTTTGGTCTCTTTGATTCCAGATACTTTTCCATTAACTTTATTTTCTTCTGCTTGATCAGTTTTCATTACATTGATTTTAAAAGCATATGTTTGAGGAGGTAAGGACCTAGTCATTTTTGAATCATGTAAAACAACTAATCTGTCTCCTTCTTTTATATCTTCAACGTTTACTTTTTCTTCAGTTGATGGGTCAACGATTTTAGTATCTTTGTTAACAAGGAATATTATACTGTTTTCTCCATATTTAACAGTAATCATATGACCATTTTTTGTTTCTAGAATGTTGGTAACATTACCATCTACTTTATTTCTTTCAAAAATATCAAAAGCGTCTTGGCTGAATATTTCTTCAAAGAATTCCACAGGTACATAAGTTGAATCATTTACTATTTCAGGAGCCATACCTAGTGAAAATGGAGCTACTTTACCTTTGAAATATGAATCTTTACCTATTGATATAGATGTCCATATATTACCTTTTGAGATATCTATAGAACGTGTCTTTCCATTCCATTTTAATTCATAGCCTAATCTTTCACATGTTAGTCTAAGTGGTAACATTAGAAATCCATCTTTTTGATATGATAAACCTTCTACTCCTATATTAGTATTAATTAGAACAGGTTTTTCAAGTGTCACCTCATTATTATAGCAAATTATTTTTTGGTCTGTCATAGCTTGTGCAGTCAACCCTGTTCCTAGTGTCAATACTCCTGCTAAAGCTAATGCAACATAATTTTTTTTGTATTTCATATTATAATCTTCCTTCCTTTTTCATTTTTAGTTTTAATTGTTTGTACGTTTATTAGACGAACCAAATTCTAAAAAGTTCCATATTTGTAATAAAATATTTAATAAAAATTATTTTAATTTTATTGGAACATTTTATTTGGTTATTTCGTTTAATAAAGGAATAATAAATAAGGGAGGAATTGATGAAACAAAAAATTATTACTTATTAACTATATAAAAAATGACACAAACAATTAAACGGAGGTAAATAAAATGAAGAAGATAATAGCAATAATAACAATAATAATGGCAATGTCAGTAGTATTTGTAGGATGTAGTAAAGATGAGGGCAAAGATAACGGAAGCAATATTGAAAATCCTGATTCAGGAGATAACAATGGTGATGGTGATAAAGAGGAAGAAGAAGTTAATGTTTCTATAGATGATATTGCTGCTGCAATTAAAGAGCAAATAAAGAATGATATGATTGAACAAGGTATGTCAGAAGAAGATTTCACTGAAGAAGGCGTAATACCTGGATATGTTGATGGAGATCTTAAGGCAGAAGAAGAAAATCCTATGGTAGCTCTTGATATTAATAAAGAGGATATTGAGCAAGGTAGATTAATTGCACCTATGATTAACATTAATTCTAATCATATAATTATTTTAAAGGCAGCAGATGATTCAAAAGTAGGTGATTTACAAGCAATACTAGAATCAGTAAAAGAGTCTCAAGTAGGTGTATGGGAACAATACTTACCTGCTCAATATGAAAAAGTTAAAAATAATATTATCAAAACTAATGGCAAATACTTATTATATGTAACATATGATAACCCAGAAAAAATAGAAGAAATTTTTGATAACTTATTAAAATAATAGTAAAATAGAAGGGGCTGCTTTCGATTAGGGTAGTCCCTTAATCTTAATAATAGGCTAACAGGAGAGAGCATATGGTATTCAGCAGTTTAGTATTTTTATTTATATTTTTACCAATAACTTTATTATTGTATTTTTTGGCTCCTAGAAAAATCAGAAATATTATTTTACTAGTAGTGAGTCTTGTATTCTATGCTTGGGGTGAACCTATCTACATTTTACTTATGATATTTTCATCCATAGTGGATTATACTCATGGCATGTTGATTGAGAAGTATAGAGAACAGGATAAGAAAGCAAAATTAGTAGTTCTATCCTCTGTAATTATCAATTTGAGTTTACTAGGGTTTTTTAAATATGCTGATTTTATGATACTGAATATAAATAATATATTTGGTACTACTCTTAGTGAATTGAATCTCCCTCTTCCTATAGGCATTTCTTTTTATACATTCCAGACAATGTCATATACTATAGATGTTTATCGTAGACAAGCTCCTGTGCAAAAGAATCCTATAGCACTTGCAACTTATGTTACATTATTCCCACAGCTTATAGCAGGACCTATTGTAAGGTATCAAACAATTGCAGATCAGATTAATAATCGTAAAGAAACTATTGATAAGTTTGCAATAGGGTTGGAACGTTTTATATTAGGTCTAGGGAAAAAAGTTCTATTAGCCAATAACATCGGCTTATTGTGGAGCCAAATCCAGAATACTGGTTTTGATGACTTGACTATCTTGACTGCTTGGCTTGGCATAATTGCTTTTGGATTCCAGATATATTTTGACTTCAGCGGGTATTCGGATATGGCAATTGGACTAGGTAAGATGTTTGGTTTTGATTTCCTGGAGAACTTTAATTATCCATATATATCAACTAGTATCACTGAATTCTGGAGAAGGTGGCATATATCTCTAGGCAGCTGGTTCAGGGATTATGTATATATACCTATTGGCGGCAATAGGGTAAGTAAATTGAAAGTATACAGGAATCTATTTGTTGTTTGGTTTTTGACAGGTCTATGGCATGGAGCTAGTTGGAATTTTGTGTTATGGGGATTATATTTTGGGTTGATAATTGCTGTAGAAAAAGCATTCCTACTAAAGTTTATTAATAGATTATGGAAGCCTATAAGACATGTATATGCCTTGTTGTTAATATTAATCGGATGGGTTCTGTTTTCTTTTGATAATTTGATTGATGGTATAGAATATTTGAAGATAATGTTTGGTTTGGGTGGTGTTCCTATAATGAATAATCAATTTGTATATTATTTGTATACTAACCTGATATTAATTATTATACTAATTATTTTATCGACACCTATCATTAAAAAGAAATATGAAATGCAAGTCAAAGGGCATGTCAATTCAAAATTGCAGACTATAGTAGTACCAAGTATATTATTTTTAATACTTTTCATATCAACTGCTTACTTAGTGGATTCAACATACAATCCATTTTTATACTTTAGATTTTGATGGACTTACAGGAGGTGGACAGTAGTGAATAGAAAATCAAGTATAACTATTATAGCAATGTTTATTGTATTTGTAGTGACAATCAATGTCTTGAATCTTGTTACAGAAGATAAACATTTCTCAGAAGCTGAAAACAGAATACTTGCTAAGAAGCCTTCTTTAACATGGAAATCAATTAAAAATGGTCGATTTACTCAAAGATTTGAAGACTATGTTACTGACCAATTCATATTCAGGGATTTCTGGGTAGGATTGAAATCAGATAGTGAAAGGCTGCTTTTAAAGCAAGACAATAATGATGTTTTCTTTGGTAAGGATGATTATTTATTAGAGAATTTTAATAAACCCAAAGAAGAGATTATAGATAGAAATATCGCTAATATTAATTATTATGCAAGTAAATTGAAAGACATGAAAACATATGTATTATTACCACCAACCTCCATTAAGGTAAATGAGAATAGGTTACCGCCTTTTGCTACACCATATGATGAACTATTGACTATCAATAAAATGAAGAACAATCTATTGAACGTTGATTTTGTAGATGTATATCAAACTCTAAAAGATAAAAATGACCAGTATCTATACTTTAGGACAGACCATCATTGGACAATGAGAGGTGCTTATTATGCCTATGAAGTATTAGCGAAGGAGATGGGTATAAAACCTATACCTATGAATGAATTTGATACTAAGATTGTAACGGAAGAATTCTATGGAACATTATATTCTAAGGCTAACAACTATCATATCAAACCTGATTATATAGAAGTTTTTACACCTGCCCATAAAACTAATGTTCAAGTTGATTATGTAAGTGAGAACAAATCTTCTAATTCCTTATATGAAGAGAAACATTTGGATACTAAAGATAAATATTCTTATTTTCTGGATGGTAACCATCCTATAGTTACTATAAAATCAGATGTATCCAATGGTAGAAAGCTTATGATATTCAAGAATTCCTATGCACATTGTTTAATACCTTTCTTAGTTAATCATTATGAAGAGATTCATATTTTGGATCTAAGATTTTATAAAATGAATGTATATGATTACATCAGTGAAAACAATATAACTGAAACGCTATTTCTATACGATATATTGAATTTTTCAAAAGATACCAGTCTAAATATCTTAAACATAAAATAACTTATAAATATACAATTGTAGAACCTCTTATAAAGTGATAATATATTTTTTATCACATTTATAGGAGGTTTTTCACAAGAAGCTAGTATCAGATTGATTGATAGTCCCTATAAATAGACAATATTTTATTTATTTATATTTTTTTTCTAAAATACTATTAAATTATCATGTCTAGGTCTATGAAATTTTTACATATTATGATATTATATACTAATAATAGGAAAAAATAGGTAGAACAATAAATATAATATTACATTTCAAAATGTATTTTTTCTTATGCTTATAATAAAAACATATCTTAATAAAAGATGATAACATAAGAAATACTCAATTGATTCTAATATACCACAATAGAAAAGGTGTAATTTTATGAGTGATATATTTTCTGGACTAGAGAAATTAGGATTTAACAATATTGAAGCAATGGATATATTCGAAGATGAAAAGAAGAAGAGAGCGAAAATGAAAATAAAAAAAACGTCTAAAATTTCAGCAAAAGATTTACTTTATGATAGGAAAGTATTATGTCCGGTTTGTGGTGAAAAATTCATTACTAGAACGGTAAGAGCGGGTAAAGCTAAATTATTGTCTATTGATACTGATCTAAGACCTAAATATGATATTATTACTCCTTATGTGTATGATGTCATTCTTTGTAATTGCTGTGGATATGCAGCTCTAAGTAAATTTTTTAAAAAGATAACAGTCACACAAGCAGATTGGATCAGAAAACAGATATCCAATACCTATAGAGGAAGAGAATATCCAGCTGAATATACGTATGAAGTAGCTATCGAAAGGTACAAATTAGCTCTACTGAATGCTGTAGTGAAAAAAGTGAAAGCAAGTGAAAAAGCTTATATATGTCTTAAGATTGCTTGGCTGTATAGATGTTATTCTGAGGAGTTATTACAAAATGAGAATCCTTCTGATGAATTGATAGAAGAAAATCATAAGTATGAAATGATTTTTATAGAAAAAGCTTATGAAGGTTTTATTAATACATATGAAAATGAAGACTTTCCAGTATGTGGTATGCAGGAAATGACAGTAATGTATTTAATGGGTGATTTAGCTAGAAAATTAGGAAAATTGGATGAATCAACAAAATGGGTTTCAAAAGTGATAGTATCAAGAACAGCTAATGAAAGATTGAAAGATAAAGCTAGAAATATTAAAAATCTTGTTAAACAACAGAAAAGGATAAATGCTAGAAATAAAGTTGATGATTAATTGGATTATATATTTCATTAATAGGGAAGATAGACGAGGGTTAATGATTTAATCAATTAAACTATTAAACCATGTCCATCTTCTAAAATTTTATATCATACTAAATGATGCACTATATGATTACACTACAATATAGTTGGATTAATTAACATTGAGACTGTTTATTTTTAGTATAGTCCTTATTAGAGCGTCTTTAGAATTTTTCCAAGGTTCATCTGCAAATCTATAATCATTTTTTTGAATAAACCAATCCAAGTCTTCTTTTAAACGGTTAAGATTATCTATTTCAACAGATACAATGATATCAATAAATGATTCAAGCTGAGAATCATTTAGATATTTTGGTGCTTCATTATAAAGTAATGCAAAATGGTTCAAGCAGAATCCTTTACTTGATTTGACTAAATCAATAAAAGACTTATCTTTTTTTAATAGATAGAAAAACGTATCAGTATATTTTTGAAAGGTAGATTCAATTCTATCGCATATATAACAACTTGATTCCTTCTCTTTTAGATAGGTAAAAAGCTTTGTGTCACTTTTATCATTTTTTGAGAAAAGCTTTTTCTTTGATTTTGGATTGCCGGATGAAATAAGATTTTCAATTTCATTTTGTAAATTATCAAGATGACTGTTAAGCATAAGAGCAAGACCTAATCTGTTTTTGTTAGTGTACATTTTAGTTAAATGCTCTTTACAAAATCCAAGATTATTAGTTTTTTCCCTTACATCTGTTTCCATATAAGATGGACCTAGTACAAATTGGATTGTATTTTCCTCAAGAGTCTTGTACATATTGCAGAAAGGACATTCACCTTCTTCTTTAAATGAATCGATTACAGGAATTGTATATATTTTTTCTTTCATTTTTACACCCACTTGTTTTATAATATATTCTATGATACAGAAGCAAGAAGCTTCTTTATAAGCATATGGAATATATTGAGTATAGCATAGATAAGGGATAAGTGATAGAGTTTATTAGATAGATAAGTTTAATTAAGGAAAAAATATTGAACTTATTGAAACAGATGTATTGATGTTTAGGTTAAACTATATAGATTATCTTAGGAGGGTAAATAATGGAATATATTGTAGAAAATAATAATATACTAGTTAATGATTATCTTGATTTTGATATTGAACATATCTTAGAATGTGGTCAATGTTTTAGATTCTATAAAAAATCTGATAAAGATTATCTATTAATTGCGTATGACAAGATATTAAGAGTCACTCAAGGAGATAATAAAATCATTTTTCATAATACAAACACAAATGATTTTGATACAATATGGACGAATTATTTTGATTTGGGAAGAGACTATGGAGATATCAAGAAAGTACTTAGTGATATAGATGGACATTTACATAAGGCAGTTTCAGAAAAAGGCGGTATAAGAATTTTACAACAGGATACATGGGAAACCCTTATCTCATTTATCATATCCCAAAACAAAAACATTACCCATATTAAAATATTGATAGAAGAGCTATCAAAAAAATACGGTACTTACATTGGGGAAGAAGATAATGTTAAATACTATTCTTTTCCTACTATAGAACAATTATCAGCTGCAAGTGAACAAGACCTAAGAGACCTGAAAGTTGGTTTTAGAGCACCATATATTGTTGATGCGTGCAGAAAAGTTTTCAACAATGAAGTAGACTTGGTTGGCTTGGCATCCATGAAAATTGAAGAAGCGAAGAATGAATTGATGAAAATCAAAGGGGTCGGACCAAAAGTAGCAGATTGTGTATTGCTCTTTGGAGCTAAGAGATATGAAGTATTTCCTACTGATGTTTGGGTCAAAAGAATAATGGAGCATTATTATTTTAATAAGGATACTAAAATAAAAGCTATACATGAATTTGCGGTAGAACAATATGGAACTTTAGCAGGATTTGCACAGCAATTCCTATTCTATTATGCTAGGGATTTCAAGATTGGCAAAAAATGATAATCAAGTTGTATAAACCTTAGTTTTTATGGCGAAAATATATATTAGCTGTGACACAAATGTAGACTATAATACAGAAAGAAATTAAATATATCCTATGCTATTATAATTAAGGGAATATGTATCTTAACTAGAAGAGAATGGAAATAGGAGTAAATTGAAGAAAACAAGAGCAAATGGAAGGTAAGTTGAGCTAATATTGTATAACGGTTGAAAATGGCTAAAATAAACATTTGCAATTAATTGCCTATTTTAATAATATATACCTTGAGATTAGCACTCGATTGAAGAGAGTGCTAACAACAGAAAAAGAAAATATGAAAGATAATTATAAGGAGGTAAATAAACATGAAATTAGTACCTTTAGGAGACAGAGTAGTTATTAAACAATTAGAGGCAGAACAAGTAACTAAATCAGGTATCGTATTACCTACTGGAGCAAAAGAGAAGCCACAAGAAGCAGAAGTAGTTGCTGTAGGACCAGGTGGAATGGTTGAAGGAAAAGAAGTTAAGATGGAAGTTAAAGTAGGAGATAAGATTATCTATTCAAAATATGCTGGTACAGAAGTTAAACTAGAAGATAATGAGTATATCATCGTTAAGCAAAGTGATATATTAGCAATAGTTGAATAATCATTGAATTGAAATAAAATTAAAACAAAGAAAACAAGGAGGGCTACATAATGGCTAAAGAAATTAAATTTGGTGCAAATGCAAGAACTGCTTTAGAAGCAGGAGTTAACCAATTAGCAGATACAGTAAAAGTAACACTAGGACCAAAAGGAAGAAATGTTGTTTTAGATAAAAAATTCGGTACACCACTTATCACTAATGATGGTGTTACAATAGCAAAAGAAATTGAATTAGAAGATGCTTTTGAAAACATGGGTGCACAACTCGTTAAAGAAGTTGCAACTAAGACTAATGATGTTGCAGGTGACGGAACTACTACTGCTACAGTATTAGCACAATCAATGATTCAAGAAGGAATCAAGAACATAGCAGCAGGAGCTAATCCAATCATTCTTAGAAGAGGTATGAAAGAAGCTACTAAGAAAACAGTAGAAGCTATCCAAGAAATGAGCAGTGCATTAACTGGTAAAGACCAAATTGCAAAAGTTGCTGCAATTTCAGCTGGTGATGAAGAAGTAGGACAATTAATCGCTGATGCAATGGAAAAAGTTTCTAATGATGGAGTTATCACTATTGAAGAATCAAAAACAATGGAAACTGAACTTGAATTAGTTGAAGGTATGCAATTCGATAGAGGTTACTTATCACCATATATGGCAACAGATATGGATAAGATGGTTGCTGATCTAGATAATCCATACATCTTAATTACAGATAAGAAAATCAGTAATATCCAAGAGATATTACCTATTCTTGAGCAAATTATCCAATCAGGATCTAAGTTATTAATTATCGCTGAAGATGTAGAAGGCGAAGCTTTAGCTACATTGGTTCTTAACCGTTTAAGAGGAACATTCAGTGTTGTAGCAGTTAAGGCTCCAGGTTTTGGTGATAGAAGAAAAGCAATGCTTCAAGATATAGCAATCTTAACAGGTGGTACTGTTATTTCAGAAGAAGTAGGTCTTGATCTTAAAGAAACTACTATAGAAATGCTAGGTAAAGCAAAATCTGTTAAAGTTCAAAAAGAAAATACTATAATCGTAGATGGTGCTGGCTCTAAAGAAGATATTGATGCTAGAGTTAGCCAAATCAGAGCTCAAATAGAAGAAACAACTTCTGAATTTGATAAAGAGAAATTACAAGAAAGATTAGCTAAGATGGCTGGTGGAGTTGCTGTAATCAAAGTTGGAGCAGCAACAGAAACAGAAATGCAAGAAAAGAAATTACGTATGGAAGATGCTTTAGCAGCTACAAGAGCAGCAGTAGAAGAAGGTATCGTTTCAGGTGGTGGAACTTCTTATATTCACGCATCAAAAGAAGTTGCTAAATTATTAGATAATGCTGAAGGTGATGAAAAGACAGGTATCAAAATTATCCTTAAAGCATTAGAATCTCCACTTCGTCAAATTGTTACTAATGCAGGACTTGAAGGATCTGTAGTTGTAAATAAACTAAAAGAAGCAGATGATAATATTGGATTCAATGCTTTAACTGAAGAATATGTTGATATGGTTGCAACAGGTATCATTGACCCAACAAAAGTAACTAGAAGTGCTCTTCAAAATGCTACTTCAGTAGCTTCAACTCTACTTACAACAGAATCAGTTGTTGCAGATATAAAAGAAGATGAACCAGCAATGCCTATGGGCGGCGGAGCTCCAGGAATGGGCATGATGTAATTAAATAAATAATTATTTTATGAATGCCATCAGTTAACGCTGATGGCTTTTGTGATTTTATACAATATATGTTTTATATTTAATGAAAAATTCTATATTAGGAATTAAAGGTATTCAGTTTTTATGGTTGTATAGTGAAGAGTATTGTTATATAATGGATGTAATTGTACAATGTATTCATTAATTATTATTTTACAGCGCAGACAGCAATTTAAACATAGGAGGAAAAGTATGGGTGATATATTTAATGAACAATTAGTTGAAAAAAGCAATTCTCTAAAAGATAATCTTATTAGAGTAGCGATAATTATAGGTGCTATAGTGTTGATTATGGTCTGTTCAATGGTACCTGTTTTAGTAGGTTTTCTTATACCTATAGCGTTAGTTATCATATTTGGTGCGGTTTTCTTGATGAGAAGACTTAACGTAGAATTCGAGTATATTTTTACAAGTGGTGATTTGGATATCGATAAAATCTTCAACAAGAATAAAAGAAAAAAATTCATATCTATTGATGTAAGGAAAATAGAGATTATGGCACCTGTTAATAGCAAGGATCATGCTAGTGAATTGTCAAATTACGAAAAGGTCATTGATTGCAGTAGTGGTACTAACAACAATAATACTTACGCAGCAATGATAGTTAGAAATGGTAAAAGAGAAAAGCTTATCCTTGAACCTAATGAAAAAATGTTAAAAGCCATAAAAAAATATATTCCAAGAAAAATAATGCAGTACTAAAAAATATTTAACAAAATTAATAATTAATGTTGACAAATAAGAGGATTTTTGTTAAACTCACAAAATATATATTATTAAGTAGTGGGAGTTACTTATAGTTATCATATTATTTCCTGCTATAAAATAAAGAGGTTAGGGATAATGTATTCCTAATCTTTAATAATAAATAATTATATTTCTATTATTACAATATAAAGATTGTCTATAACTAATACTATCAAAAATAAGAGTAAAGAAAAGAAAGAGAGGATTACAATGCATAAGATTGTGAGCGAAGGAATAACTTTTGATGACGTATTATTAATACCAGCACATTCTAAGGTGCTTCCTAATCAGGTAGATGTTTCTACAAATTTGACAAAAAAAATTAAATTGAATATTCCATTTATGAGTGCGGGTATGGATACTGTAACCGAATCAAGAATGGCCATAGCTATGGCTAGACAAGGTGGAATAGGAATAATTCATAAAAACATGTCTATAAGTCAGCAAGCAGAAGAAGTAGATAAAGTAAAAAGATCTGAAAACGGTGTAATAACAGACCCTTTCTTTTTATCCCCAGAACATTATGTATATGAAGCAAACGCATTAATGGCTAAATATAGAATATCAGGAGTTCCTATTACTGAGGGCAAAAAACTTGTAGGAATACTTACAAATAGAGATTTAAGGTTCGAAACTGATTTTAATAAGAAAATCAAAGAAGTTATGACAAGTGAAAACTTGATTACAGCTTCTGTTGGTACAACTCTTAATGAAGCCAAAGAAATAATGGGACGTCATAGAATTGAAAAACTTCCATTAACAGATTCTGAAGGAAATCTTTCAGGACTTATTACAATAAAAGATATAGAAAAAGCTATCAAATACCCACAATCAGCAAAAGATAGTCAAGGAAGATTATTAGTAGGTGCAGCAGTGGGTGTTACAAAAGATTATATGGATAGAATAGATGCATTAGTTAAAGCTAGTGTAGACGTAATAGTTGTTGATACAGCTCATGGTCATTCAGAAGGTGTAATCAATACAGTTAAAGGAATAAAAGAAAGATATCCAGAACTTCAACTCATAGCTGGTAATGTTGCTACAGCAGAAGCAACAAAAGCTTTGATTGCAGTTGGTGTAGATGCAGTAAAAGTTGGTATCGGTCCTGGTTCAATATGTACAACACGTGTAGTATCAGGAGTAGGGGTACCACAGATTACAGCTATCTATGATTGTGCAGAAGCTGCAAAAGAATCAGGAATACCTATTATTGCTGATGGTGGTATAAAATACTCTGGTGACGTAGTTAAAGCTATTGCAGCAGGTGGTAATGTATGTATGATGGGTAGTCTATTCGCTGGTTGTGAAGAAAGCCCTGGAGAAACTGAACTATATCAAGGAAGAAAATATAAGGTATATAGAGGTATGGGATCACTTGGAGCAATGGAAAAAGGTAGCAAGGATAGATATTTCCAAGAAGATGCCAAGAAATTAGTTCCTGAAGGAGTAGAAGGAAGAGTAGCCTATAAAGGTCCTGTAGAAGATACAATCTATCAAATGCTTGGTGGATTAAGAGCTGGAATGGGATACTGTGGTACTGCAACCATTAATGATCTTAGAGAAGATGGTAGATTCACAAAAATAACAAGTGCTTCCTTAAAAGAAAGTCATCCTCATGATATTCAAATAACTAAAGAAGCTCCAAACTATAGTGTTAGCTAATAGAATGTAAATATAAAATAATAACTGCCTTGAATAATTTATAATAAATTATTCAGGGCTTTTTTTTATTTTTTTTAGTTAATTACTGATTTTAATATGTTGATTACCTGTTTTTATATGGATTCACATGACTTTACATAGATTTAACATAAGCATTATATTGCTTTAACAGATAGGTGTTACATTATATATGTATTAAATAACAAAAAAATAAAAGGTGAATTATTATATTAATAATAATTGGGAGGACAAAGTAAATGAAAAAATTTAGAAATGTATTAATGGTAGCACTTATAGTTGTATCTATGTTAGCTTTTGCAGGATGTAAAAGTGATACAGACAGCAAAATAACAACTGATGACAATAAACCAAGTAGCAGCGTAGATAACAATAAAGACAATAACACGGACTCTAATACTGATACAGACAATAATAAAGATACAGAGCAAGATGATGAATTAAGTGGTTTAGTTTCAGTTTCAGGTTCAACATCTGTTGAAAAAATTGGTATTGCAACAGCTGAAGAATTTATGGCACTTAACCCAGATGTAGAAGTTACTTATGAAGGAATTGGTTCATCAAACGGAGTTAAAAATGCAAAAGACGGTGTAACTATTCTTGGTACAGCTTCAAGAAACCTTAAGACAGAAGAAAAGACTTGGGGGTTAACAGAAGTTGCTATTGCATATGATGGTGTTGCTGTTATAACTCATCCAAATAATGGAGTTAGCGAATTGACTAAGGAACAAGTGCAAGCAATCTACAAAGGCGAAATCACTAATTGGAAAGATGTTGGCGGAAAAGATGAAGAAATAGTTGTTGTTTCAAGAGAAGATGGCTCTGGAACAAGAGGAGCTTTTGAAGAAATAGTTGATTTCGAAGATGCATTAACAGAAAAAGCTATAATTGCTAAAGGAAACGGAAATGTTCAGACTACTGTTGCTAAAAATGATAAAGCTATAGGATATGTATCTTTCACTTATATAAACGATACAGTAAAACCTTTCAAAATTGATGGAGTCGAGCCTACTTCAGAAAATGTAGTTAGTGGAGACTACAGTATATCAAGACCATTCTTACTAATATATAAAGAAGAGAATATGACAAAAGAAAGTAAAGCTTTTGTAGATTTCATACTAAGTCCTGAAGGACAGAATATCGTAGAAGAAAAAGGCGGTATCAAAGTAAATTAATAAATCATATAAGGGGTTGTCCAGTATATGAGACAGCTCCTTTGCTTGATTTAAAATTATTGATTTGCTCTTTCGTTTTATATATCGTTTAGGTTAGGAGAAAGATGTATGGATATAAATTTGAATATGATAGAAGAAAAAAATAAAACAACGGATAATAAAACATTTGATATGAAAATAGACAAAAGACGTGAATTGCTTGAGTCTGTAGCTAGAAAAATGTTTTTACTTAATGCATGTATAGCAGTTATTTGTGTAGCGGCTATAACTTTTTTTGTGTTCTACAAAGGATTGCAACCATTTTTCTCTGGTAATGCTGAAGGAACATATAGTTTAGTTGATTTCTTGACAGGTACCCAGTGGAGACCTAATGATGATATTAATAGTGCTTTATATGGTATCTTATATATGATATGTGGTTCACTTATGGCTACTGTAGGAGCCATAATCATAGGGGTGCCCATAGGAATATTATCAGCTGTTTTCATATCACAGATAGCACCAAAAAATATTAAAAGGATAATAAAACCAGCAGTAGAGTTATTAGCTGGTATACCATCAGTTATCTATGGTGTCTTTGGACTTGGGATTATCGTACCTAAGATTATGGATATTTCTCCGAGAGCTCAAGGACAATCATTATTAGCTGTTATAATGGTATTGACAATCATGATATTACCAACTGTCATAACCATATCAGAAAGTGCAATAAATGCTGTACCACAGGCATATATAGAAGGTTCTTATGGTTTGGGAGCATCCAAGATACAAACTATATTCAAAGTCATACTGCCAGCTGCAAAATCAGGTATATTAGCAGGGGTAGTACTTGGTATAGGTAGAGCCATAGGAGAAACAATGGCAGTAATGCTTGTAGCTGGTAATCCAATAGCTGGAATTCCAACTAGTATATGGGACCCTATAAGGCCACTTACGACTAACATTGCTATGGAGATGGGTTATGCGTTTGGATTGCATCAAGAGATACTATTTTCCACAGGAGTAGTACTATTTATATTTATTATCATACTTAATCTTATTTTAAATAGAATAACAGCAAAGGCAGGAGAGAAATAATGAACAGAAGTATAAAAGACAAAATAATGTACGGATTCATTGGTCTGGCAACAGCTTTTACTGTGGGAATTTTATTATGGATAATAGGATTTGTTTTTGTCAACGGATTAAAATATGTTAATCTGGATTTCATAATGTCTGATTATGATTCAAAAACTACTTATGTAACTATACCGGTTTCTGAAAATAGTACAAATAATAAGTTAGGAATTGATTTTGAAATAAAAGAATATGAGGATACTAATTATCCTGTTATAACATCTATTGACAAGTCATCAAAGGCTAAGGAAGCAGTGGATAAAAAAGGTGAATCATTCAAGCTGAGAAAGGGAGATATTATCAAAAAAGTTGCTGGGAAATCAGCAGAGAACTTAACAGCCTTAGAACTGAATGAGGTTATAAATAATGTTGACACAGATACTATCTTAGTTAAAGTAACCAATAAAGGTGAAGGAATATTTCCTATGCTTATAACTACTTTGTTGACAATATTATTATCATTGATAGTTGCATGTCCCATTGGTATCTTTGCGGCTATATATTTAACTGAGTATGCGAAACCTGGTAGATTAGTAAGATTAATACGATTCGCTACAGAAAGTTTGGCAGGTATTCCATCAATCATATTTGGATTATTTGGAATGATTTTTTTTGTGGTATTCCTAAAATTCAACTATTCTATCTTGGCTGGTTCTTTAACACTTAGTATTATATTGTTGCCAGTAATTATCAGACAGACTGAGGAATCACTTAAAGCTATACCTAATTCCTATAGAGAAGGTTCATTAGGTTTGGGAGCCACTAAGTTGCAAACCATCAGAAAGGTAATATTACCAAATGCTGTATCAGGAATAGTTGTGGCAATTATACTTAGTATAGGAAGAATTGTAGGAGAATCAGCAGCATTGTTACTTACTGCAGGTACGGTAGCTAGAGTACCTAATAATCTATTTTCATCTGGGGCGACATTAACAGTTAAAGCTTATGCTGTAGCAGAGGAACAAGGGGATATAGGTATGGCATGTGCCATTGGATCAATCGTAGTAATTCTTATCTTAATACTTAATACACTATCAAAATTAATATCAAGAAAACTTAATAAGTCAAACGCATAATATAGAGGTGAAAAAATGGATAATAATATTAAATTTACAGTAGAAAATCTCGATTTGTTCTATGGAGATTTCAAGGCATTGAAAAATATAAATATGAACATCAACACAAATGAGATAACAGCTTTAATCGGTCCATCAGGTTGTGGAAAATCGACATTTCTTAGAACGCTAAATAGAATGAATGATCTAATTGAAGGAGTAAAAGTTGATGGTTCCATCAGAATAGATGGAGAGGATATCTATGGAGATATTGATGTAATAAAATTAAGAACAAGAGTTGGAATGGTATTTCAAAAACCTAATCCATTCCCTATGAGTATATATGATAATATTGCATACGGACCAAGAGCTCATGGTATCAAGAAGAAGAGTGAGCTTAATGAAATTGTTGAAAAAAGTTTACGTAGAGCTGCAATATGGGATGAAGTAAAAGATAGATTGAAGAGAAATGCAATAAGTCTGTCAGGAGGACAACAACAAAGAATATGTATCGCAAGAGCATTAGCCATAGAACCAGAAGTGTTATTAATGGATGAGCCTACTTCTGCACTTGATCCAATTTCAACTATGAAGATTGAGGACTTGGCAACTGAACTTAAAAAAGATTATTCAATCATAATGGTTACACATAATATGCAGCAAGCCGCTAGAATTTCTGATAAGACAGCATTCTTCTTACTAGGAGAATTAATAGAATATGATAATACTGAAAAAATATTCAGTAATCCGAAGGACAGTAAAACAGAAGAATATATAACAGGAAGATTCGGTTGATTATTATAATATTGAGAGGATTGAAATTATGCCAATTAGATATAATTTTGAAAAGAAAATAAATGAGCTTCATAAAGATTTAATTAAGATGGGTACACTTATAGAGCAGTCACTAGATGATGCTATTACAGCACTTAAGAAACAGGATGTATCTTTAGCTAAAAAAGTGATCAGTAAAGACGATGAAATTGATTATATGGAATTAAGGATTGAGAAAGAATGTCTATTATTGATTGCAACCCAACAGCCTATAGCAGCTGACTTGAGAGATATAGCATCTGTACTCAAAATCATAACTGATCTCGAAAGAATAGGAGACCATTGTACTGATATATCAGAATATACGATTAAACTAGCAGATGAGAAGTACATCAAACCACTAATTCACATACCTCAAATGGCAGAAGAAGTCAAAAAAATGATTAAAGATACTATAGACAGTTGTATCAATAAAGATTTGGAACTTGCCAAAAGTGTATGCAAGAGAGACGATATAATAGATAATTATTTTGATAAAATAGTTAACGAGCTGATGTTTCTCATGATTGACAATAGTAGTGTAGTTAAACAATGTACAGATTTCCTTTTTATAGTTAAATATCTTGAAAGAATGGGAGACCATGCTACTAATATTGCAGAATGGATAATATTTACTGTTACAGGAGAACATATATAAAAGATAGTGCTTTTTTGTGATATAATATATAATAATAACTACTTTTATATATTATAGGAGGTGTAATAGTGGCTACAAATGTTCTTATAGTAGATGATGAAACCCATATACTGGAATTGTTGCGTTATAATCTAGAAAGCAATGGTTATAAGGTCATTCAATCAGAAACAGGTGAAGAAGCACTAGGTAAACTAAGAAATAACCATGTAGATATAATTTTACTTGATCTAATGTTACCAGGGATAGATGGACTGGAAGTATTAAGAAAAATAAGAGGTACAGAAGCTTACAAAGAAATCCCTGTAATAATGTTAACGGCTAAAAATGAGGAATTTGATACTGTTCTTGGATTAGAAATGGGAGCAGATGATTATATAGGGAAGCCATTTGGTATTCACGAATTACTAGCTAGGATGAAAGCTGTTTTTAGGAGAACAAAAGATAATAAGAATAACCGTGAGGAAAAAGAAGAAATATTATACATTGGAGAACTTACCATTAATAAGCTTACCCATGAGGTTACTATCAGAGACAACCAATTGGAATTGCCTTTAAAAGAGTTTGAATTATTATATATACTAGCTAAAAATAGAGGTCGTGTCTTTGACAGACAATATTTATTGGATAAAATATGGGGATACGATTATTATGGTGAAACTAGAACAGTGGATGTCCATATCAGAAGTCTAAGAAAAAAGATCGAAAGAGATGATAAGAATCCAGAACACATAAAGACTGTTAGGGGAGTAGGGTATAAATATAAATAGTGAATATTGTAAAGGTGTGGTAGGATGCAAAAAAAATTAATGGCAACTTATATACTAATAATTTCATTGACGATTATCATAGCTGTTTTATTTTCATGGAATAAAGGTAATCAATATTTTAGAGATACTGTTAGAAAAGATACAGAAACCAAAGGACAGTTATTGATAGATATATTAACTAATGAAGCAGAAAATGACAGCTTGGATTTTCAAGCTTTTGCTGATAGATATTCTAATAAATCAGAAGTTAGAATTACCCTTATTGATATGGAAGGTATAGTTGTAGCTGATTCAGATGAAGATTACCGTATAATGGATAATCATGCCTTTAGAAATGAAGTTTCTCGTGCCATTAAAGGAGAAATTGCATCCAAAATCAGATATAGTGATACATTGGGAACTTATTATTTATATACTGCTTTGCCTATAAGTATAAAAGGATTTCAAGGTGTTCTAAGGTTATCTATGCCTTTGATTGAGATACAGAATATAGCAATAGACATGATTAAATATGTTGTGTATGGTATTTTAATTGGTGCTGTCATTGCTGTTATTATTGCTTATATAGTAACTAAGAGGTTTATGGAGCCACTTGGACAATTGACCCAGGCAGCAATTAAAATATCAGAGGGTAACTATAATGATAAGATATATATAAGAAGTAAAGATGAAACAGGAAAGTTGGCTGAAGCATTCAATGATATGTCAGTTAAACTTAGCCTTAACATGTGGAAATTGGAAAAAAGGAATCGGGAATTTGAGTCAGTTCTAAGCAGTATGATTAATGGTGTCATTGCAGTTGATGAAGATTATAAAATATTTTTATATAACAGTAAATTGAACCAGATACTGAACATACAAGAAGATATAGTAGGTAAATCCATCTATGAAGTAATTCGTAACACAACTATTTTCAATGTACTAGAAAAATCAATAGAACAGAATGAGTATATTGTGGATGAAACAATAATAAAAAGTAATAAAAAAGACAAAACTATTAGAGTATATGCTAATCCTATATTTGCACCAAAACGTGCCAGCATAAAAACCATGGGAACTCTACTTGTAATCAGGGATATAACACAAATGAAGAAATTAGAGACCATGCGAAGCGATTTTGTATCTAATGTAACCCATGAATTAAACACTCCACTAACATCAATCAGGGGTTTTGTTGATACCCTTAAAAATGGAGCTATAAAAGATGAAAAAGTTGCGGCTAGATTCTTGGATATAATTGATATTGAAACAGAAAGACTATCATTATTGATTCAAGATATACTATCACTTTCTGCAATAGAAAATATGGAAGATGAAAAAAACAGCAGTATTAATAATATAGGAGAAATCATAAATGAAGTTACAGAAATACTAAACCCAAAATTAGAAAATAAAGATATTAATGTAGATATTAGAGTCAAGAAAGACGTAACTTATAACTGCAACAGAAATAGAATTAAGCAGTTGATAATTAATCTTATGGATAATGCAATAAAATATACTGAAAAAGGTAGTGTCATAATTTTATGTGATGAATCAGAAGAAGATGTAATTATAGAAGTGACTGATACAGGCATTGGAATTGAAGAACAGCATATACCTAGATTATTTGAGAGATTCTATAGAGTGGATAAGGGACGCTCAAGAAACATGGGAGGAACAGGTCTTGGTCTTTCTATTGTTAAACATATTGTAGGGCTTTATAAAGGGAAAATAGAAGTTGAGAGTAATATTGGAGTAGGAACAACTTTTACAATCAGGCTTCCAAAATAAAGCCAAATTAAATTAATTATAGTTGACATTTTCATAATTATTATAATAATGAATTAATTAATTGAAAAAATAATTCATTTTATACTTGATTTATTTGTTAAACTATAATATAATTTTAATCATCAACGCAACCGTTTGCACATAAAATAATCTGAAAAGGTAGGTGTAAATATTCGTGAGAGAATATTTTAATAGTGATGATTGGCTTATTATAGAAGAGGGTTTTGAACCTGAATATAATAGGGTATCTGAAAGCGCTATGAGTCTTGGAAATGGCCATATGGGCATACGTGGTAATTTCGAAGAAAAATACTCAGGCGACAGTCTTTCAGGTACTTATTATGCAGGTATCTATTACCCTGACAAAACCAAAGTAGGATGGTGGAAAAACGGTTATCCAGAGTGGTTTGCAAAAGTACTTAATGGTATTAATTTTATTGGAATTGATGTTAAAATTAATGGATTGGAACTAGATATTGCAAAGTGTACTGTAATCGATTTTCAACGTATACTAAATATGAAACATGGTTATTTAGAAAGAAGTTTTGTTGCTGTTGATAAAAACAATAACAAAACTAAAATAATCAGCAAAAGATTTTTAAGCATGGCTGAATCTGAGATAGCTGCTATAAAATATACTGTTATCCCATTGAATTATGATGGTGAAATAACATTGAATCCATATCTTGATGGAAAAGTAGTCAATGAAGATTCTAATTATGATGAATACTTCTGGGAAGAAGTAGATAAAAAGGCAGAAGATAATTTATGTTATCTTAATATGAGAACCAAAAAACTGGACTTCCGTGTTTCATGTGCCATGAAATATGAATTATCAAATAAAAATGATAAGATCCAGCCAAAAGAAATGACTTTAATTTCTGAAGAAGATTATGTAGCTAATCTATTAAGTGTATCTGCTAAAACAGGAGATGAAATTACTCTAACAAAATACATTTCAGCAGTTACTAATAGAGACTATGATAATGAAGACTTAGTTAATAAATCTGTCAGTGCAGTAAATAAAGCTTATGAATCAGGTTTTGACAATTTGTTTGAGGCTCACAAAGAAACATGGGACAGCAAATGGGAAGAAAATGATATTACCATAGTAGGAGACAAAAAAGCACAGCAAGGAATCAGATTCAATATATTCCATCTTAATCAGACATATACAGGTGAAGATCAAAGATTGAATATTGGACCAAAAGGATTCACTGGCGAAAAATACGGAGGCAGCACATATTGGGATACAGAGGCATATTGTATACCTTTCTATCTAAGTACTTCACCTAGTAAAATAGCTAAGAATCTATTGATATATCGTTATAATCATCTTGAAAAAGCAAAAGAAAATGCTAGAAAGCTAGGCTTCAAGGGTGCATTATATCCTATGGTTACTATGAATGGTGAAGAGTGCCATAATGAATGGGAGATAACATTCGAAGAAATTCATAGAAATGGTGCCATAGCATACGCTATATACAATTATGTTAATTACACTGGAGACAAGAAACACCTAGCTGATTATGGAATTGAAGTTTTAGTTGAGATAAGCCGTTTCTGGGCTGATAGAGTTAACTATAATAAAGCTAAAGATAAATATATGATTCTAGGGGTTACAGGTCCTAATGAGTATGAAAACAATGTAAACAATAACTGGTATACTAATACAATAGCCAGCTGGACATTAGGATATGCAATGGAAGCTCTTGACTATGTAAAGAGCGAATATAGTGATATCTATGACAGGCTATTGAACAAATTAGAATTAAAAGAACAAGAAGTAGATAAGTGGAAAGATATAATTGATAAGATGTACTATCCATATATTGAAGACGAAAAAGTATTCTCTCAACAAGATGGATATATGGATAAAGAACAGATATTAGTGAAAGAATTACCTGAAGGTAATCTGCCAATTAATCAAAATTGGTCTTGGGATAGAATATTACGTTCTTGTTTCATAAAACAAGCAGACGTTATGCAAGGTATCTATTTCTTCAATGAGAGATATGATATGGATACCATCAAGCGTAACTTTGATTTCTATGAACCTAGAACAGTTCATGAATCTTCATTATCACCTTGTATCTACTCAATTATTGCTAGTCAGTTAGGTTACGAGAAAAAAGCTTACGAGCTATATCTTAGAACTGCTAGACTGGATCTTGATAATTACAACTGTGATAGTGACGATGGACTTCATATAACAAGTATGGCAGGTACATGGATGTCTGTAGTACATGGTTTTGGAGGTTTGAAAGTTAAAGATAATGAATTATACCTTTCACCATTTTTACCAAAGTCATGGCAAGAATATTCATTCAGGATTCTATTCAGAGACAGTCTTCTTAATGTAAAAGTGGGTAACTCTGTAGTAATAGAATTAATATCAGGCGATGATGTTACTATCAATGTATTTAAACAAAAATACACTGTAACTAAGAAAAATAAAATAGAAATAAAGAATAATTAGAATTAGAACTTTGCTATAGCTATATAAATAAAAAGGATGTACTATATTATTGGAGATATTAATACCTAGAACTTATGAATCAAGGTAAATATGCTTTTAATAATATAGTATATCCTTTATTTTGTTGAATCTCTCTCAATTAGTTTTGTATCAATAATATAATTATTGGTTTCCATTGGAATATCTTCTATTTGATTAATAAGAAGTTTAGCAGCAAACATGCCTAATTTTTCGGCGTTGATATCAACGGATGAAATACTTGGCTTTTTATACTGAGATATAACAGTATTATTGAAACCCACTAAAGATACATCTTCGATTCCTTGCTCCAATAGGGCTCTTTGCACTCCGAAGGCAATTAGATCGTCTGTTGTAACTATTGCATCAGGTGTTTGGTAATCTATCATTTCCTTGGTAGCTTCATAGGCTGCTTCTTCAGTATAATCTTTTTCATATATAAGATTAAGGTCTGCTTTTATATTATTGACTTTTAGAGCTTTCAAATAACCAAGCAATCTATATTTGGTTACTTTGAATTCATGTGAGCCACCAATGAATCCAATGTTCTTATTACCTTTCTTGATTAACAAGTCTACAACATCATACATTGCTTTTATGTTATCATTATCTACCCAATAAGTATTCTTTTCATCATCAGGCTTTCCGATAACTACAAAAGGGTGTTTCCTATATTGGAGAAAAGCGATGCTTCTATCATTATCTTTAACAGTTGTCAAGATGATTCCATCAACCCATTGACTACCAACTAGGTTGGATAGAACCTCAACTTCGTCTTCATCATTATCAGCATGTGTAAAAAGTATATAATATCCTTTTTCTTTTGCATAAGAACTGATACCACGCATTGCTTGAACAAAGAATGGATTTAATAACAAATCAGCTTTGGAACCAGGTAATAGAAGTCCTAAGGTCTTGGTGGATTTGTTGGTAAGACTTCTTGCTATCAAGTTCGGTTGATAATTTAATTCTGCCATTGCAGCTCTCACACGTTCTTTCGTTGCATCACTGATTCTGGAGTTATTGGAGATAACTCTTGATACAGTTGAAGGGGAAACGTTTGCACGATTAGCTACATCTTTGATTGTTACGGACATTGATACACTTCCTTTTTAAGATTTATTATAAAATCATTATATAACAATTAAAAGTTAAAATCAACTAAACAGTATATTATTAGGCAATTTGTTGAGTATTAATAAACTGTTGGTACAGAAAATTCTTTTTTTTGTTGACAATTTCTAAATCACGTGATATACTTCAATTGTAAGGCAAACGGTTGCATTATTAATAACCAAGCAAATATTGGTTATACTAACATAATAAGGAAAAAGATTTATCTAAAAATTATGTAAAAGAATTTATTTACATATTTTTCACATTAGATAATGATTATTACCAATAAATGCAAGCGATTGCGAGAAAATCAGAGAAAAGGGGAAATAGAAATGAAAAATAAGATTTTTAAAACTATATCTATTTTACTAGTAGTAGTATTTGCTATAGCAGGATGTAAATCAAATACTAAGACAGATGATAAGGAAAAAGCAACTGTTGATATTTTTCAATTTAAAGTAGAAGCAAAAGAGGCTCTAGAAGCTGCTGCAGATGAATATATGAAGCAAAACGAAAACATAACTATCAATATTGAAACAGTAGGTGGCGGAGACGATTATGGTGCTGCTTTGAAATCAAGATTTGCATCGGGAAAAGAACCTGCAATATTTAATGTTGGTGGTTTACAAGATGTTTATGATTGGAAAGACAACTTAGCAGATTTATCACAAGAACCATGGGTTAAAGCAGCATTTGCTGGAACTTTGGATTCAGTTACAGTTGATGGTAAAGTATACGGATTACCATTTAACCAAGAAGGTTATGGATTAATCTACAACAAAGCAATCTTTGAAAAAGCTGATATTGATCCAGCAACAATTACTTCATTCAAAGCTCTTGAAGAAGCTGTTAAGAAATTAGATTCTATGAAAGATGAATTAGAATTAAAAGCAGTATTTGCATTCCCAGCAAAAGAGACTTGGGTAACAGGATTACATCTTGCAAACATCCAATTCGCTAACGAGTTCAAATCTGTAAATGAAGCTTATGAAGCTAAGACAATTGAAATGCCATATGCTGATGCATGGAAGAAATTACTTGATCTTCAAGCAGATTATGCATATCAACCAGATGGAACAAGAGGTTCATTAAACAGCGTAGACTACTCTACACAAGTTGAAGAAATGTTCTCAATCGGTAGAGTTGCACTTATTCAACAAGGTAACTGGGCATATGGAAGTATAGCTGGTATTGATGAAGAACTTGCTTCAAATATTGGATTATTACCATTACCACTTGAAGGTGTTAATGAAGATTCTATTCCAGTTGGAATCCCTAACTACTGGGCAGTAAACAGCGCTAAGAGCGAAGCTGAAGTAGCTGCTGCAAAAGATTTCTTGAACTGGTTATATACTTCTGAAGAAGGTAAGAAAAGAATCATTAATGATTTCAAATTCATTCCTGCTTTTTCAGGATATGAATCAGATGAACTTCAACCAAGTGACCCACTTGCTAAAGATATCTTAAGATACAGCAACGAAGGTAAAACAATGCCATGGGTATTCATGGGCTATCCAACAGGTTGGGGTATGGACGTATTAGGAGCTGATATCCAAGGATATTTATTAGGTGACTTATCATGGGAAGACTTAATAAAAAATGCCAAAGATAAATGGGCTGAAGGAAGAAAATAATAAATCAACATTATGAAATATAATATAAAGCAGTGAACGGTTAGCAAGTAATAGACTGTTTTCTGCTTTATATATGGATATAAAGTATTAACAGCATAAAAGGCTATGATAAATAGCATAATAATCAAAACAAAAAACAGTTAAGGAGGTTTGCATATGAGACGAAGTAAAGTAGCTTTTTATGGATTTATCGCACCATGTTTTATAGCATTTACTATTACAGTAATTATTCCATTCATATTTGGAATATACTATTCCTTTACTGACTGGAATGGTATTAAAAGTGATGTAAGCTTTATTGGATTTAGTAATTATGCTGAAATTTTTAGTGATAAGGGCTTTGGCAGTTCCTTTTTATTTACGATCTTATTTGCTGTAGCATCAGTATTATTAATTAATATTATAGGATTTACTTTAGCAATAATAGTAACCAGAAAATTAAAAATCCAGAATGTACTTAGAACTGTATTCTTTATGCCTAATCTTATTGGAGGATTAATTCTAGGATTTATATGGCAATTTATATTTGTTAAAGTATTTGCTATGATTGGTGACGCAACAGGCGCAAAATGGATGCTTGGATGGTTATCCACTACAGAAACAGGATTTTGGGGATTAGTAATCCTTATGTGTTGGCAGATGTCAGGATACATCATGATCATATATATTGCAGCATTGCAAAATATACCTACTGAACTTATAGAGGCATCTAAGATTGATGGAGCTAACTTCAAGGCTAGAATGAAACATATTATATTCCCATTAATAAGACCTGGATTTACAGTATGTCTATTCTTAACTTTATCCAATGCTTTTAAGCTATATGACCAAAACTTGTCATTAACTGGTGGAGCACCAAGAAACTCTACACAGATGCTTGCTCTTAACATTTACAATACAGCATTCAAGTTCAATAAGATGGGTCAGGCACAAGCAAAGGCAATCATTTTCTTTGTAGTCATAGCTTTGATCTCCCTTATTCAAGTGTATTTTTCTAAGAAAGGGGAGGTGGAGTTGTAATGAAAGCCAATAAAGTTATTACAGGAATTATAGGTAGCGTACTAGGACTATTGTTTTTAGCACCATTTTATATCATACTTACTAACTCGTTCAAGACGAAAAAAGAATTGTTCATGAATACTCTAAGCTTACCAAAGGGTTTGAATTTTGATAACTATATAAAAGCTTGGAAAGAACTGGATTTCATAAAAGTATTCTTTAATTCGTTTTTGATAACACTTATAAGTATTGTAGTAATAATTGTATTCGCTTCTATGGCTGCATGGATGATTCAGAGAACGAATAATAAGATAGCTAATCTTATTCTATATATGTTCATAGCGGCTATGTTGATACCTTTTCAATCTGTTATGCTTCCATTAGTTCGTTTAATGGGTAATTTGCACATGTTGAATATACCAGGGATAATATTTATGTATTTGGGATTTGGTTCCAGTTTGTCCATATTCCTGTACCATGGTTTTATTAAAAGTATACCTCGTAGTTTAGATGAGGCTGCTACTATAGATGGATGTAATAGTTTACAAACTTATATATATGTTATATTTCCAATATTGAAACCTATTTCCATAACAGTTGCACTGTTAAATATGGTTTGGATATGGAATGACTACCTTTTACCATCATTGACTATTAATAATGAAGAAACTCATACAATACCTCTTAGGATATTCTATTTCTTCGGTCAATATACTAAACAGTGGCACTTAGCACTTGCAGGTTTAACACTTAGTATAATACCAGTTATTATCTTCTACTTCTTTGCACAGAAACAGATTATAGAGAGTGTAACAGCAGGTAGTGTAAAAAGTTAATTATTGTATCATAGAAATATATGGGAACTATCTCACAGATACATTAAATATGGTGTATCAGGAGGTAGTCCTTATTTTATTATAAAAAGTCTTAATAACTGTATACTAGTATTTATTATTTGGATTCTATATAATATAGGAAACAACTGTTTTTTATAAGTAAATTTTACATTTATACATATAGAATGTAAAATTATTTTATAAAAGTTGAAGAAATAAGTAAAATGAGTTGACAGTATATATATGTCTAAGGTATTATTTTAATATTAATTGATAGATTATAATAGTTAATTTGTGACTGTAACAATAAGTATAATCATTTATTAACTCATTACATTACTATAAATAACATAAATAAATAACAATCTTTAGGAGGATATAATCTATGAAGCATGAATTAGTCATTGTTTTGGATTTTGGTGGACAGTACAAACAATTGATTGCTAGACGTGTTAGAGAAGCTAGCGTTTATTGTGAAGTTATGCCTTTTGATACTCCACTTAGTAAAATAAAGGAGAAAAACCCTGTTGGTATTATATTCACAGGTGGACCAAGCGTTGTCTATGAAGAAAACGCACCTATGTTGGAAAAAGAACTTTTCGAACTTGGTATTCCTGTTCTTGGAATCTGTTATGGTTCTCAATTAATGGGATATGTTCTTGGTGGAGAAGTTGAAAAAGCACAGCATAGAGAATACGGTAAAACAGATTTAACAGTTAATACTAATAATCTTATGTTTAAAGATGTAGAAGAAAATACAACATGCTGGATGAGTCATACTTATTATATAAGCAAACCACCAGTAGGTTTTGAAGTTATTGCGACTACAAAAACATGTCCAGTTGCAGCTATGGCAGATGTAGAAAAAAAATTATATGCTGTTCAATTTCATCCAGAAGTAGTTCATACACCAGAAGGAACTAAGATGTTAAGAAACTTCCTATATAATGTATGTGGCTGTAAAGGCGATTGGGTAATGACTGATTTCGCTAAGGAGCAAATTAGATTATTAAAAGAAAAAATAGGCGATAAAAAAGTATTGTGTGCTCTTTCAGGTGGTGTTGATTCATCTGTAGCTGCATTACTTATCCATAAAGCAGTAGGAAAACAATTGACTTGTATATTTGTTGACCACGGTCTTCTTCGTAAAAATGAGGGTGACGATGTAGAACGAATATTCAAGAAAGAATTTGACATGAACATTATTCGTGTTAATGCGGGAGAGCAATTCATATCAGCATTAGAAGGTGTAAGTGATCCAGAGAGAAAACGTAAGATTATCGGTGAAGAATTCATCAGAGTTTTTGAAGCTGAAGCTAAAAAAATTGGAACTGTTGATTTCTTGGTTCAAGGAACTATCTATCCAGATGTTATTGAAAGCGGAACTAAGAACGCAGCAGTAATCAAGAGTCACCATAATGTTGGAGGACTTCCTGACTATGTTGATTTCAAAGAGATTATTGAACCTCTAAGAGATCTATTCAAAGATGAAGTTAGAGATGTAGGACGTGCAATCGGTATTCCTGAATTCTTAGTAAGCCGTCAACCATTCCCAGGTCCAGGACTTGCTATAAGAATCATAGGAGATATCACTAAAGACAAAATTGCAATATTACAAGATGCAGATTATATCTTTAGAGAAGAAGTGAGAAACGCTGGTCTTGATAAAGAGATATGGCAGTATTTTGCAGTTCTTACTAATTCAAAAAGTGTTGGAGTAATGGGTGATGAAAGAACATATCATTATACTATAGCTCTAAGAGGTGTAACTAGTATAGACGGAATGACAGCTGACTGGGCTAGAATACCTTATGATGTACTTGAAAAAATGTCTGTTCGTATTGTTAATGAAGTGGATAATGTTAATAGAATTGTTTATGATATTACTAGTAAGCCACCGGCTACTATTGAGTGGGAATAGAAGCGAATGTTATAAACACTGCTTTTCAGTGATTATAGGATAATTCAGTAAAAAAAACATTTATTAAAGATAAACTAACAAACAGACAAATCAACTCCTATTAATATAATATTAGGGGTTGATTTTTTATAGTCATTTGAGTACAAGTCTGAAATGAATCTGCAAGAAGTGTAATTATAATAGAGTTAATCTATAATTTGAGTTATTATATGATACAAAGTCAATTAATATGGCTTGTATACAAAATATAATCTAGATATTTGTAACAGCTATTGTATATTTTTATACAGAGCTTCAACCAATGATTGCATTGTTTTATTAAAATCGCTTTTTAGCTCACATTCCCATATAATTATAACTTGTATTCCCATATTTTGTAAATCATTTTTATTTTTAATATCTCTAGCCTTATTTTTGTTAATTTTGTCAAGCCAAAACGAAGTATTGCTTTTTGGAGTTTTATAGTATTTACAATTTTCATGTCCGTGCCAAAAACATCCATTAATAAAAATAGCAGTATTATATTTAGAAAGATATACATCGGGACTACCTGGTATTTTCCTGTAATGTTTTCGATACCTAAAGCCATTATGATATAAATACTGACGAACCATTAGTTCAGGTTTTGTATCTTTACCCCTGATTTTTGACATTATTTCACTTCTCTTTTTTTTAGAAACAGTATCAGCCAAATCATCACCTTCTTATATTTCTATAGTCCTATATATAATATGTGTAAAATTATATTTAATATAACTAATAAAGAAAAGAAATAAACAGAACATACATTTGAATAAAAAGGTTGAAAAATCAAATATACTGTGTTATTATAAATATAGAAAGGGTGAAAATATGTCAAATAATAGTGGTTGGGGAGGAGTAAGAAAAGGTGCTGGCAGGACTCCACTGGAAGCCAATAAAAAAAGAAAAGGCGCTAAGATATATATTACGGATAAAGTCAAGGAAGATATAGCAGAATATGGACTAGGAAAAAGCTTCTCTGATAAAGCTGTGGAATTAATAAATTCTGAAATAGAAAAAAGAATGAAACAATAGTGCTTGGAGGAAAAGATATGAGAAAAACAGTTGTTGAGCTTTTCGCAGGAGTTGGAGGATTTAGAGTAGGACTTGAGAAGTCATCTGGAGAATGGGATTTTGTTTGGGCAAATCAGTGGGAGCCACTTAGAAAGGCTCAAGACGCATATAAATGTTATGTACACCATTTTGGAGAAAGTGAACGTCATGTTAATGTAGATATTAATGAAATAGATAAAAAGAGTATTCCAGATCATAATCTTCTTGTTGGAGGATTTCCTTGTCAAGATTATAGTGTAGCTTCTACTGGAGCTAAAGGTATTCAAGGGAAAAAAGGTGTGTTATGGTGGAATATATTTGAAATTCTTAAAGCTAAAAATCCAGCTTTCGTTCTTCTAGAAAATGTAGACAGACTATTAAAATCCCCTTCAAGTCAGAGAGGTAGAGATTTTGGTATAATGCTCTCTTGCTTAAAAGAACTAGGTTACGGTGTAGAATGGAGAGTTATTAATGCTGCTGAATACGGTTTGCCACAAAGAAGAAGAAGAGTATTTATATTTGCATTTAGAAATGATACCAAATACTATAATGATTATAAGAATCTAAATTTTAGAGAATGTATACATAGTAAGGGATTTTTCTATAGTCAGTTTCCTATTAGTGATGAAGATGGATTATCTAATCAATGTAGATTAGATTACAAAAATATAATAGAAGTGTCTAATCAATTCAGTTTCAAGTTTATGAATTCTGGAGTTATGATAAATGGATATATATATACAGAATCTGTACAGGCTGATTATAATGGTAAATATGGACTGTTAAGAAATATTTTGGAAGGTAATGTTGATAGTATATATTATTTAAACGGTGAACTAGGTGATTGGAAATATATGAAAGGTGCTAAGAAGATTGAGAGAGTTAGTAAGACTGGTCACAAGTATATTTTCTCTGAAGGGAAAATTGCTTTTCCTGACCCAATTGATAAACCTTCGAGAACAATGTTAACAAGTGAAGCTTCAAAAAATAGGAGTACTCATATAGTTAACGACCCACACACAGGTAAAATGAGGAAATTAACACCACTAGAATGTGAAAGATTAAACGGATTTCCTGATAATTGGACTGATACAGGGATGTCAGAGAGATTTAGATACTTCTGCATGGGAAACGCCTTAATTGTTAATTTAGTTGAACTTATGGGTAAGAAACTTAATAAGATTATTGATTATGAGGAATAGAGGTCAAAGGTGACCCCTATTCTAATCTCGCCGAATTTTGGTGTTAATTAAGCTTTTTAATAATCCCTATTTTTTTATTACCTTTTTTTTGATGTTTAATTTCAAATTTTTTTGGTGGTCCAAGTCCAATAATTACCATAGGGACAGTAAGTAGATTATTTAACGGAATTAGGTAACGCAGAAATTTTTCATATGTTCCTGTTGCACTATCAAATCCTCCAGCTTTTTTCATTGATTCTGTTGCACAAATAATTATACCAGCCTTCGTTTGAATAGCTTTTTCTACATGATTTAGTTCACTAGCTAATACAGGTTTTATTAAATTCCAAGCAATAGCTTCTCCATGATTAAAGGCTACTTCTATAGAGATATTATCTTTAGCAAAATCTAGTTTCCATCTGTTCTTTTGGTATTTAGTATCGTTGAAAATAGGACTTTGATTCTTCCAATTTAAAGCAATTAATTCTTTTTCAATTAGAGAATTTAATGCCTCAGAGATACTTTTCGCTTTTCTCTTTTGGGTTTGAAAATAGTTAATGATATCATCATCAGTAATATTATCTAATGTATTAGTTATTTCTTTCCATAAATTGTTGAATTTAGGTTGTGTTTCAAATATTTCCAATCCATATCTAAATGAATGAGTTATATAGTCCATTATATCCCCTTCTTTTTAATATAACTAAATAAAACATTGATTGTAATTACTTAGTTAATCCAGTTTTATTTATCTGGTTTAGAATAAAATTATTATTTAACCAAAAACATTGCTTGGTCATCCATCTTCCATCAGGTAATTCATCTGCATTTTTATTAAACGGTTCATATGAAGCTTTACTAGCATGTGGTCTTACATGACAAACATTATTGTCAGAGGCTGAGGGCAAGTTATTAAAAACTTTGGTTTTTCGTTTAGTTAAAATAACTCCATTTTTAATGGTTTCTATTGTCTTAAGCCAAACTTGTCTTACTTCGGTTTCAATAATATTTACGGGCATATTCCAAAACATAGTTTTTTCAAGGATTAATTTTTGAGTATTATCAAATCTATATATTATAAAAAAGAATTTAGTTTCATTAAGCTTACATCTAAAGTTTGAATTTTCCCAAGTTTCATTAATTAAGGATTTAAATTCAAATGCTGGAAAGGACATATGTTGTTTAATAATTCCGTTTGATTCAATTCTAATTGTTTTAATTTCAATATTAGCTTTCTTAAACTCTTCTGCTGAATTTGAATTTACACCAAGGATTTTTAAGGCAACTTTGGAGGTTTTATCTTTTGCATGTATAGATACGTTAAATTCTGAACAAAGTGATTCAATATCTCTTCCATAATACTTAGAAATCTTGTTTTCTACATATGTTTCTAAAGTTTGATGTTCTAATATACTCGAGTCCTTTATTATAGGTTCATAAGTTTGCTTTTTTTCGAGGATATAATTTCTTAGAATGTGAGTCATATACGAGTTTTTAAGTGAGAAAGCTCTTTGTTGAGCTTTAGTATCCGAGTATGGTTGCTTTCTGTAGTTATCCTCTTTTCGACTGCCTTTCGTACAGGCGCCTAGATACATTGTATCTCCTTCAGATAGTTCGTGTGCTTTTCCTTCACGAATTTTATTAACAATCTTATTCCAGTCTTGTTCAATAATTTGAAAATCTTCTTTTGGATACTGGAATAGCTGAGCATATTTTATTATAAAATCCAATCTATCTGCTTTATCATAATCGTGAAGGTAAAATAACAGTAGCAATAAGCTGTTTTTATGTAGAAAAGAACTGGTGGAAAAACTTTCGTTAACTATTTCTTCAAAATTTATTACATTCATAACAAGTCTTTCCTTAGCTGAATAAGGTATTGGATTTTTTTTTGTTTTTTTAATTCTTTTGTATGGTGTTACTTTTAGTTCAACCCCTGCATTATTAAAGTCAGGTTCTTTATCACTGTTTAATTCATACATAAAGTGATACTTTTCTATTATTTGCCCTAATCCTCCTTTACCTTTATATTCTTCATGTGCATCAGTCAAAATTTCTCTGAATGTTAAACCTTCTATTTGTTTGGCATAACTCTCAATTGATTTGGGTGAATACTCATCGTAGGGTAGAGTATTGTTCATTGAACTTCATCCTCTCTTTAGTTTGCTTGATGGTACAAATGTATTATATAGTATTTATATGTACATTTCAAATATTGTGTACTTCTTTGGGATAAAAAAACATACGGCTATACAGTATTGAAAGACAAAACTTAAATAAACATTAGACTAACTAGTTAGTCAGTTGGTTATAAAATGTGATAAATATGGATTTGAAAAAAGATAGTACTGAGGTTTTTGAATAAATTACCCCTCACATAACCACACCCACCAATTATCCCTCTAATCTACTAAAATAGACATATAGTAAGAAAATAACTTTCCAACCTACAAAAAAACCGAATATTTATCCTGAAATAACAAAAAACATTCGGTTTTATATTGACATGGAAAATTTTCTCTGATAAAATAAAACTTGTAATAGAATATCGGATGGAGGGTTAAAGATGGAAAGATTCTTTAAACTTAAACAAAACAATACCAATGTAAAGACTGAAATATTTGCTGGTATTACTACTTTCATGACAATGGCATACATATTAATCGTTAATCCAAGTATATTATCTGGATTACAAACAGCTGATGGATTCATACCTACTGGTATGGATAAAGGTGCAATATTTACTGCAACAGCATTAGCGGCAGTTATTGGTACATTGATAATGGCTTTAGTAGCTAATTATCCATTTGCACTTGCTCCAGGTATGGGACTTAACGCATTCTTTGCTTTTACTGTAGTTCTTAAGATGGGATACAGTTGGCAAGTAGCTCTAACAGCAGTATTTGTAGAAGGTATCATTTTCATAGTTTTAACATTTGTTAATGTCAGAGAGGCATTATTCAATGCTATACCAATGAACCTTAAATATGCAGTTAGTGCAGGTATCGGTTTATTCATTGCTTTTATTGGTTTACAAAATGCAGGTATAGTAGTTACTGACCCTGCAACATTGGTTACACTTGGTGATATGACTTCAGGAGCAGTAATACTTGCTGTTATTGGTGTTTTAGTCACTGCAATATTAGTTGTATTAAAAGTTAAAGGATCAATATTATTAGGTATCTTGATTACTTGGGTACTTGGAATGATATCTGAAGGAATTGGAATATTCCATCCACAATTCAGTGTAATTCCAACAAGTATTTTCTCAGCACCTCCTAGTATAGCACCAATCGCTTTCCAATTTGATTTTAGTGCATTGGCTTTAGCTAATTTCTGGGTTGTTGTTTTCTCATTCCTATTTGTTGACTTATTTGATACATTAGGAACTTTGATAGGTGTTTCTAGTAAAGCTGGATACCTTGACAAAGATGGTAAACTACCAAAGATCAAACATGCATTATTTGCAGACTCAGTTGCTACAGTAGCAGGAGCATGTTTAGGTACTTCAACAACAACAACATATGTTGAAAGTGCATCAGGAGTAGCTGATGGTGGTAGAACTGGATTAACATCTTTAACAACAGCAGTATTTTTTGTACTTGCATTATTCTTCTCACCAATATTACTTTCAGTTCCAGCATTTGCAACTGCACCAGCATTAATAATTGTTGGATTCTATATGATAGAATCTATTGCTAAAATAGATTTCAGTGATTTCACAGAAGCTATACCAGCATTCTTAACAATTTTAGTTATGCCTTTATCATATAGTATTTCAGAAGGTATTGTGTTTGGAGTAGTTTCATATGTAGTTATTAACTTATGTGTGAAGAAGGGTAAAAAAGTTCACCCAATAATGTATATACTTTCAATACTATTTGTGTTAAAATACATATTATTATAAAATTAAATATTTCTTCTGTATGACTGGCGGAAGTGGGAGTACCCACAGGGAGTACAGAATTATAATTATGCCGACCGCCTGGGCAATAGACCGTTATAGAGTCTATGTGCTCAGGCGGTCTTTTATTATCTTAGTGATAAGCTTTTTGCTTTTCATGTCTTATTAATTAATAGAGAGGATAGATAAAATGAAACAATGGCATAATTTTAAAGAGGGAATATGGAAACAAGAGATCAATGTAAGAGATTTCATTCAAAAGAATTATAACCCTTATGAAGGGGATAACAGTTTTTTACAAGGACCTACTAAAAGGACAAATGAACTTAATGAACACTTCAAAGAATTGAAAAAAGAAGAACTTAATAGAGGAGTTCTTGATATTGATACAAGAACGGTATCCTCCTTATTGACTTTTGAACCAGGTTATATTGACAAAGATAAAGAGATCATAAAAGGCTTACAGACTGACAAACCATTGAAAAGATCAATAAATCCTTTTGGCGGAATTCGTATGACTAGAAATGCTTGTCAGGCATATGGATATGAAGTTGACGAAAAAGTCGAGGAAGAATTCAAATATAGAACGACACACAATGACGGTGTTTATCGTGTTTACTCAGATGAAATGAAGTTAGTAAGAAAGACAGGCGTTATTACAGGGTTACCTGATGCATATGGCAGAGGTAGAATAATAGGAGATTATCGTAGAGTTGCTCTCTATGGTATAGATTATTTAATACAGGAGAAACAATTAGATAAGAAAAAATATAGCAATGAAATGATGTCGGATGAAAATATTAAGTTGCTTGAAGAATTATATAGACAAATAGATTTCTTGAATAAGCTGAAAGAAATGGCAAGATTATATGGTGATGATATCTCACTTCCAGCTGAAAATGCAAGAGAAGCAATACAATGGATATATTATGCATATCTTGGAGCTATAAAAGAACAAAATGGTGCAGCTATGTCGCTAGGTCGTATCAGCACATTTATAGATATTTATATTGAAAGAGATATAGCAAGTGGATTAATCACAGAAGCCAGAGCACAAGAATTAATTGATGATCTAGTATTAAAATTACGTATGGCAAGACAACTAAGGACTCCTGAATATAATGAACTTTTTGCAGGAGATCCAATGTGGATTACAGAAGCAATAGGTGGTATGGGTGAAGATGGAAGAACATTGGTTACTAAGAGCTCCTATAGATTCATTAACACTTTATACACTTTAGGTTCAGCACCGGAACCTAATATAACAATTTTATGGTCAAAAGAATTACCAGCTGATTTTAAGAAATTCTGTGCAAAAGTATCAATTGACACAGATTCCATACAATATGAAAATGATGATTTGATGCTTTCATTATATGGAGATGATTATGGTATAGCATGTTGTGTATCAGCTATGAAAATAGGAAAACAAATGCAGTTCTTTGGAGCAAGATGTAATATGCCAAAAGTATTATTGATGGCATTGAATGGCGGTAAGGATGAAATAAAAGGGATTCAGGTAGGACCAGAAATGAAACCATTGGAGGGAGAAGTTCTTGTTTATGAAGATGTACTTGAACGCTTCAAAAAGTATCAGCAATGGTTATGTAAGTTGTATGTAAATACCATGAATGTAATACATTATATGCATGATAAATACGCTTATGAAAAGCTTCAAATGGCTCTTCACGATACTGAGGTTGAACGTACTATGGCTTTTGGTATGGCAGGACTTTCAGTAATGGCAGATTCCCTTAGTGCTATTAAATATGCAAAAGTTATTCCAATACGTAATGAAGTTGGATTGATTATAGATTTTAACATCATAGGCGACTATCCCAAATACGGTAATGATGATGACAGGGTAGATATAATAGCTAGTGATTTAACAACTGGTTTTATTGATGAATTAAAGAAGCATAAGACTTACAGAAATTCGACTCCATCATTATCTATACTAACCATAACATCTAATGTTGTCTATGGTAAGAAAACAGGTTCTACACCTGATGGCAGGAAACAGGGACAGCCTTTTGCGCCAGGAGCTAATCCTATGCACAATCGTGACCACAAAGGAGCATTGGCATCACTTAACTCTGTAGCAAAGATTCCTTATGATAGCTGTTTAGACGGAATATCATGTACTTTCTCTATTCAGCCTAAGACTTTAGGGAAGAGTGATGATGAACAAGTAAAAAATCTTGTCAGCATTTTAGATGGTTATTTCTATCAAACTGGACATCATATTAATGTCAACGTATTGGATAGAGAAAAATTGATAGATGCTATGGAACATCCAGAAAAATATCCTAACTTGACTATAAGGGTATCAGGGTATGCAGTTAATTTCAATAGATTAAGTAGAGAACAACAGGAAGAAGTTATTAATAGAACTTTTCATGGTAAATATTAAGACTTGCCTTCCATAAAATATAAAAATAAAAAGGAGATCAGAAATATGAAAAGAGCGTTAATCAGTGTTTCAGATAAAGCGGGTATAGTAGAATTTGCTAAGAAGTTAGTAGAGCTTGGAGTTGAGATTATATCAACTGGTGGAACTGCTAAGAAACTTATTGAGAATGGTGTAAAAGTAATTGGTATTTCAGATGTTACAGGATTTCCAGAGTGCCTAGATGGAAGAGTTAAGACACTTCATCCTAATATCCATGCTGGATTGCTTGCAATGAGAAGTAACGAAGAACATATGAAACAATTAGAAGAATTAAACGTTACTCCTATAGATTTAGTAGTAGTTAATCTTTATCCTTTTAAACAAACAATCTTAAAAGATGGAGTAACCAGAGAAGAAGCTATTGAAAATATTGATATAGGTGGTCCAACTATGCTTCGTTCAGCAGCTAAGAATTTCCAGGATGTTGCTGTAGTAGTAGACCCAGAAGATTATGATACAGTATTAAAAGAAGTTGAAGATAAAGGCGAAGTATCCTATGAAACAAAATTTTATTTGTGTTCTAAGGTGTTTGAGCATACATCACACTATGATACTTTAATAGCTAATTATATGAGAAAGCAAAGAAATGCTAATGATTATCCAGAAACAATTAGTATGACATTCGAGAAAGTACAAGATATGAGATATGGTGAGAATCCACATCAAAAAGCTGCTTTCTATAGAGAAGTAGGGAATACAAAAGGATGTCTTACTAACGCTAAACAGTTACATGGTAAAGCATTATCCTTTAACAATATAAACGATACAAATGGAGCTCTTGAATTATTGAAAGAATTTAATGAACCTACTGTTGTAGCTTGTAAGCATGCTAATCCATGTGGAGTAGGTAGTGCAGATAATATTTGTGATGCATATTTGAAAGCTTATAAAACTGATCCAGTTTCTATATATGGTGGAATAATTGTAGCTAATAGAGAAATTGATAAAGATACTGCAGAGGAAATCAATAAGATATTTGTTGAGATTGTAGTTGCACCAAGTTATAGTGAAGAAGCAATAGAAGAGCTTACTAAGAAAAAGAATATCAGAGTACTTACATTAGAGAATATATTACAAAAACAACCTGATACAGCATATGATCTTAAAAAAGTAAGTGGTGGATTACTTATTCAAACAATAGATAATGAGTTATTACCTAATGATCTTGAAGTTGTAACAAAAGCTAAGCCATCAAAAGAACAAATGGAAGATTTAAAATTTGCTTGGAAAGTTGTTAAGTTTGCAAAATCTAATGGTATTGCTATAGGAAAAGATAAGATGTCTCTTGGTGTTGGACCTGGACAGGTTAATCGTATATGGGCTTGTAAGCAAGCTATTAGACACGCTACAGAGCATCTAGGAGCTGATTCGTTAAAAGGTGCAAGCCTAGCATCAGATGCTTATTTCCCATTCCCAGACTGTGTTGAAGAAGCTGCAAAAGCGGGAATAACTTGTATTATACAACCAGGTGGTTCAATCAGGGATAAGTTATCTATAGAAGCTTGTGATAAATATGGTATTGCCATGGTGTTTACTGGAATGAGACATTTTAGACATTAATATTAGATAATTAAATTAAAAGCATTTAAGAATTGGTTTTCTTAAATGCTTTTTTAGAAACTAAAAGGAGAATGAATAATGGCTAAGAAAAAAATTGGGAGACCTACTGATGATCCAAAAACTATTAAAATTACAGCTCGTATAAATGAGCAGACATTAGAGATTCTAAAAGATTATTGTGAAAGGAATAACATAAACAAAGCACAAGGTATTAGAGATGGACTGAACTACCTCAAAAATAAATAAAAGTAGAGAAGTTTTAATTATAAGGAATATTAACTATACCTTCACTTGACTTTTGTAACCAAAAGTCATATAATAATATTGGACACAAAAAGGAGGTGTGGAATGTCTAAGAAAAAAATGGGCAGACCTACTACAGACCCAAAACCTCATAGCTTACATGTGAGAGTTAACGACAAAGAGCTTAAGACTCTAGATAATTATTGCGAAAAAAATAATAAAACAAGGGCTCAAGGGGTTAGAGATGGTATTAATGCCCTAGAAAATGAATAAGAGAAGTGGCGTTCTACCCAACAAGTAACAACACCACTTCTACAAACACACTATCAAAAATAGCGGTAAATCTATTATACCCAATTTTTGATAGTAATTCAATACAGGAGGTATAATTAATGAACGATATTGGATGGCATTTTGAGAATTTTACTGCGCAGATGGTAAAACATGCGACTAATGAGTTTCAGTTGACTAATTTTGAATATCAGGAAATAGAGTGTTATCTACATAAGTATGAGGATAGATTTAATGCAATAATAGAGTCACTTGATGAAGAGGACAAGAAATTTGTGAAAGAATATATTACAAAACAAGTATATGAAGTATCTTGTGCGAATGATTGTTTATATCTGCAGGGATATAAGGATTGTGTTAAATTACTTGATAAATTAGGGGTCATTTGACTCAAATTTTAACCTATAAAGATTTATAAGTTGACAATTTTCAGTGTTTGTGCTAGTGTAAAAATGTAATTTTATATATTTAGGAGGATTTAAAAATGAATCAAGGTACAGTTAAATGGTTTGATGCAAAAAAAGGTTTTGGGTTTATTTCAGTTGAAGATGGCGACGATATATTTGTACATTTTTCAGCTATTCAAGATGAAGGTTTTAAAAGCTTAGAAGAGGGTGACGCTGTTCAATTTGAAGTTGTCGATGGTGCAAAAGGACCTCAAGCAGCTAACGTGAGCAAATTATAATATGATATTATAGATTAACGTAAGTAAGCTGTTAATCAAGGTATAAACAAAAGAGGGTTATCTTATCCAACAAGATAACCCTTTTAGATTGTCAAAAAAATCTATTGATAGATTTTCACCATATATAATTACATTAACTCAATAACTTTGTAACGAGTAAAGATTCTATAGGCTAAAGTCACATCTTTTAACTGGCTTAAGAGTGGTAATACAGAGAAAATCATATATAGTGATAATAACGAACTTTTACGGCTTGTTGCCATACCTTATAATCAGATAGAAGCAACAAACGTAACGAGAGTATTATCACTATATATGATTTCAATACACAACCGTTGTCATTTCTTCACTTCATACTTTAGCGACAATCTTATCATGACCCCGTTGATTTGTAATGTCCAACACCTATTCTCCATACTAATAGGCAAGGTATAATAAATAAAATTCCGAATATAGGTGAAATAATATATAATATATTATTTGAGTTATTCTTGTCTAGCAAGTACATAAGTGGATAATAGTTAACACAGCCGAATGGTACCACAAATGTAAAAAAGTTCTTTACCCATTTCTTATATATACCCAGAGGATATTGGGACATTTCTCTACCACCATGGGTTAATATATTGGCTATTTCTAGGCTTTGGATAGTCCAAAAACATAAGGTAGCTGCCAAAATGAATATACCAGAGAAAATAAAAACCCCACTGATGATCATTAGTATAAGAATAATAATCTTAGGTAAATCAAAATTAATAGAAATATTGGTTAATGCCCATATCAAAACTATAATACTTTGCAACAAACGTCCTATCCTAGTAAATTCAAATCTGGAGCCTATTACTTGAATCATGGTTCCACGAGGTCTTACAAGTATTCTATCAAAATTTCCAGTTCGGATAAGATTAGAGAAACTATCAAATCCTCTAGCAAAACATTCACTTAATGAAAAAGATATATGTATTATACCAAAGCACAACATGACTTCGTAGAAGTTCCAACCAGCAATGTTATTAAATCTTTGAAACATAAAATACATACCGGCAAAAATGGAAAAGGGTACAAAAAATTGACCAAGGTATAACAGTATAAATGAAGTCCGATATTGCAGTTGGGACTTCAATAATATTTTTAGGTATTTCAAGAATAATTTCATAACAACCTCCAATCTTAACCACCTTGTACTATTACTTTTTTTAATACTTTTTTCATGCTGACTTGCCCTAGTACTATAAGGATTGCTAGCCATATTATTTGTACTAGAATTCCTATGAGTGCATCATTTCGGGGTATATGTCCAGAATATATTCTAAAAGGCATATCGCAAGTTAGATGAAAGGGGAGGACATATACGATTTTCTGCATCCATACTGGCATAAATGGTATAGGAATAACCAAACCAGCAAAAAATTCTCCAAGAACTGCAAATATCAAAGTTGACCCTACAGGTGACATAGTAACGAAAACAGAAATATATATAAACATGGATATAGAGACAACAACAAACAATCCTAGTATAAGAGATATTATAAATATAAATAATGTTGTTATATCTGGTGGTAATGAAATCCTATAAGGTTTCGGTAGAATGAAAGCTATAACCAGTATTGGTACACTTCTAAGAATTGCTCCTGATACTCTTTGGGCTATAAGCTTAGAAAACCAAAAGCCATACAGATTAATTGGTCTGCATAATTCATAAGCTATGTTACCACTAGTTATTAGTTCAAATAATTCGCCATCTCTATACCAAAGCATTATAAAAATTAAAAAAGATTGCTGTAACCAAATATAAGAAACTGTTTGGCTAAAAGAGATTGGTTGAATATTAGTACTGCTGGAGTAGAAAGCTTCAAAAATCATTAGATACATGAATCCCCAGAAAAATTGTGTAGCTACACCTGCATACGCTGCAACTCTATACTGCATACCATTCATCAATCTCAATCTAAAAACAGATAGGTAAGCTCTCATATTGCATACTCCTTATATAATTTTACAATGATTTCATCTACTGGCTGTGATTCTACTGTAACATCAGTAATTTCGTATGAATTCACTAAAGATGATATAACTTCTGATACGGAGATTATTTTGGTATTTATAGAGAGTACAGCACGTTCTTCCATATAGGATAAAACAGTAACACCTGGTAGGTTGATTGATTTATTTGATCTAGCATATTCTATAGTAATGATTTTATCATTAGAGTATTTGTTTCTTAATGCTGAAAGGTTTCCGTCATATAGAATAGTACCTTTTCCTATTAGTAAAATTCTGTCAGCCAGAGCTTCTATATCACTCATATCATGAGTTGTTAATATGATGGTTACATTTTTTTCTTTGTTTATTTCTTTAATGAATTTTCGGACTGCAATTTTGGAAATAGCATCAAGACCAATAGTTGGTTCATCTAAAAATAAGATTTTGGGTGAATGTAATAAAGATGCGGCTATCTCACATCTCATACGTTGTCCAAGACTTAGCTGTCTAACGGGAATATTGATGAAATCATCTAGTTGTAAGGTTTCTGTTAGCATATCTAGATTGTTGGCATATTCTTTTGGGGGTATTTTATATATGTCCTTCAATAATTCAAAAGAGTCAATAACAGGAACATCCCACCATAGCTGTGACCGTTGACCAAATACTACGCCAATATTTTTTACATGATTAACTCTTTCATGCCAAGGGGTATGACCTAAAATACTGCAAGTACCAGAATCAGGAACCAATATGCCGCTCATGATTTTGATTGTGGTAGATTTTCCTGCTCCATTAGGTCCTATGTACCCAACAATCTCACCAGTGTCTATTGTAAAAGAAACATCTTTTATAGCGTTAACTATGTCATATTCCCGATGGAAAAGTGATTTAAAAGATGCTTTTACACCTGCTGTACGTTTGGCTACTTTAAAAGATTTGCATAATCCATTTACTTCAATCATAATGAACCTCCTAACGTAATCTAATATATTCAATTTTTTTGCAAGGAAAAATAGTATACTCCTATAACTTACCTAAGTCAAGTTGTATTCAATTAAATTATTATTATATTATTGTTACAATAACCGATAATTAAAGAAAGATATATTATTCTATTGTAGAGAGATAATATATCAATACAATAGAAAATGATAATTACATGAGATGAAAGTTGTTAGCAAAATTAGGAAAAAAGCTTGTAATATAGTGTTAGAAAGTATATATTATTAGTATTAAGGCAAAATAAGGAAAGGATTAGTGAAATGTTTCAGATTGATGATTTTTCATTTAATACAAAAAAGGAATTTTACGATAATATAATTTGTAACGCAAAAGGACTTATGTATGAAGAAAGAGACAAAATTGCAAATTTGGCTAATATATCTGCATTATTATTTTATACAATGGAGAAAATAAATTGGGTAGGATTTTATTTGTATAAAAATGATGAGCTAGTTCTTGGTCCTTTTCAAGGAAAACCTGCTTGTATAAGAATAAAAATTGGAAAAGGTGTTTGTGGTACTGCTGCAAAATCAAGAGAAACACAAATAGTACCAGATGTACACCAATTCCAGGGACATATTCCTTGTGACGGCGACACTAATTCAGAGATAGTAATTCCAATAGTAGTAGATAATAAGCTTATAGGTGTTCTAGATATTGATAGTCCTATTACTAATAGATTTGATGTTACTGATAGTGAATACTTAAATAAGTTGGTTTCACTTATTACTGATAGTTGTGATTGGAATGAATAATAAATAAGTTACAATAATTTTTTTGATAAGGAGATGTTACTAAGTGGTTTTTGAAGTAGGTAAGTTATACCATGGTTTCAAATTAGTTGATGAACAAAATATAGGAGAAATCGGTTCTATTGGAAGATTGTTTCAGCATGAGAAAAGCGGGGCAAGACTTGTATCCATAAATAATGATGACAACAACAAAGTATTTTCAGTGAATTTTAGAACTCCACCTGTTGATGATACAGGATTACCTCATATACTAGAACATTCGGTTTTATGTGGATCAAGGAAATTCCCTTTGAAGGATCCTTTTGTTGAATTGGTAAAAGGTTCTTTGAATACATTTCTTAATGCTATGACATTTTCAGATAAGACTATGTATCCTGTAGCAAGCCTTAATGACAAAGATTTCCTTAATCTAGTGGATGTCTATATGGATGCAGTTTTTTATCCTAATATCTATGATAGACCTGAGATTCTAAGACAAGAGGGCTGGCATTATGATTTAGCCAATGTTGAGGAAGATATCACTATAAAAGGTGTAGTATACAATGAGATGAAGGGAGCTTTTTCTTCTCCAGAACAAGTATTGTTCAGAAAGATTCAGCAATCCCTATTACCTGATACTCCATATGCTTATGAATCTGGTGGAGACCCAGACTATATACCAGAGCTTACAAATGAACAATTCTTGGATTTCCACAAAAAATATTATCATCCATCTAACAGTTATCTATATTTATATGGAGATAGTGATGTTGATAAGATGTTAGAATGGTTGGATGACAATTATTTGAAAGAGTTTGATAGTATAGACATAGATTCTAGTATCAACTTGCAAAAACCTTTCAGTGAGTTTATTGAGAAAGTTGAATACTATCCAATCTCTTCTAATGAGAGTGAAGAAGGAAAGACTTATCTTAGTTATAATGTAGTTGTTGGTAATGCAACTAACAAAATAGATTATAGGTCATTTGAAATACTTGAATATGTACTATTAGAAGCACCAGGAGCGCCACTTAAGAAAGCTTTGATTGATGCTGGAATAGGGAAAGATGTATTTGGTTCATATGACAATACTTTGTTACAGCCAACATTAAGTATAGTGGCTAAGAATTCAGATACAAGTAAAAAGGAAGAATTCATTTCAATTATAAAAAATACCTTACAGGAAATAGTTGAAAAAGGTATTGATAAAAGAACAATAGAAGCAGCAATTAATTATTTTGAATTCAAAGTAAGAGAAGCTGATTATGGAAGATATCCAAAAGGAATCATCTATGCTATGATGTGTATGGACAGCTGGTTATACGATAATGATCCTTTTATGCATTTATCATATGATGAGACTTTTGAAGCCTTGAAAGAAGGAATTAAGACTGATTTCTACGAAAAATTGATTGAAGAGAATCTGTTGAACAATACTCACGGAAGTTTACTTATGGTAGAACCTAAAAAAGGTATATTAGCTAAACGTGAAAAAGAGTTAGAAGATAAACTTAAGGCTTTTAAAGATTCTTTATCAGATGATGAACTTAATAAGTTAGTAAAAGATACTATTCATCTTGAAGAATATCAAAGTGAACCAGAAGCTAAGGAAACATTGTTAAAGATACCATTATTAAGCTTAGATGATATTAGTAAAGAACCTGAACATCTTTTATTGGAAGAAGGGGAAATAGAAAATATCAAGGTATTATTGCACCCTGCATTCACTAATAATATCGCTTACATCAAGTTGTTGTTTGATACTAAAAAGATACCAGAGGATCTTATTCCTTATATTGGTCTGATAACAAAAGTATTAGGCAATATGGACACTGAGAATTATAGTTATGGTGAATTATCCAATGTCATTAATATAAATACTGGTGGTATTTCCTTCAATATTAATATATATGGACAGAATAATGAGCCAGATGTATTCTTACCCAAATTTGAAGTGTACGGTAAATGTTTTTATGAAAAGATTCCACAGTTATTTGAGTTATTTGGTGAAATCATGTTTAATACTGATTTCTCAGATACAAATAGATTATTGCAAGTAATATCAGAAGCAAAATCACGTATACAAATGATGTTGACAAGTAGTGGGCACATAGCTGCTGCTACAAGAGCTGAAAGTTATTTTGCTAATACTGCATTATACAAAGAATTAACAAGTGGAATATCCTTCTATCGTTTCTTGGATAAACTAGAAAGCAACTTTGAAGAGATGTCAGAAGAAATAATAAGTGACATTAAGAAAACTCTAAGTTATATGTTTAAACCTGAGAATCTAGTTATAACTATGACTTCTGAGAAAGATGCTTATGGATTATTTAATGGGGAAGCTAAACATTTTATTGAAAAATTGGATGATTCATTATTGGAACTGGATGATGTGAAATTCGACTTAAATAAAACAAATGAAGGATTATTGACATCAGATAAAATCCAATATGTAGCAAAAGCAGGAAACTTCATTAAAAAAGGATATCATTATTCTGGTACTCTCAAGGTATTGCAGACTATAACCAGTTTAGATTATTTATGGAATAATGTAAGAGTCAAAGGTGGAGCTTATGGATGCATGAACGCATTTTCAAGAAATGGTAATGTATATTTCACATCCTACAGAGATCCTAATCTTAAAAAGACTCTAGACACTTATGATAAGATAGATGGTTTTATCTCTACTTTTGATACAGATGATAGAGAAATGACTAAGTACATCATTGGTACTATCAGTAACCTTGATAGACCATTGACACCAGCTTTAAAAGGAGACAGAGCTATTGGTTCATATATCAGTAATGTCTCTTATGAAGATATATTAAATGAAAGAAAAGAAGTTTTAAGTACTACCAAAGAAGATATTAGAGGTACGGCTGATCTAGTTAAATCAGTATTGAAACAAGATAATATCTGTGTAGTTGGTAATGAAAACAAGTTAGAGAAAAACAAAGAAATATTTAATGAATTAGTTCATTTATTCAATTAATTAAAGATTAATATTATACTAATGCTGACGGTCACTTGTTGACCGTTAAGCATTTTACTTACAGGAGGAAGATTTTGAATAATTTTAAATCAGGATTTGTTACAATTATAGGTAGACCTAATGTAGGAAAATCTACATTGATGAATCAAATAATAGGGCAAAAAATTGCTATTATGTCGGACAAACCTCAGACAACAAGAAATAAGATCAGGACATTTATTACAACTGAGGAAGGTCAAATCATTTTTATTGATACACCAGGTATTCATAAACCAAAGCATAAGTTGGGTGAATTCATGAATAAGACAGCTCTTGATACTTTTAGAGAAGTTGACGTTGTCTTATGGCTGGTAGAACCTGATATGAAAGTTGGTAAAGGTGATGAATATATAATCGAGCAACTGCAAAGGGTTAAAACACCAGTTATCCTAGTAATCAATAAAATAGATAAGATATCAAAAGATGAGATCTTACAAGTAATAGCTGCATATAAGGATGCTTATGATTTTGCTGAAATCATTCCTATTTCCGCATTGAAAGGTGAAAACACTGAAGATATCACCAAAATATTGTTTCAATATCTAGAAGAGGGTCCTCAATTTTTTGATGGTGATATGATAACTGACCAACCAGAACGTCAGATTGTTGCTGAGTTAATCAGAGAAAAAGCACTTCATCTATTACAACAGGAAATACCTCATGGAATAGCTGTTGTCATTGACAGGATGAAGGACAGATCCAATAAAGACATTGTGGATATTGATGCAACAATTATATGTGAAAGAGATTCTCATAAAGGTATTATAATTGGTAAACAAGGTGCAATGCTCAAGAAAATAGGAACTAGAGCAAGAATAGACATAGAAAATCTTCTAGGTTCAAAAGTTAATTTGAAAATATGGGTAAAAATCAAGAAAAATTGGAGAGATAGTGATTTCTTACTTAAAAATTATGGATTCAATAAAAAGGATATGGATTAAAACTTTTGGATTATAAAAAATATGCTCTATATAGGACTATAGTCCTAGAATCATAGGAATTAAAATCCCGATTTTATGCCATGTTGAATGGTACACAAATTTTGTCAAGGGTAAAAAATCAGTTTATTCATGGGAATATTTGAGCAGTATATAAAATTCTTAACAGGTAAACCTATAGATATAATAAAATATATTTTTAGGGGGTAACAAAAATGTTTAAGAATATATTATGGAATTTGTTTGAAAATACTGGTAGAATTGATGTTTATTTAATCTATAAACAATATGAACCCAGAGGTAGTACTTATTCATCTAAAGAAATAAATAGAACATATGAAAACAAGAAATGTGCCAATAGTGATATAGTGTAATGATACACATTTATGTATTGCTAATCATGAAGAGCTGTTATTAAGATATTTTTTCTATATAACTATAGAAAAATATATCTGGTAATAGCTTTTTTTAGTTTAATATGCTAACTGATAATTTAACAAAAATAAATTCTTCAAGAAAATAGTTGCACACGTGTACATAATGTGATAGAATGTTTTTGAAAGGAAGATTGTAATGAGTATTACTATTAAAGATATAGCTAAGTTAGCAGGTGTTTCCCATGCTACAGTTTCAAGAGCTCTTAATGATAGTCCCTTGATTAGTGATAAGACTAAGGACAGAATCAAGAAAATAGCTAAAGACAATAATTATATTCCTAATTACAGTGCAAAAAGTCTAAAACTTGATAAGTCATATAATATTGGAGTATTTCTATCAGCCCTTGAAGGTACCAGCCCATCTTTCTTCTATAGCTCAATTAAAGGTGTAAATAGATTGATGAAGGAAAGAAATTATAACTTGGTAGTTAAAGCAATAGATGATCTAAACGGAGATTACAGCATTGTAAATAGTAAACATTACGATGGAATTTTGGTTGTCAGTCAGAAAATACAAGATGATGAATTTATAAAATACATAGGTGCATTGAATATACCTGTAGTAGTTCTTAATAGAAAAATAAACATAGAAGGAACAACTTGTGTTTATTCCGAAGATAGAGATGGAGCATACCAGGCAGTAAAATATTTGACTAATCAAGGTCATAAGAGAATTGGATTAATAAAAGGTAAAGAAGGATTCTTGAACAGTAGTGAAAGATTAGAGGGATACAAACTAGCTATGAATGAAGCTTTACTTACAGTTGATAAGAAATTGATAGCAAGTGGTAAGTTTGACGTAATTAGTGGGTACAAAGGAATGAACAAGATATTGGATAACAATACTGAATTACCTACAGCTATGTTTTGTTCCAATGATGAAATGGCATTTGGTGCTATAAAAGCAATAATAGAAAAAGGACTAAGAGTTCCAGAAGATATATCTGTTGTAGGATTTGATGATATTGAGATGTGTAAGTATATTACACCTGAACTTACAACAGTAAGAAGAGAAATATCAAAAATAGCATATAGTGGTACAGAAATTCTGTTCGATATGCTTGATAATAATAGTAACAAAGAATTCTATCACACAAAAGTTGACTGTAAATTAAAGATAAGACAGTCAGTGCATAGGTTAAATCATTAAACGTAATATATTATTTTGATAATATTGCACACGTGTACATTATGTAGGAGGATGATATTTTGAAAGAGTTTTTATGCGAAGATTTTATGCTTAACAATGAAGTAGGGAAGAAATTATATCATGAATATGCGGCTGATATGCCTATTTATGATTATCATTGTCACTTAAGTCCAAAGGAAATTGCAGAAGATAAACGATATAAGAATATTACTGAACTTTGGCTAGGTGGAGACCATTATAAGTGGAGAGCTATGAGAAGTCATGGTATAGAAGAAAAATACATAACAGGTGATGCTTCAGATAAAGATAAATTCTTTAAATGGGCAGAAACCATATCTTATTGTATTGGCAATCCTCTTCATCATTGGACACATCTAGAGCTTCGTAGATATTTTGATATAACCAAACCATTGAGTCTAGATACAGCTGAAGAGATCTGGAATGCATGTAATGAAAAGTTAAAAGAGGATGGTTTCAGTGCAAAAGGCTTGATAAAAAGGTCCAATGTAAAAGTTATAGGTACTACTGATGACCCCATAGATGACTTGCACTATCATAAGATAATACAAGAGGATAAAGAATTTGATACAAAAGTATTACCAGCATTCAGACCTGATAAGTGTGTCAATATCAATAAAGATACTTTTTTACCTTGGATGGGTGAATTGGAAAAAGTAGTTGGTTATCCAATTAATGATATTGATAGTTTATTAAAAGCCATGAATGAAAGAGTACTATTTTTCCAAAACTCTGGTTGTAGAATAGCCGATCATGGTCTTGAAGGAGTTAAATACATAAAAGCCGGTAAAGATGAGATTAACGATATATTACTTAAGAAATTATCAAAGACTAATATTGATGAAGAAGAAACAATAAAATATCAAGGCTTCATGCTTGTGTTTTTTGGAAGATTATATAAGAAATACAATTGGGCTATGCAGTTGCATATGGGTTGTATCAGAAATAATAATTCAAGAATGATGAAGCTGTTAGGTCCAGATACAGGATTTGATGCAGTTGGTGATTATAGTATTGCTGAGGGATTAGCAGGAATTCTTAATGCATTGGATGAAACTGATGAATTACCAAAAACCATTTTATACAACCTTAATCCTTCTGATAATTATGTATTAGGAACTCTTATAGGATGTTTCCAAAACTCAGATGCAAGAGGTAAAATACAATTTGGTGCAGGTTGGTGGTTCAATGACCATAAAGACGGAATGGTTAAACAAATGATTGATCTGGCTAATCTGGGATTACTAAGTAATTTCGTTGGTATGCTGACGGATTCAAGGAGTTTCTTATCATATACGAGACATGAATATTTTAGAAGGATTCTATGTAACCTTATTGGTAAATGGGTTGAAGAGGGTGAATTCCCATATGATATGAATCTCCTTGGTAATATAGTCAAGAATATCAGTTTTAACAATGCAAAAGAATATTTTGATATAGAATTATAGAAAATAGTTTAATACGTTATTAAAGACGATATTATAAAAATACATCATAAGAGAGGAATGAGCATTAACATGAAAAGAATGGAAACAATTAAAAAAATCGTAGATAGCGGTGTTGTTGCAGTTATCCGTGCAGAGTCAAAAGAAGATGGTATGAAAATTATTGAAGCTGTAAAAGCTGGTGGAATCAAGGCACTTGAAATTACAATGACAGTACCAGGGGCAGTTGATATTATAAAAGAATTAACTGATTTATACAAAGATGAAGATGTAATCATTGGAGCAGGAACAGTTCTTGATCCAGAAACTGCTAGAGCATGTATTCTTGCAGGAGCAGAATATATCGTAAGTTCAAGTTTTAATCCAGAAACTGTAAAATTATGTAATCGTTATAGAGTACCTGTTATGCCAGGTATCATGACACCTGCTGAGGCTCTAACTGCTCTTGAATCAGGTGTAGAAATCTTGAAAGTATTCCCAGGTAATGCATTTGGTCCTTCTATCATCAAAGCGTTCAAAGGTCCTATGCCTCAAGGTAATTACATGCCAACAGGTGGTGTAAGTCTTGATAATGTTCATGAATGGATTGAAGCTGGTGCTGTAGCTGTAGGAACTGGAAGCGTTCTTACTAAAGGAGCTAAAACTGGAAATTATGAACTAGTAACTGAAACTGCTAAGAAATTTGTTGATGCTGTAAAAGACGCTAGAAAAAACTTAAATAAATAAATTAGATTATAAGAAAGGACTGAATATAGATGAGTAAAAAAGTAGTTACTATGGGAGAAATTATGCTTAGACTCTCAACTAAAGGATATGAAAGATTTACACAAGCTGAGTCTTTTGATGTAGTATATGGTGGTGGAGAAGCTAACGTAGCTGTTTCACTTGCTAATTATGGTTTTGATGCTCATTTCGTAACTAAACTTCCAGAAAATCCTATTGGACAGAGTGCTGTTAATCACTTAAGAAGATTTGGAGTTAATACTGACTATATTGCTAGAGGTGGAGATAGAGTAGGTATATACTACTTAGAGACAGGTGCTTCAATGAGACCTTCAAAAGTAGTTTATGATCGTGCTGATTCTGCAATTGCTGAAGCTGATATTGAAGATTTTGATTTTGATGAAATATTTAAGGATGCAGAGTGGTTCCATTTCTCAGGAATTACACCTGCAATCAGTAAAAAAGCAGCAGTTCTTACTGAAAAAGCATTAATAGCTGCTAAAAAACATGGAGTGACAGTTAGTGTAGACCTTAACTATAGAAAGAAATTATGGACACCAGAAGAAGCAAAAGAAGTAATGACTAATCTAATGCAATATGTTGATATTTGTATTGGTAATGAAGAAGATGCAGAGAAGGTATTAGGATTCAAACCTGGTGAAACAGATGTTACTTCAGGAAATCTTGAACTTGATGGATATAAAACAATATTTAAACAAATGAAAGAAAAATTCGGTTTCAAATATGTTGTTACAACCTTAAGAGAAAGCTATTCAGCATCAGACAATGGATGGTCAGCTCTTATATATGATGGTAATGAATTCTATCGTTCCAAAAAATATGATATAAGAATAGTTGATAGAGTAGGTGGAGGAGACTCATTTGCTGGTGGACTCATTTATGGTTTACTATCAAGCAATGATGACTTCAAATATGCTCTAGAATTTGCTGTAGGTGCTTCTGCACTGAAACATACTATAAAAGGAGATTTTAACTTAGTCACTGTAGATGAAGTAGAAACACTTATTAATGGTGATGCTTCAGGTAGAGTACAAAGATAATTTCTTATTAAAATTGCTAAACATATAAACATTAAATATACACGTGATGGGGACAGTTCTTTAGAAGGACTGTCCCTATTGCATTTTAATTGAAGTCATAGAAATATAATACTAATAAGACTATAAATACTTGCAATAATTGCATATAAGGTATATTATGGAAGTGTTTAATACATAATTACGTGCGGGGGATGATAAATGGATTCTAGATACATAAGATATACTATAATGATAGGTTTAATAGTCTTGTTAGTTGGTTGTAATAAAGCTCAGAGTCAGAAAAAAAGTTATAAGATATCACCTATTGAAACTATGAGTAAAAATGAAAACACCAAGATAAGAGATAATGAAAATAAACAGAAACAAAAACAGTTAAATAATACGTCTATAACTAAGAAATACGCAAATCTATCAGATGATAACATGAATTATGAAGATTGGTATTTATACACTGAATATGGAAAAGAAAATAAACCTTATATATATAGGTTCAATATAAAGACTGGTAATAAAGTAAGGGTGTGTCAAGGTAAAATGGTAGAGAAAACCCTTATGAGTGATACAATGCATTATATTAATGAAACAGGTATTAAGTTGCTCCATAACAATCAAAATATTAATTTGCTCAACAGAAATATAGACCAATATGAAAAAATAGAAAATGGTTATGTCTATATATCAGCTGATTCCATCTATTATTTTAACACTACTACCAATACTGAAAGTATACTTACTACCTTTAAAGATTCCATCGCTGATGGAACAATTTCAGCTGCTTCTAACAACAATTATATCATGTACTCTATAAAGACAGATGACAGGGTTCAATTAAATATCTATAATATTGGAAACAATGAAAACAAAACTATATTACAAGACCAAGTTTGTAGTAATATAATGAGTATCAAAAATAAATTTTTTCTATACAACGATTCAAATAAAGAAATTATGGTTTATGATAATGACGAGTTAAAAGAATTAGTTACAGCTTATCCACGTCAAAATAAAATATCATATTATAATGATAGGATATATTACGTAAGTGATAATTTATATATTTTTGATACCAATGATTACTCAATAAAAACAGTCAATACATATTCCAGTGAAAACACTTTATTAGAAATCAAAGATGATAAAGTTTACCTTTATGGTAACCAGCTGATGATTTATTACATAGAACAAGATAGAATAAAAAATAAAAATATATATCTAGAAACAAGTAATGAAATAGATATCGTAGAAGATATGATATATCAGATTAACCGTAAAGAGGGTTATATAATTAAAAGTGATCTTGAAGGTAGAAGAGTCTATAATTATAGTCTAGAATGTTTCATAGATTATTTTGTGGGAGACAACTGTATCTATTTATTGGATGACAAGGGAATAATAAGTAAAATAGATAAAGATACTCTTGCTAGTATTGAAACTACAAGAAAATATGATAATTCCTATATATATCAAGTTAAAAGTAAAAGAGATAATAATGTATTCAGAGTAGAGAATTATAATGCATTGGTTCATCTTAACGAAAATACTTATTATCCAAGCAGTTCACATAGACTAATAAGTCTAGAGTCCAATAAGAAGGCATTAGAAGAACTTAACTTAAGTAATAGTGACTGGTATGATTATAATGATAAATTTATAGTATATGTTGATGAAAGTGGAATTCTACACTATTACAATAGGTACACAAAAGAGAAAAAGAGTCTAAAAGCTAGCAATATCAATGATTTAAGAATTATAAATAATAGTATATTCTATTATTCAATAGACGATAAAGCATTATACTGCTATAAAAATAATAGACATAAAAAAATAGTTGAAGGTAATATAAAAGAATATGAAGTAGTAGGTAATAAAGTATATTACGTGGACAAGTATTTATATAGAGTTAATATTGATGGTACCGAAAAAGAGAAACTCAATGATTATTCTACTGAATTATTGATTGGTATTGATAATGAAATATTCTATATGGATAATGAAGATAGGAATGCTTTATATAGAATTAATAATAATGAAGGTACTGGCGAATTGATTGATAGAATTTTAACTGGCGATATAAAGGATTATTTTACTGATGGAGAAAAAATTTATCTCTATTATAATGATAAATATAATCATGTTATACAATCACTTAATATAAATAGTCTAGAGTTTGAGAGACTATATGTTAAAGGAAGTAGAAGAAAATAGAAACGTATAATATTACTGATGGGAAGGAGTAGCTGGTTATGTATACCCCTGAGTATTTTATAGAAAAATTACAATTGGCTCCACATGTAGAAGGTGGATATTACCGAGAGATATATAATGATACATCTCATAAAATAGGAATTGAGGATTATGATGGTAAAAGATCTTTATCAACAACTATTTATTATCTCCTAAAACTAGGACAAGTTTCAAAATTTCATAAATTGAAATCTGATGAGATATGGTTCTATCATTATGGTTCACCCCTAACAATACATATGATTGATACAGAAGGAAAATATAGTAAAGTTGTATTGGGATTAAATATAGAAAAAGGAGAATTACCACAGCTGATTGTACCTGCAAATACTATTTTTGGTGCTGAAGTTGCTGAAGGGGGGACTTTTACATTAGTTAGTTGTATGGTTTCTCCAGGGTTCGACTTCAAAGACTTTCAAATGTATTCCAGTGATGAATTGATTAATGAATATCCAGACCATAAAGAAATAATATATAAACTCAATGGATGAATAAAATCTTCTAATATATAGGTTTAATTCGGACTGTGAAAAAAGTATGTATATACTATTTATTGAATAGCTTCCTATGATAAAAAAATCGTAGGAAGCTATTTTAATTATGTCAAAATAAAAAAGGTTGTTGAATAATAATTTAATATTTTTTTGTATATGTCGTGGTAATGTCGTGTTATATGGTGTTAATATTATATCAAGCCAATAACAAATACGGCTTAACGTACGTATTAGAGATAATATATAAAATATATGCAATAATAAATTATCTCTAAAAAAATGTAGTCGCGGTTACAAAATAAATTATAATACGAAAGGAAGTAATAGAATGTCAATTGAAGGATTTATTTATGGTAATAACACATTTGTAGGAACAGATTCAGGAGTAAGTGGTCCAAACGAGGATGGTGGTAATACAGCTTTTGGACATAGAACTTTATATGAAACTTGTGAAGGTAATTACAATACTGCTGTTGGTTGTAAAGCTTTAACCAACAATTCTAAGGGTAAGAATAATACTGCTATTGGTTATCAAGCTTTAACTAACAATTCTGACGGTAGTAGTAATACTGCTGTAGGTTATCAAGTTTTAACTAATAATTACGATGGTGTTTATAATGTTGCCGTAGGATATAAATGCCTTGAAAATAATAGCAGCGGTAACTGGAATACCGCAATAGGTAATCGTTCTTGTTATAAAAATACTACTGGTACTAATAATATTGGTATAGGTCATTTGGCTTTAGTAAATAACGCAGAAGGTAGAGAAAATATCGCATTAGGTCGTAGTGCATTAAGTAATAACAAGCAAAATTATAACATAGGTATAGGAAGTCAAGCATTATACTCAAATAGTGGAATTCATAATACAGCTGTAGGTCATAGAGCTCTACACAGCACTAGATATAATAATTGTTCTGGAATTGGTTATAACTCAAAAGTTAGAGGTGATAATCAAATACAATTAGGTAATAGTGACACAACAACATATGCTTATGGCAGTGTACAGGATCGTTCTGATAGAAGAGATAAAACAGATATTCAAGACACAAAATTAGGCTTAGATTTTATAATGGGATTAAAACCTGTGGAATTCAGATGGGATTATCGGGAAGACTATATTGAAGAAACTACTAGTGAAGATGGTTCTACTGATTTAAAAGAAATTCCTAAAGATGGCTCCAAAAAAAGAAAAAGATTACATCAAGGATTTATAGCACAAGATGTAAAAGCTTTAATGGATAGTTTAGGAGTTGATTTTGCAGGATATCAAGATCACAAAGTTAAAGGTGGAGAAGATGTGCTTACTCTAGGATACACAGAATTTATTCCACCACTGGTTAAGGCTATTCACGAGCAACAAAAAACTATATTAAAATTACAGAAGAAGGTTGAAATGCTAGAGAATAAATAAAAAATAACATAATCAATTATAACCATAATATTTTGAATCATTGCTGGAAAAGTTATAAAAGTTGGAATGCCAAGATAAAGACATTCCGACTTTTATTATATAGTGTAAGTTCATTTATCATAAAAAGCTAATTTACAGAGATAATTTTACTTTCTTGATCTTTTGTTTTTAGTGGATTTCTTTGCTACAGAATATCCGAAAGTACCTAATTTTTTACCTAGTCCAAAATAAGTACCATGTGAATAGCATATGGGATTAGATTTATCTAGATGGAATTTGTTATTATTATCTAGATATTTTTCATCAGCATTAACTGCAACCACTTCTGCCATAAACATATCATGAGAACCAAGTTTTATTATCTCTTTGACTTTACATTCAATGTTCACAGGACTTTCTGCTATCAAAGGAGCTTCAACTTCTCTAGCTTTCTCAATGGTCAGATTCATTTCCTTGAATTTATCAATATCTCTACCTGATTTAACTCCACAATAGTCAACAGCCCTTACTAATTTTTCATTACTTAAATTAATAACGAATTCTTTTGTTTCTTCTATTATTTTATATGAATGTCTACTAGGACGAACAGAGATATATGTCATCGGTGGGTTAGTACAGATCGTTCCTGTCCATGCAATAGTAATTATATTGTAATTATCTTTACAATTTCCACATGTGACTAATACAGCTGGTAAAGGATATATCATATTACCAGGCTTCCAATTTATCTTTGACATTATTACCCTCCTTGCATTATTTTGTCGAAATATATGTTTTATAAATAAACTACTTAATATTATTATATATATATATTAAAAAAAATCAATTACTAATAATAATTATATATAGTAATAAGCTAAAACAACTATATTATATAATTGTTATATATTAATTAATTAAATAGAAATCATTGACAATTTTTACAAAAAAGTGTAATATTAATTGTATTTACTAGAAAGGGGCTGATTTATTATGAAGAGTATCAAGTCAAAATTGATCCTGATTTTGTGCGTAATAATTGTGATTTCATGTAGTGGGTTAGGGTTAATCTCTTATAATTTTAGTAAGCAGGCGTTGGTAGATTCTGTAGAACATAATCTCATAACTATTGCTGAAAAATCATCACAATTAATAGAAGAAAGAATTAATAAGGAATTAGGTAAATTAGAGGTCATTGCTGGTAGAACTAGAATAACAGATCCAGATAATTCTACTGAAGATAAGCTAGATGCTCTAAGAGAAGAAATCAGGAGAAATGGATATCAGCTTATGGATTTAGTTGATACTGATGGACAGGCTGTTTCTACAGGTAATAAAAAATATGATCTAAGTCATAGAGAATATTTTAAAAGGGCAATGAATGGACAATCTACCATTTCTGATTTGCTGGTTAGTGCTGAAGATGGATCATTGATTGTTGTATATGCTACACCTATAAAATCTAATGGAGATATAACAGGAGTTCTAGTAGCAGTAAAAGAAGCAATTTCTTTCAGTGATGTCATAAAGGATATAACAGTTGGAGAAACTGGCTATGCATACGTAGTAAATGATGAAGGTATGATTGTTGCCGATAAAGACGTTAAAAGAGTTAACAATGTTAATCTATTGAAAGAATTAGAAAGTGATAAGAAATCAAAAAAATATAAAGAACTACTAGACAAAATGATTGCAAAAGAACAGGGTAGTGGTTCATATACATATAATGGGTCAGAGCATATGATTGGATATTCACCAATTAATAATACAAACTGGTCAATTGGAATAACAGCTCCTTTGGATGAAGTTTTATCAGAATTAGATGGATTAAGAAGTAGTACGTTAATGATATCAGGAGTAATATTAATCATATCCTTATTCTTTATATATCTAGTGGGAGCATTCATCACTAAGCCTCTTGTTGATCTATCTAAAAATATAGATATCATGGCTCAATTTGACTTAAGAGAAAACAATGACAACAAGATTCTTAAGCATAAAAAGAGAAAAGATGAGATTGGATTTATTTTCAATTCAATATCTGTTATGCAGAATAATTTTATTAGCTTGATCAAGAAAATAACTGAAACTGTAAATAGTATAACAGAATCATCAGCTAGTATGAGTTTGACAACTCAGCAATCAGCACAAGCTGCTGAGGAAGTTGCTACTACTATAAGTGAGATTGCCAAAGGAGCAACGGACCAAGCAAAAGATACCGAAAAAGGTTCTGAGACGGTTTATGAATTAGGCGATCTTATAGAAAAAGAACATGAATGTATGGAGGAAGTAAGTACTAATTCAGATAAAGTAATAAAGTTGGCTGATGAAGGACTTATTGAAATTAATGAATTAAAACAAAAGACTGACCTTAGCAAGGAAGCAACTATAGAGATCTTTGAAGTAATCAAAAAAACCAATGAAAGTTCTAAAAAAATATCAAAGGCAAGTACCATGATTGCATCTATTGCGGAACAGACCAACTTACTAGCACTTAACGCTGCTATAGAGGCTGCAAGAGCAGGTGATGCGGGTAAGGGATTTGCAGTTGTAGCAGATGAGATTAGAACTTTGGCTGAACAATCTACTGAATCTACTAAAGAAATTGATCTAGTAGTTAATGAATTGATTACTAATGCAGGTCAGACAGTTAAACGGATGGAAGAAGTATATACTATAGTCAATCATCAAATAAATAGTGTGGATGTTACAGAAGGCAAGTACAAACAGATTGTCGAAGCTATAAGCAGCACAGATGATAGTATAGATAGATTAAATAGCATAGGTGTAGAATTACAGAAGAAAAAACAAAATATACTTGATGTTATACAGAATCTATCAGCAATCGCTGAAGAAAATGCAGCTAGTACAGAAGAAGCAGCAGCTTCAACTGAAGAGCAATCTGCATCCTTACAGCAAATTGCAAGTACCAGTGAAAGTCTCGCAGAATTAGCAGCAGAATTAAATCAGGAAGCTTCTAAATTCCAGCTATAGATATAAGGGCTATCTTATTAATACATAAGAGATTATGTATTATGAGATAGCCTTTTTTTTATAATATTTCATTGAATATTGTATTAATAATATTAGATATTTCTAAGGTGTTCTTTTTTGAATTGTATTAAGTAATTTGTGTAATAATAGACTTGTTTTTGTTATGATATCACAAGTGTTTTCTTTAATTAATAAAGAAAAAGACATAACTTACAAATTATTTGAATTGTACAATTTGACATTTTTTGGTGAAAGAGTTAGAATTATCACATGATAAATGGGGGAGGATACAGCAGTGAAAAGTATAAAAACAAAGTTGATTTTAGCAATATCAGTCATTGTGTTAATATCATGTGTTGTAGTATCAATAATATCTTACACATATGGAAGCAAAGTATTATTAAACAAGACAGAAGATAATCTGGTTGTTATATCTGAAAAGTCATCTCAAGTAATTTCCGAAAGAATTAATATCGAAAAAGAAGTACTCAAATCTGTTGCATCCAAAGAAAAAATAGTTGAAAATTATGTAACTAAACGAGAAAAAATGATAGCACTTAATAACGAAATAAGAAAATACGGGTATTCTAAGATGTTAATCGCTAATATTGATGGACAAGCTTATTCCAACGACAACAAAGAATATGATGTATCCCAAAGAGAATATTTCAAGAAAGCTATGGATGGAGAAACTATAATTTCAGATGTTATTCTAATTGAAGATTCTCTAGTGGTAACATATGCAACTCCAATCTGGAGAGGTGGAGGAGTATGTGGTGTATTGATTGGTGTCAGAGATATTAATACATTCATTAATATGATATCTGATATAACTATTGGAGAAAGTGGATATGCTTTCATAGTTAACAAGGAAGGTCAATTAGTAGCAGATAAAAGTATTGAAAGAGTTGTTGATAATGTCAATCTATTAGAAGAATCCAAGAACTCTAGTAGATACAATGAAATCGTTAATAAAATGATAGAAAGACAAAGTGGCAGTGGAAAATATAGCTTCAATAATGCTAATAACATTATGGGGTATGCTCCAATATTGAATACCAATTGGTCACTAGGAGTTGTGGCACCAGTAAATGAAGTATTAAGTGAACTGGATAAGATGAAATCAACTAGTTTCAAAACTATACTCATAACTTTAGTGATAACTTTAATAATAGTCTATATATTGGGAGCAATGATTGCTAAACCTCTAAGAAAATTAGCAAAAGTATTGAATAAATTATCTAGATATGATTTAAGTAGGAATGATGAGAATATAAACCGATATTTTAAAAGAAAAGATGAAATTGGAATCATATCCAATTCTCTATCAAAGATGCAAGATAATTTTATAGAACTTATCAAAAAGATTTCTGATGCATCAAAAGAAGTAAGGGATTCTTCTCTTTCTATGACAGATATTACTGGACAATGTGCAAACGCTGCTAATAGTGTAGCAGTAACTGTTGGAGAAATTGCAAAAAGTGCTTCTGATCAGGCGCATAATACAGAAGTGGGTTCAGATGCAATATATCAGCTAGGTAATTTGATAGAAGATGAGAAAAATGTTATGGAAGAACTTAATGATAATTCTGATAAAGTGGGTAAACTAATAGAATCAGGTCTGATTGAGATAGATGAGTTGATTAATAAAACAGAAGAGAGTGGTAAATCAGCAAAAGACATTTTTGGTGTTGTTGCTGAGACAAACAAAAGCACACAAAAAATCAGCAAAGCAAGTACTATGATTGCTGCTATTGCAGAACAAACTAATCTATTAGCATTAAATGCAGCGATAGAAGCGGCAAGAGCAGGAGACGCAGGAAAAGGATTTGCAGTAGTTGCAGATGAAATAAGGAAACTTGCTGAACAATCTACTCATTCAACCAAAGAAATTGATAATATAGTTAACGAATTAATTAATAATGCTCAAGAGGCAGTAGTCAAGATAAAAGAGGTTTCTAATATTGTTGAAGAGCAAGTTACAAGTGTCAAAGTAACAGAAACTAAATATAAAGATATTTCTCATGCTATCAACGATTCAAGTAGAAGCGTTGACAAACTGAATAAATTGGGGGAAGAACTCCAAATAAAAAAAGCTAGTATACTAGATGTTATAGGTAATCTATCTACCATTGCAGAAGAAAATGCAGCTAGTACTGAAGAAGTTGCTGCATCTACCCAAGAACAATCTGCATCATTGCAATTGATAGCAACCACTAGTGAGAAATTATCCAATCTAGCAAATGAATTGGATGAAACCACATCCCAATTCAAATTATAATATTGTTGATGTTGAAATTTAATAATAAATGAGGTGGCTAATAATATGACATACAAAGGATGTAAACCGGAAATTGATGAAAGCGCTTATATTGCTCCAAGTGCTGATGTTATAGGACAAGTTAAGGTGAAAGAAAATGCAAGTATATGGTTTGGTGCTGTACTTAGAGGAGATATAAATAAAATAACAGTAGGTAAATGTTCTAATGTACAAGACAATAGTACGGTACATGTATCAGAGGATACTGGTACGGAGATAGGTGATTATGTTACTATAGGTCATAATTGTATTATACATGGCTGTAAAATAAATGATTACACTCTTATAGGGATGGGGAGCATAATATTAGATGGTGCAGTTATAAGTGAAAATTCTATAGTCGGAGCAGGAAGTCTAGTGACAGGTAATAAGATATTTCCCCCTGGTGTGCTTATATTAGGTTCACCAGCAAAAGTTAGAAGAAAACTCACTGAGGAAGAAATAAAAGGATTAAAAGAATCAGCCAACCATTATGTTGATACTGCAAATGAATATAAAATTCAATAATAAGCAAGAGGAACTGTTACATATCGGCAATAGTTCCTCTTGCTTTATTCATTGATAACTTGGTATAATATTAAGAAAAAATTAAGGTATAAGTCATTATAAAATAAGGTGTTTGAAATATAATGTTTTTGATGGTAATATAACTTTTATACCAGTTATATTTGTTTTAGTATAGAATTGGGAGGTCAACACATGGAAAAGATAATTGTTGCTGATGATGAATTAGAGATAAGAGAATTAATAAAAGTATGTTTGGAGAATGAAGGTTACGAGGTTGTAACAGTCAAGAATGGAAAACAAGCTGTTGAGGCTGTTGATTCTAGTGTTGGGCTTATTATACTGGATGTGATGATGCCTATTATGAATGGTATAATGGCATGTAATGAAATCAGAAAAAAAAGTAGCATACCAATTATTTTTCTTACTGCAAAGACACAGGATTCTGATATGATATTTGGTCTATCAGCAGGAGCAGATGATTACATAAAAAAACCTTTTACACCACCTGTTTTAATTGCAAAAATAAAAGCTGTATTGAGGAGATATAGAATTTTAGGTGCAGATGCTTATGAAGATAAAAGCGATAAAAAGATATATGTAAAAGATTTAGTTATAGATATAGAATCTCATAATGTCATTCGTGAAAATAAAGAGATTCATTTAACAAAGACGGAATTTGATATTCTATTGCTTCTTGCAAATCATAAGGGACAAGTTTTTAGCATTGAACGTATATATGAAAGTGTATGGAATGAAGCTTACATAGATGTTTCGGCTAATACGGTTATGGTACATATTAAGAAGTTAAGAAATAAAATTAAGAATACCGAGCAAAATGAATATATCAAAACAGTATGGGGAGTGGGTTACAAAATTGAAAAATAAAAATATACCTAGGCGTTATCGGTTGAAGGTAGAATTTATTATAGCTATACTTATCAGTGTTATTATAGCGACCTTTAGTGTTGCAATTATCATGGAATTATGGGATACATATATTGATAATAGTTTTAATAGTCACTATGATAAATATAGAAATGAATTAAAAGGTGTTTTTGACAATCTTGAGGAATTCATAACTGATAATAATCTAGGGAAAAATGATCTGGATAAGCTGGAAAAGGAAGTTGAAAAATACCCAAAATACAATTTTTACCTAGATGTTTTTGATAAAGATGATATATGGGTTATATTGGATGAAGATACTAATACTATTGGATGGCCTATCTTACTTACGGATTATGTTCAAACTGATAAAAATGTTTTTGCTTTGAGTGGAAGTGTAAAATCACTAGATGACTTTTTTGGTATTATATCAATAGTCATGCCTTTAATGTTTATTATCATTTTTATTGTGGCATTGAGTTTTTTTATAGGAAGAAAGCAAAAGTATTTAATAAATATTGCTAATAGTTTAGATATTTTGGAGGGTGGTGACTTGAACCATCAAGTTGCTATAAAAGGAAATGATGAGATTACATATGTTGCAAGACATATTAATCAAATGAGTAGTACTCTCAAGAAGAGAATCGAAAAAGAAAAACTCATAGAGCAATCCAAGAATGAATTAATTGCTAATATATCTCACGATTTAAGAACTCCACTGACTTCTATTACAGGGTATTTGACTTTATTGAAAGACGATTATGAAAAAAATGAATATGTAAAACAGAAATATCTAGACATCTGTTTGAATAAATCAACTTCCCTATCTAACTTGATTGAACAACTATTTGAATATGTTATGCTGTCAAATGGACAAATGAAACTTAACTTAGCCAAGATTAACATAGCTACATATATTAGACAATCTATATATGAGTGGGAAACCTTATTAGAAGAACATAACATGGAGATCTATTTCAATATTGAAGAAAGTGATAAAGAGATTGCTATAGATATTGATAAATTCAATAGAGTCATTGAGAACTTGTTCAAGAATATTTTGAAGTATGCAGATAAGGGCAAAAAAGTTGAATTAACGGCTATGTGGATAGATGATAGATATCATATACAGCTAACCAATGGTATAAAAGAAGGGATGAATTTATCTGAAACAGATGTATTCAATAGATTTTTCACTTCAGATAGAACTATGGAAAGTGGAGGAATAGGTTTAGCTATATGCAAAGAAATCATAACAATGCATAAAGGTGAAATTGATGCAGTTATTGAACAAGATAGATTTACAATAAAAATTATATTGTAGTATTTTTACTGAGAGCAGTCATAGGGACTGCTTTTTTTATGGTGCAGAAAAGTTCTAGCGTCTTTTGTTTTTTTGTTATATTAAGAAAAAGTTAAGAAAAAAATCATTTTATGGAAAGTTATATGGTTTAACATATTTGGTAACAATAACCTATTGAAAAATATAGGTTATCATACTAGCTATAGACATTAACATAAGAGAATGGAGGAATATATGAGCGATATTATTGAGATAAAAGAACTGAAAAAAATATATAAAATGGGAAATGAACGGGTTGAAGCTTTAAAAGGTATAAGTCTTAATATTAAAAAAGGTGAGTGTTGTTGTATTCTTGGAACCTCTGGTTCTGGTAAATCTACGCTGCTTAATATGATAGCAGGACTTGAAAAACCTACAAAAGGACAAATAATCATAAAAGGGCAGTCAATTGAAAAAATGAATGAAAAACAGGTTACCAAGTTTCGTCAGAAACATGTAGGATTCGTTTTTCAATCATATAACTTATTACCTAATCTGACAGCACTTGAGAATGTAGCAATGCCTATGATTTTTGGTGGTATATCTAAAAGAAAAAGGGAAAAAGAGGCAAAACAGATGTTACAGGCTGTTGGATTAGGGGATAGACTTCATCACAAACCTTCTCAAATGAGTGGAGGACAACAGCAGCGTGTAAGTATAGCAAGAGCTTTTGTTGGAACACCTGAGATTGTATTTGCTGATGAGGCGACAGGTAATCTTGATACGAAAACGACTATGGAAGTAATGGAACTCATTACTAATATGGCGAATGAGAACAATCAGACATTGATTATGGTAACTCATGATACAGAAACGGCAGTCTATGCTGACAGAGTAATCCATGTACGTGATGGTCTTATTGAAAGAATTGATGAAACGAAAGATGATATTTTAAAAGGAATTAATTATAAACAGGAGGCTTAATTATGAAAAAAACAAAATTACTTATTTATCTATGTGCTCTTATTATGGTTTTCAATGTAGCAGGTATAAAAGTGGCTGCAACAACAGAAACAAATGATATTATAGTGGACTCTTATTCTGTGAGTAAAAGCACCATCTATGAAGGAACAGAATTCACTTTAACAGTTAATTTGAAAAAGATAGGTTCAGGAACTATAACTGGAACACCTACTTTAGGTATTAATCCAGGAAGCTTCATATTAAAAGATAAAGGTTCAGTTATATCTATCAATCCAGCTAATCTGAATGCTGGTGGTAAAGAAACAATTACACTTCCATTAAAATGTTCTGGCACCAATAATGTTATTGAATTGATTTTCAATTATGTGGATGGGGGAGATTCTAAAAGCTCTGTCAACAAGATTACTATTGATATGGTGAAAGCCAGCAACAATTCTAATGAAAATACCACAACCAACACTAAAAAATATAATCCTGAGTTACAAGTTACTAATCAAGACATACCAACTGCTAGAGCAGGTTCTGTTTTGAATCTATCCTTGGAATTACAAAATATCAGTAGTCATACAGCTAAGGATATTACTGTAGAATTTATACCGTCCAAGGAAGATGGTTTTTTATATGAGACCAATAAAATGAGTATGGTACATAAAATAAAACAATTGAAGGCTAAAGAAAAAACAAATCTGGAGTATTCCTTGACTATATTGAATGATTCAAAAGCTAAGACTTATACAGGGCAATTGAAGTATACATATTATAACTTATATGGTGACCTTAAGGAAAAGACACAGGACATATATATTAAGGTTAAAAAAGGTTTTCCAGACGTTAATCTAGAAATCGATAAAATTGAAACTCTACCTAAGATTATATATTCTGGTTCAGAAGCTCAGCTAAGTTTTCTAGTAAATAATAATGCGGGATTATCAAGTGTAAAAGATATAGAGGTTTCTTTACAAGGTTTATCAGGAGAAGGCTTTACTATAGCCAATGGTGTTAATAGTAATAAGATAAGCATACTACCACCAGATAGCCCAGGTAAAAAGGTAACATTTAATCTATATGCAGCAGATAAAATGACTAAAGGAAGCTATCCAATCAAGGTAAAACTAAAATACCAAGATAATCTTAATAATGAACAAATAGTAGAAAAAGAGATTTATCTCAAAGTAGAACAGAAGAAGTCCAATATTGCAATAGAGAATATCAAAGCACCTTCAGGAACTATAACTGGAACTAATAAATTCAAAGTATCCTTTGATTTAGTTAACACCAGTGATATTGATACAAAAGACCTTACGGTAACAGTAAAGCCGGATGAAGGTATTGTACCTGTTTCTCAAAGTGTGCAAGTACTTAAGTTGCTGAAAACAGGAACAACCAAAAAACTTGAGTTTGAATTTCAACCTACAGCAGAGGCAAAGACTAAGAACCATTTGATAAATATTGAAGTAAAAGGAAGTAATGAAGAAGCTTTAACTACTATTAATCAATATGTAGGTGTCTATGTCAAGGAAAATGACAAGGCTACTAATAGTAAACCAAATATTATCATAGACAGCTATGCAACAGAACCGACTATTGTAAAGGCAGGAGAAAATTTCAAGCTGAATATTTCTTTTAATAACACACACAAGAACAAGAAAGTGCAGAATGTAAAGGTATATTTAACAGCTGAAGAAAATACTAGTAACAGTAACAACAATAATAGTAATGACAAGTCAGGTAGTGTGTTTACACCAGTTAACAGCAGTAATACCTTTTTCATTGATGAGATATCACCTAAGCAATCAGTCAACAAACAATTGACCCTATATACTATACCATATGCAGCAGCAAAAACTCATACTATAAAGGTTAATCTTGAATATGAAGATGATAAAGCTAATCAATACAAGGCTACTGAACTAGTGAGCGTACCTGTCATTCAGTCTTCAAGTTTCATAACAAGTGATATAAATATACCTGAAGCTATGTCAGTGAATCAACCACATACTGTATCTTTGGAGATAAGTAATACTGGAAAAACAACCCTTGATAATTTTACTGTTGCCATTGAAGGCTTTGGTTCAAAAAATAGTAAAGGATACTTAGGAAATCTTCAATCAGGTAAAACAACTTATCACGATATTGAATTATGGCCTACCCAGGAGGGAGAAGTAAAAGGTAATCTTATATTTTCATATACAAAACCAGATGGTAAGACAGAAGAAGTGAAAAAAGAAATACATACTATGGCTACAGCAGATATAATGCCTGAAGAAGGTGAATTTGTAGATGAGAATGGAGAAATGATTAATATAGAAAATGAAATCAATGCCCCTAAGAGTAAAATGAGTATTACAATGATAGCCGGTATAATCGGTGTTGGACTTATTATTCTTATAGTGATCATAAGAGTGATAAAAAAGAAAAAGGATATGATAGATGATGAATAGAATAGATCTAATATCCATGGGGCTAAAAAATTTATTTCGTAGGAAACTTAGAACATTTTTGACTACATTAGGAATTATCATAGGTACTATTTCAATAGTAGTAATGATTTCTATTGGTATAGGTATGCAAAAACAAATGGATAAATCCTTTAATCAGATGGGTGACATGAATATTATTACGGTTTCTCCAGCTAATAAAAGCAAAACAAATACTATTAGTACAAAAAAGAAGAAAACCATTATTACAGACAAGAATATTCAGTATTTGAATAATATTGAAGGAGTTGATGCGGTTTCACCTGTTGTTAATTACAGTGTTACTATGACAACATCAAAAAGATTGACAGCCCAAACAACTATCAAAGGGATGACTCTAGAATTTATGGAGAAATATGGGCTGGGTAAGATAAAAAAAGGTAGTGTCCTGACAAAAGATGATAGGGCAGGTGTGCTATTTGGAAAAATGACTCTATATGGATTTGCTAAGGCTAATGCCACTAACAATTATTATGATCCTTTTGAAGAGATGTATGATGAAGAAACAGGGAAGATGAAAGAACCAAAATTCAATCCTCTTGCTAATAGAATCTACATGTCATTTGGTTCAGAGAACACAGATGATAACGAAAACACTATTAAACCAATATTAATTAAGCCAGTAGGTATATTAGCTACAACTAATTATCAAAAATCAGCATCTATGTATATGGAATTAAGTCAACTACAAAATCTAAAAGATAAATATGATAAGATGACTGGTTATAGTGAGTATGGAGGTAAGAAACCTAGCAAGAATGGGTACACTGAGGTTATGGTACACGTTCCTGACAGAAAGAATCTGGAAAGAATACAAAAAGAAATCCAAAAATATGGTTTTAGAGCTGATAGTGATGCAGATATGTTAAGAGAAACCAAGAAAATGACACAAATAATTAATCTGGTTTTCGGAGGCATTGGTGGAATCTCTTTATTGGTTGCTGCTATAGGTATTACCAATACTATGGTTATGGCAATCTATGAACGAAGAAAAGAGATTGGTGTCATGAAGGTCATAGGTTCTTCTATACGAGACATCAAAAGATTATTTTTATTTGAATCAGCTTCAATTGGATTATTAGGAGGTATATTAGGTGTAATACTCAGTTTAGGTATTTCATCTATAGTAAATGTTATTGCAGGTGGAGCAGGATCATTTATGGGAGATATGAGTATGGAACAAACGAAAACATCAATTTCTATAATTCCTATATGGCTCTCATTATTAGCTCTAGTATTTACTGCTTTTATTGGGCTGGTATCAGGTTATCTACCTGCTCGTAAAGCAATGAAATTAAGTGCTCTTGAAGCTATAAAAACAGAATAGTTTTCAATATTAGGGTTATCTCAATTAGAAGGGGATAACCCTAAATCATTTGATACATCTACTAAAATAAAGATATGATGTTCAAGTCTTGTAGTTGTAACATATTGGAAAATATATTATAATATAGTCATATTTTATTAAACTCTTTTATGGCATCAACTTTTATAGTAATTTACTTGATACAGATGGAGTGTTATAATATCATAGAATAAAATAGATGTATTATAGGAGTTATAAAATGAATGAGATAAAGACAAAAGGCATTGTTGTAAGTGAAATGCCTATAGGGGAAAATGATAAACGCATAGTTATTATTACCAAAGACAAAGGTAAGATAACAGCTTTTGCCAGAGGTGCTAGAAAAACAAATAGTATGTTTCTTGCCGGTTCTCAATTATTTTGTTATGGAGAATACATATTATATAAAGGAAAAGCCTCATCCTATAATGTTAAGCAAATACAAATAATAGAATCTTTTCATGGAATACGTAAAGATATTGATTTATTAGCTTATGGGCTATATGTATTGGAGTTTGCAACATTCATTACTCAAGAGAATGTACCAAATAAACCACTTATGAAACTGATGTTGAAAACTTTGCAGATATTAGTTAGGAAAGTCATTGATTATGATCTGACAATGAGAATTTTCGAATTGAAAGCCATGAGTTATATAGGCTATACCCCTAATGTAATAAACTGCGTCAACTGTGGTGAACAGTATGATAAGTATTCTTTTAGCATCAAGTTAGGAGGAATTGTTTGCAAAAATTGCTCTAATGAACAAAAATATGTGATTAGAATAAATAACAGTACTATTTATACTATGAGATATATTCTCGCTACATCCGTTGAAAAATTATTTAGTTTTCAGGTTAATGAAACTATCAAATACGAATTAACTTTAATAATGAAAAAATATATTGAATATCATCTTAACCATAAATTTAAGTCTTTGGATTTTTTATTGAAATTATAGTATGATAAAAAATTATTTTAAGGAGAATTATTATGAAAGTATTAAAATATTTTATATGCATATTTAGTATTTTTATCTGTGTTTTTTTGTCTGGATGCACATCTAAGAAAATAGATTTTATTGCTGGTGAATTCCTTTATGAAATAAATGATGATGATGTAGAAGTTACATTCATCAAGAAAAATGATAAAAATTATGATAAGCAAAAATATAAAAATTTTGTAGAGAACAAATTAAAGAAACATAAAGAGATAGATGTTAAGATCAAGAACATAGAATTGTATGGAGACAATATAAGAATTACTTTTGGTTTTGATGATTTAGATGATCTGGATAGAGTTCTTGAAACAAATATTTTTCATGATTCTCTACAAGATTATCTAGATGATAATAATATCGATTATGACCAATTTGAAGATAAGGATATATTATATAATGTATTAAGTGGTGAAGAGATAACAGAAGAACAACTAGAAGATAATAAAAAATATAGTCTAATTAGACTAGACTGTAATAATTCTAAAATAAAAGTTAATGGAGATATAATATATGCTAGCAAGCAAGGGGAAATCATAAAGAAAGACACCATTTATTTTAAAGACTATGGTACTTATTATGTATTATATAAGCCTTCAACAGGAATAAGCAAATGGGTTTTATGGGCGTTGTTGCTATTAATAGTTAGTTACGCTGTCTATCTAAGTATTAAATGGCAATCTAGCAAAAAAAGTTCTGTTGATTGTTATTACTGTGGTCAGAAAAATGATTATGATGCAATATATTGTAAAATATGTGGAAATAAGGTAATTTTAGATATAAAAGACGATAAAAAATAAATTATTGATATTGAAGAATTATCCTTGACATAGAAAGACTGTTTTGATATACTTTTCCACAGATATATACAATTTTGTAAGATATATTTTGACTGAAATATTACTATATAGAATTACATAAGGTCTCTGTAATGATAAAGAGAAGTAATTAATTAAATAAATTCTTATAGCGAGTTCAGGAAGGTGGAAGCTGAACAGAATGTAATTAATGAATGGCGCTTTTGAACAGATAAGTAAGTGGATGTGATATATCACATCAATTAGGGTGGAACCGCGGAAGGTATTCTTTCGTCCCTTTCTGGGATAGAAGAATGTCTTTTTTTGTGAAAAAATATAAATATAGATATATATATGAAAGGATGTTTAATATGGAAAAGACTATGGAAAAAGTAGTTGCCCTTGCAAAGGCTAGAGGTTTTATTTATCCAGGATCAGACATATATGGAGGATTAGCTAATACATGGGATTATGGTCCTCTTGGAGTTGAACTTAAAAACAATGTAAAAAAAGCTTGGTGGCAAAAATTTATTAAGGAAAGTCCTTACAACGTAGGTATTGATTGTGCTATATTGATGAATCCACAAGTATGGGTTGCTTCAGGTCATGTAGGCGGTTTCAATGATCCATTGATGGATTGTAAAAGCTGTAAAGAAAGATTTAGGGCTGACCAATTAATTGAAAACTACATGAAAGAAAATGATCTTGAAATTGAAGATGCTGTTGATTCATGGTCCAATGAAAAAATGAAAGAATATATTGATGAAAATGGTATTGCCTGTCCTTCTTGTGGAGAGAAGAACTTTACAGATATCAGACAATTTAATTTGATGTTCAAAACTTTCCAAGGTGTAACAGAAGATGCTAAAAATACTGTTTATCTACGTCCAGAAACAGCACAAGGTATCTTTGTTAACTTCAAGAATGTACAACGTACTTCAAGAAAGAAAATTCCATTTGGTATTGGTCAAATAGGTAAATCTTTCAGAAATGAAATTACACCAGGAAACTTTACGTTCAGAACTAGAGAATTTGAGCAAATGGAATTAGAATTTTTCTGTGAGCCAGGAACAGACCTTGAATGGTTTGAGTATTGGAAAAAATATTGTGTCAATTGGATACTATCTCTTGGTATAAAAGAAGAAAATATGAGACTTAGAGATCATAGCCAGGAAGAATTATCTCATTACAGTAATGCAACATCTGATATAGAATACCTTTTCCCATTCGGTTGGGGTGAATTATGGGGTATTGCTGATAGAACAGATTTTGACTTAAGAAAACATCAAGAAACTTCCGGTGCTGATTTAACATATTTTGATGATATGAAAAAAGAAAAATATATTCCATATTGTATTGAGCCTTCACTAGGTGCAGATAGAGTAACACTTGCATTTTTATGTGAGGCATATGATGAAGAAGAGTTAGAGAATGGTGATGTAAGGAAAGTACTACGTTTCCATCCAGCGATAGCTCCAGTACAAATTGCTGTTCTTCCATTATCAAAAAAACTATCTGAAGAAGCTGAAAAGATATATGCTATGTTAGGTAAACATTATAATGTTGAATACGACGACAGAGGTAGTATCGGTAAAAGATACCGTAGACAAGACGAGATAGGAACACCTTATTGCTTAACATTTGATTTCGATTCTTTGGAAGATGGAGCTGTAACTATTAGAAATAGAGATTCAATGGAACAAGAAAGAGTTAAAATTGATGACCTGCTAAATTATTTAGGACAAAGAATAACATTTTAGCATAAAATTACACAAAAAAAAATATTAAACAGTTACTTTATTAGTCAATTGGTTAAAATCTATATATTAGTAGAAAAAAACAAAAAAAAGTCTACTTATTTTAAGTTTTTGTGTTATAATATATGTCGGACTGACATATAAGTAAAATTTTAGCAAATAGCGTCAAATAAATAATTTACAGATATATTGATGAAATGATTGTTAGAATTATACAATTTGGTCATAATTTATTATAAGGTCATTAATAAATATTTGTTTTTATCAAGTACTAATGACATAAAAACTAAGAGGTTCAAGCCTTAAGTTTTTAATATAAATAATTAAAGAAAAGATTATCAGGAGGTATATTTAATGAGCAAGAAATATGTTTATATGTTTAGTGAAGCTGATGCATCAATGAAAAACCTTCTTGGTGGAAAAGGAGCTAACTTAGCAGAAATGACTAAGCTTGGTTTACCAATTCCTCAAGGATTTACCGTTTCAACTGAAGCTTGTATTAATTATTATGATAATGGTGAAAGTATTTCTGATGAAATTAAACAACAAATCGAAGAAGCTTTAGTGAAAGTTGAAGAAATTAATGATAAAAAATTTGGTGATAATAGCCAACCATTATTAGTATCTGTTCGTTCAGGTGCTAGAGTATCTATGCCTGGTATGATGGATACAGTTCTTAACTTAGGACTTAATGATGTATCTGTTGAAGGATTCGCAAAAGCTACAGAAAATGCAAGATTCGCATACGATTCTTATAGAAGATTTATTCAAATGTTCTCAGACGTTGTTAAAGGTCTTCCAAAATCAAAATTCGAAAGAGTATTAGACGATATCAAAGAAGCAAAAGGATACGCAAGTGACTTAGATTTAACAGCTGATGACTTAAAAGACGTAATCGCTGCTTTCAAAAATTTATATAAAGAACAATTAGGTGATGATTTCCCACAAAATCCAAAAGAGCAATTAATGGCAGCTGTAGAAGCAGTATTCGGTTCATGGAACAACGAACGTGCTATCATCTACAGAAGAATGAATGATATCCCAGGTAACTGGGGAACAGCTGTTAATGTTCAAACAATGGTATTTGGTAACATGGGTGAAAGTTCAGGAACAGGTGTTGCTTTCACAAGAAACCCTGCAACTGGTGAAAAAGGTATCTATGGAGAATACTTATTAAATGCACAAGGTGAAGACGTTGTTGCTGGTATCAGAACTCCAGAACCTATAACAAGACTTGAAGAGGATATGCCAGAAGTATACAAACAATTCATGGAAATCGCTTCTAACTTAGAGAACCACTACAAAGATATGCAAGATATGGAGTTTACTATTGAAAAAGGTAAATTATATTTCTTACAAACACGTAATGGTAAAAGAACAGCAGCTGCTGCATTAAAAATAGCTGTTGATCTAGTAGAAGAAGGATTATTAACTTCAAAAGAAGCTTTAATGAAAGTTGAACCAAAACAACTTGATCAATTACTTCACCCTAACTTTGACGTTGCTGCATTAAAAGCTGGAACTGTAGTAGCTAAAGGTTTACCTGCATCTCCAGGAGCTGCTGCTGGTAAGGTATACTTTACTGCAGAAGATGCTGCTGAAGCTGCTAAGAGAAACGAAAGAGTTATATTAGTAAGATTAGAGACTTCACCAGAAGATATTGAAGGTATGTACGCTTCAGAAGGTATCTTAACAGTACGTGGAGGTATGACATCACACGCAGCCGTTGTAGCTCGTGGAATGGGTACTTGTTGTGTATCTGGTTGTGGAGACATTGCTATTGATGAAGAAAACAAAGTATTTACTGTTGCTGGACAAACTGTTAAAGAAGGAGATTATATCTCATTAGACGGTTCAACAGGAAATATTTACATTGCAGATATTAAAACAGTTGATCCTGAAATCTCAGGTGATTTCGAGAAGTTCATGTCTTGGGCTGACGAAATTAGAACATTAAAAGTAAGAACTAATGCTGATACTCCAAGAGACGCTCAAAAAGCTGTTGAGTTTGGTGCTGAAGGTATCGGACTTTGCCGTACAGAGCATATGTTCTTCGAAGAAGATAGAATTGCAAAAATGAGAAAAATGATCGTTGCTAAAGAAGTAGAAGAAAGAAAAGCTGCTCTTAGCGAATTATTACCAATTCAAAAAGGTGACTTCAAAGGTATGTACGAAGCATTAAAAGGAATGCCAATGACTGTACGTCTTCTTGACCCACCACTACATGAGTTCTTACCTCATGATGAAGAAGATATCGTTGCTTTAGCAAAAGATATGGGTATCACTTTTGAAGAATTAAAAGCTACTGTTGATTCATTACATGAATTCAACCCAATGCTTGGTCATAGAGGTTGTCGTTTAGCTGTAACATATCCAGAAATAGCTGAAATGCAAGCAACAGCTATTATTGAAGCAGCAATCGAAGTTAAGAAAGAACAAGGATACGATATCGTTCCTGAAATCATGATTCCATTAGTTGGAGAAATCAAAGAATTAGCATATGTTAAAGATGTAGTAGTTAAAGCTGTTGACGCTGCAATAGCTGAAGCTGGTGTTGAGATGGAATACAAAGTTGGTACTATGATTGAAATTCCACGTGCTGCATTAACTGCTGATGCAATTGCAAAAGAAGCTGAATTCTTCTCATTTGGTACAAATGACTTAACTCAAATGACATTTGGATTCTCTCGTGATGATGCTGGTGCTTTCTTAGAAGATTACTACAACAAGGGAGTATTCGAATCAGATCCATTTGCTAGATTAGATCAAACTGGCGTTGGTCAATTAGTTAAGATGGCAGCTGAAAAAGGTAAAGCTACAAGACCTGATATTAAATTAGGAATCTGTGGAGAACATGGTGGAGACCCTGCTTCAATTGAATTCTGTCATAAAGTAGGATTAAACTATGTATCTTGTTCACCATTTAGAGTACCTATCGCTCGTTTAGCTGCGGCTCAAGCTGCTTTAAATAATTAATAAATAGGAATCTATATTCCGTTAAAAAGCCGTCAGTTTGACTGACGGTTTTTTGTTATATTATATAGAATTAAGAATGAAGGTGTGTTTCTATGGATATGAAATTAATAGTTGCTCCTATTATAGGTGCAGGAATAGGGTATTCTACTAATTGGCTTGCAATCAAGATGTTGTTTAGACCTTACACTGAAAAAAGGGTCATGGGTATCAGACTGCCCTTTACACCAGGATTAATACCAAAAGAGAGAGAAAGGGTAGCTAAATCCATTGGTGAGGTTATTCAAGATTATTTATTGACAGATAAAATTATTGTAAACGAACTACTAGAAGATTCAACAAAAAATCATGTGCTTAGTTTAGTAAACCATAATTTATATAATCAAGAAGGAAATATTGATTTAGAACAATTACTATCATCTAATGATAATAAACTCGTAATTGATAAGTTGAAGGATATCTTGGTTAGAAGATTATATGAACTTATACAAGATAAAAACACCAAAGAACAATTGCAAAAAGTAATAAGTGAAAAAATAAGTACAAGTCTAAAAAAAGTGAAATTGACAGATATAGTAAGTGAAGAAGAGCTTAATCATAAATATGAAGATTTCTTATACAATCAAAAGACTAGGGCAATAATAACTGATTTCTTATCTGGCATAATCAAGGAAGAGGCCACTATCAATGAGATAATTGATGAAGAGATGATTAATAATGTAAAAAGATTTTTTATTGATTATATTGATACATTAACAAGTGACTTGAAAATATTTGAAAATGAAAAGTTGAAAGAAAGAGTAGTAGGTCTGATTGATGCAACTATAAAAGAAAAAGTTGGAGCTTTAGGTGCTATGTTTGTTAATGGAGAGAGCATTTATCAAACCATAGCGGAAAAATCAAAAGAAAAACTACAAGAACAAGAAGTAAAAGATGAAATATATACATTTGTTATAGAAAAAATAGATGAAGTAACTAATAGACCTTTAAGAGAGATTTTATCTAATGATAAAAGAGAGAGTTTGATTGCATGGTTAGCTTATTACATACCAAAAAATCTCTCCAAATTAGATATTACCAGTGCTATTGACTTGAAAGATACTGATCTATACTCATTCATTAACAACTTGGTGAATGATAGTCTAGATGATAAAATCAACCATATGGTTAATGACAATTATGAAGAAATGCTGAGAGACAAAGATATTATTGAAAGTATTGAAAACATTGTAGATACCATGTTTAATAGAGTTATATTGACTACTATTAAGGTTAAAGATGAAGATAAGAAGGCTATAGATACTTTTATCCTTGATAAATATAATTCATTTGTTAATAAGCACATGACTAAACTGATAAAAGATGTAAAATTAAGTTCTATCATAGAAAAGCAGCTTAACATGTTTGATATCAAAATGCTGGAAGATATCATATTATCCATTGCCAGAAAAGAGCTCAATGCCATAACTTTACTAGGAGGATTATTAGGTTTTATTATTTCTTTTCTAGCAGTTTTGTTCTAGATTTTTGGTAGATATCTATTTATTATTTATATTGACTTTTGAGTATATGTAAGATATAATTGATACAAGTGATAATCATTATCACTAGATGGAGTTGATTATATGACATTAGATAAAGCTGAGAATAAACAAATGTTTATTGTAAATGATATTGTGCAAGAACAAAGAATGAAAAAACGTCTTCAAGACATGGGATTGACTAAAGGAACTAGAATAAAGGTTCTATCTAATAATACAGGCGGTTCTTTTATTCTTAATATTAGAGGTTCAAGAGTTGTAATTGGTAAAACAGTTGCAGAAAAGATACATGTTCAACCTAGTGAACATGAAGCTTATGATATAAAAGCTGTTGGTAATGCCTGTTAGAATTATTGAATCATAAAGCAAAGCTTACCATAAAATGAGTTAGTGAAAGATAACTTGATAGTCTATAAAGATACTTTTATAAGTGTCTTTTTGTATGTTTACAGAAAGGGATATGACAATGAATGGTAATATAAGAGTTGCTTTTGTAGGAAATCCTAACTGTGGGAAAACTACATTGTTTAACGCATATACAGGGGCTAAGCACAAAGTAGGAAATTGGCCTGGAGTTACTGTAGAAAAAAAAGAAGGAACAATTACATATGATGACAATAAGATAACACTTGTTGATTTACCTGGGATATATAGCATATCTCCTTATACAATGGAAGAAATTCTTACAAGAGAATATATATTGGAAAATGATCCAGATGTAGTTATAAATATTGTTGATGCCTCTAATCTAGAGAGAAATCTATATTTAACCCTTCAATTGATAGAACTTGGTAAGCCAGTTATCATAGCTCTTAATATGATGGATGTTGCTAGAAACAGGGGATTTATAATTGATATCTCCAAATTATCTAAACAGCTGAATGTACCTGTTGTAGAAGTTGTAGCTACTAAAAAGACAGGATTAGATGATTTATTGAAAATGATTATCCATACAGCTGGTAATAAAAAAGATTATGAACCAATTAAATTAGATTATGGTAATAAAATTGAAGAAGATATAGATAAGATAGAAAAAGAAATATCAGGACAAGACATTGACCATAATACTTTAAGATGGTATGGATTGAAAGTTGTTGAGAATGACACGGAAATATGCAATAAGCTAAATATAATGAATGAATTTAATTATGAAGAAGAGATTGCAAAAAGGAAATATGATTATATTACTGATTTCATTAATAATATTTTGACTAACCCTTATGAAGAAGATGAGACATTTTCTGATAGGGTTGATAAAATTGTTACAAATAAATGGGCTGGACTTCCTATTTTCATTTCTATGATGTTACTTGTGTTCGCTTTCACATTTAAAGTAGGAAACTTTTTAGCTGAATTGCTTAATATAGGATTCCAAGGCTTTAGTAACGTGATTACGAATTTATTGACATCCATAGATGCAGCAGACTGGTTAATATCACTAATAGTTGATGGTATTATAGGAGGAGTAGGGGGAATACTTATCTTCCTTCCTAATATTGCTTGTCTGTTTTTAGCCATATCCATATTAGAGGATAGTGGATATATGTCAAGGGTTGCCCTAATAATGGATAAATTCATGAGAAAATTAGGACTTAGTGGAAAGGCATTCATACCAATGATTCTTGGTTTTGGATGTTCAGTTCCTGCAATTATGACAGCTAGGACTCTAGAAGATGAAAGAGATAGATTGACAACTATACTGATAACACCTTTTATGTCTTGTAGTGCAAGATTACCCATTTATATTTTATTTTCAAATATATTTTTCCCAGGAAATGAAATATTGATTGCATTTTCATTATATTTCCTTGGTGTAGTAGTAGCGGTATTGATTGCTTTAATATTCAAGAAAACCCTATCAAAAGGAGAAACTGCTCCATTAATATTAGAACTGCCAGCGTATAAGAAACCTTCTCCAGGTACTATTCTCATATTTGTATGGGAAAAGGTAAAAGGATATATAATTAAGGCTGGAACAATAATATTTGTAGCGTCCATAGTAATATGGTTTTTACTAGAATTCAATTTATCAGGCAAGACGGATATAACAACAAGTATGGGAGCGTCTATTGGACAAGTTATAGCACCAGTGTTCAAACCTTTGGGATTCGGTAATTGGCAAGGGGCTTTATCATTGATTGCAGGAATAATGGGCAAAGAGATTGTTGTGAGTACTATGACGGTTATTTATGGTCTAGGAGATGTAGCCTCTGATGGTAACATGTTGCAGATGTCAACTAAGTTGATAGCAGCTGGTTTTACTAGTCTTAGTGCATATTCATTTATGGTTTTCTCATTGTTGTATACACCATGTGTTGCTACATTAGGAGTAATAAAGAAGGAAACCAATAGCTGGAAATGGACAATATTCTCGTTTGTATATCAATTGGTAGTAGCTTGGATAGTAGCAATGATTGTATATCAAATCGGAAGTATGTTCATATAAAAAGAGAACAATGTTATAAAAATAGGCTGTTTCATAATATGTATTTTATGTTTATCTTTTGGATATTGGCATAAAAGATATTATGAGACAGCCTAATTTGCTGTATGTGCTACAAAATAGTACCAAAAAGAAAAAACACATAAATAAGAGGATTTTAATAAAAAATGCAGTATATAATAATTATAATGATTTTTTAGAGACTTAATTATAATATACGTTATACAAAAGAAGGGGGCGTTTTATATAGATTGTCTAAGAATTGAACAAGAAAAGCGGGAAGACATTATTTTAGATAAATACGCAATGAAGAGTAAAAATACTCGAGGGAGAGAAATAAAAGAAGAACCATGTGATATTAGAACGGAATTTCAAAGAGATAGAGATAGAATAATACATTCAAAAGCATTCAGAAGGTTAAAACATAAAACTCAAGTTTTTATATCCCCAGAGGGAGATCATTATAGAACCAGATTGACCCATACTTTGGAAGTAGCCCAAATCTCAAGGACTATAGCAAGGGCACTTAGACTCAATGAAGATCTCACAGAAGCAATTGCATTAGGACATGATCTAGGTCATACACCTTTTGGACATGCTGGAGAATTTGCCTTGAACAAAGTTTGTATCTATGGGTTTAAACACAATGAACAGAGTATCAGGGTTGTAGAGAAATTAGAACGAAAAGGTAAAGGACTCAATCTAACATGGGAAGTAAGGGATGGAATAATTAATCATCCAACAGTAGGGAAGCCAAGTACTCTAGAAGGCAAGGTAGTAAGGTTGTCAGATAAGATAGCGTATATAAATCATGATATTGATGATGCTATAAGAGCTAGAATTCTATCTGAAAAGGATCTGCCATTAGAATATACTAAGGTTCTAGGAGCAACGTCTAGAGCTAGAATCAATAATATGATACATGATATTGTGAAAAATAGTATGAACAAGAATGATATTATTATGAGTAAAGACATGGAAAAGTCAATGAACAGTCTACGAAAATTCATGTTTGAAAATGTATACGTGGGTTCAAAAGCAAAAGAGCATGAATTGAAAGCTCATAATATGTTAAGACAGTTATATGAATATTTTATAATCAATAAGGAACTGTTACCTATGGAGTATCAAGATATGATTGATATTAATAATGAACCTATTGAAAGAGTTGTATGTGATTATATAGCTGGAATGACGGATAGATATTCTATTAACATCTTCTCAAAGTTATTTATACCTGCTTCTTGGAAAGAAATGTAGCTTTGTGTAGTTTGTCAATGATTCAATAAAAATTTGCAAATAATTAAACATTTTTAACAAAAATAAAATTAATTAAAGGAATCTTAAAAAGTATGTCGAAAAATAATAGGGTGTGCAAAATACAATACAATATTAATAAGATATTACAATTAAGGAAATGGAGTTTTAATTCTATATGTATTATCCAGAAGAATTAATTGAAGAAATAAGAATACAAAATGATATTGTAGATGTCATATCATCGTATGTACAATTAAATAAAAAGGGTAGTACCTATTTTGGGTTATGTCCGTTTCATAATGAAAAGACTCCATCATTTTCTGTTAGCAGTGATAAACAGATGTATTATTGTTTTGGCTGCGGCGTTGGAGGCAATGTTTATACATTTGTCATGGAATATGAGAATTTTTCATTTGTAGAAGCTGTAAAATTTTTAGCTGATAGAGTTCATATTACTTTACCAACAGTGGAAGTTTCTGATGAAGTTAAGAAACGGATGGATTTTAAACATCAACTAGTAGAGGTTAATAAAACAGCTGCTAGATATTTTTACTATCAATTAAAATCCGAAAAAGGTAAACATGCTTTGGAATACCTGCAAAAAAGAGGAATCAGTGAAGAAACACTTAAAAAATTTGGATTAGGTTATTCTAATATTTTTAGAAATGATTTATATAGATATCTTAGTGAAAAATATGATGAAAGAGTGCTTAATGAATCAGGTTTGGTTATTCCAGAGAAAAAATCTCCAGGAGAATATTTTGATCGTTTTTGGAATCGTGTTATGTTTCCTATATTTGATGTACATAATAGAATTATAGGGTTCGGAGGTCGTGTATTAGGTGACTTCAATCCAAAATATCTTAATTCTCCCGAAACAAAGTTGTTTGATAAAAGACGTAATCTATATGGTCTTAATTTAGCTCGTTCTTCCAGGAAAGAAAATATCATTATTGTTGAAGGATATATGGATGTTATTTCATTATATCAAGCTGGTATCACTAATGTAGTAGCTTCCTTGGGAACGGCGTTTACTATTGAACAAGCTGCATTGATTAAGAGGTATACAGATAATGTTGTAATATCCTATGATAGTGATACTGCTGGAATAAAAGCTGCACTTCGAGCTATTCCAATACTAAAATCAAAAGGGTTATCAGTAAGGGTACTGAGAATAAAAGATTATAAAGATCCTGATGAATTCATAAAAAATAAGGGAAGTGAAGCATTTATAGATTTAATTAATAATGCTACATCAGGCTTTATGTTTGAAATTGAAGAATTAGGGAATAAATTCAATTTAGAAGACCCGGATAACAGAACAAAGTTTCATAAACAAGTTGCTACAAAACTTTTAGAATTAGATAGTGAAATAGAAAGAGATAATTATCTAGAAGCAATAGCCAAAAAATATAATACCAAAAAACAACTATTAGAAAAATTAGTTGTAGAGACTGGTAAAAATACGGGGATTGTATCTTCTAGGCAAGAAATTAAAAAAATAAATAGCCAAAAAAACAAGAATTCAGAAGATGGTATAATATTGGCGCAAAAGAGTATATTAACATTAGTTGCTAATAATTATGATATCTATAAAATAGTAAAAAAATATTTAAAGGTGACAGAGTTTCTTGATGAGTTTTATAGAAAGGTTGCCAAGGAAGTTTACGAAGCCTATGAAAATAGCAAAAAAGTAGAATATGCAGTTATTATTAATAAGTTTATGGAATTAGAAGAACAAAAAAAAGTGGCTGGAATCTTCAATAAGAAGATATTGTTTGAGAATAAGTTGCAATTAGAAAAAATAGTAAATGAAAATGTCAAACTAATAAAAGCTGCTAATATTGATGCTAATTCCCGTATTATCAATAACACAAGTGAACTACAAAAACTTATTTTAGCAAAAAGAGAATTACAAGGATTGCATATTTCTCTTAAGGATGGTTAGACTAGTAAACACAAGGAAAGGATGGATCCTGCGTTATGGCGAATGAAGGAAATTTAAGTAAGTTTGAGGAAAAAATGAAAGCCTTAATTGATTTGGCCAAAAAAAAGAAGAATGTTCTTGAATATAAAGAGATAGAAGCCCATTTTGGAGAATTAGTGAATGATGCTGATAAAATTGAAATAGTATATGATATCTTAGAAAAAGCAGGTATTGATGTATTAGGATTAATTGAAGAGGATGATGAACCAGTCAAAGAATTGGATTTATCTTTACCTGAGGGACTCAATATTGATGACCCTGTAAGAATGTACCTAAAAGAAATCGGTAAGGTACCATTATTATCAGCAGAAGAAGAAGTAGACTTGGCCATGAGAATGGAAGATGGAGACCAAGAGGCTAAGAAAAAATTAGCCGAAGCTAACTTAAGGCTGGTTGTAAGTATTGCTAAACGTTATGTTGGACGTGGTATGTTATTCCTTGATCTTATTCAAGAAGGTAATCTTGGACTTATAAAAGCTGTTGAGAAATTTGATTATAGAAAAGGTTATAAATTTAGTACTTATGCGACATGGTGGATCAGACAAGCTATAACAAGAGCTATAGCTGACCAGGCAAGAACAATAAGAATTCCTGTGCATATGGTTGAAACCATTAATAAGCTAATAAGAGTATCAAGACAATTATTGCAAGAATTAGGAAGAGAACCTGCTCCAGAGGAAATTGCTGAAGAATTGGATATGCCTGTAGATAAGGTAAGAGAAATACTAAAAATATCTCAAGAACCAGTTTCCTTGGAAACACCTATCGGTGAAGAAGAAGATAGTCATCTTGGTGACTTCATTCAAGATGAAAATGTTCCAATACCAGCAGATGCAGCTGCATTTACTCTTTTAAAAGAGCAATTAGTAGATGTACTTGATACACTAACGGATAGAGAACAAAGAGTTCTAAGACTAAGATTCGGTCTTGATGATGGAAGAGCAAGAACTCTTGAAGAAGTAGGAAAAGTATTCAACGTTACAAGAGAGAGAATAAGACAGATAGAAGCAAAAGCACTAAGAAAACTAAGACATCCAAGCAGAAGCCGAAAATTAAAAGATTATCTAGAGTAATTCCATTCACCACATAAAGTACAATATATTTGTACTCTAAGTGGTGATTTTTAGTACTAAAGGAAAAACTAGATTATTAAATTTAAAAGGTAGATGATATTAACGAGTGTAGATAGTATAGGGGGAATATGGAGCAGTGAGCCATGGACGGCGAACTCAGCCATTTAAACAGGACGTTTAATTGGCTGACGGAATATTCCTCCTATACTATCGGAACGACCGTTAAGTACTATTATTTAGGAGGCACTATGGAAATATCAAATAGACTAAAAGCTATTAGTGATATGGTAGATAATAATTCAGTCATTGGAGATGTAGGCACAGACCATGGATACATACCAATTTATTTGGCAAAACAACACAGAATAAAGCATGCCATAGCACTAGATATCAATAAAGGACCCTTAGAAAAGGCTAAAAAGAATATTAAAGAATATAATGTAGAAAACTATGTTGAGACTAGATTATCTGATGGGTTAAAAGAAATGAAAGAAAATGAAGTAGATACTATCATAATTGCAGGTATGGGTGGAACACTTATAGAAAGAATTCTAGATGATGGTTCTAATATAGTATGTAGTGTTCATAAATTAATATTGTCACCACATTCTGATACCCCGTGTATCAGAAAAAAATTACATGAACTCTATTTCACAATAACTAAAGAAAAATTAATCAAAGATGAAGGAAAATATTATAACATAATATGCGCTGAAAAAGGAAAAGAAAAAAAATATGATACTATAGGCTATAAATATGGTAAAATATTAATAGAAGAAAAAGAACCTTTACTTAAGGAAAAGCTGCAAGTAGAGAAAAATAAGTATACACAAGTGTTAGAAATTCTTGATAGACAAAATACAGAGAATGCAATAGCAAGAAAAAAGGAGATACTATCAGAATTGAACATTTTAGAAGAGGTGTTAGGATGTCTGTAAAATGTATAGAAATAATTAATAAAATGAAAGAATTAGCACCACCCAAATTAGCTGAAAGCTGGGATAATGTTGGCTTGTTAGTTGGTGACAGTAATATGAGGGTTGAAAAAATATTGATATCTCTTGATGCAACGAAAGATGTTGTCGATGAAGCAATTTCAAATGAAGTAGATATGATATTAACTCATCATCCAATTATTTTTAAAGGTGTTAAACATATAAACACTTCAACTGTCATTGGTAGAAAGCTTATCAAATTGATTAAGAATGACATCTGTGTATATTCAGCTCACACTAATCTTGATTCAGCTAGTGAGGGATTATCAGTTTTATTAGCTGACAAATTAAAATTGAATGATAGTGATATTCTAGAACCTAACAATAACTTTGATGTCCTAGATTTATGTGGTACTGGTAGGATTGGTTACCTGGAGGAAATGACTTTAGAAGAATTGAGTCATTATGTAAAAGACAAACTTAATCTGGAGAGGGTTAGAGTAATAGGCGATTTGGATAAGAGAATCAGGAAAGTAGCTGTGAGTCCAGGCAGTTCTATGGAATTTGCAGAGACTGCATATAGAAACGGTGCAGATGTTTATATAACAGGAGATATCAAGTATCATGATGCAATGGATTATCAAGAAAAAGGAATGGCTCTAATAGATGCTGGACACTTTGGTACTGAAAACATTGTGCTGCCTATGTTTGAGGAGTACATTAAGAAATGTTTTGGTGAACAACTGCAAATCATTACCAGCAAGGTTAATAAAGATCCTTTTATCATTAGATAGTAATAGCTAAAATGAGGCAAATAATTAAAATTACGAAGGGGGTACTAACATGAGAAACTTAGTGGAAATCATATTACCAGACGGCAGAAAAAGACATGTAGAAAAAGGTATTTCATTACTAGAGCTCAGTAAAAAGTATCAAAAAGATTTTAAGGCACCTATAGTATTAGCATTGACAAATAACAAACTAAAAGAATTGCGTAGTCATGTAAATGAAGATTGCAAATTGGAATTCTTGGATTTAACAAGTAGAGATGGTTACAGGACATATCTTAGAAGCGTATCATTTTTGATGATAAAATCAATTTATGATATCTTAGGAAGAGGTTTATCTACAAAAGTGATAATACATCATTCCCTAAGTCGTGGATTCTATTGCGAATTAAAAGGCCATGAAGTAACAGAAGAATTTCTCAACGAAGTTAAGAATAGAATGGATGAACTAGTAGAAAAAGATGTTCCTTTCTTGAAAAGAACAGTAAGTCTTAACAAGGCAATTAAAATATTTGATGAAAATTTTATGGAGGATAAAGTAAGATTATTCAACTATAGACGAGTATCAAATGTTAATTTATATAAAATAGAAGATTTTGAAGATTATTTTTATGGATATATGGTTCCAAGTACCGGATATCTTAATAATTACGATTTATTAAAATATGAAGATGGTTTTATCCTACAATTCCAAAGTAGAAATAAGCCTACTGATATTGCACCATTCCATAACCAGCAAAAATTATTCAAAACCTTGAAAGAATCCTCTGACTGGGGAGAAATAATGGATGTTGAAACAGTTGGAGCTCTCAATAATAAGATATCAGAAGGCAAGATTAATGAACTTATTCTGATAGCAGAAGCATTACAAGAGAAGAAGATAGCAGCTATTGCTGATACAATTATGAAAGATATAGAGAACAAGAAAATAATATTCATAGCTGGACCATCATCATCTGGTAAAACAACATTCGCTCATAGATTATCAATTCAATTGAGAGCTAATGGATTAAAACCTCATCCTATATCAGTAGATAATTATTTTGTTAATAGAGAAGATACACCTAGAGACAAAAATGGTAATTATGATTTTGAGTGTTTGGAAGCTTTAGACATAAAACAGTTCAATACGGATATGATGAACCTGCTTAATGGTCAACCAGTTGAAATGCCAGAATTTAATTTTAAAGTTGGTAAAAGGGAGTATAATGGAAGAGTTCTTCAATTGGAGAAGAATGATTTGTTAGTAGTTGAAGGTATTCACTGTCTTAATGATAAATTATCAGTAGGGATTCCAAGAGATAATATGTTCAAAATATATATTAGTGCTCTTACTCAGCTGAATATTGATAATCATAATAGGATACCTACTACAGATGCAAGATTGCTAAGAAGGATTATTAGAGATAACACTTATAGAGGTACCAACGCTGAAAAAACCATTGCTATGTGGCCATCAGTTAGAAAAGGTGAGGAGTTATATATCTTCCCATATCAAGAAAAAGCTGATGTGATGTTTAACTCTGCTTTAGTTTATGAGCTGGCAGTATTAAAACAGTATGCGGAGCCATTGCTGTTCAGTATATCAAAAGATAAACCAGAATATATTGAAGCAAAAAGGCTAATCAAGTTCTTGGATTATTTCTTAGGTGTTAGTAGTGAGAAAATCCCTAGAAATTCTTTGATCAGGGAATTTGTTGGTGGAAGTTGTTTTAGATAGAAATCAGGGGCTGTCGAATATCTTATCCGACAACCCCTTAAATTTATTGGTTAATCTAATTTGGAATGGATGTTGGTATTGTAATAATTATTTCAGTTCCGATTCCTAGCTTGCTTCGTACTTTTATCTTACCTTTGTGTCCTAAAACAATGATTTTAGCAATGGATAATCCTAGACCATGACCACCTGTCTGTCTGGTCCTTGATTTATCTGAACGATAAAAACGGTTAAAAATATTACCTAAATCTTCACGGCTGATTCCTATACCTGTGTCTTTAATACTAACACTTATACCTGTATCTGTTTTATAAGATTTTATGATGATTTTTCCGGATGGTGGAGTATATTTGATTGCATTATCCACAAAAATCCTAATAGCTTGTTTTAATCTGTTTTTATCACCACTAATTAATACGTTTGGAGTTATTGTATGTTCAATTATGTGTTTTTTGTCAATAATTCCAGTTTCTTTGATGACTTCATTCAATAACTCATCTATATAGAAATTTTCCATATTGTATTCTAGAGTCTGATTATCATGTCTGGCAAGAAACAGTAAATTTTCAACTAGGTCTTTCATGTTTTCAGCTTCGTTCTTAATAGCTTCAATCGATTCATTAAGAACTTCTTCATCTTTTTTACCCCATCTTTGCAACATGCTGGCATAACCATCAATTATTGAAATGGGAGTTCTTAATTCATGGGATACATCAGAAACGAATCTTTTTTGCTTAGTATAATCTGTTTTGAGGCTATCAAGCATTTTATTCAACGTATATGCCAAATCTTTTAGTTCATATTTGGCTTCGCTGATATTTAATCTGGCATCCATATTATATATAGTTATATCCTTAGCCATTGTTGTCATGGTATATATGGGTTTTAAGACTTTTTTGCTTTTATGAGAACCAAATAACCAAATGATGAATAGACCGAACAGTTCACCTGCACCTACTAGAAGGGCTAGTATTTTTGCTCTATTAGTAAATGAGCTGACATTGAAATAATAAAATATCTTATGGAACTTATTATTCAAGGAAATAATTTCTTTGTATGGTAACTTCTTATTTTCTTTTATGAATTCAAAAAATTGGATTTTTGTCTCAGGATAAGGTATACCAAATAAGTTATCATCACTTGCATAGACTATATTATCATCAAGTTCTGCAATAATAATATCTGAATCTCTATAAACAGCTATTTTCCTGATTGTATCTTTTATTTCTAGGTCAGTTGTACATTCTTTTAATAAGCTTTCGTCAACATTTATTTTCTTAGGTATAAAAAGTTCATGTTCCAGATATAAATATCCACTAATTACAATTAATAAGGTGAAAATACAACTAATGAAATACAACATAATATAATTGAAGGTTATTTTCCTTTTTATGGAGAACTTAACTTTTCTAATATTATTATTAAATATATTATTTATAAATTTCAATATGGTATAAGGTAGAATCAATATATTAATCAGTAGCTTTTTTAAGAAAACTAGAAATTTATTCATCATCTTTTATCAAATATCCTACCCCTCTTACCGTATGAATCATGTCCATACTATATTTTTGGTCAATCTTACCCCTAAGATATCGTATATATACGTCAATGATATTTGTATCGCCATAGTATTCAAAACCCCAAACTTTCTCTAAAATATTTTCTCGACTAAGAACTATATTACGGTTTTCTAATAGATAAACAAGTAGTTCAAATTCTTTTTTAGTCAGAATGACTTCATCATCATTTACTTTCACTTGACGTTGTCTTTTATTAAGAGTGAGATTCTTGAATATGAGAACCGAATCATCTGTCATCTTATTTATCACTTTTCTTTTAAGTGCCACACGCATTCGTGCCAAGAGTTCTTCAATAGCGAATGGTTTTGTTATATAATCATCAGCACCCATATCAAGTCCCATTACTTTATCAGAAACATCATCTTTTGCTGTAAGCATGATGATAGGGACATTGGAGGTTTGTCTTATTCTTCTGCAAACTTCAATTCCGCTTAATACTGGTAACATCAAATCTAGTATAATAAGGTCTACGTCAGATTTTAAACCTTTTTCAAGACCTTCTCTTCCGTTACATGCTATATCTACTTCATAACCTTCATATTTTAATTCAAGTTCTAGGAATCTAGCTATCTTAGCTTCATCTTCAACTATTAAGATCTTATTAGCCATTTATACCACCTCTTAATTTTCTATATTTACTTCGTTATAATCATCATCTTCAGTTACTTCCAATGTAGAAATTATATCATCTGTTTCTTTTGGAGTATTAGTTGGTTTTATTAAATTATCAGCTTGGGAGTATTCATTTTTCTTTTGAATGACAACTTTACAATCTGTTAAGATAATAATTAATAATACAAATAAAAAGTCAACTAAAGTTAGATAAATATATCTCATGCGTAAAAAGAATAAAACAAATAATACCAATGCAACAGGCAAATTAATTAAAGTTTCATTTTTTCTAGTGATAATTAATTTATATTTGAAGATATCTAGGATAATATCTTTTATCTTACTGGCTGTTCTTCGACAAAATGAGTTTTTCTTCTTATTCAAATATTTCAAAGCCTTATTCAAATCACCCTTAGATTTTATAAGAGCTTTTTCTGCGTCAGCATAACTTATATTCATCTTTTTCAGAATATATTCAATATCATTATCTCTAATAACCATGCTATACCTCCTTTTTTATACTATAGGAAAGTTCTATTTTCAGCATAGGAATATCTTCGCTTTTCCTTATTTCAGGAAAAATAGATTTCCTTAAAATGACATGATATTTGATTTTAATAATATTATAAAAAAACATTATTATTATTAGTTTAATATGTAATTAAAATTTAATTAATTTTAATTGGTATTAAATACTATACATATTATAAATCAATTAAAGAGAAAATGAAACCTGTTTAACGTTTATTTTTTCGAGAAAACGCAGATAATTAGTTATTAACAACATATTACGAAAAAATTAAGCAATTATGGAATTTAATACATTTATAAAAAATGCCATTTGACAAACAAAATAGATAAGGATATAATAACTTACTGAGTGAGTAAGCCAAATGGTCGCGCATACTAATGCCGAAAGGCTGTATGTGAGGAAAGTCCGAGCTCCATAGGGTAGGATGCCAGATAACGTCTGGTGGAGGCGACTCCAAGGATAGTGCAACAGAAATAAACCGCCAAGTTTTACTTGGTAAGGATGGAAAGGTAAGGTAAGAGCTTACCGCCCTTTTGGCGACAAAAGGGGCATATGTAAACCCCATCTGGAGCAAAACCGCATAGAAGAGCATATAGTGGTGACCCGTCACGCTCTTGGGTAGGTTGCTAGAGCTTACTGGTGACAGTAAGTCGAGATAGATGACCATTCATGACAGAACTCGGCTCATCGGCTTGCTCATACAATTATTAAGGCTTATTGATCTAATCAAGTAAGTCTTTTATAATGAGCTTTAATAAGAAAAATGAATTAATCGGGAGTATCTAGTGTCATCAAGTAATATTTTATAAGGACTTTGATCCTTATTCTGGAGGGAAGTATATGAAGAAACAGTTTTTTTTAGTTAGTTTAGTTATTCTAATTGTGGGTATTAGTGTGTCCTGTAAGAATAATAAAGTAGAAGCAATAAACTATGATGTAGAGTACAAGTCGTTAGTTGAAGCATTCAGCAAGGGTGAATCATCCTACAAAGATTGTAATGATTTCTACCAAAATATTAAAGAAGATAAAATAACCGAAGCTATAAGTGAATTATCAGGTAGGATGAACAGTATTAATGATTCCAAGAATAATTTTGCTTTAGGTAAAGAAAAGTATCTACAAGAACAGTGGGTGGAAAGTTACAAATTCTTAAGTAATGTAATTGCAGAAGATGAGGAAAATTATAACGAAGCAGTAGAGAAGAAAAATGAGATTATGAGTACATATATTAATGAAGCCGAAGTATTAGCACTAGGGTATTATTATGATGAAGCTATTGCTAAACTAGAAGAGATTGCACCCTATTCAAAAGATGATTCATCAGTAGATGAGAAATTAAATGAATACAATACAAAAAAAGGTGAACTTGTTCTGTATGAAGGTGAAGTAAGGAATATATTCTTTCACTCATTGATAGTATTTCCTGAATTAGCATTTGATGGAGATTTTATGCAGAGAGGTTATAACTATTGGATGACTACAGTTTCTGAGTACAAGAAAATGTTAGAACAGATGTATGAAAGAGACTATATATTAATAGATATAAATATGGTATATGAAACAGAATATGTTGATGATAAACCAGTTATCAAGAAAAAAGATTTATATTTGCCAAAAGGGAAAAAACCAATTATTTTGTCATTGGATGATTTGAATTATTATAAATACATGGAAAAGGATGGATTTGCAGATAGACTAGTATTAGATGAAGATGGTAATGTGGCAACTTTCACTAAGTTACCAGATGGTGGAGAGCTTGTAGCTAGGGATAATGACTGTGTTCCAATAACAGATGTCTTTGTTGAAGAACATCCTGATTTTTCTTTTAGAGGAGCAAAGGGTGTTATAGGATTTACTGGATATGAAGGAATCATGGGTTACAGGACAGATCTGTTTGATTCACCAACTTTTGAAGAGGATTTCAAAACTACTAAGGCTATCGCAGATAAATTGAAAGAAACTGGATGGAGATTAGGTTCACACAGTTATGGACATATTGATTTTCAGAAAAAAGGTATTACCAGAGTCAAGAAGGATACGAAACAATGGAATGATGAAGTCATACCAATTATAGGAAAGACTAATCTGTTTATTTATCCATATGGATCATCTGTTAAAAAAGACGATGAACGTTTTAAAGAACTACAGAAATATGGATTTGAGGTATTTTGGGGTGTAGGGGGAAGAGGTGCTACTCTAAGATACTATGATGATTTTATTTTTATGGATAGATGTAATTTGGATGGTTTTAAGATGAATCGTGGACCTAAACAGTTGGAAGATCTATTTGATATAGATTATGTGTATGATAAAAGCAGACCAAAATTTGAATAATTGATATATAGGGAACCTTGGGTTTTAATTAACTCAAGGTTTTTTTAGTGCTTTGATATTTAAAGAATATTTATCATGGTTTTCCAGATAATAGATATATAAAATGATAAGGATGAAAGTCATGAATAAGTATATAAAAAAACTAATTGATAAAAGTGTAGATAAAAGTAAGAATAATAGCAATAATAATAAAAACAATGACAACAATGATAATAACAATAATGATAATGACAACAATAATAATAGTAATAATAGCAGTAATACTGATAAAAAGATTTCAACAGATTTGAAAAATAATCTTAACTATATCAAGAAACAATTTGGCAATAGCCATGATATTATTTTTCGTGAGATAAATGTAGGCAGCAAAATATGCATTCCAGCTGTAGTTATATCAATAAATGGCTTGGTAAATCAAAATCTGATAGACTATGACTTGCTTAAGAGAGTGATGCATATAGATATCAAATTAAAAGATGATTTTATGGAATATATAAAGAAAAGCATAATAACCATGGTTGATATCAATGATATCAATAGTATGGATGAGGTTTTTGATGGAATTCTATCTGGTGAATCAGTTATGTTAATTGATGGATATAGTAGTGGATTCAGATTAGATACCAGAGAATGGAAAGACAGAGGTGTCAGCCAACCTATAATTGGTTCTGTTGTAAGAGGTCCAAGGGAAGGTTTTTCAGAAACTCTATTAACAAATACTGCACTTCTAAGAAGGCGGATTAAAACACCACAACTTATTTTTGATAAAGTAAATTGTGGGCAGTATACAAAAACAGATATAGTTATTGCTTATATTAAGGGAATCGCTAATGACAAAATAGTTAAAGAAGTCAAGAAAAGAATCAGCAAGATAGATATAGATGGTATATTGGATTCAGGTTATATAGAGCAATTGATTGAAGATGAACCTTTTAGTTTATTTCCTACCATAGGCAATACAGAAAAACCAGATCAAGCAGCAGGTAAATTATTAGAAGGGCGTATAGCCATATTAGTAGATGGTTCTCCTATTGCGTTAACGATACCATTCTTATTCATTGAGAATATACAGACAAGTGAAGATTATTATACGAGACCTTGGTATGCAACCTTTACAAGAATCATAAGAGTTCTTTCACTTATTATTGTAATATTTCTGCCTGGTTTTTATATATCTGCTCAGACATACAATCAGGAGATGCTTCCTACTCATCTTTTTATAACGATGGCAGCATCCAAGGAAGGAGTTCCTTTTCCAGCTTTTATAGAAATATTAATTATGTCAATATTGTTTGAAGTATTAAAAGAAGCTGGAGTCAGGATGCCTAAGCATATAGGAGAAGCGTTAAGTATAGTTGGCGCTCTTGTTTTAGGAGAAGCAGCTGTTGGAGCAGGGTTTGTAAGTAATCCAGCAGTTATGATTACAGCCTTAACTGGTATTGCAACATTTGTTATTTACTCTCTTAATGACTCCATTACAATATTGAGATTTGGTTTTATGATATTAGGCGCAGCAGGAGGACTGTTTGGAATGTTGATAGGTACTATTTTCTTGTTGCTTCATCTGGTTAGTATAAGATCGTTTGGTGCTCCTTATATGTCACCTATGGGACCTAGAAACAACAAAGATATGAAAGATACTTTGATACGTGTACCATTATGGATGATGAATTCAAGGTCAGAAGTTATTAGCAAGAATACAAAAAAATCTTCAACTAATAGATTTGTTAATAAAAGTAAGTAAAAATATTTTTGTTAGGAGTATAAAATGATTGAGCAAGGAAAGATTTCATATAAGCAACTGATTAGTATGATTGTTATGACTATATCACCTACAGCTATTTTATATCTTCCTACAATAACATACAAAGAAGCTAAACAAGATGGATGGATTAGTATTTTAATAGTAACCATATATGCTTTTTTGGTAGCTTATATTATTATTAATCTTAATAAAATGTTTGAAGGAAAAACAATTATTCAATACAGTGGAAAAATAGTTGGTAAATATTTTGGTAAGGTGATTGGCTTTTTATATTGTGTTTTATATATTCATCTTAATGCAACAGTTATCAGAGAATTTTCTGAAGTGCTTGCTGGTCCATTCATGCCAGAAACCCCGTTATTATTTTTTACAATAGGTATAATGTTGCCATCAATGTATGGAGTCTATAAAGGTATAGAAGTAATAGCTAGAACGGCTCAAATTATTTTTCCAATATTTTTAGGGGCAGTTATAATAATTATTTTATTGGGTATAAGCGACATGGATTTTAGTAGGTTGCAACCGATTTTAGCAGAAGGGTATGAGCCTGTTTTAAAAGGTGCTTCTAGACAAATAAGCTGGTTTAGTCAGACAATCATATTGACAATTATTACTCCCTTCACTAACCTTCCAAAGAAAATTGGTAAGATGACATATATAGCAGTAATACTTGTAAGTATAATGATTATATTAGTTAATATTAGTATTGTAGCTACTTTTGGTGGTGAAGTGGAGTTAATGAATTATCCATTTCTATCTTTTGCAAGATATATAAGTGCTATAGGGTCCTTAGAGAGATTAGATTCGATAATCATGTTTTTGTGGATAGGTGGAGTATTTATAAAGATAGTTATATTACATTATTGTGGGGTTATTGCCATAAGTCAATTATTCAGTGTCAAAGACTATCGTATTTTTTCTATTCCTGTAGGGATAATATTAATTATACTATCTAATATTTTATGGGGAAGTTTAACTGAATTAAAAGAAAGTATTAAAATGATAAATGTTCCTTATAATACTATGGTTCAAGCCGGTATTCCTACTGTTTTGATTATTATAGAAAAGATTAAGAGGAGATTCGTTCATAATGAGAAATAAAGTTATTTTGAGCTTATGTATAATATTGCAGATATCGTTATTATGTGGTTGTTGGAGTAAAAAAGAATTAGATGAAATATCTATTTTATCAGGCATTGGTATTGATAACACTGATGATGATAAATTATTGTTGACAATGCAGGTTATACTTCACAGAGAAATGAAAATTGAATCTCAATCTGGAAAAAGAGGAGAAGAAAGACCTACCCAAAATGTAGAGGTCATAGGTGATTCTCTTATTGATGCTAATAGAAATTTTATCCTTCAGACAGGTAGAAGAGGGTATTGGTCACATGTAAGTGTTATTGTAATTGGAGAAGAATTAGCAAAGAAAGGTATATCACCTATTTTAGATGTATTAGAAAGAGATAATGAGATTAGACAAAGAACTCTTGTACTTGTTGCAAAAGGTGAGGCAAAAGAAATCCTTATGGGTGAAACAATTGATTTAGAAGTTATACAGGCATATAACATTAAAGATATGATTAGAATTGCTCATAATGATGGAAAAAGTGTAAAAGTGGATTTGCGTAATTATTTTTTAATGAGCTCTAAGGAGAGTTACAGTTCTTTTATTCCAGGTATCAATATCATTCAGACAAATGGAAGTAGGAATGGCAATATAGAATTAAAGGATACAGGTATATTCAAAGAAAACAAACTTGTAGGATGGTTTAATGAGACTGAAACCAGAGGATTGCTTTGGATATTAGATGATATTCAAAGCTGTATAACTGAGGTTAATTATCCAAAAGAGAAATGTAATTCTGTTTTTATAGAAGTTTTGCGTTCTAGAACAAAAGTAGAGCCAGTTATTAAAAATAATACTTTGGAAAAAATAGTTTTGAATGTATCTGCTTCGGGTAAAATAGCACAGTCAAATGAGTACGTAGATATAACCAAAACTAAAGTAATAAGTGAAATAGGGAAAGCTACTGAAGAAGTCATTACAAAAAAAATGATAGGTACCATTAAAAAAGGTAAAAGCCTTAATGTTGATATTTTTGGATTTGGAGAGGCTATTTATAAAAAGAATCCTAAGTTATGGAAAGAGATGGAAGAATATTGGGAAGATATATTTTTATCCATACCTGTTGAAGTAAATGTAAATATGGAAATAAAAAGAACGGGACTTATTTCAAAAAGTAAAAAAGATAAAGGAATGTAATCTGATGCTGGAAGACGGAAAAATACCATATAGATGTGTGATTGGAATTATAATTACTACTATTGCACCTACAGCAATATTGTATTTACCTACAATAACTTATAAAGAAGCTAGACAAGATGGTTGGATTTCAGTGTTTATAACAACATTTGTCGGTTTATTAGTTGTATATGTAATTACAGGGTTAGGTACTATGTATAAAGATAAAACAATTATTGAATATAGTGCAGATATTATTGGCAAAGTTCCTGGTAAGATATTAGGGTTTCTTTATTGCGTCCATTTCATATATATCAATGCATTCATTTTAAGAGAATTTGCTGAGTTATTAGCAGGTGCATTTATGGTAGAAACACCGATGCTGTTTTTTATCATTGGTATTATTTTGCCATCTATATATGGAGTCTATAAAGGGTTGGAAGTTATTATAAGGGTAAATCAGATGATATTTCCTATTTTTATGATATCAATTTTAGCTATATTATTATATTCCGTAAAAGATATGGATTTTACTAATATATTACCTATTATGGAAAATGGTATTGAACCTATTCTATTAGGTGGATATAGAAACTTATTATGGTTTACGGAAGTTATAGTTCTTGCAATGTTCATACCATATATTAATCGACCTGATAAGGTGAGAAAATTATCAATGATAGCCATAATAATAATTGGGTTACTAGGTATGTTAATCAATGCAACTATTGTTGCTACTTTTGGGGTCAATACAGAATATTTGACATATCCTTATTTGTCATTAGCCAGATACGTCAGTGTAGGCTTTATAGAAAGACTGGATTCAATTATTATGTTCATGTGGATTGGAGGAGTATTCATAAAGATTGCTGTATTTCATTATTGTGCAACTTTAGCTATTGGTCAGTGGCTTGAAATTAAAAAATTCAAATTTTTATCAATCCCTATTGGGATATTACTGGTGATTTTATCATATGTTTTGTGGGATAATTTAACTATGGTGAAATATCAAATAACATATGTTGCTATTGTTCCTTTTGTTATAATGCAAGGTGTTATTCCTGTTTTACTATTTATATTAACAAAAATAAAGAAAATTTTATTTAAAAAAACTAAAAAACCAAAAAATATATAAATAATATTCACAATTGCAAAATAATTGCTTGGAAAATTTTATGAATTGTATTATACTATTAGTATCACTATAATTTCATAAGGGAAAAATTGTAAATAATTTTCAATTGCATAGTTATATTACATTGGTACATCACTATGCTAAAGCTAATTAATTTAGTCCTTAATATAATTAGTTTATATGGTCGTATTATCTTAAAACTGTTAGTAGATTAATATAATATATTATATATGTAATTAATAGTTCTTATAATCTTAGATAAACTTGTATTAGCATAATTCTTTCTGAATGAACGCGCAAAATCTTCTAGTATTAACTTTAATAATGCTTAAAGTCATTTCACATAATTATTAAACAATAATATTTCTGTTAAAATCCAATTATTATAATTAATTTTTAGTCTATATATATAGATAAAGTAAAATATTTAAATCTATTATACTTAAAATCCGTAATATCTACATCTGGCAAGCCTCAAGTGATATTCATAATTATTTGATGATTAGAATACCATTAATATATGAAGCTTTTATTTATTAAGGTATTCATTCATATATAAGCAATTATTTCAAACTTTATAAATTCCATAAGGTTTATTTATGATTGCAAAAAAAAACTTAGGGGTGTGATTTATGGAGGAAGTAATTAGTTATTTAAAGAAAAAGAGTCAACTAATTTATGACATCAATTGCATCAAAAAATACATTGAAGGAGGGGATTATGATAAGAATTTGAAAGCCACTTGGGAACGTTACAAGAAAGAACTCATAGAAATTAATAAAAAGATTGAAAACTTAAAAATACCGCAGCTTCAAGAATTTGATAATGAAAAGCAGATCATCATGAGTTCAATTAAAGAGCATGAAGAAAAAATTAGACTATTAAAGAAACAGTTGAAAGATATTGATAAGATAATAATCAAATTGCAAATAGACTAAATACGACTGTTTCAAGTAAACGATAGTAAGGAGAGTAGATATGGATAAGTTAAAAAAATGTCAATGCGAAGATATGAGCGAAGAAGAAAAAATAGCCATGATAGGAGAATTCATTGAAGAATATAAAAATAAAGAAGGATCTTTGATACAAGTCCTGCATATTGCTCAAACAATTTACGGTCATCTACCTATTAACATCCAAAAAATAATTGCAGATGGATTAGACAAGCCTCTATCAGAAGTTTCTGGTGTTGTAAGCTTCTATTCTTTTTTCTCCACTGTCCCAAGAGGAAAGTATACTATAAGAGTCTGTCTTGGAACAGCTTGTTATGTTAGAGGTGGCAAGAAAATCCTCGATAAGTTACAAGAAATATTGGGCATTGGTATAGGAGAAACTACAGAAGATAAAAAATTCACTCTTGAAGTAATGAGATGTATAGGAGCTTGTGGCTTAGCTCCAGCAATATCAATTAACGATACTGTGTATAAACAAGTAAATCCAGATAAACTCAGTGAAATACTAGAGAAATATTAGTTGAAGGAGATGAAGTCATGGCAAAGATAATGAATATTAGTGATTTAAAGCGAGTAAAAAATGAATTTGATGAAATGACAAAAAAATATCAATATAATTTACATGTATGTTTTGGCGCTGGATGTATTTCTTCAAATTGTAAAGATGTAAAGGATGCTCTTGTAGAAGCTTTGAAGAAATATAATTATGAAGATAAGGTATTGATTACTGAGACTGGATGTATAGGAGCCTGCCATCTTGGTCCATCACTTCTTGTAGAGCCTGGAAATATCTACTATATTAAATTACAACCTGAAGAAATGGAAGAAATAGTAATTAAGCATATTCTTGGAGGAGAAATAGTAGAACAAAAGTGTTATTACGATGATATCTCAGAGAAACATATACATAAATTAAATGATATACCTTTTTTTGAAAAGCAAAAAAAGATTGTACTGAATAATTGTGGGCAGATTGATTTCAGTTCAATTGATGAGTACATTGCCAATGATGGTTATTTGGCGATAGGAAGCATATTTAAAAACAAATGTCCAGAGGAAGTTGTTAGAGTTGTTAAGGATTCTGGACTAAGAGGTAGAGGTGGCGGTGGATTTCCAACTGGACTTAAATGGGAATTCGCTGCTAAGAGTGAGTCAGAACAGAAATATGTTATTTGTAATGCTGATGAAGGTGATCCAGGAGCATTTATGGATAGAAGTCTCTTAGAAGGAGATCCCCATGCTGTAATTGAAGGTATGACAATTGCTGGTTATGCAATAGGTGCTAACAAAGGGTATGTATATGTACGTGCGGAATATCCTTTAGCAGTAGAGAGACTCAATGTTGCCATTGAGAAAGCTAGAGAATATGGATTGTTATCAAATAATATCATGAATAGCGGTTTTTCTTTTGATATTGAAATTAGAATTGGAGCAGGAGCTTTTGTTTGCGGTGAAGAGACTGCACTTATGAATTCAATAGAAGGAAAAAGAGGAGAACCTAGACAAAAACCACCATTTCCTTCTGATAAAGGTTTATTTGATAAGCCATCAATCATTAATAATGTAGAAACATTCGGAAGTGTACCTTATATCATCCTATATGGTGCCGACTGGTTCAAAACATTTGGAACCGAGAAAAGCAGTGGTACAAAAGTTTTTGCATTAGCCGGTGCTATACATAATACAGGTATTGTTGAAGTTCCTATGGGAGTTACACTCGGCGATATTGTATATGATATAGGCGGTGGTATTAAAGATGGGAAAAAATTTAAGGCAGCTCAGACTGGTGGGCCTTCAGGTGGTTGTTTAACTAGTAATTGCCTTAATACACCTATAGATTATGATTCATTGAAGTCAAAAGGTGCTATTATGGGTTCTGGTGGACTTATTGTCATGGATGAAGATAATTGTATGGTTGATGTAGCAAGATTTTTTATGGAATTTGTTCAGGAAGAGTCCTGTGGTAAATGTGTTCCTTGTAGACTTGGTACTAAGAGAATGCTGGAAATTCTTGAAAGAATAACTCAGGGTAAAGGTGAAGAAGGAGACATAGAGAAATTAATAGAGCTTGGAGAAACTATTAAGGAAACAGCTCTATGTGGTCTTGGACAAACTGCACCAAATCCTGTTTTAAGTACTATCAAAGAATTTAGAGAAGAATACGAAGAACATATAAGAGATAAAAAATGCCGAGCTGGTGTGTGTACTGATCTTTTTATTTCACCTTGTCAAAATGCCTGTCCTGCGGGAGTCAATGTTCCAGGTTACATAAGTCTGATAGGTGCTAATAGGTTAAGGGATGCATATAATCTAATTAGAAAAGATAATCCTTTCCCAGCTGTTTGTGGTAGAGTATGTACCCATCCTTGTGAAAGCAAATGTCGGCGTGAGCAATTAGATGAGGCTCTTGCTATTAGAGACTTGAAAAGGTATATAGCTGATACAATTCTTGAATCTGCTGAACCTTTTGATGATTTGAAATTCCCGCCAAAGGGTAAATCTATTGGAATTATAGGGGCAGGTCCATCTGGTCTTACCTGTGGTTATTATCTTTCAAGACTTGGTTATGATGTAACAGTATACGAATCTCATGATACGGCTGGAGGTATTTTAAGATATGGTATTCCAGAATATCGTTTACCAAGAGATATATTACAGAAAGAGATAAAAACTATTGAACAAGCTGGTGTAAAGATAGAGCTTAATACAGAAGTTGGTATAGATGTGGACTTTGAAAGACTCAGAAAAGAGCATGAGGCTGTTTACGTGGCTACTGGTACCCAATATTCCAATAAGATTAATGTAAAAGGTGAAAACTTAAAGGGAGTATATCATGGACTTGACTTCCTAAAAGATGTCAATAAAGGTAAAGATGTCAAGGTTGGAAAAAAAGTTGCAATAATCGGAGGTGGAAACACTGCTATTGATGCAGCAAGAGTAGCCCTTAGATTAGGTGCAAAAGAAATACATATTCTATATAGAAGAAATATAGAAGATATGCCGGCAGAAAGAAGAGAAGTAGAAGAAGCTCTCGAAGAAGGAATCATCATCCATACTCTTGTATCTCCTATAGAGATTATTGGAGAAGATCATGTGGAGAAAATCAAGTTAGTTAAGCTAGAACAAGGTAATTTTGATGTTACAGGTAGAAGACGTCCTACTGTAATTGAAGGTTCAGCTTTTGAAATGGAGTTTGATATGATTATCCCTGCGGTTAGTCAACATTCAGACCTTCCATTCATAAACAAAGATGAAGTAGAGATGACTAAATGGGGTACATTTGTTGTAGATGATAAGAGTAAGATGACTAATATAGATGGTGTATTTGCCGGTGGTGACGTAGTAAGAGGACCAGATACAGTTATATGGGCTATTACTGATGGTAAAGAGGCTGCAATTTCCATAGACAAATTCCTAGGTGGAGATGGAGTTCTTAATACTGGAAAAGATATTGAAATTCCAAAACCAGAAGCTGATGTAAGGGTATCTGAGCATATGAGATTTGAAATGGATAATGCATCACCAGAAGAGAGAAAAAATAACTTTAAAGAAATATCAAAAGGATTCCATAGACTTAACGCTATAGCTGAATCCATGAGATGTTTAAGATGTGACAAAAGATAGGAGGAGTAGTAATGGTAAGAATAACAATAAATAATAAAGAATTTGAAGTACCTGAGGATATTACAATTTTAGAAGCTGCCAAGATGAATGGTATTCTAATTCCTAATTTTTGTTACCTTGAAGATGTTCACAAGAATGGTTCCTGTAGAATATGTTCCGTTGAAGTAGAAGGAGCAAAAACTCTTCAAGCGGCATGTATGACAAAAGTTACAGATGGTATGGTAATCCATACTAATACAAAGAAGGTTAGACAGGCAAGAAAAATAATATATGAATTAATGCTGTCAGACCATCCGAAAGACTGCCTAAGCTGTGATAGGAACAGAAATTGTGAATTCCAAGAGTTAGGTGAGTTACTAGGTATAACAGATAATAGTTATGAAGGCGAAATGTCAAGATGTTATATAGACGATAATAACCCTTGTATAGTAAGGGACCTATCAAAATGTGTTTTGTGTAGACGGTGTGTAACTATTTGTAACGAAGTTCAAGGTGTAGGAATTCTCAATAACCAGAATAGAGGCTTTAGCACATTTGTTGGTCCTACTGAAGGATTGAATCTTGATGATATCAACTGTTCCTACTGTGGGCAGTGTACAACAGTCTGTCCAGTAGATGCTCTTAGTGAAAGAGATTCTATCAAAGATGTATGGAGAATGCTAAATGAAGAAGGCAAGAGAGTTATTGTTCAGACAGCACCTGCTGTTAGGGCAGCTCTTGGTGAAGAGTTCGGTTATGAACCTGGTACATTGGTAACTGGAAAAATGGCCTCTGCTCTTCGAGAATTAGGATTTGATGATATATTTGATACTAATTTTGCTGCTGACCTTACTATAATAGAAGAAGGTAATGAATTATTGCAAAGACTGGGCAAATTCGTTAACAGTGAGGAAGTAGCTCTTCCTATGATTACAAGCTGTAGTCCAGGTTGGATCAAATATATTGAAAACAGGTTTCCTGAACAATTAGCTCATCTATCATCTTGTAAATCACCACATATGATGTTAGGAGCTCTAGCAAAGTCATATTATGCTGAAAAGATAAACGTTGATCCAGAGGATATCTATGTTGTATCAATAATGCCTTGCACAGCTAAGAAATATGAGATAACAAGAAAAGAGATGGAGAAGGATGTTGATGCTGTACTAACAACAAGGGAATGTGCAAAAATGATAAAAAGTGCAGGTATAGATTTTGTTAATCTTCCCGATGGAAAGTTTGATAATCCATTTGGTATTTCTACTGGTGCAGCTGATATATTTGGTACTACTGGCGGTGTTATGGAAGCTGCTATAAGAACAGTTTTTGAGATTCTAACAGGTAACGAATTGCCATTTGACAATCTACATGTAAAAGATGTTATGGGTCTTTCATCTATCAAAGAAGGAGAATTATTTATTGAGGAAGCTACAAAAGAATATAAAGCATTTGAAGGTCAGACAGTAAAAGTAGCTGTTGCAAGTGGATTAGCGGCTGCTAGAACTCTTCTTAAGCAGATTGAAGATGGAGTATCTCCTTACCATTTTATTGAGATCATGGCTTGTCCTGGTGGATGTCTAAGTGGTGGAGGTCAGCCTAGACCAACAACTAAGGATGTTAGAGAAAAAAGGATGGAAGCAATCTATAGAGAAGATGAAGGAAAAGACCTTAGAAAGTCTCATGAGAATCCTTTCATTGTTAAGCTATATGAAGATTATCTTGGTGAACCACTTGGACATAAGTCCCATGAATTATTACATACACATTATGTTAAACGTGGTTTGTATAATCAGTTAGTGAAATAAAGTTAAAAGAACAGGCACTTATGACCTTGAAGTGCCTGTTCTTTTACAAAGATTTATTATTCACTTAAAAAATAGATTACTATGTATGTAAAATCTTCTTATAGATTCTTGTAATATTTTAGATCAAAGATTAATTTACCATTTTTATAATATATATATGAACCATCATTATAGAGCTTATCATCAATTATATTACTTCTTCTATATATAGATAAAATCAGCCCAAGAAGCATCATATTGACAATAAAATTATCTGCACCATAAGATATTAATGGAAAAGGACTAATTCGACATATATTCAATCCAATATTATAAAATATAGATATAATAATCTGAAGACTTATAACTGATACACATCCTAGAGATAGTAAAGTCCCAAAGTGATTCTGCTGCTTTTTATGTATTCTAATTAATTTGTATATTAAACTTAATAATAACGTAGTTATTACTATTGCTGGTACGTAACCATACTTAGAGTTAATATATATAAGGGTTTTATATCTACTCCAATCACCTACCATAGAATCAATGGGTTTAAGATTAGACTCATAATTTATCATTGTTTCACCAAAAGGTTTAGCGTTAGTTATAGATTCTTTTGAAATATAAGTATGAAAACCTTTACCATCTATTTCTTCAATTTCTTTAGTCAATGTAACTCCTTTTATAAAGAGAACAGTGATAACTATTAAGAACATAATAGAGGTAATTATAATGGTGACTATCCTAATGAACTTATTACAACCCAAATATCCTTTCAAGATGGCACATGTCAGTATGGCTAAACAAGAGATTGAAACAATTATGTACGGATAATCAAAGCTAATAATTTTAGATATAATAATTGCAGGAATAAAAGCTATAATGGCTACAATAACACCTATAAATTTAGTATTTCGTAAGCTATATACAACACTTGCATAAACAGGTACAAACAATAAAAAAGGATAGATTGCTAAATATTTACCACCCATTGATTCAGAAGTTGTTATATTAATTATTGTTATTAATATTATAAAAGTCATATAACATATAATTGGGTGTTTCTTTAACCATGTATAATCAAAGTAATAAGTAGCTATGAAAAATAAAATCCCTGCTAATGAATATTTAATGAAATTCATTGAGGTAGGTAAGTGAATATCTATTGAGTATAATGAATATGAAAATAAATACTGAATCCAGCCACCTACGGCGATAAACAACAGTATAATAATAATTGTTGAGTGACTGATAAGAGGTTTGTGTGTATTATTCAGTTGATTCCCGATTTCTAGTGGATTACCCATTTCTTTTATTGCCATTACCGAAGCCTGCTCTTTGGTGATACCTTTTTCGATATAAGCGTCAATTTGATCATTTAAATGATCAAGAAGTTCTTTCCTTATTTTTTTATGCATACACTTACTTTTGATTTGTTTGCAAACAATATCCAAATATTTTTCTAATGTTTCATTATACTGATTCACCATGAACACCCCCTAAAACTTTATTGACTGATGAAGTGTAATGATTCCATTCATTTTGTTTTTGGCTAAAAGCTTTTTTGCCAATGTCTGTTATATGATAGTATTTTCTGGTTCTTCCATTGCTTGACTTTTGTTCATAGGAAGAGATGATATTCTGCTGTTGTAATGTATGAAGTAAGGGATAGAGTGTACCTGCTTTTAATGTAAATACATTTTCTGATCTTTTCTCTAGTTCTTCAATCATTTGATAACCATACATATCTTCAATACTTAAAAGTTTGAGAATAAGCATGGTTGTACTGCCTGTTATAAGACTTTTATCGATTTTCATGTTTTTCACCTCATATATAGATTATCTACATATGATTATATATAGATAATCTATATATGTCAATGGATATTTAAATCAATAGTTGTTAGTTAAATTTATATTTAATAATTATTGATTTATAGAATTTTAAATAGTATTATGATAAGTATAATAAAGTAAATAAAAAAACTATAAAAAGGAGCATATTATGAAAATAGTTATTTTGGATGCTAATACTCTTGGTGACGATTTGGACTTGACAGTATTTAATGATTTAGGTGAAGTAGATATTTATGGATTCACTTCCAAGGATCAAGTAATAGATAGAATAAAAGATGTAAATGTCATCATAGCCAATAAAGTAGTACTTAATGAAAGTAATCTTCAATATGCTAATAATCTACAGTTGATCTGTTTGACAGCAACAGGGACAAATAATGTTGATAAGACTTATACTAATGCTCATAATATTGTAGTGTCAAACGTGGTAGGTTATTCTACTGATAGCGTGGCACAACATACATTTGCATTATTATTTTATCTATATGAAAAGTTATCTTATTATGATAAGTATGTAAAATCAGGTGATTACGTTGGTGATAAGATTTTTACTCATTTTGATAAAAAATATAATGAACTTGTTGGAAAAACATGGGGAATCATTGGTCTAGGAACTATTGGTAAAAAAGTTGCAACTATAGCTAAGTGTTTTGGTTGTAAAATTATCTATTATTCAACATCTGGTAAAAATGATAATGGAGAATACGAAAGAGTAGAATTGGATGATTTACTAAGTTCCTCTGATATCATTTCTATACATGCGCCTCTTAACGAAAATACTGATAATCTTATTGGATATGATGAGTTTGTTAAGATGAAAGATTCAGCAGTGATTCTTAATCTGGGAAGAGGAAGAATCATCAACGAAGCAGATCTTACTAGAGCTCTTAATGAAGATTTAATTGCTGGTGCAGGTCTAGATGTGTTAGAACATGAACCTATTAATAAGGATAATCCGTTATTAAGTATACAGGACAGTATAAAATTATTGATTACTCCACATATTGCCTGGGCTAGTGTGGAAGCAAGGAAAAGGGTAGTTGTTGAAGTAAAAGAAAATATTAAATCATTTCAAAAGGGAATTCCAAGAAATGTTGTAACAAAGTAATTATTGAAGTGGCTTATTTAACATTGGTGGTAGTTTCAACTATCCATAATGTATAATAGCCACTTTTTTGTTGAATTTATTTAATTAAGGACAGAATGTTCCTAGATATTTTTAGAGAATCATATAATTTAAGATAATTCTCCTTGGAATCTATGTCCGATATATAATTCTTGGTATAATTTCTTGAGGATATATTATTTGCAATAACAAAATCAACAGCTTTATTATAAGCAATGGCTGCTTCTATGTCAGTCTTGTATGTACCTATTTTAGTATATCCGTTTATATGTATCTTGGATAGGTATAATGGAGTGTTATTTTTGGTTATCTTTTCTACTCCATAATATTTATTGGTAACTATAATGTTGTGATATCTAAGATTGTTGCTATCACCATCTTTAAAATGATAATCTTTTCCATTAACTGCAAAATTCTTAATACCATATCTGGAGAGTATGTTTACTTGCATACCATAGTCATTAACGAACATATAACCATTCTTCTTGAAAATTTTATGATTGGAATAATAGAATAAATCATCTACATCAAAAGTCAACTCTGTTGATTGGTCAAGAAAATAAGAAAAATAATACTTATGAAGATAGATAGGGTTTTTGATATAGTATTTATTATCTCTGAAATTAATTAGTACAACGAATTTATGGAATGTCAAAGTATTGGACTTAGAATAATCATATAAACTTATATCACTACTAATGATATCTTTTGCTTCCAAATAGGCATTGTGGGCAGATATATAGGAAGAAAAACTTCCTAGACTTATATGCTTGTTTGAAAAAGTTATAGAAGCTCTATAATAAATAGTCCCGTTTTTTCTAGTTGTTTTATAAACTCCTGTTGATGATGACATATATTTTAGTCCTTTCTTATATTAAAGATATATATTTATTTGAAAATTAATGCATAGAATAATAAATAATGGAAATAATACAAATAATAAGATGTTTTGCATGTAAAAATCCATATATAATTAATCAACTTATTAAAATATATATCGGATAAAGATTGTTATTATATTATATTAATAAAATACAAAATAATACAATAATGAATTAGCTAAATTAAGTAGAAAAATATGGAAGTCATAAAAATATACATATAATTAGTAACAAAATTGAATTTGATATTTTACACAAAAAAAAATTTAGTTGTGTTAAATTATACAAAAAAATAATTGGAAAAAATAGTAAATAAAGAAAAAGTGCATGAAATCAATAATTGAATATTCTGAACAAATATAAAAAGTACCAAATTATTTAGATGTTAGTTGACACATTATGTAAGTTTTACTATAATCGCTATGACAAGCAAAATGTTAAGAAATTATTACGAGCTTGTTAAAAAATTCAATTTCATATGCATGCAAGACGGTCTTAAATTTATGAAATTGTCTATAGTTAAAAGGAGAAAAATTATGTTTAAAGTAAAGAATCTTCTTAAGGACATATTTTCCTCAATAAAGCATATTCCAAAGAAAGCATACACTAATGGATTAATTATAATTACAAGTTGTATTATGATAACTGTATTGTATTTAGGTGTTAATGGATTTTTTGGTTCCCATACCAATGTGGTATCGGCTTTAGAAGGAAATGTCGAAGAGACGGATGTTTCGGATGATAAGTCTATTGAAGATGAGGAAACTGTTGTTGAGCTTGACTTAGGAATTGATCAGTATACCAAAAAGCTTGGCGAACTGTTGAAAGAGCAACAAGAGAAAGCTGACAAAGAAAAACTTGAAAGTGATAAACAAAAAGTTGTACCTATGAAGGAGCCAGAGGAAAGTAGCGACAAGAAAGTGCTGCATACGGCAACCTACAAACCAAAAGAACAAGAAAGTCAATTAGTGAATATTTCTGCTAAAGATTATGAAGCTTTAACAAGGATTGTTGAAGCAGAAGCTACAGGCGAGGATCTAATTGGGCGAATACTAATAGTAAATGTTGTAATGAATCGAGTGAAAAGTTCGCAGTTCCCAAATAACATTTATGATGTTGTTCATCAAGGCAGTAATGGTAGAGCACAGTTTTCACCTATTACTGATGGTAGATACTATTCAGTGACAGTCTCTGACAAATCAAAAAAAGCTGTTGAGAGTGCTTTTAATGGTGAGGACTATTCAAAAGGGGCATTATACTTTGCTGCAAGATGTCATGCTTCTAAAAAAGCTATGAGTTGGTTTGATAATAATCTTACCAAAGTGTACCAGCACGGGGTTCACGAATTTTTTAAGTAGATAAATATTAATATATATATTATAGGCAATCAGATGATTGCCTATTTTTTGAGTTATTAGAAAGAGAGGCATAGCCTCTTTTGTTCTAGTATTGTGTTAAAGTGAATAGTATGATATAATCTTAAAAAACATCAAAAAAAGGAATGAAACTAATGAATACATTATATAAAAGCACACGTGGTGGTGAAAGTAATATACAAGCTTCATTAGCTATTATTAAAGGATTAGCATGTGACGGAGGGCTATTCGTACCTAATGAGATTCCTAAATTAGATAAACCTTTAGAAGATTTGTTAGGCCTTGAGTATAAGGATTTAGCTTATGAAATAATGAAGTTATATTTTACTGACTTTACTGAAGAAGAGTTGAGATATTGTATAAATAATGCTTATGATGATAAATTTGATACAGAAGAGATTGCTCCAGTTGTTAAAAAAAATAGAGCACATTATTTAGAGTTGTTCCATGGGTCAACCATTGCATTCAAAGATATGGCATTATCTATTTTACCTTATCTAATGAAGGTTTCTGCTAAGAAGCAAAATATAGATAAAGAAATAGTTATCCTTACAGCAACATCAGGAGATACTGGTAAAGCTGCTTTAGCTGGATTTGCTGATGTGGAAGGAATTAAAATCATTGTATTCTATCCAAAAGATGGGGTAAGTCCTATTCAAAAACAACAGATGGTTACTCAAAAAGGAGATAATACATATGTTGTTGGTATAGAAGGAAATTTTGATGATGCTCAAAATGGAGTTAAGGAAATATTTAATAATGCCGAGTTTGTCCAATTGATGGATAATAATGGTTATAGGTTCTCATCAGCCAATTCAATAAATATAGGTAGATTGATACCTCAGATAGTTTATTATTTCTATGCATATACTAAGATGGTAGCAAGTGGAGATATCAAGATGGGTGAGGACATTAATGTTGTTGTACCGACTGGTAATTTTGGGAATATATTAGCTGCATATTATGCTAAGAATATGGGATTGCCAATCCATCAATTGATATGTGCATCTAACGATAATAAAGTATTGTATGATTTTATGAATACAGGTGTATATAATAGAAAAAGAGAATTTGTATTGACTATATCACCTTCTATGGATATTTTGATATCCAGTAATTTGGAGAGATTGTTGTATAAGATATCTGATAATAAGGAAAGTGTTATCAATGATCTTATGAGTTCGTTATCAAGTAAAGGTGAATATGAGATATCTGAGGATATGAAAAAAGGATTAAAGGATTTTTATGGTAATTATGCTTCCATTGATGAAACTTATGATGCTATTAAGGAAGTTTTTGATAAGTCAGGGTATTTGATTGACTCACATACTGCTGTTGGTAGTTCGGTTTATAAAAAGTATAAGAAGGATACTGGTGATAATAGGAAGACTGTTATTGCTTCAACAGCTAGTCCATATAAATTTACTCGTAGTGTTATGAAGGCTATTGATGAGAGTTATGAGAAGTATGATGATTTTGAGTTGATTGAGAAAATGAATGAGCTTACAGGTGTAGAGATTCCTGATGCTATTAAGGATATCATAGGTGCCGAGATAAGGCATAAGATGATATGTGATAAAGATAAGATGAAAGAGACTGTTAAAGAGATATTGAGTTTGAGCTAGCGGGTGCTAGCTTTTTTTTTGTTTTTTGGGGGGATGTGAGGGTCAGGGTATAAGTGTTAATAATCACTTGCCTTACCCTGAGAAGCGGTCGGTCTGCGTGATTATTAACACTTATACCCTTCGATGGCACATGAAGGTAATAAAAGATGATAAGCTACAAAAGTAAGAACATGATAGACGTATTCATTTATTTGCTATGTTTTAGGTTTTATAGTATTGATATGAATAGGTCTATTTTAGTATACTAATCTTAATAACATAATAACAGAAGGTAAATACGGTACAATCCATGAATAATAATACAGAGTGGAAATAGTATAGGGGAATATGGAGCAGTGAGCCATGGACGGCGAACTCAGCCTTTAACCTGACAGCCCTACTGGACTGTCAGAAATAATAATGGACTCGATGTCCATTGTTATTTATCAAACATGGACGTTTAACTGGCTGACGGAATATTCCCCTATACTATTGTAGCGACTGTCAACCAAATCAATTTGTTCTCCAAAAACTTGTTAGGTAGTTTATATAAAGCTATTGACAATTTATTTAACATGGTATACTATAAAAACATGATAACATATTATGGTGTTATTGGAAGGGTTGATAAATATGAAGAAAAGTATTTATAGCATAGTTCTATTTGATGAGATTGTTGAAGCTATTGATAGATTGGCATATATTAAGAATACTAATAGGTCACAATTGATTAATGATATGTTGGCTGAGAAGATTGGTTTGCTGACGCCCCAGCAAAAAGTTACTAATATAATGAATAGGATATCTCAGTTGGTGGAAACGGATAGTATTCAAGTGAAGTCCAAGAATGATTATGGGAGTCTACAATTTGGGACTTTTATAAAATATAAGTATAAACCTAGTATCAGATATAGTTTTGAGTTTTATGTAGGTAATAATGAGGAAAGATATGCTGTTCTAAAGATTAATTCCAGATCTAAGTCAGAAGACCTTAATGAACATTTGGAAAGGTTTTTTAATGGGATTTGTTATATTGATAAAAAGAGGTTTCCAGAGATTTATCAGAGGGAGATAATCAATAAGACTTATACTAATTCAAATAATAGATTTGTGAGAGAGTTTTTGAGAGGGATTCCTTTGGAAAAGATGGATGATGATTCTATAGCAGAGTACTTAAGTTGTTATTTATTGATGATTGATGATTCGCTAAACTATTATTTCAATCATTATAATCAAGAGGATGTATTTAATAAGATTGATAAGATATATTGTCAGCATTTGAATAATCTTAATTTATTTTTAAAATGATGTATGGTTAATAAAATAGGAGGTGCAGGTTATGGCAAGTAACGTTGAGGATTATTATAAAACACTGGGTGTTTCTAGAGAGGCTAATGATAAAGAGATACAGAAAGCATATAGAAAGTTAGCTCATAAATATCATCCGGATTCAAATAAAACAAAAGAGGCAGAAGACAAATTTAAGAAGATTAATGAAGCTTATAATGTGTTGAAGGATCCTGAAAAGAGAAAAGCGTATGATCAGTTTGGAAGTCAGTGGGAAAATGGTGGAGGATATTATTCTGGCGATACAAGCTCATGGACAGGTGATGAAGATATATTAAGGTCTGTATTCGATTCTATATTTAGAGCTAACAGTTTTGGTAAGAGTGGAAGAGGAGCTTTTAAAGGATTTGGTAATTTTGGTGGTTTTTCATCAGGTATGGGTGGATTTAGACAACAACAAACTAGGTCGGTTAAGGGGCAGAATGCTGAGGCTGAACTTGATATATCTATATCAGACAGCTATAATGGTTCAACTAAAAAGATTACAATAGGGGATGATATGGGGAATAGACATCAATTAGATGTTACAATTCCAAAGGGTATAATTGAAGGACAGAAAATAAGGCTAAAAGGGCAAGGAAGTAGAGGGTATAACGGTGGTCCAAGTGGTGACTTATTGATTAAGGTTCATATAGTTGATGATGCTGATTATAAGCTTAATGGTTATGATATTTATAAAGACTTGAATATTGCTCCTTGGGAGTCTGCTTTTGGAGCAGAGATAGAAGCTAGTACTATGGACAAAAAGTTCAAGATAAAGATACCTAAGGGAACTCAATCAGGAAAGAAATTCAGATTGAAGAACAAAGGGTTGAAAAGTAAGAAAAAGACTGGAGATTTTTATTTTGTGGCTAGGATAGTTGTACCTGAAGAGCTTAGCAAGGAAGAAATCAAATTACTTAAAAAATGGAAGGAAATATCTAGTGGTAAGATTAGATAAGGGTCAGTGTAAAGTGTTATAAAAAATAATAATTATAGTTAGAGGTGAAAAGTATGGATTTGAATAAATTCACTCAGAAGAGTTTGGAAGCTGTCAAGAATGCTGAAACAATTGCGGTTGGTAATGGTAATATTGAAATAGCACCTGAGCATTTGCTGTTATCGTTATTGAAACAAGAAAATGGTTTGATACCTAGGATCTTAGATAAGATGGGTAAAGATATTAATGGTATGACTATAGAACTTGATGATTATGTCAATAAGATGCCTAAAGTATCTGGTCCAGGTAGAGAAGCTGGTAAAATATATATTAGTACATCAACGGATAAGATTTTTGTTGCTGCATTAAAGGAAGCTGAGAAGCTTGGAGATCAATTTGTATCTGTTGAACATTTGTTTGTATCTTTTTTTGTGCTTAGTAAAAAGGATTATGTGGTAACTTTACTTAACAAGTTTGATATAACTAAGAACGCAGTATTAAATGTACTTAAGGCAATTAGAGGTAATCAGAGAGTGGTATCTGATAATCCAGAGAATACTTATGAGGCTTTAACAAGATATGGACATGATTTAGTTGAAGAAGCAAGACAAAACAAGTTGGACCCTGTAATAGGTAGAGATGGTGAGATTCGTCATGCCATAAGGATTCTATCTAGGAAGACGAAGAATAACCCTGTTTTAATAGGGGAACCTGGTGTTGGGAAAACAGCAATTGCCGAAGGATTAGCTCATAGGATTGTAAAGGGAGATGTGCCTGAAGGAATAAAAGATAAAAAGATCATATCACTAGATTTAGGGGCATTAGTAGCAGGGGCTAAATATAGAGGTGAGTTTGAAGAAAGATTCAAGGCAGTTTTAAAGGAAGTAAAAGATAGTGATGGCAAGGTAATATTATTTATTGATGAACTTCATACAATTGTTGGTGCTGGTAAGACAGAAGGAGCAATGGATGCAGGAAATATGTTGAAACCTATGTTAGCTAGAGGTGAATTGCATTGTATAGGTGCTACCACCTTGGATGAATATAGAAAGTATATAGAAAAAGATTCTGCTCTAGAGAGAAGATTCCAGCCAGTTATGGTAGATGAACCTACTGTTGAAGATACTATATCTATATTGAGAGGATTAAGTGAAAGGTATGAAGTATTTCATGGTGTGAAGATACAAGATACTGCTTTGGTATCTGCAGCTGTATTATCTAATAGATATATAACAGACCGTTTTCTTCCTGATAAAGCTATTGACTTAGTTGATGAAGCATGTGCTATGATAAGAACAGAAATGGATTCAATGCCAACAGAACTCGATGAAGTATCTAGGAAAATAATACAACTGGAAATAGAAGAAGCAGCATTGATTAAAGAAAAAGACGACATGAGTAAAAGCAGATTGTCAAGGATACAAAAAGAATTGGCAGAGCATAAAGACATATACAATACTATGAAAGTTCAGTGGGAAAATGAGAAACAAAATATAGAGAAAGTGCAAAATCTAAAAGAAGAGTTAGAAAAAGTAGGAAGAGAAATTGAAAAAGCTGAAAGAGAATATGATCTTAATAAAGCTGCAATGTTGAAATATGGACGTTTGCCAGAACTGAAAGCCAAGCTAGAGGAAGAACAACGAAATATAGAAACTAATAAAAATGATAATTCTCTGTTAAGACAAAAAGTTTCTGAAGAAGAAATAGCTCAGATAATATCTCGATGGACAGGTATACCACTTAGTAAATTGGTTTCAGGTGAAAGAGAAAAATTGTTGAAGCTTAGTGATATTCTTCATAGAAGAGTTATTGGGCAGGATGAAGCCATACAAAGAGTTACAGATGCTATTATCAGATCCAGAGCAGGGATAAAAGACCCTAAGAGACCAATAGGTTCTTTTATATTCCTTGGACCAACTGGTGTAGGAAAAACAGAGTTGGCAAAAGCTGTAGCTGAGGTACTATTTGATACTGAAGATAACATTGTTAGAATAGATATGAGTGAGTATATGGAAAAATTCTCAGTATCAAGACTTATTGGAGCACCACCAGGTTATGTAGGTTATGAAGAAGGTGGACAGTTGACGGAAGCTGTTCGTAGGAAACCTTATTCTGTAGTTTTATTAGATGAGATTGAGAAGGCTCATCCAGATGTATTCAACATTCTTCTTCAAATACTTGATGATGGACGAATTACTGATTCGCAAGGTAGGACAGTAGATTTTAAGAATACAATTATCATCATGACCTCCAATATAGGTTCAGAGTATTTATTGGAAGGTATCAATTCTATAGGTGAGATAAGTGAACAAGCAAGAAATAATGTTACTAGTTCACTTAATAAATATTTTAGACCTGAATTCTTGAATAGAGTAGATGAAATAGTATTATACAAACCCCTTACCAAAGAAGATTTGATAGCTATAGTAGATTTGTTGATTGATGAGATTGGAAAAAGACTTGCTGATAGAAGACTAGGGATTGAGATAACGGATAAAGCCAAGAGACATATTGTTGAAGAAGGTTATGATCCTATATATGGAGCCAGACCTTTAAAAAGATACTTGCAAAGGAATGTGGAAACAATGATTGGCAGGGCAATTATATCAGGAAATGTTTCCGAAGGCAGTAATATAGTCATTGATTACATTGATGGAAAACTACAGATTCTCTAATAGAATTGGCACTCGTAAGAGTGCTTTTTCTATGTGATAGAAAATCTTATTAATGACAAATCCCTCTTAAATATAGAAATAAATTCCAAGTTTGTCTTGACATATATATGTAGTTGTACTATACTTTAATCGAAATTGATAGTCATTATCAGATTAGAATTAGGAGGGTAATTAAGGTGAAAAATAAAATTACTATTATTATGAGTTGCATTTTGATAATATCATTAATGCTTGTAGGGTGTTCAAAAGACAATGAAGAAAATGTTGTCTCACAAAATCCAGAAGCAGGAAATGCACAGGAAGATGGAACTAAGGCAAAAGATGAAAGTAAAGAAACAGAGGACAGTAATAATGAGAATGAAGAGGATAAAGGTAAATATCATGGCAAAGAAGGTAAAATAACTGTATATTTATCTGGTCCAGAACAAATGTTAAACAAGATAGAAAGTGAATTTGAGACTGTTAATGGTGACGTTTTGGATTTAGTAATATTAGGTTGTGGTCCTCTTAGACAGAAAGTATGGACTGAGAAACAGGCTGGGCAAATTCAAGCAGATGTTGTTTGGGGTTCTGATCCATTGCTATATTATGCTCTTCAAGATGAAGGGAATTTAGCACAATATAGTCCTAAGGAGTATGATAAGTTAAAAGAAGAATACAAAGTAGGGGATAATTACTACACAATAGTTAATGAAAGATATGCTGTTATAGCCTATAACAAAGATAATTTAAAAGGTGATAAAATACCAAAATCCTTTGAAGACCTTAAGAAGGAAGAATATGCTGGTAGCGTTGTAATGGCTAATGCCAATTATTCTTCAACTGCACTAGCAATTACTTCAGGTCTATATCAAATGAGCGGCAATAATTGGGATTACATAAAAGCGTTGAAGGATAATAAACTATTCTTTGCAAAATCTAATGGTCAAGTTCCTTCTAAGATTCAAGAAGGGGAATTTGATACAGGAATAGCTCCACATGATTCTATTTTAAGATTGAAGAAAAAAGCAAAGAAAGAAGAGTATAAGACTTCAATAGAGATCAGCTGGCCATCTGAAGGAGCTTTAAGAATTCAAAGACCAGTAGCAATTATTAAGGATGAATCAAGACCAAGTAAGAATCAAGAAATAGCTGAGAAATTTGTTGATTTCCTAGTATCTAAAAAAGTTCAAAACATTACTGTAGGAATGGGATTCGTAAGTGTAAGAGAAGATGTTTCATTACCACAAGGAATTCCTGCTGAGTTAGTAACTAAGGAGATTGACTGGAGGTTCGCTTATGAAAACGAAAGTACACTTAGAGATGGAGTCAAAGAAATCATGGGCAACTAATGGTATGAAGAATACATCACAGTTTTTAAAAGAAACTGTGATGTATGTAATGTTATGTATAATAATTTTTATTATCATAATATATCCATTGCTGAATCTATTGATAAAGAGTTTTGACATAAGTGTTTTTATTTCTTTGTTTAAAGATAAATCAACATATATAAGTTTATTCAATACATTGATCATAGGTATTGGCGTTACTTTTCTTTCTATACTATTTGGTGGAAGCTTAGCTTGGTTAGTTGTAAGAACTGATTTCAGATACAAGAAATTCGTTAAGTTGTTTGCTCTAATAGGTTTTATGATTCCTTCATATATTCTCAGTATTTCATGGATAGAGATTTTTTCTAAGAATGGTTACTTGAGTAGATTACTGAAATTTTTATTGGACTATGATTATAATTTTTTCCCATATTCAATTATATCTGTTATCTTTGTTCTATCAATCCATTTGTATCCTTTGGCTTTTATGTCTATTTCTAATGCTTTAGAAGCGTATTCAATGGATTATGAAGATGCAGCTTTTGTATGTGGGGCAGATAGAAGAAGGATAATGAGAACTATAACATTTCCTATGATAATCCCTAGCATCTTATCTATAGGAATATTGATATTCAGCCGTTCAATGGCTAACTTTGGAGTTCCGGCTGCTCTATGTTTACCTATAGGAAAAGATGTAGTCACTACTAAAATATTTAGTTACCTATCTCATCTAGAGTTAGTAAATGCTACAGTATTATCTGTAATACTAATAATAATATCAGCTTGTATATATATCATTAACTCAAAGATTATAAGTAAAAGGAAATATGCAAGCAGTACCAATAAGAAATTTAGGAATCCTAAGCTGATAAAATTAGGAAAGCGTAGTAGAATAGTTAATTTCTTTGCAATAGCATTTTGTATTTGTGTAACAGGCATACCGCTGGCAAGTATTGTTATAACATCTTTTCTCAAACGATGGGGCTTGAAAATACAATTGAAGAATTTGACTATTAACAATTATGTTACTTTGTTTACTAATCCCTATACTAATAAATCATTCATAAATAGTATGGTATATGGGATAGTAGGTGCAACAGCTGCGGTTATAATTGGATGCCTTGTATTATATCTGTTCTATATCAATAAAAACAAATTGACCAGTTCATTCATGATTATTGTTACATGGCCCATAGCTTTCCCAAATATCGTATTAGCAGTAGCAGCTACGTTAAGCTTTATAAATAAGCCATTAAAATTATATGGAACAAAATGGATTATAATTATTACATATATTGCATTATTTATACCAATTGCAGTTAAAAATATGAGCGGTATAATTGAAAACATAGATAAGAGCTTGATAAAAGCCTCTAGAATGTCTGGGGCAAGTATACTTAGTACATTAAAAAATATAATAATACCATTGATAGCACCTGGAATGACTTCAGCTTGGATATTATGTTTTTTGATTGCATTAAGAGAAATTCCAATCTCTCTATTATTATATAGTAGTGGAACTGAAACTTTGGGTGTAATGCTGTTTACATTACAATCCAATTCTTACGGACTTGAGATGACATCTACTCTAGCAGTAGTAATCATAATCATGAGTTTAATTGGAAATCTAATAATTAAAAAGGTTAGGAGACGAAGTAAATGATAACTGCAAAACTTAATGATATCAGTAAGAAATATGGTGAGATCAATGCTCTGAAAGAGGTAAGTCTAGATATTCATACAGGAGAATTATTAAGTATTCTAGGTTCTAGTGGTTGCGGAAAGAGTACATTACTGTATTCTATCGCTGGACTAGAAAAACCTGACAGCGGGGATATCAGTCTCAATGGTAGAACTATATTTTCTGCCTCTGAAAGAACATTTATACCACCTGAAAAAAGAAATATAGGTTTAGTTTTTCAGAATTATGCACTTTGGCCACATATGAATATCTATAAGAATGTGGCTTATCCTTTACAAATAAGGAAAGTAAAAAAATCTATTATAAAAAAAGAAGTATTAGAAAAGCTTGAATTAGTGGGTCTGAATGGAAAAGAAAAGAAGTATCCTCATGAATTAAGTGGGGGAGAACAGCAAAGAGCTGCTGTGGCTAGAGGATTGATTATGAAACCTGATATATTATTATTGGATGAACCATTTTCAAACTTGGATGCAAAGTTAAGAGAAAAAATGCAGGATGAATTAAAAAGGATTCAGAAACTTACTAAACTCACTATGGTTCATGTAACCCATGACCAAGAAGAAGCAATGAGAATCTCGGATAGGATTGCTATAATGAATAAGGGTAGATTACTTCAAATAGGTGAGCCTAGTGAAATATATGATAGACCAAAAGATGTTTTTGTTGCAGGGTTTGTTGGTAAATCAAATCTAATTTCATATGATACAATTAAAAATTATCTACCAAGAAAAGTTAAAAATGATTTAGAGGAAAAATCACAAAATAAAACTAAAACCATTCTGGTTAGACCTGAAGACATAACCATTACAGATACAAAAAATAACACCATAAGTGGTGTTATAACTAATAAATTCAACAAAGGAAGCGTTTATATGTATAATATAAAAACGGGCTTTCATGATTTTGTTATTCAAACAGACAATAGATGTAATTATGATATTAATTCAAATGTTAATATTATGATAAAGAAAGGATGCGTCATATAGGGGATATTATCTGTGATATTGAGCAGGATTCACGTGTACAACAACATCTTCTATATGATCAAATTCCATAAGTGATTTTTTTATCTGTGCTGATATGGAGTGTCCTTCGTATACTGTCATATTAGCATCAACAGATATTTTTACAATGAGTATAAAATTAAGACCTATTGGTTTGGAATTGATATTATCTACATGGTCAAGTCCTTCTATTGACATTATCTGTTTTTCCATTTCTTGTTTTACCTTTGAATCAATGTTAGTATCCATCAAAACGGAATATGATTGATTGAAAATAGATACTCCCGTATATGCTATCCATAAGGAAATCAATATACCTACAACTCCATCAACAAAATAAATATTGTAATGACCAAGAATAACACTAAGTAAGGTCAGAGATGATAAGAAAATATCATTTCTATGATCTTGGGCATTAGCTATAGCCAATAGACTGTTATATTTTCTACCAATGTTGATTGAGTAGATGAATAGAACTAATTTAATTACTATAGAAGCTAGAGCTATATATATGAGCCAAGGTGAATATTCAAATTCTTGTTTGTTGATTAAAGAATCAATGGACATCTTGAAGATTGAAAATGAAACAAAGAACAATGAAAAACTAATTATCATTGAAAATATATATTCTGCTTTTCCATGACCATATGGGTGTTCATCATCTCCTGGTGTAGAAGAGATTTTATTACCTACAAATGTTATTGTAGAAGCAAAAACATCTCCCGCGCTGTTAAGTCCGTCTGCAATCATAGCTTGACTCTTAGATATAAAGCCAATTATGAGTTTGATTACCAATAAAAATATATTACCTAGAATGCCAGATAAAGCAACATTTTTAATTTTTTTATATTTATTTATATCATTCACCAATATTACCCCATTTATTATTATTATTATTATTATATTTATATAGCAGTTTGTTTCCTTAGATTACCATTATATATTATTTTAAATCATTTGCGCAAGTGAAATATATATATAATTTATAAGTCATATAATAACTATTATTAATAGATAAAAGGAATATATGAAGTGGTTGAATATAAGGTAAGAATATTATAAAATCATTCCTTTTAAACAATTCTTAAGTTATTGAATTATTAAATAAAAATGCTAGTCGTAAAAAAATTTATTACCATATATAATTAAAAAATTACTAAATTGACTATTGGATAAAACAATATTGTGTTATAATCTATATAGTCCATTTTAACTATTCAAATTATTTGAGTTTATGCAATAATAGATATTATGGATATAAATAGATATAAATAAACTAAAGTTGATACAATTTATAAGCTAAGGGTGTATACTTCAAAGTAGGGGTGACATAATAAATGAGATTTGTACCTGTTAATGGTTTAATGGAAGGTATGTATGTTGGTAAGAGTTTATTTGATAGAAATAATCAATTATTACTAAGCAAAGGCAGTGTTGTTCAGAAGTCATATATCGATAAAATATATAAAATGGGGTATCAAGGAATCTATGTTGAAGATTATATTTCTTCTGATATAGAAGTCAAAGATATAATTAGTGATGAATTAAGAAGAAATACAGTCAACACCATAAAGAATGTATTTATAGAGGCTGAAAATGACAAAAAATCCAGTAAAAAAACAAATAACATAAATGAGACAAAGTCTCTAGTTACTGATATAGTAGATGAGATACTTGAGAACCAAGACACCATAGTCAATCTTATCGACCTGAAGATGTTTGATGACTATACATTTTATCACTGCGTTAATGTTGCTGTGTTATCCATAGTCCTTGGGACTTCTATTGGACTGAACAAAGAAAAACTATATAATCTTGGACTTGGGGCTATATTACATGATATTGGAAAAATGTTTGTTGACAGTAAAATTCTTAATAAAAATGGAAAATTGACTGAAGAAGAATATAAGCATATACAAAAACATTCGGAATATGGATATAATTATTTGAAAGAGACATTTGAGATACCTCTTTCTTCATATATTGGTGTTTTGCAACATCATGAAAAATATGATGGAACTGGATATCCTTCTAATAGAGCAAAAGATGATATTTCATTATTTGGCAGGATTATTGGTATAGCTGATGTATATGATGCTTTAACGTCAACTAGACCATATAGGAAAGCTTTACTGCCTTCTGAAGCTATAGAGTATATAATGGCTAATGGAGGTATTATGTTTGATGTTAATCTTATTCAGAATTTTGTTAAGAAAGTAGCACCTTTTCCAGTTGGGACTTGTGTGGAGCTTAGTAATAGATACAAAGGTATCGTAGTAGAAAATTATGAAGAAGCGTGTTGTAGACCTAAAATCAAAATAGTTTTAGATGATAACAACAATGAAGTAGACTCTTTCTATTATAATCTTAAAGATCAAAAAGAGTTAAGAAATGTAACTATCACTTCCATAAGTGATTTATCAATTGGTAATTTAGAAAAGTGTAATTAATTCTATGGTTTTGCATTTTAAAAAGGCTGTTGTATCAGTAAAATCTTACTGGTAAAACAGCTTTTTTAAATCTTAAGTTAACGATCTTTAGCGTTATCCTGTGGAAGTAAAAGGTTTAAAAGTATAGCAACTAGGGTAGTTACAACAACAGAAGATTTACCAAATATTGAAATAAACCATGATGGAAATAGGGCAAGTGAATTAGGAACTTGTACGATTCCCATACCTAAAGCAACAGAAAGTCCAACAACTGCAGAATTTCTCATGTTGAGATTGCTAGCAGCTATCATTTTGATTCCTGTCATTGTTATTATAGCAAAAACTGATATAGTAGCGCCACCAAGAACACATTGAGGAATTGTAGTAAGTATAGAAGCAAATTTTGGAATAAGTCCTGTTAAAATAACAATAAAAGATGCAAAAATGAATATCCATTTATTTATAACTTTGGTTACAGTGACTATACCAACATTTTGACTATAGGTTGCAGTTGGCATACATCCAAAGAAAGCAGATATGATTCCAGTGAAACCAAAACCTATAATTCCGTGAGATAGTTCTTTGTCAGTAGGAAGTCTGTCCATACCACCACCTGTTGTAGCAGATAAGTCACCGATAGCTTGAACAGAGTTCACAACATACATAATAACCATAGATACGATTGCTGTAGTGTTGAAATTGATACCAAAATGCATAAACCTAGGAGCTTGAAATAGGCTTGCTTCCCGAACAGCATCAAAAGATACTATTCCCAGGAATATAGAAATTACATATCCCACAATCATACCTATTAGAATAGAAGCAAGTTTTAAAGTTCCTTTAGTGAAATGATTGAAATATATTACAACACCAAGAGTTATCATTGCAACTATCCAGTTCTGAGGAGAACCAAAATCAGGTGAACCAGCACCACCAGCTATATATTTTATAGCAACAGGGTAAAGAGATAAACCTATTGAGAGTATAACTGTACCTGTAACAATAGGCGGAAACAGATAGGATAGTTTTTTAAGAAAAATCCCAAATAATATTGCAACTAAACCACCAGCTATTTGTGAACCAAATAATGTAGCTATATTAAATTCACCAGCTATAGCTGTTAATGTAGGTACATATGCAAAACTTACCCCCATGATTATAGGTAGTCTTGAGCCTATAACCCCACCTATAGGGAAAATTTGAATTAATGTAGCTATTCCAGAAAAAAACAATGAAGCTTGAACTAATAAAACTTTATCACTAGGATTAAGTTGTGCAACACTTGCGACAATAAGGGCTGGGGTAACACAGCCTACGATCATTGCAACAACATGCTGTAGTCCTAATGGTGCAACATCTTTTAAAGATGGTCTACCATCAAAACTGAATAGAGTTGATTTTTTGTTAGTTTTCATAATAATACCCTCCCAAATTAAAAAAAGATAAATAAATAACCTCAAGAACCTTATTTGTGTATAAAATTTTGTTTGTTAAAAAAATTATACAATAAATAAAATGGAATTTAAACAATTTTAAGTTATAATTTTGAATTTTTATAGATAAAATTGAGGAAAATTGAAAAAAGTATACTTGATAAATAATGCTGATATGTAAAATTAGTAGTATTAATAATTGACTTACATAATTCTACATGATATACTATATTTCGTCGTAGCGAACTTTAATTCTATTTTTGGAATAAATGTTCGGAGAAGTTCAAAAAACGAATATCATTTTAGAATATACTATTATTCCTATCTGAATATATAACGATATAATTAAGCATAATAAAAATATCTTTTATAGTATATTACTTTATTAAGACTAGAAAGGAAGATTTCATGAAGAAGAAGTGGTTTTATACTTTATTAATACCAGGGTTAACTTTAATAATTGTATTTCTATTTATTCCATTAATATATACAATAGGATCTACATTTATTGGTGAAGAAGGTTATAGTTTTGCAAGGTATATTGAATTTTTGAAGGATGGGTATTATATAAAGATATTTAATAGAACACTTAGAATCGCACTTATTACATCATTGGTGTGTATGATTCTAGGAATGCCTGTGGCATATTACATATCAAGAACCAAGAAAAGTGTTAGGGGTATATTTATTGCTTGTACAGTTTTCCCCCTTCTAACTAATTCGGTTGTTCGTTCTTTTGCTTGGATGACTATACTAGGTTCTAATGGAGTTATCAATAAGCTATTGATGAATCTTAATATCATAGATAAGCCATTAAAACTTTTATATACAGAATCTGCAATCATTATTGGTACGGTTTACTTGTTTTTGCCATTGATGGTTGTATCTTTAGTGGGTGTCATGGAAAATATTGAAAACGATTTATTAGAAGCTGCAGAGAGTCTAGGAGCCAACAGGATTAAAGCATTTTTCAAAGTTATTTTCCCACTTAGTGTACCTGGGCTTATAGTAGGATGTGTACTTGTATTTACTGGTGCATTCACTGCGTATACAACACCTCAACTATTAGGAGGAAATACTAACATAGTATTATCAACCCTTGTTTATCAGAGAGCTATGACTCTTGGAGATTGGACTGGAGCATCTGTGGTAGCTACTGTTATGATTGTTACTACTTTGACCGTTATAGGAGTAATAAATAAACTGGCTAGCAGATTAAATGAAAGGGGTGTTTAATATGAAGCACAATAAAGGGCTAACATTTTTCACTGTTTGTGTATATTTATTTATATTCGCACCAGTAGTTATTATAATAATGACAGCTTTTGGACCGGATGAAGTTATTGCATTCCCACCAAAGGGATTTAGTTTAAAATGGTTCGTGAATATCTTTACATCAGATATGTTCATGAAGACTTTTTCCATTAGTATTCAGGTAGCAGTTATAGCAACAATCATTGCATTGATTATAGGTGTCCCTGCTGCATATGCAATGAGTAGATTTGATTTTAAAGGGAAAGGACTTATTAAAAATATATTTTTCTCTTCAATTATTGTTCCAGGAATAGTTTTTGGTTTTTCAATCTTTAATTTTATTATTATAAAATGGAAATTACCTATTTATACAAGTTTATTGATAGGTCACATCATAATAATATTACCTTACATCATTAGGGTGGTTGCTTCTAGTTTAGAAGGTTTTGATTATTCCATAGAAGAAGCTGCAGTCAGCTTGGGAGCAAGTAGACTGAAAACCTTCTTTTTGGTTGTATTTCCTAATATAACATCAGGAGTTATTGCAGCTTTTATGCTGGCATTCATAAATTCATTTAATAATGTACCTATATCAATATTTTTAACAGGTCCAGGTGTAAGTACATTGCCAATAAAAATGATGAGTTATGTAGAATACTATTATGATCCAACAATCTCAGCATTATCTGTTACATTGATGATTATGACCATTGGGATTATGTTTATTGTTGAGAGAACCTTAGGACTAAGCTATTTTTCTAAATAAGAATGGAGGTACAATATGTCATTTATTAATTTAAAAGATATTACTGTTTCATACGATGGTAAAGTAGATATATTAAAAAAATTGAATATTGATATTGAAGAAGGTAAATTAGTTTCATTATTAGGACCAAGTGGCTGTGGTAAAACTACTACTTTAAGAGTGGTTGCAGGTTTTATACAACCTAAGAATGGTCAGTTTATATGTGAAAAAGAGGATTATACATATATACCTGTTCATAAAAGAAATTTTGGATTAGTATTTCAGAGCTATGCATTGTTTCCTCATCTCACAGTATTTGATAATGTGGCTTTTGGATTAAAGATGCAAAAAGTAGATAAGAAGGATATAAAAAAGGCTGTAGAAGAGATCTTGGAAGTTGTTGATTTGAAAGGGTATAATTCAAGATACCCCAAGGAATTGTCAGGTGGACAGAGACAAAGGGTGGCATTAGCTAGAGCTTTGGTGATTAAACCAAAATTATTGTTATTGGATGAACCTCTTAGTAATCTGGACGCAAAATTAAGATTAAAGATGAGAGCAGAAATCAGAAAACTCCAGCAGAAGTTAGGAATCACTACAATTTTTGTAACCCATGACCAAGAAGAATGTTTCTCAATTTCAGATAAGGTTGCGGTTATGAATGGTGGACTTATAGAACAATATGATACACCTGAAGAAATATATACAAACCCATCAAGCGAATTTGTAGCAAGATTTGTAGGATTTGAAAATTTCATAGAGTTAGATAAAATTGGAGATAATATATATCAGTCAAAATCTGGTGTAAAGTTTATTACCGATATTAGTGATAAGGATACTAAAACAAAGGAAAAGCTGGTTGGGACAATCAGACCAGATAATATTAAGATAATAGACAATGAGAATGAAGCAGAAAACAATATATTAGAGGGTATTGTTGATGTTAGAACATATCTTGGAAAAGAGTATCAGTATTCCATCAGTACTGAAGTAGGAACTATACTGGTTAATGCCAATAATGAAAAAATATATAATCAAGGTAATGAAGTCAAATTATACTTACCTGCAAATAAATTGGTATTAGTATAGAATGATTGAAAAGAGTGCAATACTGTAGATAATTAAACTCTACATATTAAATAAATACTCTTTGATTCAGAGAGTAGAAAAATAAAAATTATGGAGGTCAACAATGAAAAAGATATCAATTATTTTAGCGTTAATGATATTATTAGTAAGTGTTACAGGATGTGGAGCAACTGATAAAGCAAAAGATGGAGATAATCAACCAAAAGATGAAAGCCCAACTGAATTAGTAATCTCTACATGGGGTTATAGTGAAGATTTACTTTGGGAAAATGTATTTACTCCTTTTGAAGAAGCAAATAATGTAAAGATAGTTTTGGAAACAGGTAATAATTCAGAGAGATTAACAAAATTGAAAACTAATCCAGATAGTAATATAGATATTATATATCTTGCAGAAGCTTTTGCTCAAGAAGGTATTGAAGCAGGTTTATTTGATGAACTTGATTATAGTAAAATTGACAATGCAAAAAAGATTGATGAAAAAGCAAAATATCTAGTTGAAGCAGGATATGGTCCAGCTTATACTTTGAATCGTGCAGCTATAGCATATGATCCTAATAAGGTTGGATTTGAAATAAAATCATGGAATGATTTATGGAAGAGTGAATTAAAAGGAAAAATTTCTATTCCTGAGATAACAACTACATTCGGACCTGCAACAATGTATATAGCATCAAATAGTAAAGGTGTGGATATTACTTCAGATAATGGAGAAGAAGCATTCAAAGCATTGGAAGAATTAAAACCTAATTTAGTTAAAACGTATACTAAGTCATCTGATTTAGCCAATATGTTTGCTAACAATGAAATAGAAGTTGCAATTACTGCTGATTTTGCATATCCAAGAGTAAAAGCAGGAGCACCAGATGTAGTATTTGTTGATCCAGAAGAAGGTGCATTCATAAACTTTAATACTATCAATGTTGTTAAAAGTTCTAAGAATAAAGAATTAGCTATTAAGTTTATCAACTATGCATTAAGCACTGAAGTTCAAACTAGAACTGCAAAAGCATTAGGTGAATCACCAGTAAACACTGAGGTAGAATTAACAGATGAAGAAGCAGCAAACTTGACTTATGGAGAAATTGTAGGAAACTCCAAAACAGTTGATCATAAATTTGTTAATCAAATGAAAACACAATGGATTGATAAGTGGAATAGAACATTAAATCAATAATAAATTCTAAGTTGTTGGTATAAGTTATTATGAGCGTAATATATACTTAAGTTGATAGAAGATATCAACATATGTATGTATTGCGCTATTGTATTATAGGTAACTTTACATGATTAGAAAAAGATAGGAGTATAACTATGGAAATAGATTTATTAATTAAAAACGTACAAGTATATAATGCATATATTAAAAAATTTATACATGGAGATGTAGCAGTACTTAATCAAAAGTTTTTATACATTAGTAAAATAGGAGAAGACCATAATCAGGATTTCATTCCAAAAAAAATCATTGATGGTAATGGCAAGTATATGATTCCAGGTTTGATTGATATTCATATGCATATAGAAAGTTCTATGACTACACCTTTTCAGTTTTCTCAGGCAGTTATTCCCCATGGAGTTACCACAGTAGTTGCTGACCCTCATGAGATAGCTAATGTTTTTGGTATAGAAGGAATATTAGCCATGTTAAAAAGTACAAAAAATAATGTTGTTGATATATTATATTCTATCCCAAGTTCAGTTCCTTCAACAACTAAACTACTTGAAACAACAGGAGGAAGTATAGAGGTTGAAGATGTATCAGAGCTTATTAAGATAAGAGAAATCTGCTGCTTAGGAGAAGTAATGAATTTCAAAGGTCTGATTAATGATGATGAATCATTGATTAATAGAATAATCAAGAAGATCAAAGATGAAAGACCTAATTTGAAGATAGAAGGTCACTGTCCTAAAATAACAGGTCTAGATTTAGCAAAATTCATTTATCAAGGAGTAGATGCAGATCATACACAGCAAACGCCTTCTTCAATAAAAGAAAAAATAGAAAATGGAATGTTCTTGGAAATTCAACACAAATCAATGACACAAGAAAATATTAAGTATCTGGTAGAGAATAATCTTTATGAACATTTTTGTTTGGTTACAGATGATGTCATGGCTGATAGGCTAATGGATGGACATTTAAACTTATTAGTAAGAAAGGCAATTCAGATGGGTATGCCTATAGAAATGGCAATATATGTTAGTACTTATACTCCTGCAAGAAGAATGCTTTTACATGACAGAGGTAGTATTGCCCCAGGAAAGATAGCAGATTTTATCTTGCTCAGTGATATTAATAATTTTGAAATAGATAAGGTATATAAAAATGGGAAGCTGGAATATGATGGAGAACAACAATATAAAGAAAGTGAAATAGGATTTCCGCCAGAGTTTTATAAAAGTGTAAAATTGGACTATGTATCCCAATCAGATTTTCAGGTGTCAGCACCAATAGAGAAGGGTAGAATTGACTGTAGAACAATGAAGGTAACACCTCATACTACTTTTACAATAGAAGAAAAAAACACACTGGAAGTAAAGGATGGAAAACTGCAGTGGCAATCTTCACCATATTGCTTAATTACTGTTTTTGAAAGATATGGCAAGAATAATAATAAAGCTTATGGATTAGTTGGTGGGAGTGTAATAAAAGAAGGGGCGATAGCTACTACTTACGCACATGACCACCATAATCTAATGGTAATGGGAAAAAATCCGAAAGATATGACTATAGCAGTAAATTGGATAATCGAAAACGGAGGAGGATATTGTGTTGTCAAAGATGGAAAAGTTCTTGCAGGTGTAGAGCTTTCAGTAGGTGGTATTATTTCAGAGGAAAGAATAGATATATTAGCAGGGAAAGTTAAGAGTGTAAGTGAAAAGATGGGAATTTTAGGTTATGAACATGATAATAGAATTATGTCTTTCAGTACATTATCTCTTCCAGTTAGTCCAAGCTTAAAAATATCAGATAGAGGATTGATAGATGTTGTTAAACAAGAAAGAGTAGATTTATTTTGTTAACTTAAATTATATGTAACAAGCATATGAAGGGAGTATGATAATATGGCAGAATCAATTATAAAAAACGTTAATATTCTTACCATGAATGCTGATAAAGACATTATTGAGAAGGGTGTAGTAGTATTAAAAGATAATCTGATTCATGACATGGGTAATGAGGATTTATTATCCAAATATCCATCTGATAACATTATAGACGGGAAAAATGGCATTCTCATACCAGGTATGATAAATACACATACACATGCCTCTATGGTGGTGTTTAGGAGTCTTGGAGATGATGTGCCTGATAGATTGAAAAGATATATATTTCCATTGGAGAAAAAACTAGTAAATAAAGAATTGGTTTATCTGGGAGCTAAGTATGGCATAATAGAGATGTTACTAGGGGGTGTAACTACATTCACTGATATGTATTTCTTTGAGGATGAAGTTGCAAGAGCAGCTAAAGAACTTGGCGCCAGAGGGGTATTAGGGGAGACTATTATTAATTTTGCCTCACCGGATTCAGAAGAGCCTTATGGTGGTCTTGATTATTGTGAATGGTTCATAGAGAAATGGAAAGATGATAATCTGATAATTCCAGCTGTAGCACCTCATGCGCCATATACCAATGATAAACACCACTTACAGTTGGCTAATAAATTATCAGAAAAATATGATGTTCCACTAATGATGCATGTGGCAGAGATGGGCTATGAGTATGATCAATGTTTAGAAGAATATGATATGACACCAGTACAATATTTAGACAGTATTGGTATCCTTAGTGAAAGGTTCATATCTGCACATTCAATCTTGGTATCGGACAAAGATATAGATATATTAGAAAAAAGAAAAGTAGGTATTAGTCATAATGTAGGTGCTAATTCCAAAGGAGCAAAAGGAGTCGCTCCAATCACAAAAATGTATGAAAAAGGTATGAAGCTTGGACTTGGGACAGATGGACCAATGAGTGGAAACACGTTGGATATTGTAACACAGATGTCATTAGTAGGAAAGATACATAAACTACATAATAAAGACAGAAGTTTATTTCCTGCCAGTGAAATCTTGGAAATGGCTACAATCGGTGGAGCAAGAGTCCTTAATATGGATAATGAAATAGGTTCTATTGAAATCGGTAAAAAAGCTGATTTAGTACTTTTTGAGACTGATTCCATAAATATGCAGCCATTATATGATTATTATTCCGTTTTAGTGTATTCTTCTAATCCAAGTAATGTAGATACTGTAATAGTTGATGGAAAGATTCTAGTCAAGAACAAGAAGCTGGTTGAATCTAATGTCATGGATAAGGTCAGAGAACAATTAAAAATGATTAAAAACAATATATTAGAAGTATCAAAAGAGTTATAATATACTATCATATAATATTAGCAAATAGAAAAGCTGTCCCAACATATTTAAGGTTATTGGGACAGCTTTTTGTATATATTAGAAAAGTTCCTACGGAAGAAGAGGCTTTGCCTCTTTTCTTGTACTGTAGATATTAATTGTTACTTTTAATCATTGGATATTAAATGTCTGATGTCCAAATACACAGGAAGTCCGTTCTTATATTGTATATTTGGTTGACCGAATGTCAATGGTGATATATATTCTATAAGTTCATTTGTAATGTCACCATTCTCAGCATGTATCCATTCAGTAGGGATTAATTTCTCCTTGTTGGCAACTTTTTCTATATCCACACAATCAATCTGATATTTATATGGATTATGACTTGTTCTAATTATGGATACCATTTGTCCAGTATAACCATCTACAGCGTATTCAACAGCCTTATTTCCAACCTCACAAGCTTCATTGATATCTTGTAATGATGCACTGTGCATTGCACTTCTTTGCAATACGTTAAGTTCTATTGATCTAACCTTGCAGCCCAAAGATTTACTTACTATGTGTTCCAGAGTTTTTCCTGTACCGCTTAACTTGGCATGTCCGAAAGAATCATCAAGTGCATTTTCAGATGCTGAAATATAATTTCCATCTTTATCCTTGATACCTTCTGAGACTGCAACAATTATATTCTTTTTAGTCTTTTGAATACGTTTTAGATTACTTAAGAAATCATAGATAGAAAAAGGTACCTCAGGTAGATAGATCAAATCTGGAGATGAATTATATTCATTTTTAGCAAGTGCAGCAGATGCCGTCAGCCAACCAGCATTTCGTCCCATTATTTCAACGATAGTGACACTAGGGATATCATATATGTATGTATCATAAGATATTTCAAGCATTGTAGTAGCTACAAATTTAGCTGCTGAACCAAAGCCAGGAGTATGGTCAGTTCCAAATAAATCGTTATCTATAGTTTTTGGTATTCCTATGATCTTAACATTCTTATTTTTGATTTTAGCGTATTTTGATAATTTTAGGACAGTATCCATAGAATCATTACCGCCAATATAAAAGAAATATTCAATTTTTTTGCGTTCAAATATATCGAAGATCAATTTATATTCTGTTTCATCTTCAGTAAAATCAGGTAGCTTATATCTACATGAACCCAAAAACATTGAAGGAGTAGTCTTCAATACTTCCAATTTGCTTTTTGAGGGTGCAAATATGGATGTTAAATTGATTATATTATGATTTAAAACTCCTTGAATACCATTTATAGCGCCATATACAGTATGAATATTAGGGCTTTCTATGGCTGAATCTATAACACCGCTTAAAGAGGCGTTTATTACGGACGTTGGACCACCCGATTGAGCAATAAGACAATTAGACATATGTAAATCTCCTTTTATAATTTTGAAAAATTAAATGAAAAATTTTCCTCACAGTTTAATATAATACAATATTTAATTCTGAAAAGCAATTATAAATTGACTTGAAAAGCATAATTAATGCCCTTTTAATAAATAGGACATTAAAATATATTAATAGGTAAAATTTGATTGTATTTGTATAAGCAACAATGCATATAATAATATCGTGACAAAGAAATGGTTATTATAATGTACTTGTATTATATAAGAAACAAAAAAATAAAATTTACCCTATCATTTATAGACAAAATAAACAAAAAAAACCATAATTATTTACACTAATTATCTTGCAAAATTTCTTGATATATAGTATAATGAGTTCACAGCAAAGTTAGATATTTCCTGGGATGTACGATAATCCTGCTATTTTGAACCTACATTAGCAATTCGGGAGTTCTATATTTCAAAGTGGATGTCAAGCCCTCATTATGGCGGGGAAGACAAAAGCTCTGGTGCGGACACCCACCTAACGTGAGTTAGGGATCAAAATTCAGGAAACGGCATATCCGGGTATACATATTTAATTTAAAAAATAAGTTACTATTTTCATAGTAACTTTTTTATTTAATCTATTTTACCAATAGTTCTTTCTTTTAAAACTCCTTGAAAATTGATATATTTAGTAAATTCTGCAAAAACCGTATCAAATAATAAATCATATCCAGTTTCATTCAAATGTACTCCATCATCTGAAATGAATCTCTCATAATTATCTTGACTAAGTACTTTATTGTAAAAATCAATAAGCGGACAATTATAATCTTTGGATAAGGTTTTAATTATATGTACGTATTGATTCAAACGTGAATTATTACGTAATGGTTTTGCAATTTCTTCATTAACTGGAGGGGGAGTAATCATAATAGGAATGGGCATACAATTATTTAAACCGGTCCTATTGTTATGTTCAATGATTCTATTAATTATATTAGTTAAATTATTTTCAAATTCTTCTAGTGGTCTATATTTATTGTTATTAGCACAATCATTAGTGCCGAATTGTACGAAAACCATATTCGGTTGATGAACCAATACAGAAGTTTCAATAGTTTGAGATGCTTCTCTAGTGGTAACACCGTTCTTACTAGAATTAACAATATTCCAATATATTGAAGGATAATAGCTAGGTATATACTTTTCAAGCCTATTAATGAAACTATGGGCTTTATTGACGCCATAACCATTTGAAATACTATCACCAAATCCAACAATTGTTGTCTTAATCATAAGATTACCTCCAGTTTGAAATTAACATATTAGCTTTACATTATATAATAATACAAATTAAGAGTAATTCCAATAGTTTTTTAAAAAAAACTTATAAATCACTTATATTTTGTAATGAATTGTAAAATCCGGGGAAGGATATATCAATACATTCACTTTCATTTATATCTGTTTTTCCTTCTGCAACAAGACCTGCAATAGCTAGAGACATAGCTACCCGATGGTCATTATAGCTTTTAACTGTTGCACCTCTAAGATTAGGGGAATGAGATATTATCATACCATCATCAGTCCCTATGATATCAGCACCCATCTTACTTAATTCAGTTACCATAGTCTCTATACGATTAGATTCTTTTACTTTCAATTCCTGAGCATCCTTTATTATTGTTTTACCTTCGGCAAAACAAGCAGCTACTGCAATTACTGGGATTTCATCAATTAGAGCAGGGATGATATCTTTATCAATCACTGTTCCTGTCAGTTTACTGGATTTCACCTTGATATCAGCAACCAGCTCACCGTTAATCTCTCTTTCATTAAGTAAAGATATATCTCCATTCATTGCTTTCAGTACTGTGATAATCCCATCTCTTGTAGGATTAATCCCAACATTTTTAATTACAAGCTGAGAATTTTTAGTAATCAAACAAGCTACCATGAAAAATGCAGCTGAAGAAATGTCTCCAGGTATATTTATATCTTTTGCATATAGTTCCTTTACAGGTGTACTTGTTATTGTAGAACCTTGAGTGGTTATATTGCCTCCAAAATAATTAAGCATTATTTCAGTATGATTTCTAGATAGAACAGGTTCTATTATTTTAGTATCGTTTTCTGTATATAAACTTGCTAGAATTATACATGATTTTACTTGTGCACTAGCTACCAAGGAGTTGTGGGTTATATTATGCAATTTACTGCCAATGATTTTTAATGGGGCTTTATTATTATTTTCGATAGATACAATGTTAGCTCCCATCTTGGTTAATGGATCTATGATTCTTTTCATAGGTCTGCTTTTAATGGAATCATCCCCAGTTATGATACAATCAAAATCTTGTGGAGCAAGGATTCCAGACATCAACCTAAGTGTAGTACCACTGTTACCTACATATAATTCGTTTTCAGGCTTTTTGAGACCATGTAATCCTCGACCATTAACAGTGACTAGGGAATCATTTACTTCTATATCAATTCCCATATCCCTAAAGCAGCGAATAGTACTTAAGCAATCTTCACCCATTAAAAATCCTTTTATATTTGTAATACCTTTTGATAGAGCACCTAGCATTATTGCTCTATGGGAAATGGATTTATCCCCAGGTACATTAATTTCACCTTGTATACTTTTCACAGGATGTATTATCATATTTGCCTCCAGTAGTTATTGTATTTTAGACATAAACTCTATAATTCATGCCAACCAGTATTTCTATACTTTTGTTTTGACTGTCCAAGTCATAAAAAACTATTTCCAATACACCTTCTTGGTGCTCTCTATTATTATTAATTCCTATATTCTTGATATTTATGTTGTTATTACTTAATAAAGTTGCTATTTCTGCTATAATACCAGGTTTGTCTATTACATCCACTGTAATTTTATATGATTTCATGATAAAACCTGTATTCTTATCTGAAAATGTATTTCTATAATCTCTGGATGAAGAGAAAAATGAGTATATATTTTCATTGTTACACTTAGCAATACTTTCTTTTATTAGTGAAAGCTCTTGCTGGAATCTATCTATAACTTTGGTTATTTGTGTATTATTGGTTGAACATATTTGCTCCCACATATCTGGAGAGGAAGATGCTATTCTAGTTATATCTTTGAATCCTCCTGCCGCTAGTGTATGCATATGTTTATCAGGGGTATCTAGTTCAGATACTAGATTGACAAGTGTAGAAGCAATGATATGTGGTACATGGCTGATTGTAGCTGTAATAAAATCATGTTTTGAAGGTTCTATTACTATAGGTAATGCACCAATATCAGTAATAATTGTCTGTAACAGGTCTATTTTGTCCTCTGATGTAGCAGGTAGGGGAGTCAATATATAATAGGCATTTTCAAAAAGATGACTATCAGCAGCTGTTATCCCGCTTTTTTCAGATCCAGCCATAGGGTGACCACCAATAAAATGATTATCACAGTTCATGCCTATTGCAGCATCAATTATTTTCTCTTTTGTACTTCCAACATCTGTTATAATACAATCTTTATTTACTATTGGTAGCAGTTTGTTCAAAGCTTCTATATTATTTTCCACAGGTGCACATAAAAAGATAATTTGACAATCCTGAAAATTATTATCTATAACAGTAGTATAATCGTCAATAATCTTTTCATTCAAAGCTGTTTCAAGTGAAGTAGTATCAATGTCAAAAGCAATTATTTTACATGTTTTATATTGAACTTTGATAGCTTTAGCTAAAGAACCACCTATTAATCCAAGTCCGATAAAGCCAATCTTATCTAGATTCATTACAAAGTCTTCCCAACAAGATTAGAGAAAGGTCTTAATTCATTGCATAATAATTCAAATTCATCAGGTGGCAATGATTGAGGACCATCGGATAAAGCCACAGCAGGGTTAGGGTGTACTTCAACCATAATACCATCTGCACCTACAGCAACTGAGGCCTTGGATAGAGGATTAACATAAGCTCTTTTACCAGTAGCATGACAAGGGTCTACTATTATTGGTAAGTGGCTTTTATGTTTTATAATAGGTATAGCACTAATGTCTAGCGTGTTTCTTGTAGCTGTCTCAAATGTTCTGATACCTCTTTCACATAAAACGACATTTTTATTTCCTTCACTCATTATATATTCAGCAGCATTCAACCATTCATCTATAGTTGCAGATAAACCTCTTTTCAAAAGAACAGGGGTATTGGTTTTTCCGATTTCTTTCAGTAAGTAGAAATTCTGCATATTCCTTGCACCTATTTGGAACATATCAACATATTTATAAGCAGTTTCAACAGATTTTAGACTGGTGACCTCACATACAATTGGAAGCCCTGTTTCTTCACGAGCTTTTGCCATATATTTTAATCCTTCTTCTTCTAATCCTTGGAATGAGTAAGGGGATGTACGAGGTTTGTAAGCACCTCCTCTAAGAATTGATGCACCAGATTTTTTGATCGCATGAGCAGTTTCGATGATTTGTTTCTCATTTTCAATAGCACAAGGTCCAGCCATAATTACAAATTTGGTACCGCCTATTTCAACATCTCTTACCTTGATGATAGAGGAGTTCATGTTGAATTTTTTATTTGCCAGTTTATAGGATTCAGTAACAGGGACAATCTTTTCAACGCCGCCCATTAATTCAATATTACATTTGGATAATTTGGATTTATCACCAACAACACCTATTATGGTTATTTGATCTCCTGTTGATAGATGTGTTTTAAGTCCATGGTCTTCAACTAAGTTTATTACGTTTTTTATATCTTGTTCAATAACATTTGGTTTCATTACAATAATCATTGTTATACCTCCTTTAATATGTATATGATATAAGTATTAAATAAAACAGACTCTGTTTAGCAGTAAGCCAAGTAGGCATAGTATAGACCCTTTTACAATATTTAAGGGTCTGCATAGCTAAACAGAGTCTATAATGATAGTCGAAAGCTAATCAATAATATACTATAAGACAGCCCTTTAATATTTATAGTATACCATAATCAGCTATAAACTAAAATAAATATTAGGGTTAAATCAATTGTTCTACTGCTTCAAAGAATGTATCCATTTCTTCTTTTGTACCTAGGGTTACACGTTGATATGTATCCATTCCAAAGAAGAAACCAGGTCTTACAATAACGCCTTTTTTCTGTAGCTCTACAAATAAATCCATACTTGGTTTTTTGAAATCAATCATTAGGAAGTTACCATGACCTTCAATATAATCGATTCCCAATTCATCAAGTTTTTTATAAGTATATTCTTTAACAGCCTTATTAGCTTCAAAAGTATTCTTAACGAATTCTTCATCAGAAAGAGCAGCCAAAGCACCTTCTTGAGCACCAGTAGTTACATTGAATGGTCCACGTACTCTATTAATATAATCTATAATTTGTGGATGAGCTATTCCATAGCCAACACGTAAAGATGCTAAACCATACATTTTAGAGAAGGTTCTTAGTATGATTAAGTTATCGTATTCTTTTAATAGAGGTAATGACTCTGGATAGTTATCATCGTAGACATATTCATAATATGCTTCATCAAGTACTATTAGAATATTACTTGGTATTTTTTTGATGAATTCTAATTGTTCCTTTTCAGTTATAATTGTACCTGTAGGGTTATTAGGATTAGCTATGAAAATAACCTTAGTACGATCTGTCACTTTATCAACGATTCCATTCAGATCATAAGTATGGTTGATTAGAGGTACTTCTATTAATTTACCCCCCATAGTTTTTACGGATGCACTATATTGAGCAAAACTAGGTATACATGTTATAGCTTCATCTGATGGACCGATAAAAGTACGACCTATTATAGATAAAAGTTCATCTGATCCAGCACCAAAAACAAGCTGATTAGTCTCTACATTCATTTTTTCTGCTATAGCATTTCTTAATTTTGTACAGTTGCCATCAGGATATAGTGATGGTGTTTTCAATGTTTCAATGATTGCTTCTTTCGCTTTTTCTGAACAACCATATGGATTTTCATTAGAAGCAAGTTTAGTAACTTTGTCAAGATTAAATTCTTTTTTTACATCGTCTATTGGCTTGCCTGGTACGTAAGCTCTTAGAGATTCAACTTCTTTTCTACAATTAACCATTTTAATATTCTCCTTCACAATTATATTTCAATTAATATATGTAGCCTATATACTACGTTACTAATTAGATACATACATTCTATCATATATATTATATTTGTGTTGATAAACTATATATTTTTTTGATTATACCATTAAATAAACTTAATTATTAAAGTTAATTCCTTAACATATTAATAAGATTAATCCACTGAAGGGGAATAACCGTTTATAAATATAGAAAATAGTAAATGTATTTTATTTACATATTTACATATAATATACAGGACAGGTTTTAGTAATAATATAGTTTTATATATTTTACGCTTAATAGCTTTTTATGTCAACACTTTAAAGCCGCAAAGTGAAATAAAATTTATTTTAAAAATTCGGGTTTTACATAAGGTTTTTTAGATATTATATATAGTCCTTGATGTAATTAATTAAATATTATTTTATTACAGAACTATACTCCTATATTAAGCTTAATATACTTAATAGTTAATTTAATTAAGTTTCAGATTGATGAAATATGCACATAAACTTTTATAAGGTGAACTGTAAAAAATGTTGTGCAAAATTAATAAAATAAATAAATGTTTTTTGAAATTATTGAAGGAAATCAATGATTATAGTAGAATATTAAATATATCACATATTTAGTGTTATAAGTTCAATAATTTAATAACAACTTTATTTTTTTAATAAAAGATTGAAAAAATATTACGTTGTATTTACTAATTTTGTAAAAAATATTCCAATGATTGGGGGAAAATCCATGAAAATCTACTCATCTGAACAAATTCGTAACGTTGCACTCTTAGGTCATGGTGGTAGTGGTAAGACAACTTTAGCAGAAGCTATGGCAAACGTTGCAGGAATAACTAAGAGACAAGGAAAGATTGAAGAAGGGAATACAATAAGTGATTTCGACAAAGAAGAAATTAGAAGAGGTTTTTCAATTAACACGTCCAGTATTCCTATCGAATGGCAAGATTGCAAGATTAACTTACTAGATACACCAGGATATTTTGATTTTATGGGAGAAGCAAAAGAAGCGACAAGAGTTGCTGATAGTGCAATTATTATTGTATCCGGAAAATCAGGTGTTGAAGTAGGAACTGAAAAAGCTTGGGAATATGCAGAAGAGATGGAAATACCTAAAATGGTATTTGTTACTGATATGGATGACGATCAAGCAAGTCTTAAAAATGTTCTAGACCAATTAAAAGATATTTTTGGAAAAAGTATTGCTCCTTTCCAAGTTCCAATCAAAGAAGGAGAACACTTTGTTGGTTTTGTCAATGTAGTTAAGATGCAAGGAAGAAAATTTATTAAAGACCATGTAGAACAATGTGATATACCAGAAGGAATGACTAGCGAATTAGAACCAGTAAGAGAAATGATTCTCGAAGCAGTTGCAGAGAGTGATGAAGAGTTGATGGAGAAATACTTTGAGGGTGAGGAGTTTACACTTGAAGAGATTCAATCAGCACTTCATAATGGAGTTATAGAAGGAACTATTGTTCCTGTACTATGTGGTTCAGGTATATTGAATACTGGCGTACAGGTATTGCTTAATTCCATAGTTAAATATCTGCCAGCTCCAAAAGAAGAGCATACAGTAGTTAAGGGATTGAATCCTGATACAGAAGAAGAGATTGAAGTTACATGTGATAAAGATGAGCCAATGAGTGCCTTGGTATTTAAGACAATTGTAGACCCATATATTGGAAGATTATCATTATTTAGAGTTTACTCTGGAATTTTAAAAGCTGATTCCAGTTATTTGAATGTTAACAAAGAGGATAGTGAAAGAATTTCACATATCTATGTTTTGAGAGGTAAAGAACAGATTGAAGTTAAAGAGATCAGAGCTGGTGATATCGGGGCTGTTGCCAAGTTATCCAATACTAGCACAGGAGATACATTATGTGATAAGAAAAGACCTGTTAAATTAAAAGGTATAGCTTTCCCTGAATCTCTTGCATGTAGAGCTGTATTTCCAAAAACAAAAGGTGATGAGGAAAAAATCTCGTCTGGTCTTCATAAGTTAATGGAAGAAGACCCAACAATCAAAGTTGTTTTGGATTCTGAAAACCATCAAGAATTATTATATGGTATTGGTGGTCAACATTTGGATGTTATAACTAGCAAATTAGAGGCTAAGTTTAAAGTAGGTGTGGATCTTAAAAAACCTAAAGTGCCTTATAGAGAAACAATCAAGAAAAAGGTTAAAGTTCAAGGTAAACATAAGAAACAATCTGGTGGTCATGGACAATATGGTGATGTTCATATTGAATTTGAACCTTCAGGCGATAGGGAAACACCTTATATATTTGAAGAAAAAATATTTGGAGGATCAGTTCCAAAGAATTATTTCCCAGCAGTTGATAAAGGCTTACAAGAATCAGTTCATCATGGTGTGATTGCTGGCTATCCAGTTGTAGGAGTAAAAGCTACATTGGTAGATGGTTCTTATCATCCAGTAGATTCATCAGAAATGGCATTCAAGATTGCTACTACACAGGCATTCAAAAAAGGAATGGTAGAAGCAACACCAATTTTGTTAGAGCCAATTGTAAGTGTAAAAGTAATAGTGCCAGATGCTTATATGGGAGATATTATTGGAGACCTTAATAAAAGAAGAGGTCGTGTGTTAGGTATGAACCCTGCAAAAGGTAAACAAGAAATTATCGCAGAGGTTCCACAATCAGAAATGTATGGATATTCAACAGACCTTCGTTCTATGACACAGAGTAGAGGATTATTTACTCAGAAATTCGAGCGTTATGATGAAGCTCCTATGGATGTTCAAGAGAAAGTAATTGAAGCTAAGAAAAACGAAGAATAAAAGGAAAAATGGCTGTCCATTATATGGATGGCCTTTTTTAAAGTCGTATGTTAATATAAAAATAGAATTGTATGTTGAGGGGGAGACTTATGTTATTTATTTTTATGGGAGAAAGTTGTACAGGTAAGTCTACTATTGCTGATATAATTAGTGATAAAATCAATGCAGAGGTATGTAGTGGAAAAGAGTATCTGAAATTAGCTAAAAATGAATATGATGCTTGGAGGATTTTTTATGATAAATTGGTTGATGCAAGTGCTGATGTATATAATTGTGATAACAACATCATATATGTTATAACTGAAACTGATATGATAGCAAAACTTGATAATTTTAATTGTGTTAAAGTCAAATTTATAGCAGATATTGATATAATTAAGACTAGATTTTCAAAGAGGATGAAAGGTAATTTGCCAAAACCTATCATAAGTATGATAGAAAGGAAATCACTAGAATGGAAAGAGATAGAAGGGGATATAGTACTTGATACTTCTAAAAATGATATTGAAGAAAATATCAATAAAATAGTAGAAGTAATTTATAAAAAGAATGGTTGAGGAGAGATTAACTTATGAAGAAATATTTCATAGGAGGAATTATTGTTTTATCGGTAGTAATAGTATTTTTAATAGTTTCATTAATTGAAATTAGTGGAGATGAACAGAGTGCTAAAGTTGAAGCTTTACATAAAACTGAAGTTATTACTAAAAAAGATGAAAAGTTTGAACAGCTGCAATTAGAGTACAATAAGCTTAATGATGAATATTTAAAAATCAAAACTAAGTATAATAAATTTGTGGAGGAGAATATATCCAGTCAATTCGTTGAAAGGTATATGGGCAAAAAATATCCTGTAGCAAGTGGAATAAAAAAATATATTGGTGAAGAACCATTAAGAACATACCCTAGTTCACTTGCATCCTATGTTTTTAATAGTTATAAACCTGATATTGTAGAAGTAATCAATGAAGTGAGATGTGAAGATGAAAATTGGTGTCTTGTTATTGATAATAATGGAATAAGTGGATATGCAAATGGTGATGATCTTGTGGCTATAGAGAAAGATGATGATTCTACTAATACTGGTATTTCAGAAACTGAAACTCTAGGTGGATTCAAGATTGGTCAACGAATAGAAGCTTTAATCGGTTTGTTAGATAGGGATTATTATCTTATTTATGAAAACGGAAGAATATATCAGTTCCCTGATAGTAAAGAAGTGTCAGGAGTTGAACCTATGGACAGACCTTTTGAAGAATCTTTGGATGCTTTTGTTGGGAACACGAATCATATATGGCGATTAAGAACTGATTCACCTAAGTTTGCATTAAAAGATGGTTATAAGGTTGGAGATAACGCCATGGAAGTAATAAAATTCTATGAATCAAAGTATAAGTATTCAAAAGATGCAGATGGTTATTGGTATTCAAAGTATACTTTTGATACAGGAGATGTACACTTAGAATTTTTAATAGATACAGAAGAGCTAAATGAAAATAGCATTATTAAATATATAATAATAGGTTAATTGTTGAATGCAACATATCGATAATTAATAATGCAAAACATACATAAACTATGTACGAGAAGAACATATAATAAATGGGGGAGAATTATATGATAGATAAAATTATATAATCGGAAATGGTAAGGTGAATTATGAAAAAGATTGTTAAAATTATAATAGTACTTAATTTGATTTTTATAATATTAGTTATAATTGGAAATATAATGATAGATAATAAAAAGGTTAAAAAGATTGGAATTATATCTGTTTGGTCAGATTTTGAGAATAAACAATATGCTAAAAAAGAAGAAATAATAGTGGATGATAAAAAAACTATTAGAAAAATACTTGATTTGATAAGGTCGGGAAATATTAATGAAAATATTTGCCTAGATAGGTTACCTGCTGAATACGAGTTGAAAATATATTATAATAAATATGTTATTGATGGTTATTATTGGTATAATGAACCGAATTATAATTTGCATTTAGATGATACTGATGGAGAAATATCAATTAATGGAGAAGAGATGGATAAACTCATACTTAGTATTACAGGAGAAAGAAACAAAGAAAAGATAGTAAGTCCCTATGGAAATCAATAATCAATATTAATATGGAGTGAGAATAATGCATAAAAATGTTATACTAAGAAGAATAATTATAGGGTTATTAATAGCTGTAGTATTCATTATAGCAAGTATTTCTGTGTATTCAATGCATAGGAACAAATGTATGCAAAAAAATGATCTATTAGTTTCTTTTGAATCTTTAACACCAATTGAAGAAGAAAACTATACTTTAGGAGATGTAGCATATAAAGATTGCGTATATAGTGAGAAAATAGGTAGAGTGATATTTAGTTTTTATAAAGATGGTAGTGAAAGAATGGTAGTAAAGGATAGCAAGAATGGATATATAAGAGAATACATAGGTAATGTACTGTTGAACGAATTTGATTACAGAAAAGAAGATTTTTTTGCTGAAATAAAATCCTATTTAAATCCTAGAGTATGGTTTGGGGGTTGTAGAAATATTGTCACAGAATTCAATCAAAAACAAGTACGTAGTGAGCAAGAATGCATAACCATTAATGAATTGATAGATAAAGGAGAAATAGATGCTATTAAACAAAATAAAAAGAATAAAATAGTGATTAGTAATAGTGGGAAATACTATGTGAATTAAATTTGATGTAATCAAGAAGCTTCAAAATAGCTATAATTGAATTAATTTGATAATAAAATATAAACAAATAGTATGAATTTATATTAATTATGATATTGATATTGCTGATTTATTAGATATAATAGTTATAAGGAGCTAAAATATAATTCTATAGTAATACTAATGAATGGAGGGAGTATCTACAAATGAGGAAATTAGGTAAATTATTAATTAGGGTTTTATCACTGTATTATTTTATTAAGGCTATTATCCTATTCAAAGAAGTCGTTATTTTCTGTGTACCTGGGATAAAAGGAGCTAATAGTGCTTTGCAGACTTTAGGAGTAAACACTTTAGCATATTTTATAATTAATTTCATTGTAATCTTAGGAATAGCTGTCTTATTATGGATTTATACAGACAAGATTGTTTCAGCTATCATAGGAAATGATAGTAATGACAGCTTAAATATCAATGTAGAGTATAGGGAGTTATTAAGTATTGTATTATTAGTTTTAGGAATTATAATTATAATAAAAACATTACCAGCTTTCTTAGCTCAAATACCATATTATTTTTCTAGTAATTTTCAAGGGTATGATTTTAATATTAGATTGATAAGGTTCTTTGAGATATTTGGTCCAGTGTTAAAATTAGCAATCGGTATTTATTTGATTGTTAAAAACAGAAGATATAAAAATAAGCAAAATAATAATAAGTTGATTGATTAGTATAATCAACACTTTTAGTAAGGAGAAATAAAATATGAAATCATTAATCAGTAAGGGAAAAACATACAAATACAATTGCTTTGAATATGTTGATGATGAAGATTTGGAGAATTCATTAATATATAAAGAAAATAATGAGTGTTTAATAGCATATAAGGTTTTGATAGATAAAATTCAGTTGTACTGGGCATGTAATTCTAGAGATAATCTTATAAAAGAACTTAACAATTTCATAACTGAAATGAAAGGAAATAAAATATATGTAGAGTTTATACCAGAAGATTTTATAGAAGCGATGAATACAATAGGATTTAATATAGAAAGTGAATTTATAGATTTATGGTATAAGGATTTAACTAAATACATATGCAATAGCAGTACTAGTGTAGAAATAAGAGAATTAAAAGAATCCGAAACGCAAAAAGCTAGTTTACTCACTAAGTCTTGCAAAGGGTTATCTAGAGGTTTTAATGGAGAAGATGAAGAGGTAATAAAAGAGTGGTACCAAACTGAAAACTCCAAAATATTCGTTGCAGAAAAAGATAATGAAATCAGTGGGGTTGCATTAGTGAATCTGTATGGATTTGATAGTGAAAAAGGAACTGTGGTATGGATTAGATTATTGGCGGTAGACCCTAAGTACCAACATCAAGGTATAGGTAAATCAATGTTGAATTATTGCATTGAATGGGGTATAGAAAAAGGTGCTGTAAGGAGCTTTATAGCAACTGATGTGGAAAATTATAACGCTCTAAAATTATATGAAGGTATAGGATATGAAAGAAACGAGGGCAGAGGACAAATAAATATGGAGAATTGATATTTTTCCAGATTGGAATGGAGTATTCAATACAGATAATCAAGAATAATATTGTAATAAATGACTTATGGTAAAATTGATTTTCTTTCTATATTATGTCTTGATTTTCACCATTCAATATGTTATGATACGGTTAATTATATAATTATAATATACGATGAAGAGGATTAGTAGATATTTTATTGATTATAGAGAGCTGTTGGATGGTGTAAAACAGTATCAATACATATTGAACTCGCCTTGGAGTATCCTATCTGAAAATAAGTAAGTTAGGACGGTTACTTATCGTTACAAAGACAAAGGGTATTTCATAAGAATGTTAATACTTATGAGATAAAGTAGAGTGGTACCGCGAGAATATATCGTCTCTATGCATAAATTGCATAGAGATTTTTTAATCTAAAAATGAAGTATTCTTGTTATGAGAGGTAATAAAGGAGGAAAAAGAAATGAGCGCTGTTTATAATCATAAACAAATAGAAACAAAATGGCGTAATATCTGGAAAGATAATCCAATCAATAAAGATGAAGAAGGCAAAGAAAAATATTATTGCCTAGACATGTTCCCATATCCATCAGGTAGTGGATTACATGTAGGACACTGGAGAGGTTATGTACTTAGTGATGTTTGGAGTAGATACAAAGTACTTCAAAATTATTATGTACTTCATCCAATGGGTTGGGATGCATTCGGTCTACCAGCTGAAAACTATGCCATAAAGATGGGAATTCATCCATCAAAGGCTACAGCTACCAATGTAGAGAATTTCAAGAGACAATTAAAAGAAATCAGTGCAATCTATGATTGGACTAAAGAAGTTAATACAACAGATCCAAAATATTATAAATGGACTCAATGGATATTTGTAAAAATGTTCAAAGAAGGTTTAGCTTATGAAAAGCAAATGCCAATAAACTGGTGTCCAGATTGTAAAACAGGTCTTGCCAATGAAGAAGTAGTAAATGGTACTTGCGAAAGATGTGGTGCTGAAGTTACTAAGAAAAATCTACGTCAATGGATGCTTAAGATCACTGCATACGCTGAGAGATTACTTGATGACTTACAAAAGCTTGAATGGCCTGCTAAAGTTATCAAAATGCAAAGTGATTGGATTGGTAAATCCTACGGAGCAGAAATTGACTTTAAAGTTAATGGTATAGATGAGAGAATCAAGGTATTTACTACTAGACCTGATACATTATATGGTTCTACATTCATGGTTCTTGCTCCTGAACATGAAATGGTTAGTAAATTAGCTACTGAGGAACAAAAAGAAGAAGTAGAAAAATATGTGTTCAATACTTCTATGAAATCATCAGTTGATAGATTACAGGACAAAGAAAAAACTGGCGTATTTACTGGAAGTTATGCTGTTAATCCATTAAATGGTGCCAAGATTCCTATTTGGATTTCAGATTATGTATTGGCTGATTATGGTACAGGAGCGATAATGTGTGTTCCTGCACATGATGATAGAGACTTTGCTTTTGCTAAGAAATTTGACTTACCTATAATTCAAGTTATTGCAGAAGATGGAAAAGAAATAGAAGATCTACAAGAAGCTTATACTGGCGAAGGTGAAATGATTAATTCTGACGTGTTCAATGGAATGAAGTCATCTCAGTCAAAAGAAGCTATAGCTAATTATCTAGAAGAACATGAGATAGGTAAGAAAACAGTTAATTATAAATTAAGAGACTGGGTATTCTCAAGACAAAGATATTGGGGAGAACCAATTCCAATTGTTCATTGTGAAAAATGTGGAGCTGTTCCAGTTCCAGAGGATCAATTACCAGTAACTCTTCCTAATGTTGAATCATATGAGCCAACAGGAACTGGCGAATCACCACTTGCTGCAATAGACGAATGGGTTAATACTACTTGTCCAGTATGTGGTGGAAAAGCAAAAAGAGAAACTAATACAATGCCACAATGGGCAGGTTCATCATGGTATTTCTTAAGATACATTGATGTTAATAATGATAATGAATTAGTTTCTAAAGAAAAAGCAAAAGAATGGTTACCAGTTGATATGTATGTTGGTGGAATAGAGCATGCGGTACTTCACTTGTTATATGCAAGATTCTATACTAAATTTTTATATGATATAGGTGTAGTTGATTTTGAAGAACCATTCAAACGTCTTTTCAACCAAGGTATGATATGTAAAAATGGTGCTAAGATGAGTAAATCCAAAGGTAATGTAGTTTCACCAGATGATCTTGTAGAAAAATATGGTTGTGACTCATTAAGATTGTATGAACTATTTGTTGGACCACCAGAACTTGATTCTGAGTGGGATGATAGAGGAATTGATGGAGTTTATCGTTATATTAACAAAGTATGGAACTTGGTTAATGATAACAAGGATAGAGATGTAAAAGTTACTGGTGAGTTAGAAAAAGTCAGAAATCAATTGATTTATGAAGTAACTAATCGTCTTGATAGTTTCCACCTTAATACTGTAGTTAGTGCTTTTATGGAATATACTAATAAATTAGTTAGTATATCTAAAAAAGATGGTGGAGTAGATAAAGAAACATTAGAAAATCTAATAATCCTACTTGCTCCTTTTGTACCTCATATATCAGAAGAATTGTGGCAAATGCTTGGTCATGAGGAAAGTGTATTCACTAAAGGATGGCCAACATACGATGAAGACAAAATGAAAGACGACCAAGTTGAAATGCCAGTCCAAGTAAATGGAAAGGTAAGAGCTACAATCACTATTGATGTTGATGAAGCAAAAGACAGTGTACTTGAAAAAGCTAGAAATGCTATAGAAAGCAAGCTTGATGGTAAGAATATCGTTAAAGAAATCTATGTACCTAAAAAGATTATTAATATAGTAGTTAAATAATATAAAATCCATATATCCTATTAACCATTAATTATGGTAGGATATATGGATTTGTTTTTGATATTTACATCATTTCCATCATTGTTACAACCATATCCAGTTTATTTCTATCAGTAGGAGATAAATTACTTTTCATGGAGTCGATAATCAGGGAGGATTCCTGTTTTGTGAATTGTAACCCTTTTTGTTTCATTTTTACTCCATAACTAAATAAGACCCTAACCTTTTGTTCCATAGGTTTTCCAGTCATATCATTAAGCATGTCAACCATTATTTTTAGTTTTTGTGGACTTATATCTTTGAAAGCTTCGTCATTTAAGATGTGAGAACTATCGCTCATATAATACACCCTTTCTATCAATAAAATTATTTATAATATATTAAAAGATAATATGTTAATTAACTTATGTATATTGACCTATTCCTGCATTAAATGCTTTAATTTTTTTATTAATTCCTCTTGATTAAGATTTTCATTGGTTTCATTAGGAACTTTGTCATTAACATTGTTGAAATTATTAATTTCAGGCTGGTGGGAGGGGTTATTGTTCATTGAAGTCATCATTGATTGTATGTTTTTGATATTCAACATAATGTCAATAATTTGTTTGTTTTTATCTGAGCACCTTGAACGTAGAGCATATAGCATATCTCTTTTGGTTATATTTGGCCTATTTAATTCTTGGATTTCATTGATTGCAGGGTTATTATATAATTTTACAGTTTTCATTAATTCTATGAATTTAATAAGTACTGCCAAATTCCTTTGATTTTCTAAGCTCATGTAGGGTATGGCAGCTTTCACAACATTCATCTCATTACTATTCACAATAGTATCAATCTCTGTGTTGGAATCCAAATCTCTTTGCCTCCTAAATCTATTATCTATAATATTGTATGTGAGTTATAGTTATTAATTTACAATAACTTTAAAATTAATGTTTTAAAATTGCTAATATAGCAATCATCTAATTAGACTTATATAGATTAACTTATATATAAAATGTTACCATTAAATATGATATTACATATATTAAATTAAGGAAGTATAGGAGAACTTTAGTTAAATGGATAATTATGAGAATAATAATTCAATAAGTATTTATAATCAAACCTATATAGAAGATTATATTAATAGCATAAAACAAGCAATTAAAGAAATCACTAGAGAGCAATTAGTCAATAACCTTTCTCTTACAATAAATGAATACAAAGAAAAATCTAAGGAAAATAATAAAAACAGCTTACAATTGCTTGAAGCTATGAAACCATTCATGGATGATAAAGCAATTGAAAACATAGATAGATTATCGACGGTATTTAATGATTTTGATGCTCTAAGAATGTTATTAAACAGTTTCATAAGTAATAGCCATAAACATAAAGAGAACATTATACCAGATAATAAGGAAAAAAAAATATTGGATCAACAAGGGGATCTGATTTTTGAAGATAATACAGTATATGAGATAGACAAAGAATGCAAGCCTACAATAAAATCCCAGAGTACATTAAAAGGTAATAAAAGTAGTATCGTTGCTTTATTTTTGTATATGCTGAGCAAATAATAGTTCAGGACAAAGAAACAAGTGGTAAGAGAGTAACTCATACCACTTGTTTCTTTATCTTGTTCTCTTTTGCTGATAAGTACTATAATCCGCCATCGTTGCATAACATAAGCATAAGGATTATTAATAACATACTATTGTCTCCTAGGCCTCCCATACCGCCAGAGCCACATCCACAACCATTATTGCCAGACATCATAAGGAATAACATAAGTAACATCATATTATTGTTGCTTCCACCTAAATAACCGTTAGGAGCTACATCACTCATAAGTTGCCTCCATATATACTTTCTTAATATTTTATGTCAAAAGGCTTGTTTTCTATGAATGATTTAAGGAAAGTTAATAAATAAATCATATAGTCAGCCAGTTAAGAATAAAATATATTAATCCAAATTAGGTAGGTATAATATGAAAAAATTAGGAATATTTCTTTTGCCTTTTATATTCAGACAAGGATTAAAAAGAAAAGAAGATAATGCTGATAAAAACATTGAAATAAAGAAATCCAATAATAACGATATAAAAGTTGATGATGATACTTTACAAGATAAAAAGGTTCAAGTCATTGTTAATTGTAGTCTAAATGAAAAAAATGAAAATGAATTAAGGAAGTTAGGGACAGTTAAGTACAAACTTCCAATGATAGATTCATATGTATTAGAGCTACCTGAAAAATATGTAGGTGAGTTAAAGGGAATACAAGGTGTTGAAACAGTTGAGAATGATGCTCAAATAACAGCACAGATGGATATAGCAAGACAAACAATAAATACCATATGGGCAGATGATAGAGGTGTATCAGGAAAAGGTATAGGTATAGCAGTTGTTGATACTGGTGTATACCCTCACAATGACTTGGTTAAAAAAAAGAATAAAATAGTGGGGTTCAAAGATTTTGTAGGAAAAAAAGAATTTCCATACGATGATAATGGACATGGAACACATGTGGCTGGAATCATTTGTGGAGATGGTTATGAGAGTAATGGCAAATATAAGGGTGTGGCTGTAGAGAGCAATATCATTGGGGTAAAAGTATTGAATAAAAAAGGTTCTGGTAATATATCTGATGTTTTAGCTGGTATCCAGTGGATTCTAGATAATAAAAAAAGATTCAATATAAGAATAGTCAATTTATCAGTAGGTATGAAAGATATAGAAGGAGAAAAATCAGCGCTGGTAAGAGGTGTGAATGCTGCTTGGGACAGTGGATTGATTGTTGTTACGGCTGCTGGTAATAATGGACCAGAAGAAGGGACAATTACTACACCTGGAATAAGTCGAAAAGTTATTACTGTAGGTTCTTCAGATGATGCAGAAACTGTAAAGATAATGGAAGATCTAATCTCTGATTATTCTGGCAGGGGTCCTACAAAAGAATGTATAAAAAAACCTGATGTAGTAGCTCCAGGCTCTAATATAATAGCATGTAGTACAGATAAGGCTTATTCACCAAAAGATAAATATTATCCAACCAAGGATATAGGATACACTAAGAAAAGTGGTACTTCAATGGCAACACCTATGGTAAGTGGATGCATAGCTCTACTATTGTCAAAGTATCCTGAACTTACAGGTAAGGATATAAAGCTAAAACTAAAAGAATCTACTATAGATTTAGGATTTTCTCAAGCTCATCAGGGATGGGGACTCATCGACGTAAAAAAATTATTGGAATAGGGCTTAAGGGAAGCGACTATGTCGCATTTCTATAAAAAAAGCCCTAAATGAATTTATTCATTTAGGACAAGATTTCTTTCTATGAAGAGGACAAATTGGGTTAGTAATTACCACCCATTCCGCCACCCATAAGCATAAGCATCAACATGTAAAGCATCATATTATTATCCATGTACGAGCCTTTTCCACCATCATTAAGCATTGATAAAAGTAATAACATCATCATCATATTATTATTTTGCATAGTAGCCCTCCTTTCAGAATTAAACTTTTCTTACAATTTCCTCAGTTTGTCGTAAGTATAATATATTTTATGAAGGAGTATTTAAATGTGTGTTTGTATACATTTTATGCAGGGCTACTAATTTAAAAATATTTCCATTAGACTAGTTAAAATGTTGTTATCAAGTATTGATTTATCATTGTCCATAATAAGCAATACTAAAATAAGCAAAAATATATCATTTATATCATCTTTATTCTTATTATTAATATTAGATTTTAAGAATCCATTTGGAATATCATTTAAAGAATAGTAAGTATTAATACTTTCTATCATATAAATTTTCCTTTCTAACGATAGTATCTATAACAATTAATCTTTATTATCTATTAAATAGTTATGAAATAAATTAACAGTATATTCATTTATATAATATTTTATTAGAAATATCTACCAAAAAAATATATCAGTAAGTCAGATTAGAACTAAAGTATTAATAGAAGTTGCTTACAGCCTATGAAACTATTGACATTCTACGTACAATCGTATACAATAATACCATAATTGAATATATATAAAATTTTTTGCATATATAGTAAAAAGTTTGCTTAAGAAGATCATTCTTACTTTTGTAGATTAATCTACTTAAAAAATAGATAAGGAGGAAATACAATGGGTTTAAATTTAACACAAAAGATTATAAAAGATCATTTACTTGAAGGTGAAATGATTCCAGGTAGTGAAATCGGTATTAAAATAGATCAGACCTTAACTCAAGATTCTACAGGTACAATGGCTTATTTGCAATTAGAAGCAATGGAAATTGATAAAGTAAAGACTAAGAGATCAGTTGCTTATATTGATCATAATATGTTGCAACAAGGATTTGAGAATGCTGATGATCATAAGTACATACAAACTGTAGCTCATAAACATGGAGTATATTTTTCAAGACCAGGAAATGGTATATGTCACCAAGTACATTTAGAAAGATTTGGTGTGCCAGGTGAAACTTTATTAGGTTCAGATAGCCATACACCAACTGGTGGAGGAATCGGTATGCTTGCTATTGGTGCAGGTGGTCTTGATGTAGCAGTCGCTATGGGAGGCGGTACATACTATATTACAATGCCAAAAGTAGTTAATGTAAAATTAACAGGAAAGCTTAAACCATTTGTTACTGCAAAGGATATTATCCTTGAAGTATTAAGAGTCATGACTGTTAAAGGTGGAGTCGGCAAAGTAATTGAATATACTGGAGAAGGAGTTAGTACTCTTAGCGTTCCAGAAAGAGCAACTATAACTAATATGGGTGCTGAACTTGGGGCTACTACTTCAGTATTCCAAAGTGATGATGTAACTCTATCATTCTTAAAAGCTCAAGATAGAGAAGAACTATGGAAAGAATTAAAAGCAGATGAAGATGCTGCTTATGATGAGACTATAAATATCAATTTAGATGAGCTTGAACCTCTTGTAGCAATGCCTCATAGTCCAGATAACGTAGAAAAAATATCCAATATAAAAGATTTAAAAGTCTGTCAAGTCTGTATCGGAAGCTGTACCAACAGTTCATATCTTGATATGATGAAAGTATCTAAGATATTAAAAGGTAAAACAGTTCATCCAGATGTAAGCTTGGTTATAGCACCAGGTTCAAAACAAGTACTTAATATGTTAGCTGCCAATGGTGCATTAGCTGATATGATAGCTGCAGGAGCAAGAATATTAGAATCAGGATGTGGACCTTGTATAGGTATGGGTCAGGCTCCAGCAACAGACGCAGTTACACTTAGAACTTTCAACAGAAACTTTAAAGGACGTTGTGGAACAGTTTCAGCAGGAGCTTATTTACTTAGTCCAGAGGCTGCAGCGGTTAGTGCATTATCTGGAGAATTGACAGATCCGACTACTTGTACTACTGATATAAATGTTGCTATGCCAGATAAATTCTATATTAATGACAATATGGTAGTACCACCTGCAGAGGATGGCAGTAAAGTAGAAGTTGTAAAAGGACCGAATATCAAACCATTCCCACTTAATGAAGAACTAAAGGATGATGTTGAAGGCAAAGTTTTAATTATTGTAGAAGACAATATAACAACAGACCATATTATGCCTTCTAATGCTAAGTTATTGCCATTTAGATCTAATATACCTCACTTGGCTAACTATTGTTTGACACCATGTGACGAAGAGTTTCCTAAGAGAGCAAAAGCTAATGGTGGAGGAATGATTGTTGGTGGAGACAACTATGGACAAGGATCCAGTAGAGAACATGCTGCATTAGTTCCATTATATCTAGGTATAAAAGCAGTTCTAGCTAAGAGTTTTGCAAGAATTCACAAAGCTAACCTAATCAATTCAGGTATTTTACCACTTACATTTATTAATATGGCAGATTATGATACTATCAGTCTTGATGATGATTTATCAATGGATAATGTACTAGAGAGCGTAAAGACAGGAAAAGTAATTGTTCATAATAAGACTAAAAAACTTGATTATGAAATGAATATAGAACTATCAGATAAAGAATTAAAAATGATTATTGCTGGCGGTAAAATCAATTTTATTAAAAATATGTAAGATAAACGACATTTTATTAAGAAAGGGATGGAATAGGCATGGATTATATGAATAAATTTGAAGAACTTATCAAAGAACAAAAAGCTAGGGTCAAAATGATGAAGGAACAAGGGGATTTTGTCAATTATGATGAATTAGATACTATAGTAATTGGTGTAGTTGGAGGAGATGGAATAGGTCCAGCTATAACTGATCAGGCACATAGATTATTAGAGTATTTATTAGCAGATGAAATCAAGAGTAAGAAAGTGACTTTTAAGATTATTGATGGATTAACAATTGAAAATAGAGCAAAAGCTAATAAAGCTATACCAGATGATGTTCTAGAAGAACTAAAACAATGTCATGTAATACTAAAAGGACCAACAACTACACCAAGAAAAGGTGACGAATGGCCAAATATCGAAAGTGCTAATGTTGCAATGAGAAAAGAACTTGATCTATTCGCTAATGTTCGTCCTGTTAAAGTTCCTGATAAAGGAATCGATTGGACTTTCTTCAGAGAAAACACAGAGGGTGCATATGTTCTTGGTAGCAAGGGTATTAATATTGATGAAGATATTGCTATAGATTTCAAGGTTATCACTACTGGTGGAGCAGAACGTATTGCAAGAGCAGCATTTGAATTCGCTAAGAAAAATGGTAAAAACAAAGTTACAGTAGTAACAAAAGCCAATGTTGTAAAAACTACAGATGGTAAGTTCTTGGAAATCTGTAAAGAAATAGGTGAAGAATACGAAGGTATTGAAGTTGATGACTGGTATATTGATATCATGACTGCTAAACTAGTAGATGAAAAAAGAAGAACACAATTCCAAGTAATGATTCTTCCTAATCTATATGGAGATATTTTAACTGATGAAGCAGCTGAATTCCAAGGTGGAGTTGGTACAGCTGGAAGTTCAAATATCGGTAAGAAATATGCTATGTTTGAAGCTATTCACGGTTCTGCACCTAGAATGGTAGACGAAGGTAGAGATATCTATGCTGATCCTTCAAGTATTATTAGAGCTGCGGGTATGTTATTAAATCATATCGGTTATACAAGTAAGGCAGATAAACTATATAAAGCTCTTGAAATCTGTAATACAGAGAAAAAATATGTTATAACAGGTAGAGATACTGGAGCGACAAATGAAGAATTTACAAATTATTTAATGAAAACAATTGAAAAATTATAGATAATGTGTATAATATATATGTTGCATAGGAATTTTTATTTATACTTTACATAAGGTTAATATTGTAATATTATTTAAAAGAGAATTAGTGTAATATATATAGCATGCACAATTAATATTTGGAAGATTTTATATTAATAAGTGTATCCTATAAATAAGAGGAGGCACACCAGTGAGCGAGTATAATCTTCACGAAGAAGTAACTGATAAATACTCTTTAAGAGGCAGAGTTTTTAACAAAATACGAGAAGATATATTAAAGGGTAGATATAAGAATAGTGAACCTTTAAAAGAAACACAGATATCTAGAGAATTAGGAGTTAGTAGAACTCCCGTAAGAGAAGCCATAAGGCAGCTTGAATTAGAAGGTCTCGTAACAATTATACCAAACAAAGGTGCAGTAGTTTCTGGAATTGATGCTAAGGATATACAAGATATATATGAAATAAGGTCATTGATAGAAGGACTATCTGCTAGATGGGCTACTACTAACATAAATGAAGAACAACTTGAATTACTAGAAGAGATTGTTTATTTATCTGAATTTCATTATAAAAAAGGACATTTGGATCAGCTTTATGAATTAGATACCAAATTTCATGAAGTGTTATACCAAGCTTCACACAGTAAAATATTAAAACATGTTTTATCAGATTTCCACCATTATGTTCAAAGAATAAGGAGAGCTTCAATTTCATCTGAGGCAAGAGCCAAAAAATCAGTTGAAGAACATAAAGCCATTGTCGAAGCCATAAAATTAGGTGATGAGAGTAAAGTAGAAGAGTTAACTAATCTACATGTAAAAAACACCTTAAAGAACGTTGTGGACCATAAATTAATGGATATAATAGGAAAATAATATAAAAGGGAGAATTACTCTAACCGAGTAATTCCTCCCATTTTTCATATAAATTCTCTAATTCATTTTCGTAATGAGTTTTTTCATTGAGAAGCGTTTCTGCTTTTTCAGCATTAGTATATATTTCTTCTAGACATAACTTTTCATCAATCGTCTTAATGTTATTTTCAATATCATGAATATCAGTTTCTATTTTTTTGATTTGATTATTAAGTTTACGCTTATTGGCTTGTTCATCCTTGCTTTTCAGCCAGTCTTGTTTGTTAGAAGTAGCAATTGGTGCATCCTCTTGTTTTTTATTGTTCATACTATTTTCTAGCTCCAACAATCGTTGTTTTTCTTCTTCTTGTTTTTTTTCAATTACATAACTATAGTTTCCTAAGTAGTTGTTTAATTTACTAGGAGTAAGTTCTAATACTCTTGTTGCTATTTTATTTATAAAATAACGGTCATGAGAAATAAATAGAACAGTACCAGTATAATTTTTTATAGCTGATTCAAGAATTTCTTTTGATATGATATCAAGATGATTAGTAGGCTCATCCAACAGCAAGAAATTAGCATTCGACAGCATTAATTTTGCCAGTATCAATCTACCTTTTTCACCACCACTCAGACTAGATATCTTTTTGAATACATCATCACCAGTGAATAAAAAAGCAGCTAATGTATTACGTATATGACCTGTATTCATATTGGGATAAGCATCTGATATTTCTTCAATCAAATCATTATCCCCATTTAGGGTGGTATGTTCTTGGTCATAATAACCAGTATTCACTTTGGCTCCTAGAGAAATAGTACCTGTATCTCCTGTTAGCCCATTGCTTATTATACGAAATAAGGTTGTTTTACCTGTTCCGTTATCTCCTATGAGTGCTACTTTTTCACCTCTTTTAATCTGAAAATTAAGATTGGAAAATAGGTGTTTATTATCAAAGGATTTGGATACATCAGTAGCAGTAAGTACATCATTACCACTTATGACCCTTGGTGATAGCTTAAGATTCATTTTATCATTAATTAGTGTAGGTTTATCTATCATATTGACTTTTTGCAGTTGTTTCTCACGGCTTTGGGCTCTTTTTATAAGTTTATCTCTACCATGGGATCTAAGTTCACGAATTACTTCTTCCTGCCTTTTTATTTCTTTTTGTTGTTCTACATAATGTTTGATTTCAATATCCTGATTCATGGCTTTGTGCTTTATATAAAAGCTGTAATTACCGTTGTATATATGTGATTGGGTGTTTTCTATCTCTATAACCTTATTTACTATTTTATCAAGGAAATAACGGTCGTGTGAGATGATGATAACAGTACCTTGATAATTGCATAAGAAACCCTCCAGCCATTCACATGCTTTGATATCCAGATGGTTGGTTGGCTCGTCCAATAGTAATATATCAGGTTTTTCTAGAAGTATTTTTGCTAGGGCTACCCTTGTTTTTTGTCCTCCTGATAAGGTGGATATATTAGCGGTAAAATCTTCTTCATTGAATCCTAGACCTTTTAACACACCTTTTATATTACTTTTATAGCTATACCCATTATTAAGTTCAAAAGTATGCTGTAGATTTGAGTAGGATTTCATAAGTGATTCTAGGGCTTCGCTATCATTATCTAGTTTAGACATTTTTACTTCGTATTCTCTTAAAGTATTTTCCATTTGAATTATTTCTTTGCATGTTAAAAGCATTTCATCATAAATAGTTTTTTCGGATGATAGAGTACTATTTTGGGATAGGTAACCAAGTTTTGTTAAACTATTAATTATAACTTGTCCTGAATCTGCTTCTAATTCATTGGTAATGATCTTGAACAGCGTTGATTTACCGGCTCCATTAATACCTACTATAGCTGCTTTATCTCCTTTTTCCAGCCAGAAGTTTACATTATCCAGTACTGTATGTGTTACAAATGCTTTGCATATATTTTTACATGATAAAATCATAGTTGCCTCCTATAAATATTAAAATTACCATACTATGATACCATTAATCACTGGTTTTGAAAAGTTTAAGGGTTTAAAATTAGAGGTTTTTGGTAAATATATAAATATCTATTGTGATAGTTCTTTGCCTAACGAGAAGTAACAGATTTTGTTCATACATAAGAATAAATTTCTTTGGGACAACATATATATGATAAAAGAACTTTTCTAAAGGGGATGATGACTTGAGTCGTAATGCAGGTTATATGAAAAAATTGAGAAAAGCTCGTGTGGAGAGAAAACAATGTATAAGGTGTGGTAAACCTCTATCACAAGAATCACTTATTAGAGGTGTCAAGCAATGTGAAAAATGCCTTGATTATCAACGTAAAAGAAAATTGGGACAAATAAGTTCTAAGGTCAATACTACTTATTTTTACAATAGACAATACAAAAAAGATGAGATAAAGAGAAAAGAGCTAGGAAATTATATGGTTGAGAATAAAATAACTATCAAGGATCTAGCGAAAGAATCCAACTTATCTCAAAGAACCATACAAAGAATATTATACACTGATGCAAACTATACAAAAAAAACTAAAGATGCTATTAATAAATATTTGGGAAAAGAACTTTTATAGGTAATAATATTAAGTTGATAATAATATTGAGTTAAGTAAATTAAAGAATATATAATTGAACTTAACAATTAAAAAGGGTATAGAATTAATTTTTTATATCCATTTTATATGTTAGAAGTAAACATACAGGGTTTATGAAACCTAAATATGTATGAAATTTAGGATATTAAAATTTTTTATAAGTATAATTTTCTAGAAAAAGCTGTAAAATATCAGGGTTTTATGGTATAATTTATAAAATATAGATTGTATACAATAAACAATTGATTGTTTTTAACTATATTTACTAAATATAGGATTTGTGTTAATGATTTATACTGTGATAATACATAAACGATAAGGGTTTATCAGCATTTGATTATTTGACATAGATTTAACAACCATATATAATTATTTGTATAAAAGTTCCAAAATAGTATCAAGGATTGGGGATTGATTATATGATACAAAAGAAAATATCAACAGCGGTAATTAAAAGATTACCAAAATACTACAGATACTTAGGAGACTTATTGGAAAACGATGTTGTAAGGATTTCCTCTAAAGAATTGAGTAACAGAATGGGTGTAACAGCTTCTCAAATAAGACAAGATTTAAATAATTTTGGCGGTTTTGGTCAACAAGGTTACGGCTATAATGTTGAATATTTATATAACGCTATAGGCAAGATACTTGGTCTTGAAAATAAATATAATACAATTATTGTTGGAGCAGGAAACTTGGGTCAAGCACTTGCTAATTATACTAATTTTGATAAAAGAGGTTTTGAAGTTAAAGGATTATTTGATGTTAACCCGAGACTTATAGGTATAACTGTAAGAGGTATTGAGATTAAGGACTTAGATGAAATGGGAAGTTTCATAAAAGAAAATAGTATTGACTTGGCAATTCTAACATTACCTAAGCAAAAAGCACCAAAAGTTGCTAATGACTTAGTTAGTTATGGTATAAAAGGAATATGGAATTTTGCCCCTATAGACCTGAAATTATCCAATAAAAATGTTATAGTCGAAAATGTACATTTGTTGGATAGTCTAATGACTCTATCATATAATATCAAAGAGAGAATATAAATAAGCGTCTGTAATTTATGTTTTTAAGAATGAATAACTATTCTTAGAAGTATTAGGTACTCATATATATGGGTACCTTTTAATTATATTGTGCTATAGAATATAATAGTTTGTTACGATATAATTAATATAGAAAATTTTTATTATATTACTAAGTAGGTGTAAATTAAGTATATATAAATAATGAGGACGTGAAAGCATGTTTTTTTCAAAACAAAAGATAGAGAAACCAATTAATATAGAAAAAAAAGTACATATATTGACATTGGATAATAGATGGCATGAACTATTTAAAAATAATAAAAAACCAAAAAAAATAGTGGAACTTGAAAAAAAGCTTAATAAGCTTCTTGGTGAACAAGGACAACTTACTAATGATTTGAAAGAATATACTTTGCTTAAAAAGAAAATGATGGTTGATATAATGGATAACATGAAAGAAGCCATTGAAGATGAAGATGATGAAGCCATTGGAGAAATGGAAAAAAGCAAGAAATATATCAATGACATAAAGGTCAAGATAGATAAGATGGAATCAAGAATGGAAAATATGCCAAAAGAAATTCAAACGACCAACAAAGAATTATTAGAATATACAATGCAAGATTGTTATATGAGAATGTTTAATACCAAGAATGAATTAGATGAATTAAATGAATGGATTGAAAAAGTTAGGGCAGAATTAAAAGAAAAAGCTGTGAGACAGACGGAAGCGAAAGAAGAATATGATAAGATGTATTCTTATATGCATGATCTAGTAGGATATGAAGTCATTGAATTATATGATAAAAAATATCTGGGAGGAAGTAAATGATAAAAGGAATAGGTAATGATATCATTGAAATCAGTAGAATAGAAAAGGCTATTCTAAATAAAAGATTCCTAGAAAAATATTTTACACCTAACGAAAATAAATTATTTGAAACTAAAAATTATAGAGGTGAAACAATAGCTGGTAATTTTGCTGTCAAAGAAGCAGTCTCCAAGGTTCTTGGTACAGGGTTTGTAAATTTTACTCCTATTGATGTTGAGGTTTTACGTGATGATAAAGGCAAGCCCTATGTAGTTTTATATAATGGTGCTAAGGATTTGGCGAGACAACTTGATATTTCTACGATACATGTGTCAATATCACATTCCAGGGATAATGTGACAGCTATTGCAGTAGGGGAGTAATTAGTTAAAAGGAGAGATTCGAGTTGAAGGTTGTCAAAAGTTATGAAATGAAGGAAATTGATAGGTATACTATTGAAGAGATAGGTATACCTGGTATTGTTTTGATGGAGAATGCAGCCATGTCTGTAGTGAGTGAAACTATACAGTTGCTGAAAGAGAGTAATAAAGTTGTTATTTGCTGCGGTACAGGTAATAATGGTGGGGACGGATTTGCAATAGGTAGAATACTTAGCTGTAATAACATAAAGGTCTCTATAATCATAATAGGTGATTCTGGCAAAATAAAAGGTGATGCCAAAATAAATTATGATATAGCTAGACAATTAAATATTGATATACATGAATTCAATGATGAAAGACAGATGGATGAGTTGAAAAATATAGTTAGTGATTGCGATGTAATCTATGATGCTATTTTTGGAACTGGTCTATGTAGAGAGGTAACAGGAAAATACTTGGAAGCTATTAAGATCATTAATAGAGCTAATGCTTACAGAATAGCTATCGATATACCTTCTGGAGTTAATGCTGATGATGGTCAGATTCTGGGGAATTCAGTGTGTGCTGATAAGACAGTTACATTCTGTCTGCCTAAGGTGGGCTTGCTTTTATATCCTGGAGCTAACTATGTTGGTGATCTTGTTGTTGCGGATATAGGTATACCTAATATATCTATAGATAGAATTAATTCTCATACCACAATAATGGATGATAATCTAGCAAGATATTTTATGCCTAATAGAGTCAAGATGTCTCATAAGGGTTCTTATGGAAAAGTCTTAGTTATTGCAGGTACCAGTAAAATGACAGGAGCAGCTGTTTTGACTTCTTTATCGGCTTATCGTACAGGAGCAGGATTAGTCAAGACATTTATTGAAGAGTCTGTGTCCAGTGTGGTTACGACAAAAGTGCCAGAAGCAGTTGTAGAGACTTATAGCAGGGCTAACAATAATATATCCAATGAAGACAAAAATAAACTATTAGAAATGATTGGGTGGGCTGATACCATTGCTATAGGACCAGGACTTGGGAATGACAATATCACAAGGGAGATACTTGAAATTGTTATTAGTAATTTCAATAAGACAGTAGTTGTTGATGCTGATGGAATTAACGCATTATCAAAAGATAAAGAGATATTGAATAATCGAAGATGTGAGATAATAGTTACACCACATCTAGGTGAGATGTCAAGGCTTACGGATTATGATATTGGAGAGATTACAAATAATACAATAAAAGTAGCGGTAGAACTTAGTAGGACCTATAAGATTACATGTGTCCTGAAAAGTGCTAGAACCATAATTTCTTCTCCTAATGGGATGGTTAATATTAATATATATGGTAATTCAGGAATGGCAACAGCTGGTTCAGGAGACGTTTTAACAGGTATTATCGTATCATTGTTAGGGCAAGGATTAAATGCTTCAGATGCGGCAATATTAGGTGTCTATATTCATAGTAAAGCTGGTGATAAGGCAAAAGATGATAAAGGAGAGCATGGACTTATCGCCAATGATATAATATGTAATATACCTTATGTAATTAAATCAAGTCTTAATGAATAATAATATAATATATAAGTTTTATAATAAGTTAGGAAAGTTATTATACTATCCTAACTATATTTTTATAATCAATAACTGTAAAATATTTATTTGTTAACCCATAAAGGTATACTATTATAAGTTTATGGTCTATAATACTATCTAAGTTTAATTAATAAAGCTAAGGACAACATTACTGGCGTTAAATAACAATAAGTAGTATAATATTAGTGTTTTAATGTATTGAACTTATAGAAATAGGATTGATGTTTAAGTTCAATATATATAATGTTTAACATATGGAGGAAAGTGTGAAAATGTACGAAAGAGTATATGCCCGTATAGACTTGGATGCAATAATACATAATATAACTAATTTCAAAAATAGAATATCATCACAGAGTACATTAATGCCTGTTGTGAAGGCAGATGGTTATGGTCATGGTGCGGTTCCTATATCAAAAGAATTAATTAATTGTGGAATTGACAGATTTGCTGTTGCCACTATAGAAGAAGGTATCAGTCTAAGGAAAAATGGCATTGATAAAAAAATACTGATTCTAGGATATACGCCAGTTGATATAGCTGATAAACTGGTTGAATACGATTTAATTCAGACTGTATATAATTATACAGCAGCCAAAAATATATCAGATACAGCTTGTAAATCTGGTAAAATAGGTAAGATACATATAAAGTTGGATACTGGAATGGGTAGAATAGGTTTTGTACCTAATGATGAATCTGTTAGTATAATCAAAGATATATATAATTTGCCTAATATTGAAATAGAAGGTATCTATACTCATTTATCTAAAGCAGATGAATTGGATAAGACTTTTACCAATAATCAATTAAAGATATATAATGATTTCATTGGAAAATTAGAGAGCAATGGTATCTGTATACCCATCAAACATGTAGCTAATAGTGCAGGAATAATTGACTTGGATAGTACACATTTGGATTTGGTGAGACTTGGTATATCATTATATGGATTATATCCATCGGATGAGGTGATTAAGGATAATGTGAAATTACAGCCCGTTTTATCACTAATCAGTCATATTATACATATAAAAGAAGTAGAGGAAGGTACTCCAATAGGTTATGGAGGAACATATATCACAAAGAGGAAATCAAAAATAGCAACTATTCCAGTTGGCTATGGAGATGGATATGATAGGCTGTTATCCTCAAAAGGTAGAGTATTGATAGGTGGGCAATTTGCCAATATATTGGGTAGAATATGTATGGATCAATTTATGGTTGATATTACAGATATACCTGATGTGAAAGATTTTGATGAAGTGGTTTTAATCGGTAAGCAGGGGCATAATGAAATTACTGCAGATGATATTGCTAAGATAAAAGGTACAATAAATTATGAAGTTGTATGTCAGTTAGGTAAAAGAATACCAAGAGTGTATTATAAAAATAATAAATATTTGTCTTCTATTGATTATTTTGATTAAAAACTTCGCTTTTAATTATATTCCATTAAATAACAGTAAAATTTTCTTATTAATGTATATTAATAAAAATATTGGTGATAATGGTAATATAAGAAAATAGGAGTTGAACTTTTACATAAAGTACGATCTATATAATTGTGAAATATATATTAAGAACGTATCCTGAACTGCAAAAAAATACACATAAAGATAAATTATTATAAAGATGTGTTGTTATTTGAAGGTGAGGTTAAGAAGTTCAGCAAGATTTAGCGGAGAGTGAGTAATGTGGTAGTAAAACGTGGGGATGTATTTTATGCAGATTTAAGACCAGTAATTGGTTCTGAACAAGGCGGTATACGTCCAGTGCTTATCGTTCAAAATGATGTAGGAAATAAATATAGTCCAACAGTAATATGTTCAGCAATAACATCGCAAATAAATAAAGCTAAGCTTCCAACTCATGTTGAAATAGAGGCAAAGAAGTATGATTTAGTAAAAGACTCGGTTGTTTTGTTAGAACAGATTAGAACTATTGACAAAAAAAGATTGAAAGAAAAAGTGTGTCATTTAGAAGATAAGGTGATGGAAAAAGTAGATAAGGCTTTAGTAGTTAGTTTTGGCGTTGATACATAGTTAAGAGACTTCCGAAAGGAAGTCTTAATTATTTGCAATTTTGAAGAAAAATTTTTGTGATGATACTGAATACAAGTTAAAGCAAAATAGTATATGTATATGTGGAGCAGTGAGGCAGGACGCCGAACCCAGCTTTTTGCTCAGGACGAGCAAGTAGCTGGCGTAACATATACATATACTATTTTGCAAAAGCCACGTCAGAACAAAATATTTTTCTGACTTACTTGCAATAATATAAAATTCAAATAAATTTATATTATAATTTGTATAATAATTGGCTATTTAGATTTTTTGAAAATAAAAATTATGAAACTCAAATATATCTCTTGCGTTTTTTGGGGATTTGTATATAATGATAGGTAATGAATATAGCAAATATAATTTGATGAAAGGTCACATCATGGATTTTAATGCAATTATCAATCAAATATTAGTACTGTTTATTGTGCTTTTTTTAGGTTTTTTTATAAGAAAGATCGATATAATTGATGAACATGCAAGTAAGAAAATTGCTAGTCTTGTTGTTAAGGTAACAGCACCGTGTCTTATCATCAATTCCATGATGAAGAAGACTGAACTTGGCAATAGAGAGATACTTCAGATGCTTGGTTTATCCATTGCGGTGTACATATGTATGTTTATCATGACTTTTATAATACCTAAGTTGTTGAGGATAGAAAAAAATAATATTGGTGTTTATAGATTTATGATTATGTTTTCGAATGTGGGATTTATGGGATTCCCGGTTATTGAATCCATTTTTGGTAAAGAAGCCGTGTTCTATGGTGCAATATATAATTTACCGTTTTATGCACTTGTATATACTTTGGGTATATATTTGATTTCTATGGATAATAAAAAGAATATTAAGTTTAAGATAAAGGATATTTTTAACCCAGGTGTATGTGCTGTAATAATTGGGTTGATTATTTTTTCGTTTAAATTGAACTTGCCTTATGTTGCTACAAAGACCATTGATATGATTTCCAGTCTTACAACACCGTTATCAATGATTGTTATAGGAGCATCATTAGCTGGTATTAAGATAAAAAATATATTTTCAAACACTAAACTATATATTTACAGTTTCCTAAAACTATTGGTTTTTCCCATTATCATCCTAATTATTATAAGACAATTAGGTTTTAATGAGATTATGACTGGTGTACCGGTTATAATTACAGGAATGCCTGTTGCTGCGAATGCTGTAATCTTGAGTAAGGAATATGATGGTAATGATATACTTGCATCGGAAGGTGTGTTTATAAGTACTATGCTATCAATAATAACTATCCCGGTATTAGTGTTTTTATTAAGCAATTAATCTGAAATTGATATTATAGAGGTGATTAGTGAAATGGTTAACAGTATTATAAAAAATGATAAGAAGTTTTATTCGAAATTATTTGCAATAGGTCTTCCTATTGCTTTTCAAAACTTGATAACGTCGGCACTCAATATGATTGATGTATTTATGATAAGTTCTTTAGGGGTTACTGCTGTTGCGGCAGTTGGTGGTGCCAACAAGCTATACTTTTTACTGAATCTATTCCTATTTGGAACCAGTAGTGGTACTGGTATTTTTTCTGCCCAATATTGGGGGAAAAAGGATGTTAAGAACATTAAGAGGATATTGGGGATATGTTTAATAATAAGTGTTTCAGGTGGAGCATTATTTTCTATAGCAGCAATATTCTTTCCTAATTTCATTATGCACATATTTTCTACAGATAAAGAAGTCATTATAGAAGGTGTTAAATATTTAAGGATTATTGGTTTCAGTTATTGTTTTACAGCTATATCCTTTGCATATATATTTGTGCTAAGAGGAATGAATCAAGTAAAAATTCCTATGATTATAACTGTTATAAGTATTTGCATCAATACATTTTTGAACTGGGTATTAATATATGGTAATCTAGGAGTTGAACCACTAGGAGTAAAAGGTGCTGCTATTGCAACATTAATTGCAAGGACAGTAGAATGTTCACTATTAATCACTAGTGTTTATGTATTGAAATTGCCTATTGCTGGTAAGGTCAAGGAGTTATTTGATATCAGCAAAAGTTTTGTCTCAAAATATTTATATACAGTTGCACCAGTTATGTGTAATGAAATTATGTGGTCTCTTGGAGTTGCTACTTATTCTTTTGTGTATGGAAGAATGGGTGAGGATGTCATGGCGACTATGACTCTGAATCAAACGATTGAGCAACTGTTCATGGTCTTGTTCTTTGGAATGTCTAGTGCTTGTGCTGTGATATTAGGTAACGAAATAGGTAATAATAAGATTGAAAGAGCTTTTAAGTATAGTAAGAAATTCATTAAGATAACTGTAATAACAGCTGTTTGCATAAGTCTACTTATAATTGGTACTTCTGGTTTTGTTGTTAGTCTTTTTGACGATCTTACAGATGTGGTTAGGTATAACTCAAGATTATGTTTAATTGTATTTGGGTTATTTGTACCATTTAAATCATTGAATCTAATACTGGTTGTTGGTGTCCTCAGAAGTGGTGGAGATACTAGATTTACTATGCTTTTAGATATGGGTGGTGTATGGTTGATAGGTGTACCGTTAGCTTTCATAAGCGGATTGGCTTTGAAATTGGACATCCAATTTGTTTATGCATGTATATTATCAGAGGAATTTTTCAAGATGACATTTGCATTGAAACGTATGTATTCTAAGAAATGGTTGAACAATCTTGTTTAACAGTCAACCTGTATTTGTAATATATTAGAAAACGTGATAAAATATTTGTGATATTATTTTAAGGAGTGAATATTTTTATGTCAGGACATTCAAAGTTTGCGAACATAAAACATAGAAAAGAAAGACAAGATGCCAAAAAGGGTAAGGTTTTTACTAAAATTGGTAGAGAAATTGCAGTTGCAGTAAAAGAGGGCGGTTCTGATCCATCTCTTAACTCTAAGCTTCGAGATGTAGTTGCAAAAGCAAAAGCCAATAATATGCCTAATGATACTATTTCAAGAAGTATCAAAAAAGCTTCTGGTGAACTTGGTAATATTAACTATGAGCATATTACATACGAAGGTTATGGACCAAGTGGAGTAGCTGTAATTGTAGATTGCTTAACTGAAAATAAAAATAGAACAGCTGCTAATATAAGACATGCTTTTTCTAAAAATAGTGGGAATCTAGGTACAACTGGTTGTGTTTCATTTATGTTTGACAAGAAAGGTCAAATAATTATAGAGCGTACAGAAGATATAGATGAAGATGAACTCATGATGGTTGCTCTTGACAGTGGAGCTGAAGATTTTGTTGCAGGAATAGATTTTTATGAAATCATTACTACTCCAGAAGATTTTAGTGCTGTTAATGCTGCTGTTGAGGAAGCTGGAATCAAATCAGTATCAGCTGAGATTACAATGGTGCCTCAAACAACTACCAAACTTACAAGTGAAGACGATATTAAGAAAATGGATGGTCTTATAGATCAACTCGAAGAAGATGATGACGTACAAAATGTATGGCATAATTTTGACGAAAATTAAAAAAATAATAAAATAAGAAGAGTTAGCCTTTATATCTTTTGAAGATATGAGGGCTTTTTCTATTTTGTGCAATAATTAGACATCAGCCCATGAAAAATGTATTAATAAAAAATTAATTTAATATTTAAAATTTTATAATAATATGTTATAATAAAATTGGGGAGGGGTAGTATATGAAAATTTGTATGGTTTTTGTATTATGTGGGTTGATTTATGGTGTATTTGTAGCGATTCTCTTCTGCCAGATAAGTAATAAAAAGAGAAGTATTGCATCTTTTGGAATCGGGTGTGTAGTAAGTGCATTTTTGGCTATCTACGAAGTTTTTACAGAGGAGCTTGCTATAAATAAAGCAGATGTATTCATTTGGTTCGTATTATTTTTTATTATTGGGTTTATACTGTGTTTTGGAATATACATATATTGTTTGAACATACAGGAAGATAGAAAGTACAAAGTAAAACCTATAGATATTCTTATGAACAACTACAATATATTAGAAGCACAGTACAAGGATATGGAATCAGAGATTGAGAGCAGGAATAAGCTTAAGATAAAAGAGTTATTAGAAAAAGAAACTGAGATTCAATTAGCTAAACAGGAATTAAGTACTTTAGAAAGAAAGATAAGGGATCAAATAAATCGAGGAATTTATATAAATATAGATAAACAAATTCCTATAACTCAATATTTCATTGACAGGCTTCCTGAATACGTAGAGAATGTTGCTAATTATACTATTGAGTTATATGAAAAAACAAATATGTTCATAAAAAATTATTATAATCATAAAAACAATAAAGACCAGTTTGTACAAGGTTTTATATATGCAGTAGCTGTTATTACATGTAAAGTATTGTTTGATACTAATAAAGATGTGAATGTCTGCATCAAATATTTTACTAAAGAATACAACAACAAAGTATCTACTGATGTTAGCAAAACTGATAATATATTCAGAGTGACAGGAGATAAAGCAGTATTCGCCAAAGGAGACGAAAATATTAGTGCTAATTCGGGTAATTTCGAAGATATTATGGTCATAGAATTCAATAAAGTGCATATAATTAAAATGGAGATAATGATTAGGAATAATTCGAAATATAAAGAGTTCACATGCTTCCTAAAGTATTGTAAGATTGACCAAATCATACAATTCTTCTTACTAGAGTTTATCGACGCATGTGATATTATAAATATAAGGGAGGCTAATAATGGCTAAGATTAACACAGTAGAGGCATTTATAAAGGCTTCAAAAATAATAAGCGAGACAAATGACCCTGTTATACTACAGAGAATAAATAATATCTTGTATCGTTCATTGAAGCATAATGATGTATCCGATAATGCAGATTATATTTATTTGACTAGAGAAGAAAAGAAAATATTCAGTACTAGGTAAAGCTATTATGCAATAATTATTATTACTAAAAAGTTATAACTAGCTAACATAATTTACTAGATATGTAAAAATATAGATAAAATACTTGTATTTTTATAGGTAATTAGTACTATTTGGCTAATTGCTTGACATATTTTTCTAATAATTGTGTATAATTAATATATAATAATATATAAATGATAAGTACAGAGAAAGAAATAATTGGGATGGGTGTGGTCGTGATGTATGTAAATGACTTCGAAGTTAAAACTTTGGTTGAACTTACAGAACATTTTATTGACTTCTTGGACGTGCTATATAAAAAAGGAACCATAACAGAAAATCAATTTTTAGAAATGACCGAAAAGAAAATTGAATTTATTAATAAGATGAAGAATAATAATATTTCCTTAAAAGCATAGTCGTAATATACGACTATTTTTTTGTACAAAATAATGGTAATATATAATAAGAAAATGTTAAAAGATATTATTATTGCATGGTATAGTGTTTATCATTATAATTACTAACTCAACTTTCCCACTTCAATATATTATGCAGGTAAGCTAATTAAAAGGCTTTACAGAATAAAAATATAGGTGTTTCTTCTATCTTTTTATTCTGTAAACCAAACCTATAACCCTTAATTTACCTGCATTAAATTAAAGGTGGGAAAGTTGAGTTACTAAGTAGTATTCAATATATAACAAGGAGATTAATTTGATGAATGAATTAAATAGAATGAAAGAATTGGTTCAGCTGTTAAATAGAGCAGGTGAAGAATATTATCAAAAGAATAATGAAATCATGAGTAATTATGAGTATGACAATCTGTATGATGAATTGATTAAACTAGAAAAAGAGACAGGAATAACAATGAGTGATAGTCCTACTAATAAGGTTGGATATACTCTTTTAAGCTCCTTGCCAAAAGAAAAGCATAAAACCAGAATGTTATCCCTAGATAAGACAAAGGAAATATCAGCATTGAAAGAATGGATAGGCGATAAAAAAGGGATGCTATCATGGAAATTAGATGGTTTGACAATTGTCTTGACATATAATGAAGGTAAGTTGGTTAAAGCGGTCACAAGAGGAAATGGAGAGGTTGGAGAGGTTATTACTAATAACGCTAAAGTTTTTAAAAACATTCCTCTCCATATTTCATACAAAGATGAACTAATTATTAGAGGAGAAGCGGTAATCAAGTATTCAGATTTCAAAATCATTAATGAACGTATTGTTGATAAAGACAAATATAAGAATCCTAGAAATCTATGTAGTGGTACTGTAAGACAGCTTAATAATGAAATAACAGCTAAGAGAAATGTACATTTTTTTGCTTTTACTTTGGTTCAAGCAGATGATGTTGATTTCAGTGATTCAAAAATCAATCAGTTGGAATGGCTACAATCTCTTGGTTTCGATACAGTAGAGTATAGCATTGTATATAAAGATAATATTGAGGATGAAATCAAAAATTTTGAAGATAAAATACAGCACAATGATTTTGGTTCAGATGGTTTGGTGCTAACTTTTGATTCTATTTCTTATTCTAGGAGTCTAGGACAAACAGCAAAATTCCCTAGACATTCAATAGCATTCAAGTGGAGTGACGAAGTAAAAGATACTAAGCTATTATATATAGAATGGAGTGCTTCTAGAACGGGAGCTATTAATCCTATTGCGGTCTTTGAACCTATAGAGCTTGAGGGAACCACTGTGAAAAGGGCTAGCCTTCATAATCTAAGTATATTAGAGCAACTTCAATTGATTAAAGGTGATACCATTGAAGTGTACAAAGCCAATATGATTATACCACAAGTTGCTAATAATCTGTCCAAAGAAAATACTGATGACCAAACCTCAAGAGAAGTTTTGATTCCTAGCAAATGTCCAGTCTGTGGTGGCGAAGTTGAAGTAAAACAAGTTAATGATGTCAAAGTTCTATATTGTATTAATGAGGAGTGTCAAGCCAAGAAAATAAAATCATTTACACATTTTGTTGGTAGAGATGCTATGAATATTGAAGGTTTATCAGAATCTACAATACAAAAATTCATTGATAAAGGTTTTATTAAAACTTTTGCAGATATCTACAGGATTGAAAAATATAAAGATGAGATAATAGCTTTGGAAGGATTTGGAGAGAAGTCTTATATTAATCTCATCAAATCCATAGAAAAAAGTAAAGAGGTATTACTTCCTAATTTCATTTATGCACTAGGAATAATCAATGTAGGATTAAGTAATGCCAAATTGATTTGTAAACATTATGATTATGATCTTGATAAAATATTATCAGCATCAGAAGAAGAGTTGACACTTATTGAAGGGTACGGAAGTATTATTGCCAAGTCTTTTGTCAGGTATTTCAGTGATGAAAAAAATATGGAAGCAATTAATGATTTGCTTGATTATGTTATCATTCAAAAAATAGAAAGTAGCAATAATAACATTTTGGAAGGAAAGACTTTTGTTATTACTGGAAGTTTGACTATATATGCAAATAGAAAAGAATTAAAGGAATTGATTGAGAGCTTAGGTGGAAAAGTAACAGGAAGTGTTACTGGCAACACAGATTATCTTATCAATAATAACGTGGAATCATCATCTTCAAAAAATAAGAAAGCAAAAGAGTTGGGTGTACCAATTATAGATGAAGAAACCTTTCAATCCCTATTATAAACTCAAAGAGTAATAAAGTATTGTGTTAAAGCATGCCTTATGGTAGAATGTTATTTAAGAAATTTGTGACAATTTATAGTTATAAATTCTTGTATGCCATATGTAGGTTTAATCAAACCTGTACATATGGTTTATAAGAATTTTTACTTATATAGATAAATCCAAAAAGGGAGGAATTAATGTGAAGATTACAAAAGAACAAGTTGAACATGTTGCTAATCTTGCCCGTTTAAATCTTACGGAAGAAGAAAAAGAACAGATGACTACAGATATGGAAGTTATTATTGAATTTGCAAACAGGATTAATGAGATAAATATAGATAATATAAATCCTACAGCTCATATTATACCTATTAATAATGTATTTAGAGAAGATACAGTTAATCCTTCTTTTTCTAGAGATGAATTATTGAGTAATGCACCGAATAAAGAAAATGGATGTTTCAGTGTTCCAAGAATCGTTGAGTAAATTTAATAGCAGGGAGGCAAGACAATGGATTTAATTAAAATGACAGCCCATGAACTTAAAGATAAATTAGAATCAAAGGAAATAAGTAGTGTAGATATCACTAAATCCTATATAGATAGAATTGATAAAGTTGAAAGTAGTGTAAATGCTTATATTACATTAACTACGACACAGGCTTTAGCTAGGGCAGAAGAGATCGATGACAAAAGAGCTAAAGGTGAGACTTTAGGTTCGCTGGCAGGAATTACTATAGGAATTAAGGACAATATGTGTACCAAGGGTATAAAGACGACTTGTGCATCTAAGATGCTTGAGGATTTTGTACCTCCTTATAATGCAACTGTTATAGACAAGTTAAATAATGAAGGTGCAGTATTATTAGGAAAACTTAACATGGATGAATTTGCTATGGGTTCATCTAATGAAAATTCATATTTTCATAAGACTATGAATCCTTGGGATCTAACTAGGGTTCCAGGAGGTAGTTCAGGTGGTTCTGCAGCAGCTGTTGCAGCTAATGAAGCCGTATTTACTCTAGGTTCTGATACAGGAGGCTCCATTAGACAACCAGCGCATTACTGTGGAGTGGTAGGAATGAAACCTACTTATGGAACAGTATCACGTTATGGTTTAGTCGCATTTGCTTCATCGCTTGATCAAATAGGACCTTTGACAAAAGATGTTGAAGATATGGCTCTTGTACTAAACGCAATTACAGGATATGATAAATTAGATTCAAGTTCTTATAATAAAAAATACGAAGATTTCAGTGAAAATCTTAAAAAAGATATAAAAGGTAAAAAGGTTGCACTACCAAAAGAATATTTTTCTGATGGAATCCAGCCTGAAATAAAAGAAAAAGTTATTGATGTTGCTAAGAAATTAGAAGAATTAGGTGCAATTGTTGAAGAAGTAAGTATGAACATGACTGACTTGGCTTTGCCAGCATACTATTTAATATCTTCAGCTGAAGCGTCCTCCAACTTAGCTAGATATGATGGCGTAAAATATGGATATAGAGCTAAAAACTATGATAATCTAGTGGATTTGTACAAGCAGACTAGAGATGAAGGTTTTGGAAAAGAAGTTAAAAGACGAATTATGCTTGGAACATATGCATTAAGTTCAGGATACTATGATGCTTATTATAAAAAAGCTCAACAGGTAAGAACATTAATTAAAAATGAATTTGATAAGGTATTTGAAAAATACGATATAATATTAACACCAACAGGACCATCTACAGCATTCAAAATAGGTGAAAAAATAAATAATCCTATAGAAATGTATATGAATGATATATGTACAGTACCTATAAATATTGCTGGAGTACCAGCATTATCAATGAATTGTGGATTTGATAGCAACAATATGCCAATAGGTGTACAATTTATTTCAAAAGCATTTAATGAAAGCACAATATTGCAAATGGCATATGCTTATGAACAAAATAGAGATTTACCTAATATAACACCACAGATTTAAATTATACGATAAGCTATAAACAATAGATTCTAAACAGAGGTGAAGAGATTGAGCTATTCAGATTATGAAGTAGTTATTGGATTGGAAGTACATTCCGAGCTAAAAACGAAAACAAAAATATTTTGCAGCTGTACAACGGAATTCGGAGGGGAACCTAATACTCATTGTTGCCCTATTTGTACAGGTATGCCAGGTACATTACCAAAACTAAATGAAAAAGTTGTAGAATATGCTATTAAAGCAGGATTAGCAATGGATTGTAATATAAATGAATTCAGTAAACAAGATAGAAAAAATTATTTTTATCCAGACCTTCCAAAAGCTTACCAAGTATCACAATATGATCTTCCGTTATGTTATGAAGGTGAGATAGAGATAGAAGTAAATGGAGAAATGAAAAAAATCCGAATTAATAGGATACATATAGAAGAAGATGCTGGTAAATTGATTCATGAATCCGGCGAAGGCTCTATAGTTGATTACAATAGATGTGGCGTTCCGCTAATTGAAATTGTTACTGAACCTGATTTCAGGTCTTCAGAAGATGTTAGAGTTTTCTTGGAGAAGCTTAGGACAATACTTCTATATGCAGATGTATCTGACTGTAAAATGAATGAAGGTTCCCTAAGATGTGATGTAAACTTATCCATCAGAAAAAAAGGTGAAACCGAATTAGGTACACGTACTGAAATGAAAAACATGAACTCCTTCAATTATGCAGTTAAGGCTATTCAGTATGAAGCAAAAAGACAAATAAAAGTTATAGAAAATGGCGATAAAGTCATTCAAGAAACAAGAAGATGGGATGAATCAAAAGGTATAACAGTATCTATGAGAAGTAAGGAAGAAGCTCATGATTATCGTTACTTCCCAGAACCTGACCTTATGCCTATAATAACATCAAAAGAAAGAATCGAAGAAATTAGAAGTTCATTACCTGAAATGCCTGATAGCAGAGTTAGAAGGTATGTTGATGAATATAAGATAACAGAGTACGATGCCAGATTAATTGCTGCTTCTAGAAATATGGCTGATTACTTTGAAAAAGCAGTGATAGATGTTAAGAATAAAAAAGCAGTAGCAAATTGGATTATAACTGAAATCTATAGTAGATTAGATGAAGAACAAAAGGAACAGGCAAAGATACCTTTTGAACCTGCTGTTCTAACAGAACTTGTTAATCTAATTGAAGATGGTACAATTAGTAATAGTATAGGTAAAAAGGTTTTTGCTGAGTGTTGGGAAACTGGAAAACGTCCTGGTGAAATTGTTGAAGAAAAAGGACTTAAACAAATTAGTGACGACGGTCAGTTGCAAAGCTTAGTAAAAGAAGTTATAGATGCTAATCCAAAAGCTGTTAATGATTATTTGAGTGGAAAGCAAGCTGCAATAGGAGCGTTGGTCGGTCAAATGATGAAAGCAACTAAGGGTAAAGCTAATCCTAAGATGGTTAATGAATTATTAAGAGAGGCAATTGGTAAGTTGAATAATTAATAAAACTTAAAAAGGTGCTGTTTCATAATTACAAACAGTACCTTTTCTAGTGTTTTTAAGGTTAAGTACTTATAGAAGATTCTTCATTAATATCTTCTTTTTTCGAGATGTAATAAGGACAGTCAATATCGACGTTTTTATTATTACTTATGTTGTTAAGAGTTACAGAGACAGATAAATTGCATTTTCCTTCTTTTTGATAAATGCAGTCGTGTGTGCAATTAATATCCATATGATAAATGCACCTCCTGTTATGGTATTTTATCCATAATTACTGAAAATAAACCAAAATTTACAGTTAAATGTTTGTAAAAATTATAAAAGGTGATAAATATGTTAATATTTGGATGGGGATATAAAACAATTAAGAAATACGGGATTATCGGTAAAAGTAAATGTAATATTTGTAAATTTGTAACAAATTGGCAATTGGTCAAAGTAACTACTTGGTTTACATTATTTTTTATACCTATTATTCCTGTTAGTGTAAAAAGGATGATTATATGTACTAATTGTAATGGGGGACATATAGTTGATAAGCAAACTTTTGATAAATTATTTGATATCATAAAATCTAATAAAGGTAATATTAATTTACAAGAGATGCAATATTATAACAAAACAGAAACACAAAAAAATTATTTAAAAGAGATGGAAGAGTTTAGAAGAAGCAAAGATAATAAAGATAAGCAAAACGTTGATAGAAAACTTACTGAAAAAGATATTATAGATGGAACTAGTACACCTAACACAAGGAACTCACTTAGAAAACAACTTGAAGAAATGGGATTAGAGAAGGGTATGACTGTAATCATACATTCTTCCATGAGTAATATTGGGTGGATAAGTGGAGGACCAGTTGCAGTGGTTCAAGCTTTAATGGATGTGATTACTGATGAAGGCACCATTATTATGCCAGCACATACTACTGATTATTCAGATCCTGCAGATTGGGAAAATCCACCAGTACCAAAAGAGTGGGTTTCCATAATAAAAGAGAATATGCCTGCTTTTGATAAAAATATTACGCCAACTAATAAAATGGGGCGTATAGCAGAAACTTTTAGGACTTATCCAGGAGTATTACGTAGTGATCATCCACATGTTTCTTTTACTGCTTGGGGCAAGAATGCAGAAGACATTACTAAGAATCATTCATTGGATTATAGCCTAGGATGTGAATCACCACTAAAAAAAATATACGATCTGGACGGTATGGTTTTATTATTGGGTGTAGGTTATGAAAATAATACTTCCTTTCATCTAGCTGAATATATGATTAGTAAGAAGAAAGAAGAAAATATGGGAGCACCTATACTGTTAGAGGGTAAAAGAAAATGGGTTGAGTATAAAGATATAGAACTTGATGTAGATGATTTTGATAAGATAGGATCAGAATATGAAGAAATCAAAGAGATCATCAAACATAAGATAGGTCAAGCTGAGTCTCGATTGTTTAGTCAAAGACAGGCAGTAGATTTTGCTAAAGGATGGATGGAAAAAAATAGATAATAATTAAGGAGTTATGTAGAATGAAGTATATTAAGATCTCAATATTTCTTATGACACTTATTGTGGCCACAGGTTGTTCAAAAGAAGTAATTAAGATTGAAGAAGATGTTTACAAGAAATCACAACAGATTCTTCCTGATGATACGTATAAAATGTCTGATATAAATGAAGATGTCTCTCTTGTATATGGTGAAAGTAAGACTATCTACATAAAAGAGGATAATGAATATATAGAAGTAGGTAAAACACTCTGTTCATATCCTAAAATCGCACCTAATGAATCAGCAATAGCCTTTGTTACAGGTGAACCAGACTATCCAGGTGAATTATATTTATTTAATTTGAAAGATCATGAAAAGACAATGCTGTTAGGTAATGATGAAGGTAGTAATACACCAAAAGATGTAGAATGGTTAGACAATAAAAGATTATTGGTAATTAGAGGATTTGGACATGGAACAGTAAGGTTAGGCGGAGAAATATGTATTTATAACATTGAAACCAAAGAGGTTACCCCTCTATTGGTACCTGATGAATTATCCGAATATAGATCTATCAATAAGAAGGATGATACATATGAAATTGAATATGCTACATGGGAAGATGAAACACTTAATAAAACAAATTCAAAAATCATGATATATAAAATCTCAGAAATCGAAAAATTAGCTGATAAGTAATAAGAAATAATTATAAAACTTAATAAAAATAATTAATATACATATAATAATGTTAATAGTATGGAATAAATTAACTAGAATTTTTTGCAGAGAGGTAGATATCATGAAAAAATTTATTATGTTACTATTAATACTTAGTACTATGATTATATGTATAGGATGCAACGGTAATAAAGTAGATAATGATACTTACAATAGAACTAGAGACGTATTTCTTGAAGAAATACATCCAAGACTATAAGATAGTTAAAGCAAATAAAAATATAGTTGGTTTTCTACCCATGAACTCTTAAGAGTGAGGTAAGAAAACCAACTATATTTCTTTTTATATTAATGTAACTTTTTCATCGCTGGGGTTTACATACATGGAATAGTTAGTATGATAAATAACATAACCAGGTACGGAGCCAGCGGGTTTTTTGATATGCTTTCTCAAGGTGTAATCAACTGCCACTTTAGTTGAATTATTAGCTTTGCTATAAAAAGCCGCTAGGGCAGCAGCTTCTTCATAAGCTGTATCACTTAATTCTCTGCCATTGGTTTTCACGATTACATGTGAACCAGGAACTTCTTTTGTATGAAACCACCAATCATTGGCAGTGGCGGTTTTCATGGTCAATTCATCATTTTGTAAGTTGTTTTTACCAACATAGATGTCAAAACCATCGGAAGATTTATAATGGAAAGGCTTTGATTTTTGCAGTGCCTTTTTATTCTTGTTTTTCCTGAACCTAAGATAACCATATTCCATTAATTCTGTACGTATCAATTGCAGATCTTCTTCTGCCTCAACAAAATTAAGAGAATTTTGTATAGATTCAAGATGGCTAATTTCACTTTTGGTATCTTTTATATGTTCAGTCAAAGCATGAAAAGTTCTTTTAAGTTTATTATATCTATTATAATATTTTGCAGCATTCTCAGAAGGTGACAAATTAGGTTTTAGGCTAATAGTGGTTTCTTCGTTAGTGTAATAATTAAACGCTTTCAGCTCTTTATCTCCTTCTTTTATTGCATATATGTTAGCTGTAATTAATTCTCCTTTAATCTTATATTTATCTCTTGATTCCGTATCTTTTATCTGCTTTAACTGTAAATCTAATTTTTTATAACATCTCTCAAGATTTGTTGCTATTACTTTCTTGATATCACTGGATTTTTGGCTTATCCTTGAGGTATTAGAACTTTTGGCATAATAACTATCCAGTACATGAGAAATTGACTCATAATCTATAGATTCATAATCTTTCACATAACTACTTAACTCAATTGACGAAAACTCTTTATATGTTCCTTCTTCATCAGTAATTATATTAGGTGTATAATCGCCTTTCTCTATTAAATTCATCAATGATTCAAAAGTGGTATATATATTAGTGAATTCACTATCAGTTAATTCACTGGTTGGTGTAGAACTATTAATACCAGCCCTATAACATATTTCCTCGGAAATCACAGGACTTATACCATTAAAAGTAAAGTAGAGTGCTTTGTGAATAATAGTATTCTTATCATTTAGTATAGCAATAAAATCATCCGAAGTAATATTATCCAAAGGGTTTATTTTATTCTTAGCTGGAGGATAAGTATATATTCTATTAGGTAATACTTCTCTCACAGAACTAACATTAAGGGATACATGTTTTATACTATCTAAGATTCTATCATTTTCTTCACAGAAAATTATATTACTATGTCTACCCATTATTTCAATAATTAGCTTTTTGACGCACAGGTCTCCTAATTCGTTAAGGTGTTCTAGATGAATTACTACTATTCTTTCAAAATTAGGTTGAATAACCTTAAGAATCTTACCACCAATAATATGTTTTCTTAATAACATACAAAAATTAGGGGGATTCAATGGATTCTTTTTAGGTACTTCTGTCAGGTGAATACGTGGCATATTAGCTAAAGCTGATAATAATAATTTATATGAATTTTTATTATTTCTTATTGATATAATTAATTCGTCATTTTCAGGTTGATAGATCTTATCAATTCTACCACCAGTTATTAATTGATTAAGTTCATAAACAATATTAGAAATTACAATTCCGTCTAGTGCCATATATCAATCATTCCTTTCTAAGTATTCTTGCTAAGTAATTATAATCACAAGTATAACACTAAGTAAATTAAAAAGGAAGTAATAGCCTTAAATATATGGTATAAAAGGGTGTTTTTCAATAATTGAATGGAGGAGTAAAAATATGCTCATTACTATTTATACATATAACAGAATATTATGACTAATAAATTACCTTAAATTATTTCATTCATTTTAATTATTAAAGCTTGCAAAGTGAATCATTTTATATTACAATAGTATACAAGTATAAATTTTATTGTGGTTGTAATTTACGGGGATTGATGGCTTTGATAATAATTTGTATGATTGTATACAATCTATGAATGTGTAAAATAAACAAGATACATTTGGTCATTTCTAATGGAACAAAAACCAATTACTTCTGGAAATCTGATTTACTTTATTAATATTTATGAATACGGAATTATAATAATACAAGGAGTTGATAGTTTGAGTAATAAAGAGATATATAGGAGAATATTGAAGTTCGCTAATTTAGCAGAAAACAATAACAAAATTGATTTTGAACTGTATGACAAATTCGGAGTAAAAAGAGGTTTAAGAAATAAGAATGGAACAGGTGTTTTAGCAGGTTTAACAGAAATTGGAGATGTAATTGGTTATAGATTAGATGATGGTGAAAAAATCCCTACACAAGGTTCTTTGCTTTATAGAGGTATTGATGTCAAAGATATAGTTGATGGATTTCAGTCAGAAGAAAGATTCGGGTTCGAAGAAGTATGTTATCTTTTACTATTCGGTTCACTTCCTACTAGTAGTGAACTTAAGGAATTCAATGAAATATTAGGAGAGAGCAGAGAAATTCCAGAAGGTTTTACTGAAGATATGATATTAAAAGCTCCAAGCCCTAATATTATGAACAAATTAGCTAGAAGTGTTTTGGCGACTTATTCTTATGATGATAATCCAGATGATACAAGTATAGAGAATATGTTAAGACAATGTATAGAATTAATAGCCAGATTTCCAATTTTGGTTGCTTATGCATTCCAAGCGAAATCTCATTATTATGATAACAATAGTCTTTATATTCATAATACCACAAGAAATTTAAGTACTGCAGAAAACTTTTTACATATGCTACGTGTAGATAATAAATTCACCAAATCAGAAGCTGAATTACTTGATCTTTGCCTTGTACTACACGCTGAGCATGGTGGTGGTAATAACTCAGCCTTTACAGCAAGAGTAGTTTCATCTTCAGGTACAGATACTTATTCTGCTATAGCAGCTGCAATAGGATCATTAAAAGGACCTAAGCATGGTGGAGCCAACAATAAAGTTAGACAGATGATGGATGATATCAAGGCGCATATAAAAGATTGGGAAGATAAAAAGGAAATAGAAAATTATCTTACTAAAATATTAAAAAAAGAAGCAAACGATGGATCAGGACTTATCTATGGTATGGGTCATGCAATCTATACATTATCTGACCCAAGAGCTGTCATGCTTAAGAAAAAAGCTCATCAATTAGCTATTGAGAAGGATATGATGAAAGAATATAACCTATACCAATCTATAGAAAATCTAGCACCAGAAGTTTTTACGAAAGTAAAAGGATCTTCAAAAGAGATATGTGCAAATGTAGATTTCTATTCAGGATTTGTTTATAATATGCTTCAAATTCCACCTGAATTATTTACTCCTATATTTGCTATTGCAAGAATTGGAGGATGGTGTGCACATAGAATAGAAGAATTCTATGGAGCTAACAGGATAATAAGACCTGCCTATAAGAATATTACGGAACCTAGAGATTATAAAAACATAAATAATAGGTATTAATATAATATAATGAAATAATTATTAGTCATGCTAATTATAAGAAAAGTGTTTTGCTGGTCAAAACACTTTTTCTACTTTGCAGCAGGAGGATAAATTAATTCTAATAGAATCCAAGATTTAATAATAAAAATAGTCCTTGACAAAACTCTTATCTTTTAATATACTTTTAGAAAATAAAGGCAATGAAGAGAAGAGTAATTAATTTAGAAGCTTACAGAGAGTTCCCTTGTGCTGAGATGGAACAGTGGATATTTAATGAACCAAGACTCTGAGCTGCATACGGATCTTATTAGTTGTTAGGAAGTAATAAGTGATGCTATGACGTTTGTTCACGTTACAGAACTAAAGTATAATAAGTACTTGATGAGATTAGTATGGTGACATATTAATGAATTAGGGTGGTACCGCGAATAAATCGCCCCTACGAATATTTGTAGGAGGTGTTTTTTTATGAGCTTTTTTCCATGAAATCAACTTGGAATAATCCTAAATAATAAGTATGAATACAATAAAAATTATTAGAAGGAGTTTGCTTATGAAAGACAATAGAAGACAAAGACCAAGACCAGAATTTCCTAAAAAAGCTGTTGTTACAGCAGGAATGCCTTATGGTAATAAAGAATTACATTTTGGACATGTAGGAGGAGTATTTGTTCACGCTGATACTTATGCAAGATTCTTAAGAGATAGAATAGGTAAAGAAAATGTTATATTCGTATCAGGAACAGATTGTTATGGTTCTCCAATATTAGCTAGTTATAGACAACTTGTAGATGAAAATAAATTTGAAGGAACTATAGAAGATTATGTAAGACAAAACCATAATAAGCAAAGTGAAGTTTTAGATAAGTATGAGATGAGCCTTAATTTATATGGAGCTTCTGGTTTGGACAAACCTGGAGAATTTCACAAAGAAGTTTCAGAAGATATATTCAATAAATTATATGAAAATGGTTATTTAACCAAGTTATCTACACCACAATTCTATGACCCTGAACATAAAGTATTATTGAATGGTAGACAGGTAGTTGGTAAATGCCCTATAGAAGGATGTAATTCTGACAAAGCATATGCAGATGAATGTTCAATGGGTCATATGTACATGCCTAATGAATTAATAGATCCTAAAAGCATTCTATCAGGTAAAACACCAGAACTTAGAGATGTGACTAACTGGTATTTCAAATTAGATGAATATAATGATGTCTTGAAAGACAGAATCAAGGATCTAAAAGAGAATTCTAATTCTCGTAAATATCTATTGAATACTATTGAAGAATTCTTGAAGCCACCAATTATATATGTTAAGAGGAAACAGTTAGAAGATGATTTAGCTGATATACAAAACAAATTACCTAAGCATACAATAATTGATGAACCTAAAAAGCCTTCAATAACTTTTATTTTCGATAATTTGGAAGATAGAGATGCAGCTAGAGATGTATTTGACAAGCTTGGAATAAGATTCAGAACCGGAAAGACATTAGTTCCTTTTAGATTATCAGGAAATATTGATTGGGGAATTAAAGTGCCTGAAAAAGAAGATTTAGAAGATTTGACATTCTGGGTATGGCCGGAATCATTATGGGCACCAATTTCTTTTACTAAGACTTATTTAGATTCAATTGGTGAAGATCCAGAGAATTGGAAGGATTGGTGGCAATCAAAAGATTCAAAAGTATATCAATTCATTGGTGAAGATAATATTTATTTTTACGGTATTGCTGAAATGGGTATGTTCTTAGCATTACTTGGCATTAATAATGATAGTTCATTAGATTGGGAAAACATTAATCTACCTCATTTAATACCTAATAATCATGTGCTATTCATGGATAAGAAAGCAAGTAGTAGTAGTGATATCAAACCACCTATGGCAGAAGAATTATTAGACTATTATACAGCAGAGCAATTAAGAATGCATTTCTTAAGCCTTGGTTTAGCTAAGAAGAGTGTAAGTTTCACACCTCAGGTATTTATGAAAGAAGAAGACAGACAAGGACCGGATACTGTTTTAAAAGATGGTAACTTACTTACTAATGTATTCAATAGACTTATTAGATCTTGTTTCTATACATCTCAAAAGTATTTTGATTCCAAAATTCCTATGGGAGAAGTAGATGAAAAAATATTGGAGGAATCAAAAGAGGCAATACTGAATTATGAAAGACATATGTATAATCATGATTTTCATAGGATTGTCTACGTACTTGACAGCTATATAAGAAAAATGAACAAGTACTGGGTTAATAATATGAAGAAAGCTGAAGCTGATGAAGATAATGAACTTAGAGAAAAAGTTTTAATAACAGCTTTTCATGGTGTGCGTACAGCTATTACATTGATACACCCAATTGCTCCAGACAGTTGTAAAATGGTCAGAGAATATCTTAATGTTAATGAAAACATCTGGAATTGGGAGTATATATTTGATAACATATATTCCTTTATTGAAGATTATGATAACCATAAGATTAAATATCTAGAACCTAGAATAGACTTTTTTGAAAAACATGAAAGTCAATATAAATAATTAGTTCATTTCTATTGCAGAATAAAGAATGTACAACTAGATCTTTATTCTGCAATATTTTTATTTACAGCTAGTTTAAAAAAGGTATTGACACAGCTAAGAAAAAGGAGTAATATTATTCCATAATAAGTTCTGCCAATGATGGCAGAAAAGCAAAGTTTTTTTATTTTATATCTAATGCCAACGATGGCAGAAGTAAAATTATTTTTTTGTCCTGAAACTGCCATCGTTGGCAAAAGTGATATATTAGTGTATAATCATAGACAGGAGGTGCGTATAACAATAGCTGCATGTAAGTGATTGACTTATCTAGAAGATATACTACAAATTATATTAAGGAGAAATTAAAAATGAAAAGAAAAATAATAAGTGTACTTTTAATAATGTGTTTAGTTGTTATATCAGCAGGATGCAAGGCTGAGAAAAGTGATGAAAAAAAAGAGGTAACTTTAAACTATTATTCTCATGTTGATGAAAATGGAACACTTACCAATATTATAAATAGATTTCACGAAGAAAATCCTAATATCAAAGTTAATGTTGTTGAATTACCAGCTGATACTAATAAAAAGTTACAGATGATTAGTACAGCATTGCAGGCAGAGGATGATTCATTGGATATGTTTGATGCGGATGTGACATGGCCTCCAATTTTTGCTTCAGCTGGCTGGGTAACAGATTTAACTGACGAATTGACACAAGATGAAAAAGATAAATATCTACCTGGTGCAATAAATGCAAATATATATAAGGATAAATTATGGGGACTACCTTACAGAATTGATGCTGGTATGCTTTATTACAGAAAAGACTTATTGGAAAAATATAATAAGCCTGTTCCAGAAACTTGGGAAGAGTTAGTTGAAACAGCTACATATATAATGGAAAAAGAACCAGAAATGAAAGGTTTAGCAGGATCATGGAAACAATATGAAGGTTTGACATGTAATTTAATGGAATATGTTTGGAGTTATGGTGGGGATGTTTTCGATGAAGACGGAAAAGTGATCTACAATTCCCCTGAAACTGTTAAAGCCACAAAGATGATGGTTGATATGATTAATACTTCAAAAATCACTCCAGAAGGAATTATCAACTTTGGTAGCGGTGATGCTAGAGCTCCATTTTTTGCTGGAAAATTAGTTTTTCTAAGAGACTGGCCAAGTGGATGGAACAAATCACAAGATGCAGATAAATCACAAGTAGTTGGAAAAGTTGGGATAGCACAATTACCAAAAGCAGATAAAGATGGTAACAGTTATTCTACTCTTGGTGGATGGCAGATCATGGTATCAAAATTTTCAAAGAACCAAGAAGAGGCAATAAAATTTGCTAAATTCATGGCTGGTGAAGAAGCTGAGAAAATGGAAGCTCTTGGACTAAGTCATTTACCATCTATCAAGTCATTATATGAGGATAAAGAGATACTTGAAAAAATGCCTTTTGTTGAGAATATGTTACCAGTATTCATGAATGCTAATCCAAGACCAAAATCACCATATTATTCAGAAATTTCCAATGTACTTCAATTACAGACACAATTGGCTTTTGTAGGAGAGAAAACAGCTGAGGATGCAGTTAAAGATGCGGATAATGAAATTAAGAAAATTATTGGACAATAGTAAAATGAGTAGAATTTAGTGACATGAAAGTATAGGTTAGAGAGAACGTTGGATAGAATATTTTCTATCGGCGTTCTAATCTTTATGAAATTAAAACTCCACTTGTAATAAATACATCAACATGTGGTGGAAGTACAGAAATATTAATATAACTAGAATGAATAAAAATTAGGAGTGACCGAATATGCAAAAACAGAAGGCTAAAATGGGTTATATATTCATAATACCTTCAATTGTATTAGTATTGGTTTTTATAGTATATCCTGTTATTAATACAATTAACATGAGTCTTTATGATCTTCGTATTCAGACTTTAGCAGAGGGTAAGAAGTTTGTTGGGTTTGATAACTATATTAAATTATTCAGTGATAAGACTTTTATAGAAAGTTTGAAGTTTACATTGATGTTTACAGTTGTTGCTGTAACCTTGGAAACTTTGATAGGTATGATTTTTGCCTTAATCATGAATAAAGCAATTCCAGGACAAGGTATAATTAGAACTGCTGTCCTAGTGCCTTGGGCTATACCTACTATAGTTTCAGGTTTGATGTGGCAGTTCATGTATAGTGATCAATATGGAATCATCAATCTTATACTAAGCAAACTTCATCTTATTCAAGATTATATACCTTGGCTTATTGAGAAAAATACAGCCATAATAGCAGTTATTATTGCGGATGTATGGAAAACTACACCTTACATGTCACTGCTTATTCTATCAGGGCTTCAAACAGTTCCTGAAAGTCTATATGAAGCGGCTTCACTTGATGGAGCTAACAAGGTACAGAGATTTTTTAGAATTACACTGCCAATAATTAAACCAGTTGTTGTTGTAGCTATATTATTTAGAGTGCTTGCTACATTCCGTATATATGATTTGGTAGTCGCACTAACAAGCGGTGGTCCAGCTGACGGAACTCAAAGTTTATCTCTATATACAATCAAGACTTATTTCAATTTTGGTAATCTTGGATATGGTGCAACATTAGCCGTAGTAACCTTTATAATTTCCTTATTGATAAGCTTTTTGTTTATGGATGCGTTGAAGACCAAGATGGAGAAGGTGTAATGATGAAAAAAAATACTAAATCAATAAAACTAAAAAAATATATTAAAGGAGTTTTGTTTGCCTTATTCTTCATATTTTTTGTTGGTGGAATCATATTCCCGTTTATATGGCAATTTCTTAATTCCTTTAAGAATCAGAAAGATCTATTTAGCATTCCTCCCACATTTTGGCCATCAGAATGGACATTACAGAATTACATAGATGTTTTTGAAAGGCAACCTTTTTTACTATATTTGAAAAACAGTACAGTTATTTCATTGGTAAGCACAGCATTGTCAGTGTCAATAGGATGTTTAGCAAGCTATGCTGTTTCAAGAACTGATATAAAAGGGAAAAAAGTATTTATGTTAGTGCTGCTGAGCATAACTTTACTACCACCAATAACAATTATTAATCCTATATATAAAATGATGAAGAATCTTAGATTGCTTAACACTTATTGGGGGCTGGCACTAGCTATCACAACCACACAATTACCAATGGCAGTATGGTTCTTATCAACATTTTTCAAATCAGTACCTAATACTTTAGAAGAGAGCGCAATGATTGATGGAGCATCTATTTTCAAATGCTTCTATAAAATTATCATGCCTCTTGTTGCACCGGGATTATTTACTGTAAGTATACTTGTATTCATAACTGCATGGAATCAATATCTATTTGCACAAGTATTGAATCCATTAAAGATTAGACGTACGGTTACAGTAGGAATCACTCTTTATCAAACAGATTATACTGTTCCTTGGGGAACAATGTGTGCAGCTTCTATTGTAATCACCGTTCCACTGATAATTGTTGTTCTATTACTCCAAAGAAAGATTATATCAGGTATACTTGATGGAGGAGTAAAAGAATGATGATTTATAAACATAATTATGTTGCAGGAGCCTATAAGAGAAAATTGACAAAAGGCTATTTTCAATATTTAAGGTATAATTATGGTTCTGTCAAGGTAGATAAAGCAAAAGGTAATGAAGTAATAATTGATTATGCTTTGGATCTTGCCTATAGTAAAGATAAAGTGGATAAATACCGTTACCAACATTATTATAATAAGCTGAAAGATTATTTTATGGATTTTACTCTTTTAGAAGATTATACAGATGAGGAGATATACGGTGATATACATAAAATCAGACAAGAAACATTTGATAAAGACATGAAAGATATTTATGGTAGTTATAGTCTAGATGAAGAATATATTTCGACGAATAAATTGGAAAATTGGAATTTTGATAATGCCATTATGAATTTAATTTATAGCGGTATATCCAAGAAGATAAGATACAATACTAGTGTAATCAATCAGTTGGAACTTTTGAAAACTAAGATGATGATTGCAGAAGAACTTATATTTTTAGCAGGTGACAATAAACAATTATTAACTCTTTTGCAGATAATCGATAACAATGAGTTATTAGAGTTTAGAGATAAAAAAATAGTTATCTACGTTAAAAAAAGTAGTGTTCATAATGAAGCAACCATTGATGATTATAATCATATTATGGGTAATCAATCTATGATAGAATCTAATGACTCAATTAGAAAGAATACACAAATAAAAATCTATGACAATACTTCTGTAGGAATGAATTTCAGTAAACTGGAAAAAGAAGATGCCATCTTATTTGGTAAAGCCTCCAGTAATAAGACACTTGTTATAGGTCTAGGTGAGAAACATATATTTTCATTGAAAAATGTTTCTTTTGATTACTTTATATTGTCTACTGTTCAAAATGTAGTAGTTTCAAGATATACTAACATTTATAGAAACGGCAGCAGTGATATTCCATATATAATAGGTTATGTCATAAAAGAGTTTGATTGTGATTATGACTTTACTGGTAATGAAAGAATAACAATGAGCTTATTTCATTATAATTGTTTACTTAATGAATATGGCATAAATAGATGTAGAGAGTTATTTAAATCAGGTGAGGATATTAACAACTTGCTGCCAATTAAATACATGAATTTTTATTCAACAAGTATGAAGAGGGATGATTTTCCTGAGTTTCTAATGGATAAACAACAAAGTGAAGCAGATTATAAAGTTGCAGAAAGAGAAATCTTATATGAATTTATCAATAATCATTTTAGAGGCAAATATATCTCATGTTATTATAATGCAGATAGTATAGAAAAGACAACAGAGGATGTTTATAATCATGAACACAATAATAATGTACTAGTAACAGGGTTGTTATTTGATAATAATGTTTCATTAAAACCTGTAGAAGCAGAAAAATTAAATAAAAGTTTGATTTCACCTAGGGAGTATTTTAAGAATGATATAGATCAAGAGCTAAGATATTGCTGTAACTTTTTATATTTTGCCACGGATAATATTGTTGAAGCTTATAATTCTACAAGAAAAGAACTTCCAAATGAAAAGATTGATGTAGGTAAGATTTTTCTTGGATACAAGTATGTAAATGAAGATACTAACAGAGAAGAATTTTTTCCATTATATAATAAAGCATTCATAGGCTGTACCAAGTCCGGGCAAGTGATTTTCGGTAGAAGAACTTTACAAGGTGGTAAGATAATAATCAACAATGAAGAAATTACATGGAATAGAGCTAATGTAAATCATGACAATGGAAATGTCAATATCATTACACCATATATTGATAATCAGGATTTGAGCAAGAATAATGAAGATTATAGAAATTTTTTCTATTCATATGGTAAAAATAGGTTAAATATTGTTATAATAAATAATAAAATAGTTTGTGTAAGATATGGAGAAGTATCTATACCTAGTATAGGAGTTGTTCTGTCTGTTACAGGCGATTATATAAAAAGGTTAGTAGATGCACTGGGATTGACTGGTATTAATGAGGATTATTATAAAATTACTAAACCTTATAAACTGGATGTATATCTTGAAAAGCCTGAGGATATGACCCAAGGACAATGGGATGATATTAGTTGGATTTATGGTGGAGCTACACTGCTAGTTGAAAATGGCAAGAATTTGGTTTCTAATAACCAAGTGCAAATTGAAGCATTTAAAAGAGAAGGATGGTTTCATCCTCTTTCAATGCAGACCCAAGAGACTCAAGTACAAGATTGGGTTAGAGGTCCTAGAACAGTTGTTGGTCTAACGAGAACTAATAAATTTTTTGTGTTCGTTTTTTCTGGAAGAACAAAAGAAAGTTGTGGAGCTAATTTCAATGAAATAGTCAGTATTCTAGAAAAAGAAGTAGGAGCAGTTGATTGGGTAATGAATCTAGACGGAGGAGCTTCTAGCTGTCTAAGTATGATATATAAGAATCAACTAATTGAACTGAGCTATCCATGTACATCAGATCTTTCGTCAGCAGGAATGATCAGACCAATAAATTCTATGCTAATTATGAAATAGAATAATTTTTTCCAATAGAAAGAAGGGAAGAAATGGGAAAAAACAATTTAACCATTAAGGATATAGCTAAGAGGACAGGTTTTTCTGTTAGAACTGTATCAAGAGTTATAAACAACGGACAATACGTAAAAGAAGAAACAAGAAAAATTATTAATGATGTCATCAAAGAAACTGGTTTTGAAACAAATATATATGCAAAGAGTCTTAGAAAGAAGACAGCAAAGAATATTATACTTGTTATTGAGAAACAACAAGACCTGTATCCAGGACAATGGTATTCCAATATGTTCCAAAACATTATTAATCAAGCTTCTGCTTATGAATATAATGTTTTCATGTTTCAATTCAATATGGATGATGAAGAAGAGAATAAAAAAAATATACATCTTCTAAAATCTGGTTTTGTTGATGGTGCTATAATCCTTAACATTCAAAAAGATGATAATAAGATAAGATTATTCCAGGAATTAGGTATTCCCTATGTAACTATAGGAAAGAATTATAATTATCCCGAAAATCCATTTGTTGAAATTGATAACTATAAAGCATCATACCTTGTTACAGAATATCTTATAAGAAGTGGTTGTAAATCCATCCTTTTTTTCCTTGGTAGTAATAGGTATATTTCTAATGAGGAAAGAAGAGAAGGATTCTATACAGCTGTTTTGGATAATAAATTACAAAAGCAGGATTTTATTATATATGAAGGAATCAAGTCATATAAAGAAGCATATACAGCGTGTAATCAAATAATTGAAGAGGGTAAATTGCCAGATGCGATATTTGTGTCTGGAGATGAAAAAGCTTTTGGTGTACTAAAATCCCTTAATGAGAAGGGAATATCCATTCCTGAAGATATACAGGTTGTTGGATTTGATAATATACCTATTTCAGAATTCACTGTTCCATCTTTGACAACAGTTGAACAGAATGCCAAGGATATTTCATCTAAGGCAATAGAGATATTGATAGGTATGATAAATGAAGAAGATAATTATGATGGTGAAACAAAAATAATATTTGACCCCAAAATAATATACCGCCATACTACTAGAAAAATTGAGGAATAAACTCATATAGCATAACTTTTACAGGAAAGGAATTAATGAAATATGAATTTTGCTATGGTAATCAATGTTTACATTGATACTGATAAAAATAAAATAAATGTATTCGATCATCCAACAGATTTAGAGAGTTTTGCAGACGATAATACATTGGTAAATACAATAAAAAGTGTTAATGAATTGAAAGTAGATGATGAAGATAATCTTAAAATATATATATTTGCAATAGGAACTAATGAAGATACAACGAAAGATAGTATCATTAGAGATAAAGTAGCAGGAGTCATGAATACTTGTAGATTCCCTAATTCAATATATACTAATACAGATATCAATAATTATAGAAAAAATACTCAAAATGAATTTTTTTCTGTTAAAGGCTATCCTGAAATAAGGACATTAGGATTCATGATTACTTATTTACTGGACGAAGATATAATTATTCAAATTGATGATGATGAATTATTGAGAAGAGATTATATGGTTTATATAAAAGAAGTGTTGAATGATAATGAGGACAAGTATATCTTTACTGCACCTTATGAAAAAAATGGCACCATAAGAATAAAAACAGAAGATAAATTAAGAAGCTGGAAAAAATTTTCCTCTATGGATAACGATATTATAAGACTTACCAAGGATGATAATATAAAAGAAACTTTATTTGGTTTCGGTGGAAATATGATAGTCAGAAAAGAGTTTGCAGGAAAAATGTTTTATCCAGAGGATGTCCCAAGAGGTGAGGATTTCTCTTTATTGTTAGCTAGTAGATTAATATATGCTAATGGTAATGAAAAAGCTGATATACATAAGGAAGATAAAATGTTCAAAGCATATTTTCTAACAGACGAGGCTGTAACAATAATCCATGAACCACCAGTAGAAGCAAAAGCTGATTTCTTATTCTACCTTGAGAAGAATCTGAAGAGATTTATCATGGAATGGAATATGTTCACTAATCAAAAAGCCATCAATAGGGAAGAGTTAAAGGACTTATCAGATTATATGAGCGAAATGATCGGATATAATGATATGGCAAAAAAGGTTAATGAAATTATAAACGAAGTAAATGATCTCAATGAATTTAACTTGGAAGACGTAGAAAAACTGCGAGGCAGATTATTAGACTATATAAATCACTACAAGGAATTAGACAGATTCACATTGTTCAAAGCTAGGCAGCATCATTATATAAATTCTATAAATGAATTGAAAAAGAATAAAGAGTTCGTAAACAAATTATTAAATAATTAATTGCAATAATAGAGGCTTTTTTCAATAGGGAAAGAGCCTTTATTATTTTAGGTTTTTTTTCCTTGTCCTGTGTTGACTAGATATTTATAGTAAGGTATAATACCATAAGGATAATACCAATGAATATGAATTAAAATTTGGTTAATTTTGACTCATATCATAGAAATGAGTGATTAAAATGGTAAAAAGTATGACAGGCTTTGGTAGAGGAGAATATGTATCTAATGATAGAAAGATGACAGTTGAAATTAAATCTGTTAATCATAGATATTGTGATATCAATGTTAGAATGCCAAAGAAAATAAGCTTTCTAGAAAATAATATTAGAAACTTTGTCAAGAAAAAAGTATCTAGAGGTAAGGTGGACATATTTATCTCTTATGAAGATAATTCTGAAGGGAATGAATGTATTAAGCTTAATGAAGACCTGATAGGACAATACCTAAAGTACTTTGATATCATAAGTGAGAAATTTGATCTTGATAACGATATAAGAGTATCTAATATCACTAGATATCCTGAAGTCATAACTATAGAAGAACAGGATGTTGATGAAGAGCTATTATGGAATCTAATGGAGAAGGCATTGACAATAGCTATAGAAAAGCTTATTTCTACTAGAACAACAGAAGGCGAATTATTGAAAAAAGATATAATACAGAAGCTTGACACTATCAATAACTTAGTTTCCAATATCAAAACTAGAGCACCATATGTTATTGAAGAGTACAAAGTCAAATTGGAAAATAGAATAAATGATTTATTAAGTAGTACAATTGATGAAGCAAGGCTTGCTGTAGAAGTTGCTATATTTGCTGATAAATGTTGTGTAGATGAAGAAATTGTTAGACTAGAGAGCCATATTGAACATATGAGACGTACTTTAGATAAAGATATTCCTATAGGTAGGAAACTTGATTTCCTTTTACAAGAAATGAATAGGGAATCAAACACAATATTATCAAAATCAAATGATATTGAAGTTTCTACTAATGGATTAGAGCTTAAAACAGAAATAGAAAAAATCCGAGAACAAATCCAAAATATTGAATAAGTATATTCTATGTTTGTTGAATTGAATAAGCTAATCATATTAAATATTTAATTCAGTATATATAGTAAGGGAGATTAAGATAATGATTCAAATGGTTAATATTGGTTTTGGAAATATTATATCTGCTAATAGGATAATTGCAATTATTAGTCCAGAATCCGCACCTATAAAAAGAGTTATCCAGAATGGCAGGGATGACGGGAAATTAATAGATGCAACATATGGCAGAAAAACCAGAGCTGTTATTATAATGGATAGTGGTCATGTTATATTATCTGCTATTCTACCAGAGACAGTAGGACAAAGACTTATAAAAGATAATTCGGATTTAATTGAAGAGGATAAAAAAAATATGCTATAGCATATATAGAACCTAAATAATAACAAAAAACATAATTAAAGGTGATTAGATGAATAAAAAGGGTATACTCATAATTATATCAGGTTTTTCAGGCGCTGGAAAAGGTTCTGTAGTTAAAGAACTTTTATCAAAAGGAGATTATATTCTTTCAATATCTTCTACAACTAGAGCACCACGAGAATATGAGGAACATGGAAGAGAGTATTTTTTTGATACTAGAGATGACTTTGAAAGCATGATAGATAATAATGAACTTATAGAGTGGGCATCCTATTGCGATAACTATTATGGTACACCTAGAAAATTTGTAGAAAATAATCTTGAGCAAGGTAAAAATGTGATTCTTGAGATTGAGATGCAGGGTGCTCTTGATGTCAAAGCACAATATGATGATGCAGTATTAATATTCATAACAGCACCAAGTGTAGCTGAATTAAAAGCAAGACTAGAAAAAAGAGGAACAGAAAGTTCTGATATCATTAACAAAAGGCTTAAGAGATCATATGAAGAAGCAGAAGTTATCAATAAATATGATTATATAGTTGTTAACGATGATTTGCAAAAATGTGCAAATGACATTAATTCAATTATTAATGCAGAGCATAAAAGAGCTTATAGAAGTGGTGAGCTAAAAGAAAGATTAAAAGATGAATTTGCAGAGCTTTTGAAAGGAGAGATATAGATGTTACATCCATCTTACACAGATTTAATGACAACAATCAATGACAGAATGAGTAGTGATGAAGAAAAACTTAAAAGCAGATACTCAATCGTTATTGCTTCAGCAAAGAGAGCTAGAGAGATTATTGGAGGGGACGAAGTATTATCAAGTAATAATTATACTAAGCCCTTATCAAATGCAGTAAATGAACTTTATGAAGGCAAAATTGATATAGTAGCACATGATATAGCTGAGGATGACCAATAAATAAGGGGGATACCCCCTTTTTTTATGCACTTATAAAGATTTTTTATTCTATATAAAAGTTCTCTTTTAAGAGGGCGATTACATTGTTATATGGTTATTCATATGTTATAATAAGAAAATAATGGTATGTGATTGATTGATATATACAAGCCTAATTAAATAATTGCTATAGAGCAAATAATTATATTGGTTTTACATAAAAGGAAGATTATATGAATAAATATGCAGATATTATTGTTGATATATCTCATTCAAAGTTAGATAGAGTATTTCAATATCGTGTCCCCCATAACTTGATGGATAAGATTGTTAGTGGAACTGTTGTTGATATACCTTTTGGTAAAGGAAATAAAAATTTAAAAGGATATGTTATAGGGTTTACTGATAAACCTAACTTTGACGTGGATAAGATTAAAGACATTACAGGTGTAGCGTCAATGAACATGTCCATAGAAGCTCATCTAATCAAATTAGCTGTTTGGATGAAAGAACGATATGCATGTACCATAATATCAGCTCTTAGAACATTGATTCCATTAGGTAAAAAGGTTAATGAAAAGACACAAAAAGAAATTGTTAGAATAATTGATGCTGATGAGTTGAAATCATATATAAAAATGTGGGATAACAAAAATTATAAGGCTTTAAGCAGAGCTGGAAATCACTTGCTTACTTGTGAAAAATGCAAGCAAAGTACTATAATTAAAAAGGCTGATATAACTCCAGCAGTACTTTCCAACTTAGAGAAAAAAGGAATCATAAAAATAAATTCAGAACGTATTTATAGAGAACCATATAATGTTAATAATATAAGAAGAAGTAAAAACAAATTACCTAATATAGAGCAGCAAAAAGTTATTAACAAGGTATTGAGTAATCTGAATAAGGAAAGTCAGGTTCATTTGATCCATGGTATTACAGGTAGTGGAAAAACAGAAGTCTACATGCAAATAATAGAAAAAGTTCTTGAGAAAGGGCAACAGGCTATAGTATTGATACCTGAAATAGCTTTGACTCCTCAGACAGTTAGAAATTTCATATCAAGATTTGGTAATCAGGTGGGTGTAATGCATAGTAAGCTATCAGCTGGTGAAAAATATGATGGTTGGAGAAGAGCAAGAGATGGTGATATATCTATTATGATAGGTCCTAGATCTGCGGTTTTCACTCCATTCAAAAAGCTTGGTATGATAATTATTGATGAAGAACACGAAATGAGTTATAAGTCAGAGGTATCACCCAAATATCACGCTAGAGAAGTGGCCATTAAAAGAGGTGAGATGACTGGTGCCGATGTAGTACTAGGTTCAGCTACACCATCTCTGGAATCATATCATTTAGCTAAAGAAGGCAAATATACTTTATTGGAATTAAAAGAAAAAGCAGCTTCAACTAATAAGTTGGATGTTAAGGTCATTGATATGCGTGAAGAATTGATTAATGGTAATAAATCAATATTTAGTGATACTCTAAGAAATGAAATACAGAATAAATTATTCAATAAAGAACAAATCATTTTGTTTTTAAATAGAAGAGGTTATTCAAGATTTGTATCTTGTAGACAATGCGGATATGTAATTAAATGTGATAGTTGTGATATACCATATACATATCATGCTTTTGGTGATAAATTAATATGTCACTATTGTGGTAAAACAATCAATATGGTTAGTAAATGTCCTTCATGCAATTCCAAGTACATCAAGCAGTTCGGAATAGGGACAGAGAAAGTAGAATCTTATGTAAAGAAAGAGTTTCCTACAGCAAGGGTCTTGAGAATGGACCTTGATACGACTACAAGAAAAAATAGTTATGATACAATATTAGGGAAGTTTAGAAATGGTGAAGCAGATATTCTTATAGGAACTCAAATGGTTGCAAAAGGTCATGATTTTCCTGATGTGACACTAGTTGGTGTTATAGCAGCTGATTTGTCACTTTATATGAGCGATTTCAGAGCTTCAGAGAGGACATTTCAATTATTGACACAGGTTACAGGCAGAGCAGGTAGAAGCAACCTACAGGGAACAGCTATAATTCAATCCTATACCCCAGAGCATTATAGTATAACCAAATCAAAAGAACAAGATTACATTGGATTTTATGAAGCTGAGATTAAGTATAGGCAAGTAATGAATTATCCGCCATTCTCCAATTTGTTAGTGTTGTTGATTCAATCCACTAACGAAAAAGAGTTGATTAGAAGATCTTTTGAATTAAAAAATGATATATTATTAGTTGCATCCAGATTGGGGCTTGAAATAATCGGTCCATCACCAGCTAATGTATCTAAAATAAAAAATAATTATAGAAGAGTGATTTTATTAAGAAGTACAGGATATAAGGAGTTGATGCAATTCATTAATAGATATATGGAAAGACTTAGTATTAAATACAAAGACATTTCAATACAAATGGATATTAATCCATTGATTTCATATTAAATAAATGTAACTGAAATAATATTAATAAAATGTTAAAAGGAGTGTTCTTATAATGGCTTTAAGACAAATAAGAATTGATGGCGACGAGATTTTAAGGAAAAATTGTAAAGAGATTAAAGAAATAACAGAAAATATAAAAGTGTTGGCTGAAGATATGATAGAAACTATGAATAGCGCTAATGGAGTTGGTCTTGCTGGACCACAAGTAGGTATTCTAAAGCAAATAGTGGTTATTGATGTTGGAGAAGGTCCAATGGTTCTGATTAACCCCAAGATCGTTAAGACAAAAGGTGAACAGCTAAATCCAGAAGGTTGTTTAAGTATTCCAGGAAAATCTGGAGAAGTTAAAAGACCTGCATATGTTAAAGCTGAAGCATTGAATCTAGATGGAGAGAAGATTGTTGTTGAAGGAAGAGAGTTATTGGCTGTAGCATTATGTCATGAAACAGACCATCTTAAGGGCAGATTATTTACTGATATAGCAGAAAACATAGTACAAGAATAAAAAAGAGGGTGAGAATTTGAAAGTAGTATTTATGGGAACTCCTGATTTTTCAGTACCTACTTTACAGGAGTTAATCAATTCTGAACATGAAGTAGTTGCGGTTGTGACTAAACCGGATAAACCAAAAGGAAGAGGCAATAAAGTTCTTTCTACTCCTGTAAAAGAAGTAGCAATCGGCAATGACATACAAGTATATCAACCACAAAAACTAAGTGAAAAAGACTTTGTAGAAGCTATGGAAGAGATTAATCCGGATGTTATAGTTGTTATAGCTTTTGGTAAGATCCTACCTAAGCGAATACTTAATCTACCTAAACATGGCTGTATTAATGTACATGCTTCCTTATTACCTAAATACAGAGGTGCAGGACCTATTCAATGGTCCATAATCAATGGTGAAGCTGAAACAGGAATAACAACTATGTATATGGATGTTGGAATAGATACAGGCGATATGCTTTTAAAAGAAACTGTTAAAATTGAAGACACAGATACAGGCGGTTCATTACATGATAAATTATCGAATGTTGGAGCAAAATTATTGATTAAAACTTTAAAAGAAGTACAAAATAATACTATAATCAGAGTAAAACAAAATTCAGATGAATCAACATATGCTCCTATGCTTGAAAAAAGCTTGGGAAATATTAACTGGGAGAACGAAGCCTACAAGATAGAACTGCTTGTTAGAGGATTGAATCCATGGCCTAGTGCTTATACTTATCTAGGTAACAAGATACTTAAGATATGGGCAGGTAAAGTAGTAGACCATTCATATGAGGGTAAACCTGGAGAGATTGTTGATATTCAAAAAGATGGATTTATTGTAAAATGTGGAAAACAATGTATTCTGCTTAAAGAAGTACAGCTGCAAGGTAAGAAAAGAATGTCCGCTGACGCTTTTTTAAGAGGGTATAAACTGGAAGTAGGAGAAATTCTAGGAAGGAGATGATAGCATGAGGGGAATTGGCACATATGGTCTTTTTTATGACCCAACATTCATTATATTGATACCTGCTATGCTTTTGTCTTTGTATGCTCAATCAAAGGTAGCATCTACGTTCAAAAAATATTCTGGCTATAGAAATTCAAGAGGGTATACAGGTAAGGATGTTGCTGAAATGATATTGAGGCAAGCAGGAATCTATGATGTAAGAGTAGAGCATGTGAGAGGTAGATTAACTGATCACTACGACCCAAGATCGAAAGTATTAAAATTATCAGATGCAGTATATAATAATCAATCTATTGCTGCAGTTGGTGTTGCGGCACATGAATGTGGTCATGCCATCCAACATAATACAGGATATACTTTTTTGAAGATAAGACATGCAATTTTCCCTGTTGTCAACATATCATCAAAACTAGCTTTTCCTATAATATTAGTTGGTTTGATCGCAAATATATTTTTCCTGAAATTAGGTATTATATTATTTGCAGCAGTAGTATTGTTTCAATTGGTTACTTTACCAGTTGAATTCAATGCTTCCAATCGTGCAATAGGGATACTGGAGTCCAATGCTTATCTATCTCATGAAGAGATAGTACCAGCAAAAAAAGTTCTATCGGCAGCGGCTCTTACTTATGTTGCGGCAGCGGCAGCTTCAATATCCAGTTTATTGAGATTACTGCTAATAGCTGGTAGAAGAAATGACTAAAAAGATGAGTTCGTCGGGGGTAGATATGACAAAAGTTAGTAATAATAAGGTAAATAAGATAAATGCTAGAAATGTAGCGTTAGAGATTATCACAAGTATATTCGAAGATAAAGCATACACTAATATTGCTATTGATAAGTATTTCAAGAATCATAATGATATATCAAAGATAGATAGAGCGTTCATAACTAGAATCGTGGAAGGTACAGTTGAACATGTAATAACTATAGATTATATAATCAATAAATTTTCTAAGACAAAAACTAACAAAATGAAAAAAATCATATTGTATATTTTAAGATTATCAGTTTATCAGATAAAATACATGGATAAAGTACCAGTATCAGCTGTCTGTAATGAAGCTGTCAAGTTAGCTAAGAAAAGAAAATTTAATAGTCTATCTGGATTTGTGAATGGTGTATTAAGGAATTTAGCACGAAATATAGATTCTATACAATATCCTGATGAAAAGGATGAACCAGTTGAATATCTATCCATCGTGTATTCTTTTCCAATGTGGATTGTTGAATTATGGTTGAAACATTATGATTATGAAACCGTTAAAAATATGTGTATCAATAGTAATAAAACTGTTAAAACCAATATTAGATGTAATTTAACAAAGACTAATCCAGAAGAGTTAAAGAAGCAATTACAGGATTCTAATGTAAATGTGGAAGAAGGGAAGCTCCTTAATTATGCTTTGAAGATTAGCAATTATAACAGTATTAGAGGTCTGAAAGCTTTTAACCAAGGTAAATTTACCGTACAGGATGAAAGTTCTATGTTAGTGGCTCAGTTGGCGAACCCCAAAGAGGATAGTCTAGTCGTTGATGTATGTGCTGCACCAGGAGGGAAAACAACTCATTTTGCAGAAAAGATGAATAATACTGGAAGGGTTGTTTCTAGAGATATTTATCCTAAGAAATTACAGTTGATAGATGAAAATGTAAAAAGATTACAGTTGAATAATGTTGAGATAAAAGAGTATAATGCATTAGAGATTGATAGTCCAATGATAGAAAAGGCTGATATAGTAATAGCAGATGTACCATGTTCAGGACTTGGAATAATAAGAAAGAAACCTGATATTAAATATAATGTAGAAAGAAAAGATATAAATGATCTGATTGATATTCAAAGGAATATATTAAAAGTTGTTTGCAAATATGTAAAAACAGGTGGTATACTTATGTATAGCACATGTACTGTTAATCCAGAAGAAAACATAAAGAATGTTAATTGGTTCACTGATAATTTCCCTTTTGAATTAGTTGATTTTGAGGATAATTTACCTGATACAATCAATAATAACAACAAGGGGTATATTCAATTATTACCTGGATTTTATGATACAGATGGTTTCTTCATAGCTAAGCTAAGAAGAATTGGTAATTAGAACATAATGGAAGGAATATTAGAATTTGAATGATAAGGTTGATATTTTATCAATGTCCATGGATGAATTGATAGAATTTATGGTAAAAATAGGAGAAAAGAAATTTAGGGCTAAGCAGATATATGAGTGGTTACATGAAAAAAGAGTATCCTCTTTTACTGAGATGACCAATATATCTAAGGCATTACAAGATAAATTAGCTGTTAACTGTGATATAGTAACGCTTCGTGAAGTTAAAAAATTAGAGTCAAAAGATGGAACTAGAAAGTATTTGTTTGAATTAAATGATCATCATGTAGTTGAGAGTGTTTTTATGTCTTATAAGCATGGTAATTCAGTATGTATATCTTCTCAGGTTGGATGTAGGATGGGATGTAAATTCTGTGCATCAACTATTGGGGGATTAAAAAGGAATTTGACAGTTTCTGAGATGCTGGGACAAGTATATGAAATAAACAGAATAAGCGGTCAGAGAATATCTAATATAGTTATTATGGGGACTGGTGAGCCTTTAGATAATTATGATGTTCTGATAAAGTTTATTAAGATTATAAACTCAGAAGAAGGAATGAATATTAGTCAAAGAAACATTACTGTATCTACTTGTGGTATCATTGAAAAGATTAATGAGATAGCCGATGAAAATTTAAAGATCACTTTGGCTATATCATTACATGCTCCCAATAATTCAATTAGAAAAACCATGATGCCTATTGCTAATGCATATGACTATGATTTGTTGATTGAGGCATGTAAAGATTATGTTAAAAAAACTAAGAGAAGAATTACATTTGAATATAGTTTGGTAAAAGGTGTTAATGATGGGATTGAATGTGCTAAGGAACTATCAAAAGTGTTAAAAGGAATTTTATGTCATGTCAATCTAATACCAGTTAATCAAGTAGAAGAAAGAAGCTATAGACATAGCAGCAAAGACACTATACTAGCGTTCAAAAATGTATTGGAAAAACATAAAATACCTACTACTATTAGACGAGAATTGGGAAGCGACATTGATGCAGCATGTGGACAGCTTAGAAGAAGTTACACCAAAGACAATAATAAGGAAGTATAAATTTATTTTAATAAACTGGTAATACTTATAGGAGGTTATATGAAAGCTATAGGGAAAACCCATAAAGGGAAAATAAGGAATATAAATCAAGATAGTTTTTACATTTCTAATGAAAAAATTGGAAACCTTCCTAATCTTTATATAATTGCTGATGGGATGGGAGGACATAAAGCGGGAGAGTATGCTTCAATGTGTGCTGTTGAAGAATTCGTTGGTTATGTTAAAAAAAATGAATACCCACATATTTCAGATACTTTTATTAATGGTATAAATTACATAAATGAAATAATTCATAATAAATCATTGGCAGATGAGAATTTTTTTGGTATGGGCACAACATTCATTGTTTGTTCAGTTGAAGACAATAAATTATTTGTTGCTAATGTTGGAGATAGTAGATTATATCTAATCAATAATGATATTAATCAAATAACAGAAGATCATTCGTTAGTTGAAGAAATGATTAAATCTGGTAAACTATCAAGAGGTCAAAGTAAAAATCATCCAAATAAAAATATTATTACTAGGGCTGTTGGTGCAGATGAAACTGTAAAATGTGATATATTTACCTTGAACATAACTAGTGAGGAATTTATCCTAATGTGTTCAGATGGTTTGACCAATATGTTAGAAGATGATACAATTCTCCAAGTGGTCGGTTCTGATAAAAAACTTGATGAAAAGCTTGATGAACTGATTGAACTTGCTCTGAATAATGGAGGAACTGATAATATAGCAGCTGTATTAATAAAAGGGGAATGAGGTGACATGGTATGTTGCAGCCAGGAGTAATTTTAAGTGGTAGATATGAAATAATTGAAAAAGTTGGTTCAGGCGGTATGTCTATTGTATATAAAGCTAAATGTAATAAGCTGGAGAGATTTGTAGCCATAAAAGTTCTAAGAGATGAATTTTGCTTGGATGAAGAATTTGTCAGAAGATTCAAAGTGGAGGCTCAATCAGCAGCTAGTTTATCACATCATAATATTGTTAATATATATGACGTAGGAAATGATAAAAATATTTATTATATAGTAATGGAATTATTGGAAGGAATTACCCTAAAGGAGTATATTAAGAATAATGCGCCATTATCTGATGCTGAGACTATCAAAATTGCTGCGTCTATTGCTTCAGCGTTAGAACATGCACATGAAAATCATATTATACATAGGGACATCAAGCCACAAAATATCATCATTACAAAAGATGGTATAGCAAAAGTAGCTGATTTTGGTATTGCCAGAGTAGCTACAGATAAGACTATTGTAGCCCCTACTAATGCAAGTGGTTCGGTTCACTATATATCTCCAGAACAAGCCAGAGGTGGCTTTTGTGACGAAAAAAGTGATTTGTATTCACTAGGTATCACTATGTATGAGATGGCTACAGGAACCTTGCCTTATCAAGCTGAAAGTCCAGTTTCAGTAGCTCTTCTTCACATAAATGAAGATCTGCCAAGTCCAAGAGAGAAAAATCCTGATATTACTAAATGCCTGGAATCAATTATAATCAAGGCTACTTTAAAGAAAACGGAATTCAGATATTCCAGTGCAGATGAGTTGATGGAAGATCTGAAAAAAGCGAATATTTCACCTGAAGAAGATTTTGTTGACATAAAGGTAGTTGATGATTCACCTACCCTCTTTATGTCTGATAATGATATGAAAAAAATATGGAAAGAAAAAGAAAATAATACTGTTACCGAGAAAAAATCCAATCTTGAGAAAGTTGTGGTTTTTCTAGGAGTGGTTTCGGCTATTGTTTTGGTGTCAATAGTTTCTTATTTTGTATTTAATAGTATAAAAGCCAGATTGCAGCCAGTAGAAGTGTTAATACCTGATGTACAGGGTATGTTGCTGTCTGATGCAAAAAAATTATTGGAAGACAAGCATTTAACAATTGATGTTACAGAAAGAACATATGATGATACTTATGATGTGGATAAGATTATTTCACAGATTCCAGAAGAAAATACAGTTGCTGAAAAAGACCAGATTGTAAAATTAACTGTAAGCAAAGGAATAGAGACTTTTGAAGTTCCTGATGTTCTAAGTGTAAAATTTACTACAGCACAAAGTATTATACAAGGAAGAAATCTTACTTATAAGATAGAAAGAGAATATCATGATTCTATACCTCTTGGTATTGTAATAAGGCAATATCCTGATAAGGGAACCAAATTAAAAAAAGGTGAAGTTGTCACTATTTTTGTAAGTAAAGGTAAAGAAGAAAAAACAGTTTTTGTACCTAATTTGAAGGACTTGACTGAACAGCAAGCCAGGAATAAGTTGACCGAGGCTAATCTGGAAATAGGAAGTGTAACTAAGATTAACCATGATACAGTGGCTAAAGGTAAAGTTATCAGCCAGACCGTTGATCCAGGGGAAGAAGTAAAGGAAAATTATGTTATAGATATTGCTGTAAGTCTAGGCAAAAAAATTAGATATTACCATACTGAAACTATAAATAATATATTTGACCCTAATCAGACTGAAGGTCAGTTGAAAGCAGTTCTAGTTATTAATGGCAAGGAAAATGTTGTGTTCAATAAATTGGTTAAAAGTGAAGATTTCCCATTGCCAATTATTGTTTCTGGTGAGGGAGATGCAATCATTAAGATTTACCTTAATGATGTGTACCAGTATGAAAACCCTTTTGTTTTTACTAAAGAGGAGGCTAATTAATGGTAGGTAAAATCATTAAAGGAATTGCAGGATTTTACTATATACACGTACCTGAAAAGGGTATATATGAATGTAAGGCCAGAGGTGTTTTTAGAAATAAGAAGATAAAGCCTCTTATTGGCGATAATGTAGAGATTGATATATTAGAGAATGAAGATATGAAGGGGAATATATTAGAGATTCTACCTAGAAAAAATAGTTTAGTTAGACCTACAGTCGCTAATATTGATCAAGTTGTTATTGTTTTCGCAGTGGAGAATCCAAAACCGAACTTTAATTTACTTGATAAGTTCTTAATAATGGCAGAAAGAGAAAATATAAGTGTAGTCATATGTTTTAATAAGGTTGATACGGTATCTGATGAAGACTTGGATGATATAAGAAGCATCTATAAAGATACAGGATATGATGTGTTGTTGACTAGTGCGACAAAAGATATAGGAATATCACCACTTAGAAAAATATTGTATGATAAAACAACAGTATTTGCTGGACCTTCAGGTGTAGGAAAATCATCTATACTTAATCTGATTCAATCAGTTGAGATGCTTGAAACTGGTGAAGTCAGTGTAAAAATCAAAAGAGGTAAGCATACTACCAGACATGCGACCCTTTTAGCTTTTGATAAGGATAGTTATGTTGTTGATACACCTGGTTTCAGTTCTTTATATATTGATGAGATTGAAAAAGATGATCTGAAGAATTATTTCATTGAATTCAAGAAGTATGAAGATAACTGTAAATTCTATGGGTGTAACCATATAAGCGAACCTGATTGTGCAGTTAAACATGCACTTGAAAATGGTGAAATTAGTAAACTTAGATATGAAAGTTATAAAATGCTATATGATGAATTAAAAGATATTAGGAGATGGTAAAATGATTAAGATAGCACCTTCGATTTTGGCAGCGGATTTTGCAAATTTAGGACATGATATTAAAAGAATTGATGAAGCAGGATGTGATTATGTACACATTGATGTCATGGATGGATCATTTGTTCCTAATATTTCATTTGGAGTACCTATTATCAAGAGCATAAGAGAGTATACTGATAAAGTATTTGATGTTCATTTGATGATTGATGAACCAAGCAGATATATAAAAGATTTTAAAGAAGCAGGAGCAGATATAATAACGGTACATGCAGAAGCTTGTAAACATCTTCATAGTACTATATCTTTAATTAAGAGTTATGGTCTAAAAGCTGCTGTATCACTGAATCCTGCTACTTCTATCAGTGCTTTGGAATATATTATTGATGAGCTTGATATGGTGTTGGTTATGTCAGTAAACCCAGGTTTTGGTGGTCAAAAGTTCATAGAATCCTCATTACACAAAATAAGTGCCATCAAGGACGTTATTTGTGGTAGAGGTTTAAAATGTGATATTCAGGTAGATGGTGGAATATCATTGGATAATGTAAAAAAAGTTGTTAATGCTGGAGCCAATGTAATTGTTGCAGGTTCAGCAATATATAATTCAGAAGATATAAATAGTACAATTAAAGCTTTTAGAGAGGTTTGTGAAAATTAGATATGAAAACACTAATTGTTACAGGGGGAAGTGTAGATCTAGCTTTTCTGAAGAGTTTTATCACTTGTAACGAATATGATTATATAATAGGTGTAGATAAAGGAGCCCAGTACTTATTTGAGGCAGGGATACAACCTAATCTGATAGTTGGAGATTTTGATTCAATCAGTCCTATAGTTATTAAGGAATTGACTAAGGATTCTAGGATAAAAGTGAATAGATTTATTGCAGAAAAGGATGAAACAGATACTCATCTAGCAATAATGGAAGCAATTGATATGGGGAGTACCCATATTGATTTATTTGGTGGAATTGGCACTAGAATTGACCATACTATAGCAAATATTCATATTCTGATGATACCCCTTGAAAAAAGAATCAAATGCAGGATTATAAATAATAATAATATCATAAGTCTTATTGACAAGACTACTTGTTTTCATAGAAATGATTATAAATACATATCATTGATTCCATTAACCAGTACAGTTACAGGGATATCCACCCAAGGATTAAAGTATGAACTTAATGGCTATACTATGAGACAAGGGATTTCAATAGGAATTAGCAACGAATTTATCAAGGATAAGGCTACGGTCAGTCTTACTGATGGTATTTTGATGGTAATACGTTCGAGAGACTAATAATAGATAATTGATAAGTTAATACAGTATTTTAGTTATCAAATATATATTTTAAACATATAATGTAATAATAAGTTATGTATGGTGAAAGTAATGTGCTTCCGAACTAAATTGATAGGAGTAATTCTAGTATCTATATCTTTAGGAATGCTTTTAATATCTATATTACCTAAAGGAGCTGTAGGTGTCATTCTTTCACTTACTAGTTTATGTATAGGTATTTGGTTATTAAAATGTTAGAATAAAATAAAAAAAATAATCCCCTATTGGGGATTGTTTTATGCACGTTCTACCGCACCAGATTTTAAACACTTAGAACAAACATTAAGTCTTTTTGGTTGACCATTAACAATTGCTCTAACTCTTCTAATATTAGGTTTCCACATTTTATTAGCTCTTTTATGGGAATGGCTTACTTGAATTCCAAAAGAAACGCCTTTATCACAAATATCACACTTAGCCATACTTGCACCTCCTTATATCGTACATGTTTACAACAAAACAATTTTAACAAAAAAGTGGACATAATGCAAGCATTAGATTATAATAATTTAAAGAAAAGAAAATAATATTGTAATAATAGTAGAAAAAATGGTATAATGCTTAGTGATTTAATCAATAGATTAATTAACAATTATGTTATGTGAAAGCATGTTTAAGGTTATTATTTAACTATCAAAATACTTTATGAAGATTAATAAGGGAAATTAAAATATATAATATAAAAAGGAGGTTTGTTTTATGACTGGGAGATTTGGAACGAATATTGGTGATATTACCATTGATAACGAAGTAGTAGCTAAAGTTGCTGGATTAACAGCTATTGAATGCTATGGGATAGTTGGTATGGCTTCAATAAATGTAACTAATGGCTTTGTTAGATTGCTTAAGAGAGAGAGTTTGACAAAAGGTATAAAAGTAGATATAGAAAATAATGTTATTACAATAGATTTTCATGTAGTTATTGAATATGGAATTAATATAAGAGCAGTTGCAGATAATTTAATTAGTACTGTAAAATATAAAATCGAAAAATTTACTGGAATGGATGTTGGAAAGATTAATATCTTTGTAGAAGGCGTTAGAGTTGATTAAGCCTTATGGAAGTATTATATTAAGGAGGAAAAGTTGTGGCTATAGAATATATTGATTCAAGTACTTTAAAGAAAATGTTTGTTTCTGGAGCTAAACATTTAGAATCTAAGAAGGCATATGTAGATAAATTAAATGTTTTCCCGGTTCCAGATGGAGATACAGGTACAAACATGTCTTTAACAATATTATCAGCAGCTAAAGAAGTAAGTAATTCTAATTATAATAATATGAAAGAGGTAGCTAAGGCAATTTCATCTGGTTCATTAAGAGGAGCTAGAGGAAACTCAGGGGTTATCTTATCACAATTGCTCAGAGGCTTTTCTAAGGTGATTGCAGAACATGATAAGATAGATACCCTAATACTTGCTAAGTCTTTCCAAAAAGGCGTTGAAACGGCATATAGGGCTGTTATGAAACCTAAAGAGGGTACTATCTTGACAGTAGCAAGAGAGACTGCAGAAAGAGCCGCTATGTTGGCAATTGATTCTAATGATATTGAATTTGTTATTAGAGAGAGTATCAATTATGCAAGAGAAGTTCTTGAAAAGACTCCAGACATGTTGGATGTATTAAAACAAGCAGGCGTTGTTGATGCAGGTGGTCAAGGATTATTATATATTTTTGAAGGTGCATTCATGTCACTTCAAGCTGGAGAAGAATTAGATTTTGATGTAGTTACTGATATTGATACAGATGATGAAGTAGATAATTCAAATCTAGCAAAAATCCCAACAGAAGATATAAAATTCGGTTATTGCACAGAATTTATTATAAACGTTAATAACTCAGATACTACGGAAGAAGATAGTCTGGTTTTCAGAAGTTACTTAGAGACTATTGGTGATTCAATCGTTGTAGCGGGTTATGATGATATTATTAAAGTCCATGTACATACTAATGACCCAGGACTTGCAATACAGAAAGCTTTAGAGCTTGGTGAATTAGTAAACATGAAGATTGATAATATGAGACAACAGCATACATCAAAGGTTATTTCAGAACAGGATGATTCTAGTGTTCAAAATAACAAAGATGTATCAGAAGAGCCAAGAAAAGAAGTCGGTTTTGTTGCTGTTTCAATTGGTGATGGCTTAAAAGATATTTTCAAGAGCCTCGGTGTTGATTATATAATCCAAGGTGGACAAACAATGAATCCTAGTACAGAGGATGTATTGAATGCAATAAAACAAGTAAATGCTGATAATGTATTTGTTCTTCCAAATAATAAAAATATTATATTAGCTGCTAAACAAGCAAGCGAATTATGTGAAGATAAAAATGTAATAGTTATCCCTTCAAAATCAATTCCTCAAGGTATATCAGCCATGATTAGCTATGAACATGAAAATAGTGTTGATGATAATATAACCAATATGGAAGATTCAATGACTGATGTTTCCACTGGTCAACTTACTTTTGCTGTAAGAGATACCAGCATTGATGAGAAAGAGATCAAAGAAGGAGATATACTTGGAATAGGTAATGATAAAATCCTCACTGTAGAAAAAGAATTAGATACTGCTGCAAAAGAATTGGTGGAGCAGTTGGTTGATGATGATAGCGAATTAGTTATTATTTATTACGGTGAAGAAGTTGATGAAAACGTAGCAGATGATTTTGGTAAATATATAGAGGAAAAATTTGAAGACTGTGATGTTGAAGTACATTATGGTGGTCAACCTTTATATTACTATATTCTATCAGTTGAATAGATAGGAACAATTGAAGATTATAGTTGATTAATTACAGATGGCTGTCTCACAATAATTATTTTTACAGCAATCGATTTCCATAAGATAGCAATCTATCTTACTGGCTATTGAAGTAAAATGTATTGTGGAACAGTCTCTTTTATTTAATTATAAAACCAAGATAAAAAAAAGAGTTAAAGGGTGACTTTTTATGAATACTAACTTACCTGTTGTTGTTTTGAAAGGTATAGGAGATAAAAAAAGTAAATTATTAGATAAAATGGGTATTAGAACTATAGAAAATCTATTGAACTATTATCCAAGAGATTATGAAAGAAATATGCCAATAACAAAAATATCAGAAATAAAAATGGACGAGATTAATGTTATAGAAGGAACCATATGTTTTCCTACACAAAATATCAGAAAAAGAAATATGGTATTGACTAAGACTAAGATAAGGGATAATACGGGAGAGATATTTGCAATTTGGTTTTCGCAACCTTATCTTAAGAACAAATTAAAAATAGGGGCTAAATATGTTTTCAAGGGTAAGATACAATACAAGTATAATATAGTTCAGATGAGTTCTCCAAAGATAATAGAGATTAATAAGTACAGTGAGAGTATTAATCATCTAAAACCCATTTACCCTCTTATAAAAGACATATCAATGAATTTTATGACTGGTAGTATTAAGCAAGCCATTGAGTATACTAGAAACCAATTAAAGGAATTTCTACCAAATGAAGTTAGAGAGAAATATAACTTGGCAGAATATAATTATTCTATAAGGCAAATTCATGATCCAGATGACTACGAATCACTAGAGACTGCCAAAAAAAGACTTATTTTTGATGAATTCCTATTATTTGCTTTAGGGATAAATCTCATAAAAGAACATACTAATGATGTAATTAATGAATTTAGTATCAATGATATACCTAACGAAAAAAAATTGATCGAATCATTGCCTTATAAATTAACAGGTGCTCAGCAAAAGGTATGGAAAGAGATAAAGGATGAACTAAAATCCAATAAAGCTATGAATAGATTAGTACAAGGTGATGTTGGTTCAGGTAAGACAATAATAGCGGCTCTAGCACTTTTGTATGTAGCAGACAATAATTATCAAGCCTGTATGATGGCACCGACTGAGGTATTGGCTAAACAGCATTATAATTCAATAACCAAGCTACTTGATCCTATGGGTGTAAATGTTGAGCTTCTAGTGGGTTCAATGACTAAAAAACAAAAAGATGAAATTTATAAAAAATTGAAAAATGGCGAAATAAGTATATTGATTGGTACACATGCTCTGATACAAGAAAAAGTTGAATTCAATAATCTGGCATTAGCTATTACTGATGAGCAACATAGATTCGGTGTGAAGCAAAGAGAGAATTTATCAGATAAAGGGAAATATCCTCATATTCTTGTAATGAGTGCAACACCGATTCCACGAACACTTGCGCTTATAGTATACTCAGATATGGACGTTTCAATCATAGATGAAATGCCTCCAGGCAGGCAAAAAATAGAAACTTATGCAGTAAATACTTCTTATAGAGAACGTATATATTCTTTTATTGAAGGAGAAATTAATAACGGTAGACAAGTATATATTATTTGTCCTATGGTTGAAGATTCCGAAACACTAGAACTTGAATCGGTTGTTTCATATAGCGAAAAGATAAAGGAAAGAATTGATAATAAAATAAAAGTAGAGTATATGCATGGTAAAATGAAAGCCAAAGAAAAAAATGATATTATGGAAAGATTTAGTAATAATGAGATTGATATCTTGGTGTCAACTACTGTAATTGAAGTAGGAGTCAACGTTCCTAATGCTACTCTGATGATTATTGAAAACGCTGAGAGGTTTGGTTTGGCTGGATTACATCAGTTAAGAGGAAGAGTAGGTAGAGGAAAGTATAAATCCTATTGTGTATTGATTACTGATTCTAAAAACAACATTACTAAGAAAAGAATGGATATAATGTGCAAGCATACAGATGGTTTCGTCATATCAGAATACGATCTTAAGTTAAGAGGTCCAGGTGATGTGTTTGGTTTAAAACAACATGGTCTTCCAGAGTTCATCATAGGAGATATATTCAGGGACATAGATATATTGAAAGAAGCCAATGGATTAGCAAAAGAGATATTATCCAATGACAAGTATTTGGAATCGGAAGAAAATAAGTATCTAAATCATAAAATGAAGAGATATTTTACAAAAAGAATAGAACAAATATCCTTATAATGGAAGTTTATTACAAAAATGTAATAATATAGATTATAAATAGCATTACTAGAAAAGATTAGATTTAAAAACAATATTTGCTAGTGTATTATTATTAAATATACACATAATAATATCGTAACCTAATTAAACAACTCTTCGAAGAGGCGTTACAAAAAAACAACATTGTAAGAATTGGAGGGTCTAGTAATGGCTAAAAACGTAGTTCCAGAAGCAAGAGAAGCTTTATCAAAATTTAAATATGAAGTAGCAAACGAAATAGGAGTACCTTTAAAACAAGGATATAATGGTGACTTAACATCATACCAAAACGGTTCAGTTGGTGGATACATGGTTAAAAAAATGATCGAAAGTGCTGAACAAAATTTAATGGGTCAATAATAACAGATATTTAATATTAATCTACAATATATGAAAGATGGGCTATGCTCATCTTTTTGTTTTAACATATTTTGATAAAAATTTTGATTAAGACATAATACTTATTGACAATTATTGTTAATAGGTTAAAATAATAATGTGTAACTTTTTTTATTTTATAAGATAATCCCTTTTGGGGGAACGAGGCACAGCCTCAACAGGAAGGATTACATAATGAGAGTAATAGCAGGAAAAGCAAGAAGAATTAATTTGATAACTCCAAGAGGTTTAGAGGTTAGGCCAACTACTGATAGAACAAAAGAAACCTTATTTAATATTATTAATGTTGATGTATATGATAGTAGATTTCTAGATTTGTTCAGTGGGAGTGGAGCTATTGGTATAGAAGCTCTAAGCAGAGGAGCTGGCAGTGCGGCTTTTGTTGAAAAAAGTATTGATTCGTTGAAATGTATCAAAGACAATTTGGAAAAGACGAAGTTAAGTGATATGGCTAAGATTTATAAAATTGATGTAATACATGCCTTTAATAAATTTTATACTAATAATGAAAAATTTGATATAATTTTTATGGATCCGCCTTATGATAAAGGTTGGGAGAGTAAAGTGATTTCACTAATAGAGCAAAATGATTTACTTGACAGAGATGGTATGATAATATGTGAAAGTTCTATAGGTACTACATTTGATTTTATTGATGATACAAAGTATGAGATATCAAAGGAAAAACTTTTTAGAACTAATAAATTTACATTTATTAAACATGGTCATAAAGTAGATTAGAAATTATTTTAAGGAGTGGTCTAATAGTGAGAATTGCAGTTTATCCAGGAAGTTTCGACCCTGCAACCAATGGACATCTAGATATAATAAAAAGAAGTGCTAAACTAGTTGATAAGCTTATAGTTGGAGTTTTGAAAAATAATTCTAAACAACCTTTGTTTTCAACGGATGAAAGAGTAGAGTTATTGAAAAGATTGACAAAAGATATGGAAAATGTAGAAGTAGATAGTTTTTCTGGGCTTTTAGTAGACTTTTTAAAGGAAAAGCACGCTACAATTATTGTGAGAGGTTTTAGAGCTGTGTCAGACTTTGAATATGAGTTGCAGATTGCTCAGACGAATTATAGTCTAGATAATAATATAGAAACGATATGCTTGATTACCAGAGTAGAATATTCATTTTTAAGTGCCAGCATAGTAAAAGAAGTTGCTATGTATGGTGGTGATATAAGCAAAATGGTTCCGCTGGAAACAGCTGAATATATGAATAAAAAATTCAAAGACAATAAGTCCTAATTTATATAAGAGGGGGTTTGATAAAGTGAGCAGCATAATGGATTTGATAAATGAGATGGAAGATTATTTTGAAAGTTGTAGTAAAGTGCCTTTTTCTAATAAAATAATGGTAAATCCAGAAGTCATATATGAATTGATGACGGATATGAGATTAAAGTTGCCAGAGGAAATTAAACGATGTAAAAGAGTCATAGATGAAAAAGATAAGATAATCATGGATGCTAAAAAGAATGCTGAAAATGTGGAAAAAGAGACTGAGAATAAGATGCTTGAATTGATTAATGAGCATGAGATAATGCAACAGGCTTATTCAGAAGCAGAGATAATTCTTACAGAAGCAAAGAATACTTCAAGAGAATTGAAACTAGGTGCATATGAATATGCAGATGAAATAATAAGTAAGATAGAAGAAACCACCAAAGAAACATTATTTGAGACACACAAAGTATATGAACAGCTGGAAGAGTTCATGAAAATTCAGCTAGAAACATTAAATGAAAACAGACAAGATCTTCAAAATAGAAAAGTGAAGAAAAAAAGTACATAGTAGTATTTAGATTATTAATGGAGTTATCAAAAGTGCTGTAATAAATGTTATTACAGCATTTATTATTTTGGATAAGATATATTTATTTATATTTAATTTTGTATCAGTAAGGACACTTGCTGTTTGAGCATGAACGGAAAAAGAACCGAAGGATACTAATGTACACAATAAAACAAAGGTAACTTGTATTGAAGAATTACAATTTACCAATATTTTAGCGCCATTAGATAGTTCTATCAAACTGAATAAAAAGTTTTTGATTATGTTATCTTTCATAGGAATAAGGTAGAAACAATTTAATATTATTGAGAAGAATATTATATAACCACCTATTTTTACTATGAGGGTTATCGCATTCATTATACAATCATCAAAAAGAGAAAAATTCATTGATTTATTAACTTTGGATTTAACGGTGGATTTCTTTACGGCAGGTAAATTTTTCCCATAAATTACTCTATAAATAAAAGCAGTTATTAGGTTTGCTGCATATATGGTTATTAACATAAAGATTCCAATACGGGAATTATCCAACAAACCTGTTGCTATGAATCCAATGATAAACATGGGGCTTGCATTATTGCAAAAAGTTAACATATACTGTGCTTGAGTTGAATTTATAGCCTTTTTATTCAGCAAGTCAGCAGTTATCTTAGCTCCTACTGGATAACCAGATAATAATCCTGTAATTAAAGCATAGCCTGCTACTCCAGGTAAATTAAATAGTCTAGTCATTAATCCAGTAAATATATAATTGATATAATTAATTATATTAGTATTTATTATCAAGTTAGATAAGAGAATGAATGGAAACAAAGTTGGGATTATAACATTAAACCATAATAATAAACCGTTTTTAGCAGCTTCCATAGAGGTTTTTGGAAGTACTAAGATGGTCAATAGGAGTATTATAAGTATCATATCCATTATAAAACTTTTTGATATTTTTTTGGTTTTCATATATTACCCTTTATAGCACATTATTAATACAAGTATATTTACAATATATATTTTTTAGAATAAAAAATTGCCGTAATGATTATATCTCATATTATTATGATTGGATGAGAATAATCATTTTTGCAAGGTGTACCATATTTATCGCCGATTATGATATTATATATATCACTGCACTTGATTTCATCTTTTAACATCTTAAGACCAGTATCATTAAGGACATTAATGCTGTCCTTTACATTAGAAATGATAGGTAGATTACAATTGGTCTTCAATGATTTCAATAAATCACTACTATCTTTTCTGAAACCAAGTATTTTTACATATTGAGCAAAACCATTTTCAACAAAATTCCAGAAATCTTCTTTGTGTAGAGATAATAAAATGTGAAGCAACGTTCTTTGTATTCTGGATATTGGGTATCTCCTAGTACGTGTATAACCGATGATATCACTTATTGTACTATAATTAATAACCGCTTTCTTGAATCTGTTTTGAATTCCTTCGCTTACATCAATACAATTTTCCATTTGGTCTTTAGTTGAAACTTTTAGTTTATAATTGATTAATGAGGAACAATCATCAAAAAATATAGGACCTTCCCCAGCTTCTATTGATGTTTCTAGTAGGTCATAAGCTGATGAAGGCATATATTTAGCAAGTGTATTAAAGTCGCTTGGTGATTTCTTCAATATTTTTCTGATAGCAGAAGCAGAGGACAAATTATCACTTATATTATCTCCATGATATGAAGCTCCAACCCTTTTAACGGCATAGGGTTTTATTTTACTGTTTAATTTTAATAATGATTTCATGTATTCAATACCTAATATATTATTTGGTGATTTGATTATTTGTGTTAATTCATCTTTGGGTAGATCTAATATATGATGGTCAGTCAGATAATCAGTCAAGGCATGGGAACGTGCTGTTGCAAAACTGAATCCTTCTTTCAGATAAATGCTTAATTTCTCTTTGAAGTATTCAGGTTCGTTGCATAATATTGATGCTATTTCTTCCAATTCATAAGTATTTCCAAGTTCACTTCCAAAACATAGGTTATCAATGATGCCAAGATCGTTTAATAATTTTACTGAAGCAAAAGAAAAGAACTCAGCACTGGAGGTAGAAAAATGAACGGGTAATTCAATTACAAGATCAGCTCCATTTAGAAGAGCCATTCTAGTTCTTGTCCATTTATTTACTATGGAAGGTTCTCCTCTTTGAACGAAGTTGCCGCTCATTATGATAACTGTGTATTGGGAATTCGTCATTTTTTTTGCCTGTTCCAATTGATAAAGATGACCATTGTGAAATGGGTTATATTCTGCGACAATACCTACTGTATTCATGTATAATATCACCTACTTAAATTTTGTAATGAGAGTACTATATATACTAATAATCATTTCTCAAGTACTCATTTTAATATTAAAGTAAAATATGTGTTAAATCAAGCCTAATACAAAAAATAAATATATTCTAATATTTATGTGGTATTTGTGGAAGGATATAATACAAATTAGTTTGTCTCCTTAGGTTCACTTTGATAAGTTTTTAAGAAAAAAAACAAAAAAACTTAAAAAAACACAAAAAACATATTGTATACAATGAACAATAATATTATAATAGAGTAAAGTAGATAATTTTTTAGTTAGAGAACTGAAAGGAGTTTATTAAATTGAGTTTTATAAACAACATTAAAAACAGAGCAAAAAGTTTAAATCAAACAATTGTATTACCTGAATCATTGGAAAGAAGAACAGTAGAGGCTACAGCTAAGATTCTTGATGAAGAAATAGCAAATGTAATTCTTATTGGTAATAAAGGAGAAATAGAAAAAGTAGCAGAAGGATTGGATATTTCAAAAGCTATCTTTGTTGATCCTGATTCATTCGAAAAAATGGATAAATACGTTGGCGATTTAGTAGAACTTCGTAAAAATAAAGGAATGACTGAAGAAAAAGCAGAAGAGTTATTAAAAAATGACCCATTATATCTAGGTGTCATGATGGTTAAAGAAGGAATGGCTGATGGTATGGTTGCTGGAGCAGTTAATGCAACAGCAAATGTTCTAAGACCATCATTACAAATATTAAAAACAGCTCCAGGAACAAAATTGGTTTCAGCATTCTTTGTTATGGTAGTACCTAATTGTGAATATGGTGCAAATGGAACTTTCTTATTTGCTGATTCCGGATTAAATCAAAATCCTAATTCAGAAGAATTAGCATCTATAGCACTTAGCTCAGCTAAATCATTTGAAGATTTAGTACAAGTAGAGCCTGTAGTTGGTATGTTATCACATTCAACAATGGGTAGTGCAAAACATGCGGATGTTGATAAAGTAGTAGAAGCAGTTAAGATTGCTAAGGAACAAAACCCAGATGTGAAGTTAGATGGAGAATTCCAATTAGACGCTGCTATCGTACCAAGTGTTGGAGCTTCTAAAGCACCAGGTAGTGAAGTTGCTGGAAAAGTTAATGTACTTGTATTCCCTGATCTTGATTCAGGAAACATTGGTTATAAACTCACTCAAAGACTAGCTAAGGCAGAAGCTTACGGACCAATTACACAAGGTATCGCAAAGCCTGTTAATGATTTATCTAGAGGATGTACTGCGGATGATATCGTAGGAGTAGTTGCTATTACAGCAGTACAAGCATCATTATAATAACAAAAATAATAAAAAAATTACAATTAAAAGGAGATTGTTAAGGTGAATATATTAGTATTAAATTGTGGTAGCTCATCACTTAAGTACCAATTAATAAGTATGGAGAATGAAGAAGTATTAGCAAAAGGTATCTGTGAAAGAATTGGAATCGACGGTTCAAGAATTAAACATACTAAAATTGGTTGTGATACTATAATAATCGAAGGGGATATGCCAAGCCATAAAGATGCGGTTAAATATGTTGTTGATGCTTTAGTATCTAAAGATCATGGTGTAATTGAAAGCATGGATGAAATAAATGCAGTTGGTCATAGGATTGTACATGGTGGAGAAGAATTTGCAAGTTCAACAGTAATCAATGAGGATGTAATAGAAGCAGTTAAGAAATGCTCTGATTTAGCTCCTTTACATAATCCAGCTAATCTAATTGGTATAGATGCATGTAAACAAATTATGCCTAATGTTCCAATGGTAGGAGTATTTGATACAGCTTTCCATCAAACAATGCCTGCTAAAACATATTTATATGCTTTACCATATGAATATTATAGAAAATATAAATTAAGAAGATATGGATTCCATGGTACATCTCATAAATACGTATCTAACAGAACTGCTGAATTCTTAGGCAAAGATATTAAAGATATGAAAATAGTGGTTTGTCACTTAGGTAATGGTGCTAGTGTTTGTGCTGTTGATGGTGGAAAATCAATAGACACTAGTATGGGACTTACACCATTAGAAGGATTAGTAATGGGAACAAGATCAGGTGATATGGACCCAGCTATCGTACAATTTTTAGCTGATAAAGAAGGATTATCAATTGATGAAATTAATACTATCTTAAATAAAAAATCAGGTGTTCTTGGTATATCTGAAATATCAAGTGACTTTAGAGATTTAGAAAATGCAATAGAAGAAGGTAATGAAAAAGCTAGACTTACAATGGATGTATTTTCATATAGAGTTGCAAAATATGTTGGTGCTTATGCTGCTGCAATGAACGGAATTGATGCAATAGCATTTACTGCTGGACTTGGTGAAAATAATGCAGAGGTAAGAGCTGATATTTGTTCATATCTTACATTCTTAGGAGTCGAGATTGACGAAGAAGCCAATAAGTGCAGAGGTATCGAAAAAGATTTTTCAGCTAAAGGTGCAAAAGTTAAGACAGTTGTAATTCCTACAGATGAAGAAATGACAATAGCTAGAGAAACAGCAAGACTTATATAATTAAACTTAATTAATGAATATTCTACCATAAATTTGTTAAAAATGTTGACAAAAGTATATTTGATATGTATAATTACATGTGGTTATTTTATACGTTTCCCTTTCAAAATAAAATTGTGATTGGGGTGTTAATATGGAGTTTAATTTAACTGATTTATTATCCAATGATGGGATGAATAAAAAAATATCTACTGATGTAAGCATCAAACAATTTAATTTTGGTGGAATTACTTACCGAATAGATGACATTATTCATATTGACTTGGAGTTAACGAATCTTGGTCATAGAAAATTCAATCTAGAGGGTTTGGTTAAAGGAACACTTAAGATTCCTTGTGATAGATGCATGGAAGAAGTAGATTATAAAATCGAAACTAATTTTTCTAAAGACATTAATTTTGAAGATGTTAATGAAGAAAAAGTTCAGTATATTGATGGATATAATCTTGATTTAGAGAAATTAGCTTTAAATGAATTAATCATTGATTTACCTATGAAAGTATTATGTAGTGATACGTGCAAAGGAATTTGTAATCAATGTGGAGCTAATCTTAATAAGGTTACTTGTAGCTGTGATAACAGTGATATTGACCCTAGATTAGCAGTATTTAAAGATTTATTTAAAGAGTTTTAAGGAGGTGTCAATATGGCAGTACCAAAAAGAAAAACATCACAAGCTAGAAGAGACAAACGTAGAGCTAACTGGAAATTAACTGCTCCTAATTTAGTGAAATGTAGTAAGTGTGGGGAATTAATTATGCCTCATAGAGTTTGTAAGTCATGTGGAACATACAAGAATAAAGTAGTTATTGAAACTGAATAATTAGAAGGCAGCGTATGCTGCCTTTAATTATTTAGGTTACTTTAGTTAAATTAGAACGAGTGAATATTACAAAAATTATATATAGAGTTGCCTCAAATACTATAAGCTATTCTAGAAATTTTAAAATATATATTGAAAATATGGTAAAAATTTAGTATAGTATTTTTAGAATGTAGATTAGAGGGTGTAATGATGCAAGAAATGATAACTGTTGCAGTGGATGCAATGGGTGGCGATAATGCCCCAAATGAAATAATTAAAGGCTGTATAGAATCAATTAATGATGATAGTAACATAAAGATTTATTTAGTTGGTAATAATATTATCATAAATGAACAACTTACTAAGTACACATATAATAAAGAACAACTAGAGGTAGTGGATGCAAAAGAAACTATTGATACTTGCGAGTCTCCAGTAATGGCTATAAGAAGAAAAAAAGAATCTTCATTAGTAAAAGGTCTCAATCTAGTAAAAGAAAAAAAAGCGAATGCTTTTGTTTCTGCTGGTAGTACTGGTGCAATACTAGCTGGAGGAACTTTTATCGTAGGAAGAATCAAAGGTATAGAAAGACCTGCGCTTGCCCCACTTATCCCTCATAAAAAAGGTGTATCCTTATTAATAGATTGTGGTGCTAATGTAGATTCAAAAGCAAGTTATTTAGTTCAATATGCTAAGATGGGTTCTATCTATTTTGAAAATGTATTAGGTGTTAAGAATCCTAGGGTTGCACTAATTAACATTGGTGAAGAAAAGTCCAAAGGCAATAGCTTAGTAAAAGAGGCTTATTCATTACTAGAAAACGAGGATATTAATTTCATCGGTAATATCGAGGCTAGAGAGATACCAGAAGGTAAAGCGGATATACTTGTTTGTGATGCATTTGTCGGTAATATCATTTTAAAGTACACTGAAGGTTTTGCTTTAACTATGCTTAGTATGTTAAAAAAACATTTACTACAAAATGTCAGATCTAAGATAGGGACGCTTTTATTAAAACCAGCATTGAAGGATTTTAAGAAAAGCTTTGATTATTCTGAGTATGGAGGCGCTCCATTACTTGGATTGGAAGGCTTGGTTGTTAAAACACATGGTAGTTCAGACTCAAAAGCTATTAAAAATACCATACTACAATGCAAGAAATTTTCAGACCAAAAAATTAATCAAAAAATAAAGGAAAACATAAAAATTTAAGTAATGAGTATAAGAGAAAAGGGGGCATTAAAAATGGAATTTGAAAAATTAGTTTCAATTATATCTGAATTTACAAATGTGGATGAGTCACAAATCACAAAAGATACTAAATTTGTAGATGATTTGAACGTTGATTCTTTAGACTTAGTTCAAATAATCATGGCTCTTGAAGAAGAATTTGATATTGAGATTGATAATGATCAGGCAGAAAATATTGTAACAGTCAATGATGCAATTGAAGCAATAAACTCAAGGATTAATAACGACTAATGGAAGCCCTTACATTTAAGGGCTTTGCTTTTTAGAATAATAAGGTTTTCGCTTTTATTAGTAAACCTTAACGAAGGAGGAGAACATATTGAGAAATAAATACAAAAATTTAAACGAATTCCAAAAGATTATTAACTACAAGTTTAAAAATGTAAAGTTATTATCTCAAGCATTAACACATAGTTCATATGCTAATGAACATAAGATGTCTAAGTTTGAAAATAATGAAAGACTAGAATTTTTAGGTGATGCAGTTCTTGAAATCGTAACTAGTGATTTTTTATTTAGGAATTATACAGACATGCTTGAAGGAGAGTTGACTAAATTTCGGGCAAGTATTGTATGCGAACCAACATTAGCAAACTTTTCTAACGAAATAAAATTAGGGGAATTCATTAGACTTGGTAAGGGTGAAGAAAATTCAGGTGGTAGATTCAGGGCTTCAGTACTATCAGATGCTGTAGAAGCTTTGATTGGATCTATATATCTAGATGGTGGTTTAGAGGCTTCAAGACAATTTATCTTGAATACATTATTAAAAGATGTAGAAAAAAGAAAATTATTTATTGATAGTAAAACACACTTACAAGAGATTATACAAAAGACAAGTGAAGAACCAATAGAATACATAATTGTCAAGGAAAAAGGACCTGATCACAACAAATTATTTATGGTAGAGGTTAGACATGAAGGGAAAGTAATAGGTTATGGAAGAGGTAGAAGTAAAAAATCTGCTGAACAAGATGGAGCGTATGATGCAATTAAGAATATCTAGTTATATTCAATTGACAGTGTACAATTGACAACTATCAAAAATAATAGATTTGAATTAATAATTGTCCATTGTTCATTGCCAATCATTTTTACAGCATAGTTTTAAACATAAACGATTAGAAAAATTTATCTTATTGAATAAATCTTTGGTACAAAAAGCATTAATGATTTCGTACAAGGTAAGGAGATAATATGTACTTAAAAAATATTGAATTACAAGGGTTCAAATCCTTTGCTAATAAGATTAATTTTGAATTTAATGAAGGGATAACTGGGATTGTTGGACCTAACGGTAGTGGTAAAAGCAATATTGCAGATGCAGTACGATGGGTTCTAGGGGCTCAGAGTGCTAAACAGCTTAGAGGTTCTAAGATGGAAGATGTCATTTTTGCTGGTACCGAGAACAGACGTCCTGTTGGTTATTCTCAAGTAGATATTACCATTGATAACCATGATAAAAGAATGGCTATTGATTATCTTGAGGTGACTATTTCAAGGCGTGTCTATCGTTCAGGAGAAAGTGAGTTCTACATAAATAAAACTCCTTGCAGACTGAAGGATATTCATGAATTATTCTTGGATACAGGAGTAGGTAAAGAAGGTTATTCAATAATAGGACAAGGTCAAATAGATAAAATATTAAGTACTAAACCGGAAGATAGAAGAGACCTATTTGATGAAGCGGCTGGTATTGTCAAGTTCAAAAGAAGAAAATCAGAAGCTTATAAGAAATTGGAGCAGGAAAAACAGAATCTTCTTAGGATAAATGACATAATCAAGGAATTAGAAGGACAGAAAGGTAATCTGGAAGGACAAGCAGAAGTAGCTAAGAAATACCTGTCATTAAAAGAAGAATTGAAAAAATATGAGGTAAACATTTTTATTACAGAATATGAAAAACTTGATAAGAATGTAGAAGATATCAGCAAAAAAGAAAAAGACACCAATGAAGAAATTGTTTCAGTCAATAATAAGTATGAAGAAATCAAATTAAAATATAATGAATTGAATAATGATTTACAGGATATAGGTACTAAGATTGATAATAAAAAAGACGAAATATCCACAAATAATCTTGAAAAGGAAAGAATAGAAAATAATATTAAAATCAATAATGAACGAATCAGTTCTATTAAGGTAACTAATGAAAGAATAGAACAAAATATTAGTGAAATAAATTCTAAACATGACATTAACCTTACTAGTGTTAAAGTTATAGAAGAAGAAATTGTAAGTTTAAAATCAAGTATAGAACTATTAACATCACAACTAAAAGAAAAAGAAGAACAACTAGCATCAATTTCTGAAGAAATAAGTAGTGGTGAAACAACTATAGAAGAAATTAAAACAAACATAATTGAAAGACTCAATGAAATAACAGTAGTTAAGAGTAAGATACAAAGATATAGCACTATGCTTGAAAACATTGAGAACAGAAGAAATTTCCTGATTGATAAAATTAACAAAGTACAGAATGAATCTATTATACTAAACAATAAAAAAGAACAAATAGAAGAAAAAATCACTTTTGTTGAAGAAGATCTGCAACAAACAAAGAGCGAGACTATCAGTACCACTGATAAGATAAAAGAAATTAATGAGTCAAAGCATGATATTGAAGAAAAATTAAACATCTATAATCAACAAATAAATCAATATAAATCTAAATATAATGCGTTGAATGACATAACTGAACATTACGAAGGTTATAATTATAGCATAAGAAAAGTTATGGAATTGAAAACAAAGAATAATATTGATTCAGTATTAGGTGTTGTTGCAGATATAATAAAAGTAGACAAGAAATATGAAATTGCCATAGAGACAGCTCTTGGTGGCGGTGTGCAGAATATTATTACCAAGGAAGAAGAAACTGCAAAAAAGATGATCAACTACCTGAAAACCAACAAATTCGGTAGAGCCACTTTTTTACCGTTAACCAGTATTAGAACAAATAATAATTATAATCCAATCAGTAATGAAAAGGGTTTTATTGGATATGGAAATGATTTAGTCATATATGATGATATGTATGATAACATCATCAAATACCTCCTTGGCAGAGTTGTTATAGTTGATAATATTGATAATGCTGTAACACTAGCAAGAAAATACAATTATAAGTTGAAGATAGTTACTCTATCTGGTGAAGTATTAAATCCAGGAGGTTCCTTAACTGGAGGTAGCTATAAGAATAAAGCAAATAATTTTCTTTCTAGGAAAAGGGAATTGAATGAATACAAGAACAAGATACAACAAATTACAGAAGAAATCAAAATAGCTTCAAATAAGAGGACAAAGATAGTTGAAGAAAGAAATAGCCTATCTGACAAGTCCAAGGAATTAATGTCAAAAGAACATAATCTTAATATTAAAATGAATTCATTACAAATCAATATGAATCAAATTATTAAGGATATAAACCAGAAGCAACAAGAGATAAATGACAGTAAAGTAGAATTAAATGAATTAGATAATCAAAATACTGAGTTAATGGCTACTACAGAAAAATATAATGAGGAACTTTGTGGAACTGAAAGTGAAAATACAGATGCAGAGGATAAAGTGTTGAGCCTTACTGAAGCAATACAAAATAAGAAGGTAACTAGAAATACTTTAAATGAAGAAATTACTAATCTGAAAATAACAATGACATCAACTAAACAAAAATTGAATAGTTCCAATCAGAATATAGAAAGATTAGATAATGAGCTGCAAGATATTAATAAGCAAAAAGAAAAGCTAAATGAAGAACTGCAAAATAATAAAAACGATATAGGATTGAAGATCAGTTTAATAAACAAATACCAAAAGGATGTTAAAGAGGTTCTTGATGGTATTGGGGCTAAGCATGCTGAATTAGAAATATTGAATAAGAATAAAGAAGAGATTTCATTAAAACAGAATGCTATATTTGAAGAGAGAGAAAGTCTAAGTGAAAAGTCTAATCTCTTAGAAAAAGAAATTATGAGACTTCAGAATGTTAAAATGAAATATGAACTCCAAAAAGAAAATATCACGAATTATATGTGGGATGAATATGAATTAACCTTTAATATGGTAGCTGAATATAAAGATGATCTAGGTACTGTTTCTCAGCTTAAGAATAAGGTTAAGGAATTAAAGGAATTAATAAAAGCATTAGGTGATGTTAACGTTAATGCTATTGAAGAATACAAAGAAGTTATTACTAGATATGATTTTCTATCAGAACAAAAAGAAGATTTGATAGTCGCTAAAGAAAAATTAATAGGAATTATTAATGAACTTGATAAAGAAATGATTAAACAATTTAAGATTAAGTTTAAAGAAATAAAACTCCAATTTGACTTGGTTTTCAAAGAGTTATTTGGAGGGGGCAAAGGTTTGCTCTATTTAGTGGACGAAGAAAATGTATTGGAATCAGGAATTAACATTGTTGCACAACCACCTGGAAAGAAATTGCAGAGTATGATGCTGTTATCTGGTGGAGAGCGAGCTTTTACTGCAATAGCTTTACTGTTTGCAATACAAAGATTAAAACCTTCTCCATTCTGTGTTCTTGATGAGATAGAGGCAGCCCTTGATGATGCTAATGTGGAAAGATTCGCTAAGTACTTGCAAAAGCTGTCAGGTAATACTCAATTCATTATTATCACACATAGAAGAGGGACCATGGAAGCCGCAGATGCCTTATATGGTATTACCATGCAGGAAAAAGGTATATCCACAAGAGTTTCAGTAAAATTAATTGAAAATGAATTAACAGGATAAATAGACATACGTATGTGAAACTAGAGTTTGACATATGGATAGGAGGAAATATACAATGGGCTTATTTAGCTGGAAGAAAAACAAAACAAAAGAAGAACAAAAAGATAATACTTCAGAGAATAAACAAGAATTGGTTGATGCCAAAGAACCAGAAATACAAGAACCAGAAATAGAAGAAGATGTAATAAAAGAAGATAATAATAATGTACAAGAAAATAATACTAATGAAAATGATGATATAGCAAGTGAAGAAGAAGTTATTGAAAATATTAATGAGGTGGAAGAAGAAAACGAGATTCCACAAGAACAAGAAGAAGGCAAGAAAAAAAGAGGTTTTTTTGGTAAATTAGTTAAAGGTCTTACTAAAACAAGAAATAATATACTTGGTGGAGTAGATCAAGTACTAAGTTCATTTACAAAGATAGATGAAGATTTTTATGAAGAACTTGAAGAGGCACTGATAGTTGCTGATTTAGGTGTTAATACAGCTATGACAATTATTGAAGACCTAAGAGAAAAGGTGAAAGAAAACAAAATTAAGGACACAGCTGGTGTTAGAGAGTTATTGATGGAAGAGTTAAAAGAACTTATGAAAAATGAAGAAAATCTCTATGAATTTACAGAGAAAAAATCAGTAGTTCTTGTAATTGGTGTTAATGGTGTAGGTAAGACTACTACTATTGGTAAATTAGCTAATCAATATAAGCAAAAAGGAAAAAAAGTAATTCTTGCTGCCGCTGACACTTTTAGAGCAGCTGCTATAGATCAATTAGCTGAATGGTCCAACAGAGCGGGAGTAGAACTTATATCTCAACAAGAGAATTCAGATCCTGGAGCAGTTGTGTTCGATGCTGTACAAGCTGCTAAAGCAAGAGAAGCAGATCTATTAATATGTGATACAGCAGGAAGACTTCACAATAAGAAGAATTTGATGGAAGAGTTAAGAAAGATATTTAAGATCATTAATAGAGAATATCCTGAAGCACATAAGGAGGTTCTATTAGTCCTTGATAGTACTACAGGTCAAAATGCATTACAACAGGCTAAGCAATTCAAAGATATAGCAGATATCACAGGTATTGTTCTTACTAAGCTTGATGGTACAGCAAAAGGTGGTATTGCAGTTGCAATTCAAACAGAACTTAATATTCCAGTTAAATATATTGGTGTTGGTGAAGGAATAGATGATATGCAACAGTTCAATTCAGAAGATTTTGTTAGTGCTTTATTTGAAGAATAGGATATCAAATATGTCTCTTGGGCATATTATAATCAAGAATTTTTAGCATATCAAGTAAAAAAGCTTGACAAACATAATAAAGTATCATATAATACCACCTGTAAAGTAAATAACCTTTACAGGTGGTGATTTAATTTTGAGTAATATTTTTAAGAAAACATTACTATACGATTTCTACGGTGAACTATTAACAAAGCACCAGAAAGAAATATATGAATTATATCATTTGAATGATTTTTCTCTAGGAGAAATATCTGAACAGTTGAAGATTAGTAGACAAGGTGTTCATGATACATTGAAGAGATGTGAGAAACAGCTTGAAAATTATGAGAACAAATTACAATTGGTAGATAAATTTCTAATAAATAAGCAGAACGTAGAAAAGATTTATAATTATGCAAGTGAAATTTTAGATAGTTTTAATGAAGACAAACAAAGCCAAGAGATAGTGGCTAATAGAATAGTTAGTATACAGGAAACTTGCAATAGAATATTAGAAGATTTATAGAAGAGTTTATGAGTGGGAGGTTAGTGTATGGCATTTGAAAGTTTGACAGATAAGTTTCAGAATATATTTTCTACCCTTAAGAAAAAAGGAAAACTTAGTGAACAAGATGTAAAATTGGCGTTAAGAGAAGTTAAACTAGCATTACTTGAAGCAGATGTTAACTTTAAAGTAGTTAAAAAATTTGTTAAAGATATAAGAGAAAGAGCTGTTGGACATGAGGTAATGGAAAGTCTGACACCAGGTCAACAGGTTATTAAGATTGTTAATGAGGAATTAGTTAAATTAATGGGTGAAGAAAAATCAGATTTAACTTTTTCAAAAGAGTCTCCAACAGTATACATGATGGTTGGTTTGCAAGGGGCAGGTAAGACAACCACTACTGCAAAACTTGCAGGTAGCCTTAAGAAAAGTGGTAAGAAGCCTCTATTAGTAGCTTGTGATGTATATAGACCAGCAGCTATCAAACAGTTACAGGTTGTAGGTGGGCAGATTGATGTACCAGTATTCACAATGGGTGATAAGAACAAACCAGTGGATATAGCTAAAGCAGCTATCGAATCAGCAGATAAGAATGGCAATAATGTAGTTATAATCGATACAGCCGGTAGACTTCACATAGATGAAGATATGATGGGCGAACTTATAGAAATAAAAGAAAACATAAATCCTCAAGAAATATTGTTGGTAGTTGATGCTATGACAGGACAAGATGCTGTAAACGTGGCAGAAAACTTCAATGAAAAAATAGGTATCGATGGTGTTATCTTAACTAAGCTAGATGGTGATACTAGAGGTGGTTCCGCACTTTCTGTAAGAGCAGTAACCAATAAGCCTATCAAATTTGCATGTATAGGAGAAAAACTTACAGATATTGAAGTATTCCATCCAGAAAGAATGGCCTCCAGAATTCTTGGAATGGGTGATGTTCTAACACTCATTGAAAAAGCTTCTGAAGCTATTGATGCTAAAAAAGCTGCTGAAATGGAAAGAAAGTTTAGAAAAGCTGAATTTACTTTTGATGATTTTCTTGAGCAAATGCAGCAAGTAAAGAAATTAGGTTCCATTGGTGATATCATGTCAATGATTCCTGGCATGAATAAACAAATGAAAGATGTTGAAATAGATGATAAAGAGCTGTCAAAAGTAGAATCAATGATATATTCCATGACACTTGAAGAAAGAGCTAATCCAGCACTTATCAATCCTTCAAGAAAAAGAAGAATAGCTAATGGTTCAGGTAATCATATCCAAGATGTAAATAGGTTCATTAAACAATTTGAACAATCCAAGAAAATGATGAAACAGTTTAGTGGTATGATGAAAGGCAAAGGTAAAAAAGGATTATTTAATAAATTTCCTTTTATGGGCTAGTTAGAATTTATATTCTTGATTAGTCTAATATAGATAATAATTAACTATGGGAGGTGAAACACAAATGGCAGTAAGAATGAGATTAAAAAGAATGGGTGCAAAAAAAGCTCCTTTTTATAGAATTGTAGTTGCTGATTCTAGATCACCAAGAGATGGTAAATTCATAGAGCAAGTTGGCTACTATAATCCAACAAAAAATCCTATTGATTTAAAGATAAATGAAGAAGTTGCTAACAAATGGTTAAGTAACGGAGCTCAGCCTTCTGATACAGTCAAAAGATTGTTAAAGCAAGCTGGAGTTGTAAAGTAATTGTTGGAGGTGTACAACATGAAAGAATTAGTGGAAGTTATCGCTAAAGCATTAGTTGATAATCCAGATGATGTTAAAGTAAATGAAATTGAGGGAGAACGCTCAATTATATTAGAGTTAAAAGTTGCACCTGACGATATGGGAAAAGTAATTGGAAAACAAGGTAGAATCGCTAAGGCTATAAGAACTGTAGTTAAGGCTGCAGCAACAAAAGAAGAGAAAAGAGTTGTTGTAGAAATTCTACAATAAGGTTAGGGATTCCCTAGCCTTTTTTTATCTTTATCTTTATTTGTTCATAAAAAAATTATTTGTAGGTGAGTGTATGGATTACTTTAATATTGGAAAAATAGTTAATACACATGGTATTAGGGGTGAAGTTAAGGTAATACCTTTAACTGATGAGCCTAAAAGATTTGAATTGCTGGAATATGTGTATATTGATAATAATAGAAAAATAGAAAAATATACTATTGATGGTATAAAGTATTTTAAGAATATGATTATTATAAAGTTTGAAGAATTGAAAGATATGACTAGTGCAGAGAAGTTGAAGCAATCTATTATTAAAATACCAAGAGAATTAGCATTACCTTTAGAAGATGACGAATATTATGTACAAGACCTTATAGGCATAGATGTAAGTACTGATGCTGGTAAAAATCTAGGTACTATAAAAGATATTATATTTACTGGCAGCAATGATGTATATGTGATCGAGACTGATGATAAAAAAGAAATTTTGATACCTGCTATAAAACAATGTATAAAACAAGTAGATATGAATAATAAGACCATGGTGGTTTCATTACTGGAAGGATTGATTGATGAGTGAAATTTAACATAATGACTTTATTTCCAGACATGATTAAACAAGGACTTGGTTCAAGTATTATAGGTAAAGCTCAGGAAAAGAACTTGATTGAAATAGATACGATCAATATTAGGGATTATGCATACAACAAGCATAAACAAGTAGATGATTACCCTTATGGTGGCGGTGCTGGTATGGTTATGCAGCCAGAACCTATATATGAGGCATATAAGGCTGTTACAAGCAAACTTAGTAATAAACCTAGGGTCATATATCTAACTCCACAAGGAAAGACATTTAATCAAGAAATGGCTATGGAATTATCTAAGGAAGAAGAATTAATTTTTTTATGCGGACATTATGAAGGTATAGATGAAAGAGTAATTGATATGATAGTTACAGATGAAGTATCCATTGGAGATTATATATTAACTGGTGGAGAACTGGCTGTAATGGTCATGGTAGATGCCATATCAAGATTAATACCTGATGTTCTATCTAATGGAGTATCTGCTACGACAGAATCATTTGATGATAATTTATTAGAATATCCTCAATATACTAGACCAGCTGTTTTTATGGATAAGAAAGTTCCTGACATATTATTATCTGGACATCATAAAAATATTGACCAGTGGAGAAGAGAACAATCATTGATAAGAACATACAACAAGAGACCTGATCTATTAGAGAAAGCAGAACTATCAGAAAAGGATAAGAAAATTTTAGATAAATATTGCAAATCATGATGAAGTATGATATAGTAATTTAATGTGAGTACGGATGGTCCTCTGTTACAATAATGTATTAAGAACATCTAGATATTAGGAGGAAACACATGAACGATATAATACGTAAAATTGAACAAGAACAATTAAGAGAAAAAGCTTTAACAGATTTTAACGTTGGTGATACTATTAGAGTATATGCTAAAGTTAAAGAAGGAAACCGTGAAAGATTACAGATGTTTGAAGGCGTAGTTATCAAAAGACAAAACGGAAGTAATCGTGAAACATTTACAGCTAGAAGAATTTCTTATGGTGTAGGTGTTGAAAAAACTTGGCCATTACATTCACCAATTATCGATCATATCGATGTCATAAGACGTGGTAAAGTTAGAAGAGCTAAACTTAACTACTTAAGAGACAGAATTGGTAAAGCTGCTAAAGTTAAAGAGTTAATTAGATAATTAAGTTAATTATAATATGCAGTTTAACTAAAAATTAACTATAAAAGTTACATGGTATAGTTTACAAATGGCTGTTATGATGATTAATTTGACTAGTGAGGGACTTAGTACTATGTATTAGTCCCTTTTTGTTTATTTAGTACGTTATATGCATATGATAAAACAACTTTATGCAATGTATTTAGTCTTATGAAAGAAGGGTTAAGCATGAAGAACACAACTTTAGGAAGAGAAATATTAAGTTGGGTACTTGATATAGGAATTGTATTAGTTGCAGTATTACTTATAACAACGTTTGTATTTCAGAAAACAAATGTTATTGGACAATCTATGGAACCGACACTTCATAATGGCGACCATGTAATTATAGACAAAATAAGCTATAGATTTACAAAACCAAAGCAATATGATATTGTCGTTTTTCCTTATAAGAAGAATCCATCACAAAATTATATTAAGAGAATCATTGGACTACCTGGTGATGAGGTTAATATAATTGATGGACAAGTATATATTAATAAAGAAAAATTAGAAGAAGAGTTTGATATAATTGATGACGGTAAATTAGGTAACAGAGAATTTCCATTTGTTGTTCCAGAAGGCGAGTATTTTGTAATGGGTGATAATAGAAATAACAGTTCAGATAGTCGTTATACTGATGTTGGAACAATTAGCAAGAAAGATATAATCGGTAAAGCTGGACTAAGAATATGGCCACTTAAAGATTTTGGATTTGTTAAATAATCTAATTATATCAGAGAATACGGGGCTGTCGGATAATACACAGCCCCTTTTCCATAAGAGAAAGAAAGTCGTGGTCAATGACAGTGAAAGGATAGAAGGATATGAATATACAATGGTACCCAGGACATATGACAAAAGCTAAACGTATGATGCAAGAGAATATTAAGCTTGTAGACGTCATAATTGAGTTGATTGATGCAAGAGTACCAATAAGCAGTAGAAATCCTGATATGGATAAAATAGCTAATAATAAGCCTAGAATAGTTGTATTCAATAAAATTGATTTAGCAGATAGAAATAAGACAGAAGAATTTATAAAGTGGTACGAAAATAGAGGTATAAGTGTTGTATTGGTTAATTCTAAAAATGGAAAAGGAATTAATCAAGTAATTAATAAGGCATATGAACTTTGTAAAGAAAAAATTGAAAGAAATAAAAAAAGAGGTTTAATAAATAAACCTATAAGAGCAATGGTAGCAGGTATACCTAATGTTGGTAAGTCTACGTTCATTAATAAATTGGTAGGAAAAGCAAGTGCGAAGACGGGAAATAGACCAGGAGTTACAAAAGGAAAACAATGGATTAAATTGAAAAAGGATATGGAACTTCTTGATACACCAGGAATTCTCTGGCCGAAATTTGAAGATCAGCAAGTAGGGATTAACCTGGCTCTGATTGGGTCCATAAAAGATGAAATTCTTAATATTGAAGAATTAGCACTGATTCTAATAGAGTACTTGAGGAATAATTATTTGGAGAGGCTGCTTACTAGATATAAATTATCTGATACGGATAATCTGGAATCTATCCAAATATTAGAGAACATTGCAAAAAACAGAAATCTGATAAAAGCTGGTAATGAATTAGATTTGAATAAAGCAGCAATAATATTAATGGATGAATTCAGAAACGGAATACTTGGTAAAATTACTTTGGAAACAGTTGGATTATGAGATCTAGCTGTTTTTAAAATTTGATATTTTATAATTAAATAATATCAATTCCACTTTTATATGAATTTACTTAATAATATATTTGAATAAGGTAAAAATATTAGTAAATACATTATGGAGTTGATTACATGAATAATCTTGTAGAGCTATTTGAAGAATTTGACGTACATTTATTGAATGATAAAAAGCCATCAGAATATTTTGATGGTTTGTTGTTGCATGAGAAAGAGTATATTGATACTTATCCTTTAAAGATTCTATTAGATCTAAAAAAGGTTGAGCAAAATCCTATGTATCATCCTGAAGGTAATGTATATAATCATACTATGGAAGTTGTTGATAGGGCTGCAGAGATAAAAGAATTAAGCAAAGATAAGAAAGTATTCATGTGGGCTGCTCTTCTACATGATGTTGGTAAAATAACTACAACAAAAATAAGAAAAGGTAGAATAACTTCATATGACCATGATAAGCATGGGGAAGAAATTGCAAGAAATTATTTGTTGACCTTTATGGAAGATGACTTGTTCGTTAATGAAGTTGTTAAATTGGTTAGATGGCATATGCAGCCATTATTTGTTTGTAAAGAACTGCCTTTTTCACAAGTTGGTAAGATGATTAATGAAACTTCAATAACTGAAGTAGCATTATTATCTTTATGTGATAGAACAGGAAGAGGCAGAATATCTAAAGATGAAAAAAATAAGCAGATGCTTTTTATTATAAAATTTTTAACTATATGTAGAAAAAAAGTTAACAATAAACAGGAAATAAATAGAATAGACGAAATTAAGAGTTACTTAATCAATGAAATTGATAGAAATAAAGATTAATAGTAATGGCTATTTTGGGTAGAGTTATGGTAGAATAAAGTAATAGTTTTCGGTGAAAAAGGAGAATAAGGTATAATGACAAATATGACAATTTCCGATATAAAAGATATGTTGAGTAATGTTCCCGTATGTTATTTAGAAGACAAACTAGATGAATTAAAGTCTGATGAAAGATTGGGAGTTAAAAAATTAATAGATAAGTACGAAAAAAAGATAGAAGCTTATGAAAAAGAAGTTGAACGTATTATTCAAATGAAAGCTTATGAAAATAAGTATCCTGATAAAAAATACATATGCGGAATAGATGAAGTTGGTAGAGGACCTCTATCTGGACCAGTTGTTAGTGCCGCAGTAATTCTCCCTAAAGATGTAAATATACTATACATAAATGATTCCAAAAAATTAACAGAAGCTAAAAGAGAAGAATTATACGATATTATAATGGAAAAAGCTATAGCTGTAAGCGTAGGTATGGCTAATGTAGATGTTATTGATGATATTAATATTCTTAATGCTACTTATGAATCCATGATATCTGCTATTGATAGTCTAGAAATAAAACCAGATATGATATTAGTTGATGCAGTAACAATCCCAAGAGTTAAAATACCTCAAGAACCTATTATAAAAGGTGATGCCAAAAGTATTTCAATTGCAGCTGCAAGTATAATTGCTAAAGTATATAGAGATAGATTAATGAAAGATTATGACCAGCTTTTCCCTGAATACAAGTTTGCTAAAAACAAAGGGTATGGTACACAAGAACATATAGAAGCCCTGAAAGAACATGGACCTTGTCCAATACATAGAAAATCTTTTATTAAATCTATATTATAAATAACATGCTGCAAAACCACTTTTATGTGAGAGGATGAGTGATTATGCGGATTAATTATAATAAACAAATAAACAAGAGGATAGATATTTCTAAAATTTCTAAAGTCAATAGTAGAGATTTTAACAAAGGTCAAACCATAAAAGGAGAAATACTTGATATAAAACAAAAGAATATTATTATAAAGTTAGCAAGTGGTGCTGAACTTACAGCTAAATTAACTGATCAGATGGAGTTTAATATTGGTCAGAAGGTTTTATTTCAAGTAAAGGAATCCAATCTGGAACAAGTTCTTCTGAAGCCTATATTAGATGAAGGTTATAGTCCTAAGAGTAATAAATTATATCAGATATTAGAAGAAGCGGGCGTACCAATTAATGAAAAAAATACTGAAATAGTAGAAAAACTTTTAAGTAACAATATGCAGGTTGATAAGGAATTCATAAATAAGATTCTAACATTATCAAGGCAATTTAAAGATACTAGTGTTGATAAGCTAATTCTACTAGTTAAAAATAATATACCTGTTACTAGTGAAAATATTAATCAGCTAGATAATTATTCAAATAATAATCATTCCATCAAGCAGGAGATAATTAGTTTGGCTAATCAAATAATTGATGATAAAGGTCTTGATATTGATATTAAAAATCGTTTAATTAGTATTCTGATGAACAATGAATCGGATAATGTTAATAATGATAAGATTATTAATGTAATAGAAAATAACTCTTCAAAAGATCAGGAATTAAAAGTTGACATTCCTGTTATTAATAAGAATACTAATGATGTAGTCGATTTTAGATTAGGAGATATTTTATCTGGAGAGGGTATTGAAGAATTAAAAAAAGAATTAGATAATACATATTTATTAAAAGACAATAATACACTGAATCTATCAAAAGATTTATCATTGCAGAAATTGCTTGGGGATATATTTTCCCTTGAAATCGGAGAAAAAGATAAAGAAACTCTTAGTAATATTATCACTAACAAATTATTAAAAAGCGCAGTAGATAAAAACATCTTCCTTGATAGGGGTGCTTTAGAAAACCCAAAATTGATTAATGATTATTTTAACGATGTATATGAAAAGATTATTAACATAATTAAACTTACTCAAGGATTAACTGAAGGTAAACAAAGCAATATATCAAAAGATGCTACGAAAGTAAAAAATAATATTGAGTTTATTAACAACCTTAATAATAATTTTAACTATGTTCAATTACCTTTCAAATTTGGAAATAAGTTATTAAATAGTGAATTGTACATTTTCGAGAATAAGAAAGAATTAAGAAAAAGAAGTAACCCTAATTCTATATCGGCATTACTTAGACTTGACTATGTTAACCTCGGTCATATTGATGTCTATATTAACAAACAGGTCAATAATGTTGAATGTAAGTTCTATGTTGAAGATGAAGAGAAGAAAAAGATTATTGATGATTATATTATAAATTTACATAAGAGATTAAAGAGTTTCGATATAAATGTAACTGGACTTATTGTTATCAATAATAAAAAGGACTTTAATTTTGTTGAAGATTTCTTACAAAGAAAAAATAATGCTAATAGTGTTAAAAGATATTCATTTGATATGAGAGTATAGAACGAATTGAGGTTGGTTGTAAGTGGATAGAAGAAAAATTAAGAAAGTGGCTGCATTAAAATATGATATTAATGAAACTGCTCCAACAGTTATTGCTAAGGGTAAAGGAATAGTAGCTGATAAAATTCTTGAAAAAGCAGATGAACAAGAATTGCCTATCTATAAGGATGAGAAATTAGTTGAAAGTCTGACTAAATTAGATATAGGGGATATGATACCACCTGAGCTCTATCAAATAGTAGCAGAAATTTTAGTGTTTGTAAGTGATCTAGATGATATTTATAAATCTATTTAATTTATACAGAATGAGGCGTAACGGTTTATGTATAGTTGGTTAGGTGGTTTTTATGGAAAACAGTAATAATAGAGCTATAGGTAGCAAAGGTGAAGAAATAGCTGCAAAATTTTTAGAAAAACAAGGTTATAAGATTATTGATAGAAATTATAGATGTAGATTCGGTGAAATAGATATAATTGGAATGGATTCAGATTATTTGACATTTATTGAGGTTAAATATAGAAGAAACATCAATACAGGATATCCCATAGAGGCAGTTGGATACTACAAACAGAAACGGATAATAAAAACAGCTATGTATTATACAAAAGTCAAACGGTTGTATAATGTGGATATCAGGTTTGATGTAGTAGAAATAGTTAATAATAAGATAAGGGTAGTCAAAGACGCATTTAAATGTAATTAACACTTTAATTCGGCACATGGATGAAAGGTTGTGTGATATGAAATCAGAGGTTTTTAAAGTTAATAGAATAGACGATTTAGAATATTTGACAATTCCTGCTTTTGAAAGGGCAGGAATCACTAACCATTGTTTTAGTACTAGATTAGGCGGTGTTAGTAAAGGGATATATGAAAGTATGAATCTTGGGTTTAATAGAGGAGACTTAGACGAAAACGTTAGAAAGAACTTTGAGATATTGTGTAGTAGTGTAGGTATTAATTATAAAGACTTGGTTTTTTCTGACCAAGTACATAGAGATGTTATTAAAGTTGTTACAAGTAAGGATAAAGGCAAAGGTATTTTTAGAGAGAGTGATATTGAAGGTGTTGATGGATTAATAACTAACGAGTCTAAGGTTCCTCTAGTAACTTTTTATGCTGACTGTGTACCTATTTACTTTTTGGATCCAGTGAAAAAAGTAATAGGGCTGACACATTCAGGATGGAGAGGCACAGTACAGAAGATAGCTTCTAAAACAGTTGAAAAAATGGTTAGTGAATTCAGTTCAAATGTTGATGATATACTTTGTTGTATAGGTCCATCTATCGGACCTTGCTGTTTTGAAGTAGAAAGTGAAGTAGTTGATGAATTCAAAAAGGTATTCAATACTGAAGAACAAGATAAAGTTATCAAGAAAAAAACAAAAAATAAATATTTAATTGACTTATGGACAGCAAATAAGTTAATATTACTAGATGTAGGAATTAATAATGAAAATATCACTATTACAGATATCTGTACTAATTGCAACAAAGATCAGATGTTTTCTCATAGAGGAACTGGCGGTGAAAGAGGTAGTTTAGCAGCGATAATGGAACTGAAGTAGTGCTATGACTGAAGGGAATGTTTTTAATGAAAGATAAATTTCATAAGGTTATGCATGTGAAAGACGGCAGCATAGCTTATGAACTTGGAATACAGCAAGGAGACCAACTGATTTCAATAAATAATCAATTGGTGGAAGACGCCCTTGATTATCATTTTCTTGTAGATGATGATTATCTGGAAGTTTTAATTTTAAAAGATAATGGCGAAGAATGGCTTCTTGAAATAGAAAAAGACTATGATGAGGAGCTTGGTATAGATTTTGAAAATGATTTAATGGATGAGTATAAGTCTTGCAGCAATAAATGTATATTTTGTTTTATTGACCAGTTACCAAAAGGTATGAGAGATACACTATATTTTAAAGATGATGATTCCAGGTTGTCATTTTTACAAGGCAATTATATAACTCTAACCAATATGAAAGATAGTGATGTTAACAGATTAATTAAATACCACTTATCTCCAATCAATATTTCAGTACATTCTATGAATATGGAACTTAGAAAGAAAATGCTCCATAATCGTTTTGCTGATAGATTAGTTGGATATATGAAAAAATTTTATGATGCTGGTATTACAATGAATGGGCAGATTGTACTTTGCAAAGGAATAAATGATGGTAAGGAACTTGATTACTCCATAGATAATCTAAGAAAATTCATTCCACATATGCAAAGTGTTTCAGTAGTTCCAGTAGGTTTGTCTAAATATAGAGAAGGACTTTTTGAACTAGAATTATTTACAAAAGAAGAGGCTGTAGAAGTACTTGACATTATTCATAAATGGCAAGATATTATCTATGAAGAGACAGGTACACATTTCATTCATGCAGGGGATGAATTTTATCTGTTGGCAGACAAACCATTTCCAGATGAAGATAATTATGACGGATATCTACAATTAGAAAATGGTGTAGGTATGTCAAGGTTATTGCTTGATGAGTTTATGTTATGTTATAATGAAATAAATACCAATGAAGAATTGGTAAGAAATGTATCTATAGTTACTGGGACATTAGCGTATAACATGATTAAGGATATGATAGATAAATTAGAAGAAAAATTCCCTAATGTAAAAGTAAGTATTTATCCAATCATTAATAATTTCTTTGGGCATAATATAACTGTATCAGGATTACTTACAGGAAAAGATATTATTGAACAGCTAAAAGATAAAGAATTGGGAGAGGAATTACTTTTACCTTGCAATTTACTTAGAAGTGGAGAAGAAACTTTACTGGATGATATTACTGTAACTGATATAGAAAATACTTTACAAGTAAAAGTTACTGTTGTAAAATCAACTGGACAAGAATTTATTAGAAATATATTAGGATAAGGAGTACTTATTTATGAGTAGAGAAGTAGTAGCCATAGTAGGAAGACCCAATGTTGGAAAATCTACTTTATTTAACAAACTAGCAGGAGCTAAGATTTCTATTGTAGAAGATACACCAGGTGTTACAAGAGACAGAATATATGCTGATGTAGAGTGGCTAAATTATAACTTTACTATAATAGATACAGGAGGTATTGAGCCTACTACAGATGATAAAATGCTTTCTTATATGAGAAAACAAGCTGAAGTGGCTATTGATACTGCTAGTGTTATTGTTTTTGTAGTTGATGTAAAGTCTGGTCTTACTGATGCAGATTATAAAGTTGCAGATATGCTTAGACGTGCACATAAGCCTGTTGTATTATGTGTGAACAAAGTTGATAATAGAGAAAAATTACAATATGATGTATTTGAATTTTATAATCTTGGACTAGGTGAACCTTTTGCTATATCTTCAGCTCAATCAACAGGTATAGGAGATATGTTAGACGAGGTTGTATCACATTTTTATGAAAAAAATACTGATAATGAAGAGATTGATTTACCTAGAATAGCAGTAATCGGTAAGCCGAATGTAGGTAAGTCTTCATTGATCAATAAGCTTCTTGGAGAAGAACGTGTTATAGTTAGTGATATAGCAGGAACAACAAGAGATGCAGTAGATACAATTGTCAAATACAACGGAAATGAATATATTTTTGTTGATACTGCTGGGCTTAGAAGGAAGAACAAAATTGAAAAAGAAGGACTAGAGAGATACAGTATAATAAGAACGGTATCAGCTATAGAAAAATGTGATATTGTTGTATTGCTCATTGATGCTGTTGAAGGTATAACAGAGCAGGATGCAAAGATTGCAGGAATAGCCCATGAAAGAGGTAAAGGTGCTATTATAGCTGTAAATAAGTGGGATGCAATAGAAAAAGACGATAAAACTATGTACAAGTATCTGGGTAATGTAGATACAACACTAAGCTACATGACTTATGCTCCCAAAATATTTATTTCAGCATTGACTGGCTTAAGGATTAATAAACTATTTGAAAATATTGATATTGTAATTCAAAATCATGCACTTAGAGTTTCAACTGGTGTCCTTAATGACGTTTTATATGATGCAACTGCAATGAATCAACCTCCTTCTGATAAAGGTAAGAGATTGAAACTATATTATATGACTCAAATTTCTATTAAACCACCTACTTTTATCATATTTGTGAATGACAAGAGTTTAATGCATTTTTCGTATAAGCGATATATTGAGAATAGGATAAGGGAATCATTTGGTTTTAAGGGGACGCCTATTCATTTTATTATAAGAGAGAGAAAGGAAAAGGGTAAATAGATGAAGATAATTGCTAGCTTATTAATAGGTTATCTTATTGGATGTTTTCAATCAGCTTATATCATTAGCCGTATAAAAGGACGACTAGATATAAGAAAATATGGAAGCGGTAATGCAGGAACCACTAATGTTATTAGAGTTATGGGCTGGAAAGCAGGCATAATTACATTCTTTATGGATGTATTTAAAGCTGCTATTGGAGTATTAGTTTGCTCCCTTATCTTTGATGATATCCTAATGGGATATTATGCAGGTGTGGGTGTTGTTATTGGTCATAATTGGCCTGTTTTCTTAGGATTTAGAGGTGGAAAAGGAATAGCTGCCACTATTGGATTATTAACTGCAGTTGATATAAGGATAGGTCTTATTGTTATTGGAATAATGGCTATAGTAATTTTTATATCAAGATATGTTTCACTTGGTTCAATCTTAATGGCAATTTCTATTCCTATACTAATGGCAATATTTTATACTGACAGACCACAATATATTGTATTAGGTGTTATACTGATGATTTTTGCACTGTATAATCATAGAGCCAATATTAAAAGATTACTTAATGGTACAGAAAATAAGCTAGGACATAAGAAGAATTTATCTGAAAATGAAAAATAACTATCTAATTTATGTGAGGTGATAAATATGGCAGCTGTATCTGTTTTAGGTGCAGGAAGCTGGGGAACTGCTTTAGCTATATTACTTAATAATAATGGTCATGAAGTTGCTCTTTGGTCAATTATAGAAGATGAAGTTAATTTATTGAATGACACAAGAGAAAATAAATCAAAACTTCCAGGAATACATATTCCAAATGAGATTAATATAACTAATAATCTTAAGGAAGCTATTTTGGGCAAAGATATGCTTGTAATGGCAGTTCCATCAAAATTCGTAAGGAATACAGCAAATTTAATGAAAGAATACGTTACAAAAGATCAAATCATTGTTAATGTAGCAAAAGGATTAGAAGATGATTCACTATATACATTAGCTGATGTAATAAATGATGAGATGCCAGATAATCCTGTGGCAGTATTATCTGGACCAAGCCATGCTGAAGAAGTATCAAGAAATATACCTACAACTTGTGTTGCAGGTTCTAAAGATCATGATATAGCCAAAAAAGTTCAAGATATATTTATGAACTCTGATTTCAGGGTATATACTAGTTCTGATGTAATAGGAATAGAAATGGGAGGAGCCCTGAAAAATGTTATTGCTCTAGCAGCTGGTATCTCAGATGGTATTGGTTTTGGAGATAATACTAAGGCTGCAATTATGACAAGAGGTATAACAGAAATAAGCAGACTTGGCGTTGCTATGGGAGCTGAGACACAAACTTTTGCAGGATTATCAGGTATTGGCGATTTAATCGTAACATGTACAAGTATGCATAGCCGTAACAGAAGAGCCGGTATCTTAATAGGAAAAGGTTATAGTTTACAGGAAGCTCTTGACGAGGTAAAGATGGTGGTTGAAGGTGTGTATACAGCAAAGGCAGCCCTAGATCTATCTGAAAAATACAAAGTTGAAATGCCTATCATAAGAGAAGTTAATGAAGTCTTATTTAAAGGTAAAGATACAAAAAAAGCTGTAGAGGATTTAATGATACGAGATAAAAAAATCGAGTATAAAAAGTGATTATATAAAAGAATAAATGTTAACATAGTATTACATTGTTTTGCTAAAATCTTATCTTAATATTAATTAATGTTAATTAGTATTAAAGATAAGATTTTTTTATTGTAATTAACTTTTTGAAGTGATATATTTAAAAGCAAATAATTAATGGGAGGGTGTTGTTATGAATAATATTTTGAAATTGCTTATATTAATATCTTTGATTAGTTGTATGCTAATAGGATGTGGGGAAACAAGCAATAAGACTAAAACAATTGATGGAATAAATAAGCAGGTTAATAATGAAGATGGGAATCTAGAAAATAGTATTAATAATCAAAAATCCAATGAATCAAGTGTTAACCGTGAGGATGAATTAAATAATAGTAAAGAAGAGTTAGGAAATATTATAAAACAAGAATTAGTTATTAAAAATTGTGAAGTAATAGATGAACAAATATTGAAGCCTAATAGAATACTAGTAGAATTAAATAGTTATACATGTACTAATTCAGTTAGTATAACTTCACATGATTATATTGATAACACTGATAATAATGATATACTGATGAATGAGATTAGCAATAAGGATTTAGAACATAAAAATATTAACTTAGAAAGATTAGATAAAGATATATTTGATAAATATACCAATATATTATCTCCCAGATTAGCTAATGAAGGAATTGTTTTTTTGGTTAGGGATATAGCAAATAAAAACATTGTATATATAGTAAAGCAGCAATTTAATGATGAGAGTTTGGAAATAATATATACATTTGATTGTGATTTCAATGATAGGAATTCTAAGAGAAATAGTATATATGGATTAGGAATAAAGACAACTGATGAGAATATTATATATAAATTTAGAGACGAAGTTATTATATATAATATAGAAAAGAATAATGTTATAAATCATATAAAGTATGGTAATATGAATTATGATGGATTTGATATTTCATCAGATGGAAGATTAATAACGTTTAGTGATGGAAATGGAAGCTTAATTGTTTCTGACATTATGTTGACTAATCCCAAAATTATAATGAAATGGTATACAGATGATGAAGATGAAATGAATGGTTCTATGCCTAGATACCCATCTTTTTCAATTTCGAGTCCCAATTTGTTAATTTTTCAATTAATAGGTTATGAATGGTCTTATGGTGATATGCTATATAATATTTCAAAAGATAGTTTTGTAAAATTACATAATAATGAGGATGGAGAAATTCAATGGGAAACTTCAGCAGAGTGGGTTGGTGAAAATTTATTTATGTTAATAGGTACTTATGATAACTACACTCATGCTTTTAATAGTAACAATGAGAAGTATGTAGATATAATTAGTCATAATAAATTTCAATATGATTATGATACAGATTATGGATTATCAAATATGGTAATTGGTACACCACTATATAATGATAATAATCAACTAGTTTTTATAGACGTAATCAATAAAAAAATAACCTCTATTAACAATATACAATCAGATGAAAAATATATTTCTATATCGCAAAATGGAGAATACCTAATTACATATAGCAATTATTCTAATGAATACCAATTATATAAGATTGATGTAAGTAATAATATGAGTGAGAAAAAATGAATAATAATGGTTGTTATAGCAAAAACCATTAAAAAAGCTCAAGCTGTTTAAGTCATTGACAGCTTGAGCTTTTTTTCGTATGTATAACATATTATAAGATTTTATTATTGTACCTGAAAGATATTATTTCCAGCTAATATAAAATTTGTGTTTACCATCCATGATATGATTGATCTTATAATTGTCTATAATAGTTTCTTCTGTGTTTTGCAAGCTTTTAATATTGCACTTTTGAGTTATAAAGTCTGTAATGTCATTATTATTAAATAATGAGTCTAGGACTTCTGTAAATAATGGCATATATTGTTTTTTAGCTGAATCAGTATTTTCTAATATGTCTAATTGTTCTATGTAGATAACACATTTTTTTGGAATACCATCAATGTCCATAAGTCTAATACTAAATAAATTAGTGTGTTGTTTTATTGAATTGGTTTTACAATCATATTTTATAAGAATATCATTATCAGTGTGGGTGGTGGATATATAACCTGAATCATCTTTTGCTAATATATTGATTATATTTTTTGCTTCAGTATTTAATGTGATTCCTGTTTCTTGTTCTATTCTATCCGATAATAAAGAGGTATCTGTTTTAGCAGAAGTCATTAGAGTGAATGCCATAATAAAAGTTATTAAACATCCAATGATTCTAGTTTTACGATTCTTACTTTTTTTATAGGCTATATTCAATACTCTTTTCTTGATGTATTTTTTATTGTTTATGAAGCTGACTGCCTGAATTGGTAATCGAAAATCTTTATCATATGATGCTAAATCTATTATTAGATTACCATAAACAATATTATCGTCTGAGCTAATAAAATTAACGACTTCATTATCACAGTATAATTCACCATCTTCATCTAACTTTTTCAGTCCTAACCATATTAATGGATTAAACCAATATATAGTTGTTAATATCAGATATATACCTTTTATCACATTATGTCTAAGTTTCAGATGCATCAGCTCATGTATTAATAGAAGCCTGACTTCTTTTTCATCTTTGTTAGTTAAGATAGATTTTGGCATAATTATAACTGGACGTATTATACCATATAGGGAAGGAACATTAATAAAATCTGAAACTAATAATCTCACATTTTGTGTAGGAGCTATAACTGATTTACAGCTCCTGAATAAATGTTCTAATTGTAAATCATTACATTTACACCTTTTGAATTTATGTATTAGTTTTAGGTTGAAAATTAAATAGTATAAGGTTATAATGATAAACCCTATAAACCAAATAACATATATCAGCTTTCTAAATGTAAGTACATTTTCTTGTTTGGGCTGCTGATATGATTTAGTATCCGTTTCCAATGAATTATTATTTGCTTCATCAACATCTATTGGTTTACTATAGTCAGCATTTAAATAGGTACTGTTGTCAAGATTATCATAGGTAAGAAGGTTATATATGCTTAAGTCACTTTTAATTGACATTGGAATAAGCAATTGGATAATTATTAACAACCAAACATAATAATTCCATCTTACAGATAATTTCTTGCCTAACACTTTTTTTGTTATCATAATTGTAACTATCAATATTGAAGATGTAATAGTCATATATAGTAATTTATTTATTATCCAATGAGACATTATATCACCTTATTCCCAATTTACTTCTTGTTGCTTGCACTCAACATTATTTTTTTCTTTTGATTTGAAGGAATAAACCCACTCAGGTTGTTTTGGCAGAGAGGGGGATGGTTCACCAGTATTAAACATATAAAAGTCTATAGAATCTTCTCCATATTGTTCTTTTATTATACCTAGTTTTTCCTGCCATTCATCATCTGTAAGTCTAGTATCGCTTAAAAATTCATGATATCCATATACTGAACCTCTTGATAGGTATAATTCTTCACCGTCTTTGATGACAACATAAATTTCATTTGGCAGTTCAGTACCAATTTCAAGACAGCTATTTTCAACTGTTGCTATATCTGCAATTATTGCTGAACAACTTAATTCATTACCGCCAGTTTGGTTTAATATAGCATAGTTTATAGAATCTATTTTTCCACCTATAGTATTTAATTTGCATTTTATGTCTTTAGACAGAACTTCATTATTAAGCTCTTTTATTGAACAATCTCTTAGTAATTCTAATAACTCAATTATTTTTATTGAAATTTGTTCAAACTCCTGTGACAGTAGTCCTCTTTCTTTAAGATTAGTAGAAGAATACTCAGTAAGCCATAATAATTTAGAGTAAACTTCAATATTAGGTTCTACATAATGATGGTATATAAAATCAGCGCCTCCACATTCAGCAACTGGTTGTTTAACATATAATATTGTATCATGTTTTAATTCAGCATAACTTCCTAGAGCAGAGCTGATAGATTTATCTGTCCAAGCTTTATTTTTCATGAACATTGGAGCCCCATCTACGTCTTCAAAAGGTTTTTGTATTGAGGATATGGTATCCAACCACCCATTATACATATTTGATTTCCAGTCTTTATCGTCTACTTTTGATATTTTTTCTTTCATTGCCTTAAACTTATTTTCATATTCTGGCCAAGTTTTTTGTGGTTCATAATACTTATCTAATAAAGTTTTGGCACGTTTGCTGCCTAATACAGCTGCAACATCTAGTCCAGAGGGTACAGGTCTTTTGTAAGGTTCCATTAACTCTTGGAGTATTTCTCCATCAAAAGTATATCTCTGTCCCATAAATCTAAATTGTTTTCCCACATGGACATTTTGTAAGGTTATTTTATTTTTGATACCAGGATCAGGCATTTTTTTTGCTTCTTCCAATAACTTATCATGGTATTTCTCATTTCTAAAATCATTTAAATTCACGTTTTCTCCAAAAACATTAAGAATCAAATCTTTATACTGAAATAAATTAAGATCATCTGATTGACCAACATAAAAATTAGTTGGCATATAAATTTTATCCCATGATTTTAGGTCATTATCATTATTACTTTGCATAAAAGCAGTATATGTAATGATTAAAGCTTTTACAGTTTCATCTTCGCATAATACTTCTTCTTCATTAACTACTTCAGTAAGTGGAAGTGCAATTTGTCCATACCACATCATTGCTCTAAAATAAGATTCAAGTTTATCATCATTGGTATAGTGACCTCTTACTTTATATTGACTGTAATCAATATCCCGTGGGGCTAATAGAGCAGATTTTTTATAACCATCTGCCTTTAGAATGTTTGCGACTTCTTCGTCCGCAATTACTTTTAATTCTTCTGGTAATGCTCCATATTCATTAGTCAATAGTTTTTTTGCAACAGCAAAGAAGATTACGTTGAATTTTAAATCTTCTTTAATTGGTTCATAGCTATTATCATTATATAGATAAACAGTTTTCTCTAACATACTGTTTGTAAGTTTAATAAGTTCGCCATATAAACGATCTCTTTCTAAAATCTTTAATGAACTATTGAAGAAGTTATGATACACGTGCATAACACTATCAACAGTAACAAAATTAGGGATACCTTTGTATTCATTAACTTCATAGATAGTATTCATTTTCAAAAATGCATTATTACTGTTACTAGGTAATACTACAAATCCATTATCAACGATTTTGTTTAGTTGTTCATTAGTAAAACCAGAAAAGCTATCCATATTTTTGATATTTGATAAATCAGCTTTTATAGTATAATTAGGTACCTTATAATTAACTTCTGGTATTATGTAAGGTATGTCAATTGGTGAAATTTCATTTTTGCCTTGCCATACAAGGTTATAGTTGGTATTGTTATTAATACCTTTTTTCACATCTTGATCTTCAGGGGTAGTAGTAGATTCTGCCTGTAGATTACTGTCGTTATCATCAGTCTTATTTTTGTCACTTGGATTAGTTGTTTCATCCTCCGTTATATCAGATTTGGCAACTTCTTCAGGTTTGTTCTTACAACCAGATAATAGAACTACTATTATCATACTTATTCCAATACATCTAAAAATTATATTCTTATATTTCAATTTATACCCTCCTAATAAATTTCATCATATTGAATTATTGATTAGTCTAAACTAATGTTTTCAATGAATTTATTTCCCTCTAAATGTAATTTTATATGTTTCTTTCTACCTAGATTTAGTGATATATATTTTATGTCATCTTGTGTTGTTAAGCTAATATCTTCAATGTTATAGTAACTGTTGCTTTCGGCAAATTTGATAAAACCGAAATTGAACCAATAATAAATGCTAATTACCTCTTTTGTGTTCTCAAGTTTTTCTACAACTATCATTTCTTCCTTGGAATCGCCTATGATATCATAGAAATGTACGCTCTCTAAAGGATGTTCTAATTTTGAACCGGTCCATTTCTTTGTAAGTATTTTGCCATTCCAGTTAAAGAAAAAAGGTCTGTTTTCCACTTTGTCAAACATGGGTGTTGATTTGTATACTCCTACATATATATCCTTGTTATTATCACCATCCAGGTCGCATAATTTTATTTCCCAAGGCTTAACATTTGTAAAATCATTTTTGTAGATTTCACCACATTTAATTGTTTCATTCTCTATAACCATTGAATAGATTATTAAATCATTGCCATACTTTTTTCCTTTTGCTGAAGAAAGCAGTAGCATTTCATCTGTGCCATCATCATCTAGATCACCTGTAGTCATACATAATATAGTTTTATCGTCAGGAATATTAATATTATCACTATAATGTTTATCTTCTTTTTCATCATATAAAAAGATTGTATTATTTTCAAAACCATATTTATAAAACTTTTTATTTATTATAATTTCTGATTCTAGATTGTTAGTAGGTTGCTTCATATTTAGACCAAGTAAGAAGATAAAAATTAAAATTAATATTCTCTGCATGTTTGACCTCCTGATATTACTTTTGTTCTTTAGGATTATTATTGATTATTGATTTTAATTCAGCAATTTCTTCTTTAGACAGATGTTGATTCTTAACAAAGTTGGTTAGGAACATTTGTAGAGAACCATTATATACTTTTTCTAAAAAAGTTTTTGTTTCTTCTATTTGACAATCTGATTTTGAGATGCAAGGTGAATATTCATAGTATTTATTTTTCTTTGCTACATTGATAACACCTTTATTAGCGAGCCTGCTAATAAGTGTATGGACTGTTTTTCTGCTCCAATCATTTTCTTCTAAGACATAATCAACAATCTCTTTGGAAGTCAAGGGACTTTTATCCCATAAAATTTTCATTACCTTCCATTCGGATTCTGATATTTTAGCCATTTTATTAACCACCTTCCTACATTTGTAGTACACAAACCATCTTACAACTGTAGTACGCGTTTGTCAATTAAATATTTATTAATTAAGTATTAAATAATATTACAAAACAATGTGTAACCTATTTTTTATGATTTGTAAATTACTTTTAACATTAAATTAGATATATAGGCTGTCATATTCCAACATCTATATCATATATTTATATATAAGAATACTTATAGGGAGGATATAGATGTTAGGAGAATACGATATTTATAAAGATATTAGAGCTAGAACAAACGGAGAAATTTATATGGGAGTGGTTGGACCCGTTAGAACAGGTAAATCTACATTCATTAAGAGATTCATGGATTTATTAGTGTTGCCTAATATAGAAAATGTACATAGTAAAGAAAGAACACTAGATGAGCTTCCTCAAAGTGCAGCAGGAAAGACAATAATGACAACCGAACCAAAATTCATACCTCAGGAAGCCGCAAGAGTAACATTATCAGAGGATGTAGAATTTGATGTTAGAATGATTGATTGTGTTGGTTATATGGTAGAAGGGGCTACAGGTCATTTAGAGAATGATGAAGAAAGAAAAGTAAAAACACCTTGGTTCAATTATGATATTCCATTCACTCAAGCAGCTGAGATAGGAACCAAGAAAGTTATTAATGACCATTCCACAATAGGGATTGTTGTGACAGCGGATGGTTCATTCGGTGAAATACCAAGGGAAAATTATATTGAAGCAGAAGAGAGGACAATTAACGAATTAAAGAAACTATCAAAACCATATGTTGTGATACTTAATTCACTTAGACCTTATTCTGACGATACGATCTTGACTGCAACTGAATTGGAAGATAAATATAATGTTCCTGTTTTACCAGTGAACTGTGACCAGTTGAAAAAAGAAGATGTAATTAAGATTCTTGAGAGTGTACTACTTGAATTCCCATTATCAGTAGTTAATTTCAATGTGCCAAAATGGATTGAAATGTTAGATAATGACCATTGGCTGAAATCCTCATTAATTGATTCAGTAAAAGATATCATGGATTCAGTTGATGCTATTAGAGACCTTAAGAAAGAAGACACTTTAACTGTTGAAAATGATTATATCACTAAAGTTAAATTAGATAGAATTGATCTTTCCACCGGTTGTGCCAATGTTGATATCAATTTCAATGACGATTATTATTATGATATTCTAAGTGATTTGATGGGAACTGAAATAAAAGGTGAATATCAATTTATGTCACTAATCAAAAAACTTGGTAGAGTAAAAGAAGAATATGACAAAGTGTCTGCAGCATTAAATGAAGTTAAGGCAAAAGGTTATGGAATTGTTACACCTATGATTAATGAGTTATCCTTGCAAGAACCAGAGATTGTAAAACAAGGTAATAAATTCGGAGTTAAATTAAAAGCAAGTGCACCAACTATTCATATGATTAAATGTGATATCCAGACAGAAGTATCTCCAATAGTAGGAACCGAAAAACAAAGTGAAGAACTCCTTAACTATTTGATGAGTGAGTTTGAGAGTGATCCTACGAAAATATGGGATACCAATGTATTCGGCAAATCATTACATGATTTAGTCAATGATGGACTTCAAAACAAGATATATAGAATGCCAGAGGATGCTAGAGATAAACTACAAGAAACATTACAGAAAATAGTTAATGATGCTAATGGAGGGCTTATCTGTATTATTATCTAGATTATGGGGTATAATAATGAATAACAATGTACTTATTAATCAATGAACACTTAAAACTTAAGGTATCAAATTGAGTAGGATAGTTTAGCTGTTAATAAATAACAAGTATTTTCTTGCAAATTATAGTTTTAGGTGGTATAATAGTTTCAGAATTAATAATGAGTACTAGAAAGAGTGGGCGAAAGTCCACTCTTGTTATGTATATAAGCTAATAGAAAGAAGGGTGATATAATTTGTCATTTAGAGAACACGTGGAAACACTAGCCGAAGAGATATTAATTCCGATTCTAGAAGAAAATAAATTCGAACTTGTAGATGTTGAATATGTGAAAGAAGCTTCCAATTGGTACTTAAGAATTTTTATTGATAAAGACGGTGGGGTTACAATAGATGATTGTGAACTTGTAAGTAGAGCTTTTGATAGTGAATTTGAAGATAAGGACCCAATTAAAGAACCATATATATTAGAAGTTAGTTCTCCTGGACTTGATAGACCATTAAAGAAAGATAAAGATTTTGCAAGAAGTCTAGGTGAAAAAGTAGAAGTTAAATTATACAAATCCATCAATAAGAAAAAAGAATTTGTAGGTTTGTTAAAGAGTTATGACGATGATAGTATAACACTTGAGTTAGAAGATGGTGAAGATTGGTCTATTGCAAGGACTGATATAGCAATTATTAGACTGGCAATATTATTTTAAATATATTTTGAAATGAGAAGCTTTTATGTCATTTGCTAAATTAAAGAGCTTTCCTATAAGATAAAAAATACTGAGGAGGATTAAAATGAATGCTGAATTTATTGAAGCATTGAACCAAATTGAGAAAGAAAAGGGTATTAGTAAGGATATATTAATTGAGACAATTGAAGTTTCTTTAGTTACAGCATGTAAGAATAACTTTGGTACTGCACAAAATATAAAAGTTGAGATCGACCGTGATAGAGGCGATGTTGCGGTTTATGCTGAAAAAGAAGTTGTTGAAGATGTAGAAGACAAACAACTTACTATCTCATTGGAAGATGCAAAAAAAATAAATCCAACTTATAAGTTAGGTGATATGATCAATATTGAGATAACACCTAAGAATTTTGGAAGAATAGCTGCTCAAAAAGCGAAGCAAGTTGTAGTACAGAAGATAAGAGAAGCTGAAAGAGAAGTTATATTCAATCAATATATTACTAAAGAAAAAGATGTTATCACTGGTATTATCCAACGACAAGTAAGAGATAATGTAATTATTAACTTAGGTAAAATCGATGCTATCTTAGCTGATAAAGAACAAGTTCCAGGTGAAAGATATTATCCTAACGAAAGATTTAAGGTCTATGTCCTAGAAGTAAAAGAAAGTACAAAAGGACCTAAGGTATATGTTTCACGAACTCATCCAGAACTTATCAAAAGATTATTTGAACAAGAAGTTCCAGAAGTACATGATGGTGTTGTAGAAATAAAAGGTATTTCTAGGGAAGCAGGTTCTAGAACAAAGATAGCAGTTTACTCAACTAATAGAGACGTCGATCCAGTAGGATCATGTGTAGGTCATAATGGTGCTAGAGTATCAATCATTGTAAATGAACTAAGAGGAGAAAAAATTGATATTATCCCTTGGGATGAAGACCCAGTTAAATTCATATCAGCAGCTCTTAGTCCTTCAAAAGTAGTGAAGGTTATTGTTAATGAGCAAGATAAGAGTGCTAAAGTGGTTGTTCCAGATTATCAATTATCTCTAGCAATTGGAAAAGAAGGTCAGAATGCTAGACTGGCTGCGAAACTTACTGGTTACAGAATTGATATTAAAAGTGAAACACAAGCTAAACAGACTAATTTCATTACTGAAGAAGAGACACTTGGAGCACTTTTATCAAGGAACTCTTTAGACGAAGAAGAACTTTACTAGTATTTACTTCTTTCATAACCATTCTTAATAAAAACAATGAAGAAGGGAATGATGAAAATGGCTAGAAAAATACCTTTAAGAAAATGCACAGGTTGCCAAGAAATGAAGGACAAGAGACAATTGATTAGGGTTGTCAGGACAAAAGAAGGTAATATATCCATTGATAGTACTGGTAAGAAAAATGGTAGAGGTGCATATATATGTCCATCTATAACATGTCTTGAAAAAGCTATTAAGAATAAAGGTTTAGAACGTTCTTTTAAAGCAAGTATTCCAAGCGATGTGTATAGTGCCCTTAAGGAGGAATTAAGTAAAATAAATGGATAAAAAAGTTTATTCTCTATTGGGACTATGTAAACGGGCTTCAAGGCTCAGTTCAGGAGAATTCATGACTGAAAAAGCTGTAAAGAACAAAACTGCGAAGCTAGTAATTGTAGCAGCTGATTCTTCTAAAAATACAAAAAAACTATTTAACAATATATGTTTTACACATAAAGTTAAGCTTATAGAGTTTGGTACCAAAGAAGAATTAGGTAAGGCTATTGGCAAAGACATTAGAGCATCCATATGCATTCTAGATGAAGGATTTGCTAAAGCTATTGAAGAAAATACTAATTTCAAGACTTAAATTTGCGGAGGTGGTAATATGTCAAAAGTTCGCGTATATGAAATCGCTAAACAACTTGGATTAAGTAATAAAGAATTACTTAACACGTTAAAAGAATTTGATATCGAAGTGAAAAATCATATGAGCTCATTGACAGACGAGGAAGCAAGTATTGTAACTGAATACTATGCTCCTAGTAATGGTGAAAATAATAAAGAAGTAGTAGATACAAATAAGGAAACTATGGAAATAGAAGATGATAATGAAGATTTAGATGTAATCTCAATACCAACCAATGTAACTGTAAAAGATTTAGCAGAGAGACTTGGTAAGCAATCATCTGATATTGTAAAATCTCTTATGTTAAAAGGGATTATGGCTACTGCTAATCAAGAAATTGATTATGAGACAGCAAGTTCAGTTGCACTAGAATTCGATTTCCTTACAGAAGAAGAAGAAGAAAAAGATATAGTTGACGAATTTTTTGCTGAAGAACCAGACGATGAAGAGGATTTAGTTACTAGATCTCCTATTGTTGTAGTTATGGGTCATGTTGACCATGGTAAAACATCTCTATTGGATGCTATACGTGAAAGTAATGTTACATCCAGAGAAGCAGGAGGAATAACTCAACATATTGGTGCATCAGTAGTAACTATAAATGACAATGACATTACATTTTTGGATACACCTGGTCATGAAGCTTTTACAGCAATGCGTCTAAGAGGTGCTATGGCTACAGATATAGCAATACTAGTTGTTGCCGCTGATGATGGGGTTATGCCTCAGACAGTTGAGGCTATAAACCATGCAAAAGCTGCTAATGTACAAATAATTGTAGCTATCAATAAAATTGATAAACCAGGTGCTAATCAAGATAGAGTTAAACAAGAATTAGTAGAATATGGTTTAGTAGCAGAAGACTGGGGTGGAGATACTATTTGTGTACCAGTCTCAGCAATAGAGAAAACAGGTCTTGACCAATTACTTGAAATGATTCTTTTAGTATCTGAAATGGAAGAATTAAAAGCTAATCCTAATAAAAAAGCTAGTGGTACAATTGTAGAAGCTCAGCTTGATAAAGGAAGAGGTCCAGTAGCAACTGTTCTTATTCAAAATGGTACCCTTAAAGTTGGAGATGCCATTATTGCAGGTACATCTTATGGTAAGATAAGAGCCATGATTGATGACAAAGGACGTAGAGTTAAACAAGCAGGTCCTTCTACACCAGTAGAGATTTTGGGATTATCTGAAGTTCCTGTAGCTGGAGATGCGTTCTATACTGCTAAGAATGAAAGAGAAGCTAGACATGTAGCTGAAAAAGTAATTAGAAGAGATAGAGAGAAACTTATTCAGAATACACCTCAAAAAGTTACCCTTGATGACCTATTCAGTCAAATACAAGCTGGTAATATGAAAGAACTTAATATTGTTGTCAAGGCAGATGTACAAGGTTCTGTGGAAGCAGTAAAACAAAGTCTTGTAAAATTATCTAACGAAGAGGTTATGATTAAAGTTATACATGGTGGAGTAGGTGCAATTAATGAATCTGATGTAATGCTTGCATCTGCATCAAACGCTATTATTATAGGATTTAATGTTCGTCCTGAAGCCAGTGCAAAAACTGTAGCTGAAAGTGAACAAATTGATGTGCGTTTATATAGAGTAATATATAATGCCATTGAGGATATTGAAGCAGCAATGAAAGGTATGCTTGACCCAGAATACAGAGAAAAAGTTATAGGTCATGCTGAAGTCAGACAGACTTTCAAAGTTTCAAGTGTAGGAACGATTGCAGGTTCATATGTACAAGATGGTAAATTTACAAGAAATGCAAAAGTCAGACTTGTTCGTGACGGTATAGTTATATATGAAGGTGAACTTGAATCACTTAAGAGATTTAAGGATGATGTTAAAGAAGTTAACTCTGGATATGAATGTGGTATTATGCTCAGCAAATTCAATGACCTGAAAGAAGGAGATATTGTTGAGGCATATATCATGGAAGAGATACCAAGATAGTCAAGAAAAGAGACTACATCTCGCTATAAGATAATAACTTTATAACAACTATGCTATAGTTATATATTAAAATATGTATTGCTCATAATATAAGAAGGTGAGTAGAAATGAAAAAAAGAAGTAATAGAATTATAAAAATTAATGAAGAAATCAGAAGAGAAGTAAGTAGTATTTTAAGCAGAGGATTGAAAGATCCTAGAGTCAATCATATGACAAGTGTAGTAAGTGTTGATACTACTCCAGATTTAAAATATTGTAAGATATATGTTAGCGTACTTGGTGACGAGACATCCCAGAGTGATACTCTAGAAGGATTGAAACGTTCTACTGGATTTATTAGAAACGAACTAGCAAGAAGGATAAATCTAAGAAATACCCCAGAAATAACGTTTGTAGTAGATCAATCCATTGAATACGGGATAAATATGTCAAAATTAATTGACGAAGTTAATAAACCAAAAGGTGAATAATATGAATCTACAAGAAATAATTAATATATGTGATGGTTACAAAAATATCATAATATCAGGACATATACATCCAGATGGAGATTGTGTTGGTGCTTGTTATGCATTAGCATTAATTCTCCATAAAAAAGGAATAAACGCCGCTGTTGCCTTAGATGATGTACCTGATACATATGATTATCTAAAAGGTAGCAATTATTTACTAAAAGCAATCAAGAAGGATAACTACGTTTTTATCTCTCTTGATTGTGGTGATAAAGAAAGACTTGGAGCTAATTCAGAGATTTTTGACAAGGCTGCTGTAACTGTTAATATAGATCATCATATCAGTAATACAAAATTTGCTGATTATAACTATGTTTCAGATGTCAGTTCTACTTGTGAGATAATATATGAGATTCTTGAACGTTCCAGTGAAACAAAGTTATTGGATAAAGATATATGTGAAGCACTTTATACAGGACTTATCTATGATACTGGAGCATTCAAACATAGTAATACTACAAAAAGAACTCATGAAATAGCTGGCGAATTAATTAAGCATGGAATAGACTTTACTGATATAACTAACAGGCTTTTTTATTACAGATCATACAAATCCTTAAAGATTCTAGGAACAGCTATTAAAAATGCTGAATTTAATACAGATAACAAAGTAATATTTACACATTTGACAATAGATGAACTTAAGGAATACGATTGTGCTAAAAAGGATACAGAAAGTATAGTTCAAATATTGAACGAAGTCATAGAAAGTGAATGTGCTATATTCATTATACAAAACGGCAGCAATACTTACAAAGTTAGCTTAAGATCACGTAATGATATAGATGTATGTAAAATAGCCAAGAAATTTGGTGGCGGTGGACATACAAAAGCTTCAGGTTGTACCATGTCTGGTAATATCACAGAAATAAAAGATAAATTATTTATTGCAGTAGAAGAACAAATAAAGGATATCATATGAATGGAATAATTAATGTTTATAAAGAAAAAGGTTATACATCATTTGATGTAGTAGCAATACTCAGAAAAAAATTGAAAATAAAAAAAATAGGGCATACAGGTACACTGGATCCAGAAGCTGAAGGTGTACTTCCTGTATGTGTAGGAAAAGCTACAAAAGTAGCTGATTACATTACAGATACAACTAAGACATATCTTGCTACGATGACTCTAGGGATAGAAACGGATACAGAGGACCATACTGGTAATATTATTAGGGAAAAAGAAGTGACATGTTCCAAAGAACAAATAGAAGAAGTTGTTAGTTCTTTTATAGGTGATTACAGTCAGATACCTCCTATGTACTCTGCTCTAAAGGTAAATGGTAAAAGATTATACCAGTTAGCAAGAGAAGGAAAAACTATTGAACGTAAAGCTAGGAATATATATATTTATAATATTGATATCATAAATATATACGGCACCACTGTTGAGATGGAAGTAAAGTGTTCAAAAGGTACTTATATAAGAACATTGTGTGCTGATATAGGAACTAAACTTGGTTGTGGAGCTCACATGAGTAAACTCATAAGGACTCAGTCAAGTCTATTCAGTATTGATTCTAGTATTAAATTAGGTGAAATCGATTATTATATCATGAATGATAAACTGAATGAGATAGTTACTAGCATTGATAAAGTTTTTCTAGAGTTTAATAAATTGGTTGTTCGTTCAGAATATGATAAATTCCTATATAATGGTAATAAATTAAAGGTAGAATTTTTAATAGACAACGAAAATGTAACAGAACAGATGCAGTATAGAATATATGATGAAAACAACAATTTTATCGGCATATATCAAACTATATTAAAAGATGAAAATATGATACTTAAGCCCATTAAATTGTTCTTATAAGGAGATTGTTAGATGGAATACATTAAAGATACAAAAGAATTTACATCTCCTCCTTCTGTTGTAGTCCTAGGCAATTTTGATGGAATACATATCGGTCATAGAAAACTCATATGTAAGGCCTTGGAGTTATCTAGAGAACTTGGTCTGAAATCATTAGTTCTAACTTTTGATCCACACCCAAGTTTTGTATTAGCAAATAAAGAACCTGTCGACCTTATATATCTAAGCTGTGAAAAGGAACGACTTTTAAGTAATATAGATATATTTGTTGAATATCCTTATGACCTTGTTACAGCAAAGATGACCCCAGAGGATTTTATTGAAAAAGTTATCTGCAAACAACTAAATGCTAAATTTATTGTAGTTGGAAATGATTACAGATTCGGGCACGAGAGAAAAGGAGATATTAATTTATTAAAAAAATTATCTTCTAATTATGGATATGAACTAATTACAATTCCTAAAATTGCATATAACAATGATATTGTAAGCAGTACTTGGATTAGGAAAGAAATAAAACAAGGTAACATAGAGCTTGCAAATAAATTGTTGGGTGAGAATTTTAGCATAACAGGAAAAGTTGTAGAAGGTAAGAAAAATGGAAGAAAATTTGGATTTCCTACAGCAAATATAATACCCCATAGATATAAGATATTACCACCTAATGGTGTTTATTATTCAAATATATCCGTTAATGGTAAAAAGTACGATAGTATTACCAATGTAGGGGTAAATCCAACATTAAATGGACAGAAAAAAGTTGTGGAAACACATATATTAGGTTTTGACGAAGATATATATGGACAAGTTGTAGTTGTAGAGTTTATTCAATTCATTAGAAAAGAAAAAAAATTCAATTCCATTGAAGAATTAAAAAAAGAAGTTTCTAGCAATATAGAATACGTTACAAGCTTAATAAATGAATAATGTTGAAAATTATTGAAGAAATAATATGGATATTGTATTTTTTGTAATAAAAATGTTAAAAATATACTAAGTATAGAAGAAATGACATAAATTGAATTCGTAATATTAAATCATGCAAAATTAATAACTAGTTATCATATAAAATAATTTGTTTACAAAAATATCTATTTATGATAAAATTTATTGATGGAAGCCATTGCTCAGAAATTGGGAGACTCCGACCCTTTCTTAGCAATCGGTGATTATCTAAAATTATGGAGGTAAGAAAAATGGAAAAAACTAAACAAGAAATAATTGCAGAATTTGGAAGAAATGCTACTGATACTGGTTCACCAGAGGTTCAAATCGCATTACTTACTGCAAGAATCAATCACTTGACTGAGCATTTAAAAATGCACAAAAAAGACCATCACTCAAGAAGAGGATTACTTATGATGGTTGGTCAAAGAAGAGGTTTATTACAATATCTTAAGAATAAGGATATTGAAGGATATCGTAGCTTAATCAAAAAATTAGGATTAAGAAGATAGTTATAATCTTATTTGATTGAAACCTAGAAATTATATTTTTAGGTTATTGAAGAGCGGAGAAATCCGCTCTATAATTTTAAATTTAAAGAATTAATCAGTTTTAATGTCTTTAGTACTAGCATAGTTAACCTTTAGTCATTAGTTTTTGTTTTTTAATATTCATAGAAGTAGAAGATGAAAACTAACGACTAAGGATCTAGACTAAAGACAACCAAAATTTATTATTCGGAAGGAGATTGTTAAATGTCTAGAGTATATTCATTAGAATTAGCAGGTAGAACTCTATCTGTTGAAATTGGAAAAGTTGCAGAGCAAGCTAATGGAGCTGCATTAGTAAGATATGGAGATACAGTTGTATTATCTACTGCAACAGCATCAGAGAAACCACGTGAAGGAATTGATTTCTTCCCATTAAGCGTTGATTATGAGGAACGTTTATATTCAGTTGGAAAAATTCCTGGTGGATTTATAAAAAGAGAAGGAAAACCTACAGAAAATGCGGTACTTACTTCAAGGGTTATTGATAGACCTATCAGACCTTTGTTCCCAAAAGATTATAGAAATGACTGTGCAGTTGTAAATACAGTTCTTTCTGTAGATCAAGACTGTCAACCAGAACTAGTTGCTATGATTGGTTCATCTATAGCTTTATCAATATCTGATATTCCTTTCCAAGGTCCAACAAGTTCACTTATGTTAGGATATGTTGATGGAGAAATCGTTGTTAATCCTACAGCAGAACAAAGAGAGAAGACAAGAATGTCATTAACTGTTGCATCTACTAGTGAAAAAGTTGTTATGATTGAAGCTGGTGCAGATGAGATACCAGAGGAAACTATGGTACAAGCAATTTTTAAAGCACATGAAGAAAATCAAAAAATAGTAGAATGGATAAATGGTATTGTAGAAAAAGAAGGTAAAGAAAAGCATGGTTACGAAGAGTCAGTAGTGCCTAGTGAAGTATATGAAGCGGTAGTTAACTTCATTGGTGATGAAAGAATGGAAGCTGCAGTGTTTACTGATGTTAAACAAGTTAGACAGCAAAGAATCAGCGAAATCACTGAAGAACTGACTGCAAAATTTGAAGAAGAAAATGAAGATTGGGTTTCCCATATAGGTGAAGCCGTATATAAATATCAAAAACAAACTGTAAGAAGAATGATTTTAAGAGATCATAAAAGACCAGATGGACGTGCTCTTGATGAAATAAGAAAATTAAGTTCAGAGGTAGATATTTTACCTAACACTCATGGTTCAGCATTATTCAGCCGTGGACAAACACAAGTTCTTACAATTACAACATTAGGACCTCTAGGAGAAGTTCAGATGTTAGATGGATTAGATGAACTAGAGACATCAAAGAGATATATACATCATTATAATTTCCCATCATATTCAGTTGGGGAAACAAGACCATCTAGAGGACCTGGACGTAGAGAAATTGGACATGGTGCATTAGCTGAAAAAGCACTCTTACCAGTTATTCCATCAGAAGAGGATTTCCCATATGCAATAAGACTTGTATCTGAGGTACTTAGTTCTAATGGTTCTACTTCTCAAGGAAGTATATGTGCAAGTACTTTATCACTTATGGCATCTGGAGTACCAATAAAAGCCCCAGTAGCAGGAATATCAGTTGGACTTGTTACAGGTGAAACTGATGATGATTATGTTATGCTTACTGATATCCAAGGTCTTGAAGATTTCTTTGGAGATATGGACTTCAAAGTAGCAGGTACTCATAAAGGTATCACAGCAATACAAATGGATATTAAAATACATGGACTTACTAATGAAATTATAGAAAAAGCTATTTACCAAACTAGAAGAGCTAGATTATTCATACTAGATGAAGTTATGCTAAAAGCTATTGATGAACCAAGAACAGAATTATCTAAGATGGCTCCAAAAATTCTTCAAACTAAGATTGATCCAGAAAAAATCAGTGAGGTTATTGGACCACGTGGAAAAACTATTAATAAAATCATTGACGAAACTGGAGTTAAGATTGATATTGAAGATGATGGAAGAATCTTTATCTGTGGCGTAGAAAGTGAAGCTACTAATAAAGCCTTAAAGATTATTGAATCCATTGCAAAAGATATAGAGGTCGGCGCAATCTATACAGGAAAAGTTGCTAGAATAACTAAGTTCGGTGCATTCGTAGAAATAGCTCCAGGCAAAGACGGATTAGTGCATATATCAAAATTAGCTCATGAAAGAGTTGGAAAAGTTGAAGATGTAGTTAGTATCGGTGATGAAATCCTAGTTAAGGTTACAGAGATAGATAATCAAGGTAGAATCAATCTTTCAAGAAAAGATGCATTACCAAAAGAATAATAATTTATAATTAAGATATATGAATTAGGAAGAGGGAATCCCTCAAAGCGACTGTAACACTTTATTTTCAAGGAAGCGTCATAGTCGCTTTTCTTGATTTATTATTTAACTAAATGCACATACTGTATTTAGAATTAATTATTTATTTGATTTTCCTGTTACCATTAATATGAGTGCATTAAAGGTGGGAAAGTTGAGATATTTAATATACAATTGTAGATAAAGCAATTTTTGGAGGATAGAATATGGTTAAAATGAAGACTATGGATAATGGATTATGTGTAGTTGGTGAAGAAAATTCATTTGTTAGATCCGTTGCACTGGGTATATGGATTAAAAATGGGTCAATAGATGAAAATAAAAATAACAATGGCATATCCCATTTTATAGAACATATGATGTTTAAAGGAACCAAAAACAGAACAGCAAAAGATATTGCTGATGAAATGTCAGAGGTAGGAGGGAGAATTAATGCATTTACTGGTAAGGAGTATATGTGTTATTACGCTCATACTCTTGATAACCATATAGATGTAGCTCTTGATGTTTTATCTGATATGATACTTAATTCTGGTATGAAAGATGAAGACATGAAAAAAGAAAAAGGTGTCATAATAGAAGAAATTAATATGTATGAAGATTCACCTGAAGAGATTGTTCATGATTTAATTCAAGAAGAATCTTGGAGTGGCTCAACACTTGGTTACAACATTCTTGGAACAAAGGAATTAGTTAACAATTTTACTAAAAAAGACATTGAAGAATATATGTCAAAACACTATATACCTGAAAATATTGTAATTTCAGTTGTTGGTAAATTTGATTTTGATGAGATGTTTGAGAAAATAAGTGAAAAGTTTTCTGTTCTCAAGAAAAAAAATAGAGTTGAAAGAATTGGAAAATTAAATTATAAAAAATGCTTTGTAACAAAAGATAAAGATATAGAACAAGTTCATTTATGTATGTCTTTTCCAAGTATACCTTATAATTCAGATGAGATCTATATTCTATCCATATTGAATACTATTCTTGGTGGAGGTATTAATTCCAGATTATTCCAATCTATCAGAGAGGAAAAAGGATTAGCATATTCAATCTATTCTTATGTAGAAACATATAATATTGCAGGAATGATTAATATATATGCGGCTACTAATCCAACTCAAATAGAGCCAGTTATACTAGGTGTCATGGAAGAAATTAATCTATTGTTAGAAAAAGGAATAGATGAAAAAGAACTGAATCAAACAAAAGAACAATTAAAAAGTAATCTTATAATAGGTTTTGAAAATATGAACTCAAGAATGTCTAGTTATGGAAAAACAAAACTCATGATAGATAGAATAAAATCACAGGACGAAATGATAGAAGGTATCAATGCTGTTAACTTAGATAGTTTCATGAATTTTGCTAGAAAAACATTCAACTACAATGATATGAGTACAGCCTTAGTTGGAAGACATAAAGATATTGATATTGAAAGGATTAAGAATCTATGCACAAGATAAAAGTCTATGTAGAGCAAACTGACAATGGAAAGATATTACCTCTACCAAAGTATATGAGTGAAGATGCAGCTGGTATGGATCTATATGCTTGTTTAGAGGATGATGTAATATTAGAAAAAGGTAAGATCAAATTAATACCTACGGGTCTAAAGATAGCGTTGCCTTCAGGATATGAAGCTCAGATTAGACCTAGAAGTGGTCTTGCTCTTAAACATGGTATTAGTTTAGTAAACACTCCAGGAACTATAGACGCAGACTATAGGGGAGAAATAAAAGTTATAATGATTAACTTTGGTGAAGAGGATTTCACTATTAAACATGGTGAAAGAATTGCTCAAATGGTTATAAATAAGATTGAGCAAGTAGAACTTGAAGTAGTAGATGGCTTAGAGAATACTGAAAGAGGTTCTGGTGGTTTTGGTCATACAGGAAAATAGAATATTAGTATATTTTAACGAGGTGGTTTATAATGCAATATAAGCTATTTGGAAAAACTAATGAAAAGGTTTCGAGACTTGGTTTCGGATGTATGAGATTTCACACTAACAGTGACGATAATAAAGACATCAAGGAAGAATTGGCTATTAAACAGATTCGTCATGCAATTGATGGTGGCGTCAACTATATTGATACAGCATATAATTATCATGGTGGAGAAAGTGAAAAATTAGTAGCAAAAGCACTAAAAAATGGATATAAAGAAAAGGTTAAGATAGCAACTAAATTACCATCTTGGTTAATAAAGACAAGACAGGATATGGACAAATATCTAAATGAACAGTTAGAAAAGTTGCAGACTGATCATATTGATTATTATCTTTTACATACATTAAAGAAAAAATTATGGAAGAACTTAGTAGAGAATGATGTGTTTGAATTTTTAAATAGTATTGTTGCTGATGGAAGGGTTAAACATGTTGGTTTTTCTTTCCATGACGATATTGATTTGTTTAAAGAGATTGTAGATTCTTATGACTGGGATTTTTGTCAAATACAATATAATTTTTTAGATGAAAATTATCAAGCTGGTAAAGAAGGATTGATATATGCTAAAGAGCGTGGACTTGGTGTAGTTATCATGGAACCCCTAAGAGGTGGTAGCCTTGCAAAGGGTATTCCTGAGGATATAGCAGCCATTTGGAATAAGGCTGATAAAAAAAGGACTCCTGCTGAGTGGGCATTCAAATTTATACTTAATCATCCTGAAGTTGATGTAGTATTGAGTGGAATGAACGAGATGGATCACATCAATGAGAATATTAGGATTGCTACTGAGACAACACCTGATTCATTGACAAATAAGGAAAAAGAATTGATTGATGAAGTCAAATCAGTATATGATAGTAAGATTAAAGTAAGATGTACCAATTGTGCCTATTGTATGCCATGTCCAAAAGGTGTTGATATTCCAGCCTGTTTCGAATTGTATAATGAATCGTCCATGTTTGATTTTGATACTGCTAAAAAAGAGTATACCAAGGATCTAAAGAACGAAAATAAAGCTAGTATGTGTATTGAATGCGGACAATGTGAAGAAAAATGTCCACAACACTTGGATATACGAGAAAAATTAAAAGAAGTCGTAGAGATTTTTGAAAGTTAAGGATGCCATAGGCATCTTTTTTTTATCCTAAAATTTAATTTTAAGCTAAAAGTATAGAAGTTTCATATAGAATATTAAATTTTATTAATTAATAGTTGACATGTATTAATTTCCTGCTATAATAACTCAGCTTACAGAAGCAATGCCATTTGATTAACTAAATGGTTAATCAAAATAAAAAAGGAGGAAAGTTAATACAATGAATATCTATGTTTTTAAAGCTAATGTGTACAAATATTTTATTACATTGTATCGTGCCTATCCAAGAAGTTTTTTTATATCAAGTATATTAACTATAACCTATACTCTATTATACTCGTATATTCTGTATGAATATATCTTCGAGGGAGAAGTTAATAGCTCTTTTATAGGTGAAGCAGGAACTAGTAATTATATGGGATATATTTTAGTAGGGGTATTGGTATATTCTTTTACAGTTAGCACTTTACTCAATGTCAGTAGGAGTCTTATTACTGAGAAAAGAATAGGTACATTGGAAAGCGTAATGTTGGCACCATATAATAGAGGTCTATATTTTTTGGCTTACATGGTAGCACAAACAATACATACTTTTGGAGAATTAGTTTTTGCAATACCAATATTGATAGTGTTTAAAGTGAAATTTGCGTATTTTGATTTGCTTTCATTCATAATAGTTTTATCAATATCTTTACTGGCATTTCTTGGGCTTTCGCTATTATTGGCAAATCTTATGTTATATACAAGAGATACGTATATATCACAGAATACATTGTTTACAGTTATGTTTCTTATATGTGGAATCAATTTTCCTATTACCTATTTACCAAGTTTTGTATCAAAAATATCATATCTTATACCTTTAACACATTCTATAAAACTATTTAGAGGGATATTACTAAAAGGAGAAAGCCTAATGATACAAATGGATTCTGTTGTAGCTTTAATTCTTCAAGGTATTATTTATAGCATGATAGGATTTTTGACTCTTAAGAAAGTAGAAAAGATAGCTCTAGAAAAAATTGGTGGATGATTTATAGATAATTAACGAAAGGAATGAATTATATGATAGAAGTTAGAGGACTATGCAAGACATATGTAACAAAAGAAAGTAAAGGTTTCTTTAAGACCAATAAAAATTACTTGAAAGCAGTTGATAATCTAAGTATTAATATAAAAAAAGGTGAGATAACAGGTCTATTGGGTATTAATGGTGCTGGAAAAACTACAACGGTCAAGATGCTTTCTACACTACTTGAACCAACAAGAGGAGATATTATATATGATGGAATGGATATCAAGAAAAATGAAAAAATAATCAAAAGTAAAGTAAATATGATAGCAGGTGGAGAGAGGATGATATATTGGCGTCTTACTGCTAAAGAGAATCTTAAATATTTTGGCAGTATGTATGGGTTACATGGAAAATATCTAAATGAAAGAATAGATTATCTATTAGAACTTGTAGGATTACAAGATAAGAAAAATATACCAGTGGAGAAATTTTCAAAAGGTATGAAACAACGATTACAGATAGCAAGAGGACTGATTAATGATCCAGACTACATTTTCTTGGATGAGCCTACCTTAGGACTTGATATTCAAATAGCAAAAGAAATGAGAGAGTTCTTTCTAGAATTGGTTAAGAAACAGGACAAAGGAATATTATTAACAACTCATTACATGAAGGAAGTAGAAGAATTATGTAGATATATATACATATTAAATGAAGGAAAACTTCTCACAGAAGGTTCAGTCGAGGATATAACTAAGATGTCAACAACTGAAGATGGTAACCTGGAGGATGTTCTACTTATGATGGCAAAAGAGGTTTCCATAGAAAATAAGGAAGTGATATGATGAATTTTGTTAGATTGGTATGGGCTAATGTTATTGCTCAACATAAAAATTATTTTTTTAATAAAAGTATATACTTATCTTTGTTTATATGGCCGGTTATAGGATTTATTAATATCTATTATTCTTACAAACCATTTAATAATACTGTATTACTTAGGAAAATAGGTCTTCAACATGATGGGGAAATATATTTGTATCTATTGATTGGATTTGTTGCCATGAGGTTTTTTTATACTCTTATACAATCTGCGTGGCAATCCAGTTATCTGCTCAGAATGTCAGGTACATTGGAATTGATATATATGTCTCCGTCTAATAGGATGGGAATGTTAATTGGTAATAGCATAGCTTCATTATTTGGAAGTGTGTGGATGTTTATTATTTTCTCGGTAGGTATGATTGCCTTTTACAGAGACTTTCTTAATGTAAATATATTATCTGCCATTTTTAGTATCATATTACTATGTATACTAGCAGTAATATGGGGAGTATTTCTGAATAGCTTATTTTTATTATCCAGAGATAGCGGGTTTCTATTCACAATATTCCAGGAACCCACAGAGATGTTTACTGGAGCTAAGTTGCCATTTATGCATATGCCCATGTGGGCAAAAGCTATTGGATATTTATTTCCATTGACATATGTAATTATAGTTTTAAGAAAATCACTTATGTATAATACTGGTATAAGTAACTTATTGCAAGAATATGTTATATGTATATTAATTGGAGCAATCTTGATGATAGTCTCTTATCTGATGATGAGGGCTGGAGAAAAGAATGCAATAAAAAATGGTACAGCTACGTTATTTTAAAAATATGAATGTAAAACCATGCTCCTTAGCTATATTGACATGGGTATATAAGAAAAGTATAATAAGTATGAATATTAATGGACTCTAAATAGTAGCAAAGGAGCAAATAGATGTATGATATAGTCATAGTAGGAGCTGGACCGGCTGGTGCAACTCTAGCTAGAATGTTAGATAATAGATATAAGATTTTATTAATTGATAAAAGAAACCTTAATGAAGATATAGAATATAAGAGAGAAAAATGCTGCGGAGGTTTAATTGCTCCCGATGCACAGAAAATGTTAGCGCATCTTGGATTAGGTATTCCAAAAGATGTATTGACTGGACCACAGATGTTTAGCGTAAAATCAGTTGATTTTGACAATGGAATGGAGAAACATTATCAAAGACATTATATCAATGTTGATAGGGAGAAGTTTGATAGATGGTTGGTATCTTTGATACCTTCTACAGTTGAAATTAAGTTCAACTGCTTATTCACTTCACATAAAAAACAAAAGGACTACATAGAAGTAAAATACAGGGAGGGCAATGAAGAATTTGTTGTTAAAACAAAAATATTAGTGGGAGCAGATGGAGCAACTTCAAATGTCAGAAAACAGGCATTTGCAGGTTGTACTATACCAAACACATACATATCCATACAAAAATGGTATAAAACAAATAATGAGATGCCTTATTATACTTCAATTTTTGATAGAGATATAACAGATTTCTATTCTTGGATTATACAAAAAGGAAGCTACATTCTAATAGGTTCAGCAATACTAGATAATAATGAAGCTAATGAAAAATTTGACTTACTTATAGAAAAACTTCGAAATTATGGTTTTGATATAGGTGAAGAATATAAAAAAACTGGAACTTTAATAATGAGAACAAGAAAACTTAGGCAGATTAATCTAATTAGAGATAATGTTGTATTAATAGGTGAGGCAGCAGGGTTTATAAGTCCTAGCTCAGCTGAAGGAATAAGTTATGCATTAAAAAGTGGTACTATGTTAGCACATAGTATCAATAATTATGATCTGAAATTCGCAAGGAATTATACTAAACAAATCAAAAAGATCAAATTAAACATTATCATAAAGAATTTAAAAGCTCTTATAATGTATAATAAGTTTTTACGTAAAGTAATTATGAAATCGAGAGTATTGAGTATGGATATAAAAGATCTTGACCAATAAAATAAATAAGTACTAGGTGAGGTGTGAATATGAAGGGGTTCAATAAAATTTTTATATTAATAGGGATGACATTATTAGCATTTAGTTATAGCAATATGACTATTAATGCTATTAATGTTGAAGAAAAGAATGATTATGGACAATATATTGAAATAGCTAAGAATCTGGAATTAATTTCTGATGCTGATGATATTCAATATGAAAAATTTATTACTAGAAAAATGTTTTGTTCGTTAATAGTAGATATCTATGAAAAGATATCTGATAGTACACTAGATGCTACAAGAAAGACAGCTTTTTCAGATATTCGGGAAGATTATGTTTATAAAGCAATCAATACTGGCATTATGCAAGGAAAGACTAAATCTCTTTTTAAGCCTTATAGTAAAATGACTTGGGAAGATGCAATCACTATTGCTACAGAGACCATGCAACTCTTGGGAGTAGAACAAGTCAAAAGCACTTTATCTACTGAATTAGTAACAGGATTTAATAAAAATATAGAGTTGAAAAATAATATAACCATAGAAGAAGCTATTGTATTACTAGTTAAGATGGCAACCATTGCACGGAACTCTGAAGATGATTATTTTTTGGATAAAGGGAATTATGTTGTGAATGGAGAATGGTGGCATTTTGATGAAGATAGAAAGTTTGTCAAGGATTCTACATATAATAATGTTTTTCAAGCTTATAAAGGCTATGTACTGAAGAAAGATGGCACATTATTCATAGATACAGCGCCATACGGTTCTCCACCATATTTTGATGATCAAGGAAATGAAATAATAAAAAAGGCAAATTGGAAACTTTTTGAACTTGAATGCATTACAAGTATATATCATTATTATTATGGCGATCTACTCATAACCTGTTTGGATGGGAGTGTTTGGCTAATAGATGAAGATTATAAATATACGTATAAAAGAATTGAATTCCCAGAAGGCATCAAGGATATAAAAGGTGATGAAGGAGTTTTGATGGCTCTTGGAAACTCAGGCAAAGTTTATTTTTTCGGTGAACTACCTTTACAACAAGAAAAAGTAGATAATATTATTAAAATATCCAGCAGAGATAATATTTATAGGGGCTTAGATGCAGATGGTAATGTATGGGAATGGAGTAGAGAATTCTTATCTGATGAGTATTCAATTAATGAACCAGTTATTAATAAGAAGATAAAAAGTAATGAATTGGATTATTATAATATTTGGGATTTAGATTTGACAAAACTAGAAGAGACTAATACTATTATTGAAGCAGATGATACTTATTATGATGGATGTTTGGTCTTGAACCAAAAAGGGGATATCCTATTTAATAATAATTCAGATCAAATTTATGAAGTGCTTCCCTTGTCAGTAAAACAATTCAAGATATATACTGTACTAGATAAGGATGGAAAAGTATGGTACATGAATACATTAGCAAGGGCAGGAGGGTATCGATGGATGGATCCTGTTCCTATACCGGGAATGATTAATGGAATGCTTATAGATGACAGAGTATGCTTACGAAGAGATGGAAGTATATGGAGCTGGGAGCGTGATGTCTTCATAGAACCAACATTTATTGAACATAAATTAGGATTTCTACCTATAGAACTTGACCCTGGAGAAGTTATTAAAGTTTTAAGATATAATGAGTATATTTTGATATTAGACAATAAAGGAATTTGTTGGTACATCTATACCTATGATAAGAAAAAAGAATTAGGATTGTCAAAACTTCAAGAAGCTAAACCATTATTTGAAAATATTAAAGATATAGGATATGGATTCCTTTTAAAAAATAACGACAGTGTTTATTGTTTTGATATCCACAGTAAAGATAAAGAAGATAACATACAACTTAATTTTGTAATGGATAACATAAAACAATTGGTTTCTGGATATTATATGTCGCTAGTACTTGATAATAATGGTGAAGTATTCGATATTGGTGAAATAGATTATTATTTAGAAAGCCCTGTAAATGACAGAGAATTACCAATGAAAATAGATAATATACCTCAAATGATGAAGTTATGGGATTTTGCTACGTTAAGATATCCTGTAGGTATAGGTATAGATACTAACGGTGATTTAATTGCATTCTTATTGTATAATGATCCGGAACAGACATTTAATAAAATAGCTATTAAAGAGTATTGCGATTTTGCTTTTACTTATAGCCATATTATAGTAATAAAGGATAACGAAAAATCTAAATCTTGGTTATATAGTCATGATCCAGTAACAGTAGAATGGGTTAATCCTGATGGAATAGTTGGTCCAGAAAGAGATTTTATAAAAATATACAGGGGTGAAAAATAAGATTATATGGATAATAATATAAAAGAGATAATAAGAAAGAGTTATAATAAAAATGCGAACCTAAGGAGTTCTATAATTCCTGATTGGAAGAGAAATGAGATAAATAAGTTCTTATCACAGATAAATGATGATAAGTTGAAATTACTTGACCTTGGTGCTGGTTCAGGGACCTTTGCAGAGTATTTCACTAAAAAAGGATTGGATGTTTATTGCATCGACATATCAAAAAGCATGATTAATATATGCCTGGCAAAAGATCTAAAAGGAGAAGTGATGGATTTTTATAACTTGGATTTTGAACCAGAACAGTTTGATCTTATTTGGTCTATGAATACCTTATTGCATGTACCAAAAAAAGACATTCACATTGTTTTAGATGAAGTTCAAAGAGTCCTTAAGAAAAATGGTATTTTCTATTTAGGATTGTATGGTGGAGTGTCAACGGAAGGTATATATGAAGAAGATATATATGAACCTAAAAGATTTTTTGCTTTTTACCTAAGAGATGAATTATTGGATATTGTGAAAAGCCATTTCAAGGTAGTTAAATGTGACGAAACAATTCTTGACGGAGACCGTAATTTTCTATCCATGATTTTAACAAGTAAAGAAAAATAAATAATCATTAATCTAGATTTTACAATAAGTTAGAAGAACATAAAGTGAGAAGGAGGAATAATAATTAATGTACTTAACATATTTTGATAGAGACAATGATATTAATATTTATTTTTTGTATTCTCCTTTTCATGAGTTATTAGGTAGCCTTCATGTTTTATCAAAACATGAGCATCATATGCCTAGACAAATTTGGGCAGAAGAAATGATTAAAAAATTGCCTACAGAGATAAAAGATAAAATATTGTTTTATGCTAATGTGACTAGTAATTTTTTAGGTGTCATCGGTTTTTTAGAGAATAAAAAATTATGGGATATTAGTATTTCTGAATGTATTGGTGAAATAGCTAATAATAGTGAAGTGGATTTCTTTTACACTATATTTAATGGTGAAATAGATAAGCAATCAATTATTAATGCTATTAACAGTAATTATTACAATAGCAGTATTCCCAATAAATATGTAGAATGTCTAAAAGGACATAAGGAGTATAAAAAACAATTTATAATATTTCTAAAAGAATATTATTATAATTATTTTGTGAATGAGTTAAGTTTTACTGAACCAATATTAATTAGGAAGCTAAAAAGAGAATTTGAAAGGTGTAAAGAAATATCAGTTTATGATTATATACATTCTCTTCACCCTAGAATAGAGGTAACAGATAATAAAATCAATTTCCATAAATACAAACTGTTTGAAGTAAATAAGGAAAATATAAACCAAGTAATATTCAAAGTGGACAGCTATATAATTCCTCATTTATTATTAGGGATGGATGAAAACCAGAAACTAATAAGTTTGATAATACCAACTTATATAACTTCATATGATGATGATAAATTACCAAAAGATACATTAAATATTTTTAAGGCCATAGCTGATGAAACCAGAATGAAAATTATTCGTAATCTATATAGGCAACCTATGTCTACTCAAAAGTTAGCAGATAGATTGAATTTAACTGAAGCTTGTATCTCCAAGCATTTAAAAATTTTATATAATACTGATATAGTAACTAAGATTAGAGATGGTAATTATATTAATTACCACCTTAATCAAAGAATTATTGATAGCCTGGTATTGTATATTTATGAATATATAAATCAGTAACTTATAGGTTTTTTACTCTTGATATATTCTATAGACTTAGATATTAATTCTTCTAGAATATCAATATCTATATCTTCCAGTTTATTAATATACAAACAGGATTTACCTAGTTTATGTTTTCCTAATTTGGACAGAAGTTGTTCATACATTGTAAATCCATCCATGATATATATGGTTAGATTTTGTTTTCTAGGTGAAAAGCCTGTCATCATCCAATCATGGGTTCCAGAAGTGTTTTTGTATTCCATTTTACCGAATCCAATAATACTAGGACCCCACATCTTGGGTTGTTCTTTTGTCAGGTTTTTCATGATTTGTAATAGTTTTATACTATCTTCTCTACGTTTATCGTTTTCAACTTGCAATAAGAATTCCATAGGATCAGTATCGTTCATTTTAGTTTTTAATTCTGCCATAATTCTCACCTCGCTAATAATATGCCCTATACTTTATTTTAATATAATTTTTTTGGATTTACCATAATTAAATTTATAATTATATGATATTGAAATATAATTTTATTTATGATACGATATATTTGAAATTATATTTCTTAACTATAAAATACTAATGCTGAATTAAGCTAAAGGAATGGTGACTTTGATAGATAAACTTCAAAAAATAATTAATAAAGACAAAAAAATAGCTATAGGGTTAATGTCAGGAACTTCACTTGACGGTGTAGATGCCGCTCTTGTAGTGATTGAAAAGTCTTCAATTGAAACAAAAGTAAAACTTCTAGAGTTTGCTACACTCAATTATAATCTAGAAGAGAGAAACAAAATTCTTGATCTATGTGCTAATGAAACCTCTACAGTTGAAGATATATGTAAGATGAATGTATATCTAGGTGAGAAGATGGCAGAAGCAGCTATGAAAGTTATTGAAAAAGCAAAAATTGATAAAACTGATGTGGATTTTATTAGTTCTCATGGACAAACAATATATCATAGTCCTGAATATTTTGCTACATTACAGATTGGAGAATTAGCTGTCATAGCAAATAGAACAGGGGTGATTACAGTAGGAGATTTTCGCCCAAGTGATATGGCTGTTGGCGGTCAAGGAGCACCATTAGTTCCTTTTGTTGATTATCTATTATTCAATAATAAAACCAAAGGGAGAGCATTAATTAATATAGGTGGCATCAGTAATGTATCTCTAATAAAAGCTGATGCAAAACCAGAAGAAGTGGTTGCTTTTGACATGGGACCAGGTAATATGCTAATAGATGCTGTTGTCTCTATAGGAACAAATAATAAAAATACATATGATGCCAATGGGGATTTTTCTTCTAAAGGAGAAGTCTGTAACAATTGGTTGGATGTTATTATAAATAATGATAGTTTTTTAACTAAATTACCACCTAAGAGTACAGGTAGAGAACAATATACATTTGAATTAGCACAGAATTTATATGATGAGGGTATCTCTAGAAATCTGGGATTTGAAGATATTGTTGCAACAATAACAGCTTATACTATTAGGTCAATAATAATGCATTTTAATAATTATATTGATGTCCATCACAATATTGATGAAGTAATCGTAAGTGGTGGAGGAGTCTATAATAATACTATTATGAAGGGTCTAAAAGATGGACTTAAACAAGAGGTATCAATAATGGATCAATGGGGATATTCGTCAGATGCAAAAGAGGCTATTGAGTTTGCAGTACTGGGAAATGAATTTTTACATGGCAATAATAATAATCTACCATCAGCTACAGGTGCGAATAGAGGAATTAGTATGGGTAAACTAGCGTTACCTTATTAAAGGAATACTTTATCTAAATTTAGAATATATAGTAATAGAATATTAATTTACTTATTATAGAAAAAGATTAATGGGGGTGGTCATGATTATTAGACCAAGGAATATAAGAACTGGAGATATGATTGGTGTTATTGCACCTGGCAGCCCTACTACATTAAATAACGTGAATATGGCAAAAAAACATTTAGAGGAACTTGGATTTAGAGTGAAGATGGGTGACAGCTGTTATAGTCAGAATGGATATTTAGCTGGTGAAGATAAATTAAGAGCAAAAGATATCAATAATATGTTTTTAGATGACAATGTAAAAGGAATCATATGTTTGAGAGGTGGCTATGGGACTACTAGAATACTGGACTTAATTAATTACCAATGGGTAAAAGATCATCCTAAAGTATTTGTGGGTTATAGTGATATTACAGCCCTTCATATAGCTTTCAATCAATTATGCAATATGGTTACCTATCATGGTCCTATGGCAGGAGTAGATATGCTGGATGGAATGGACGAATTCACTAAAAAAAGCTTTTTATCATGTATAGGTACTAAGAGTAATATCAATATTGGAAATCCTCCTGGGACTGCTATGAAATGTATGTGTTCCGGTACAGCAAAAGGTAAGCTGACAGGTGGTAATTTATCATTGATTGTGTCAACTCTAGGTACACCGTACGAAATTGATACAAAAGGTAAGATTCTATTTATTGAAGAAGTTGGAGAAAGACCTTATGTAATAGACCGTTCACTTACACAATTGAAAAATGCAGGAAAGTTAAGGGATGCAGAGGGTATTGTATTAGGTGATTTCAAAGATTGTATACCATTTGAAGATGAAGTGAGTCAAAGTCTGAAGGAAGTATTTTATGATATCATAAAACCTTTTAACAAACCTACTATCTATAATTTAAAAGCAGGACATTGTATTCCCATGGTAACACTGCCCTTGGGATCAGATACATACATGGATGCTGATAAGTGTCAACTGATTGTTGATAATAATTAATGGCAATATATAAAATCAAGAAATTGATTATGGGGGAATTAGTTGAAAATATTAGATATAAGAACTAATAAATTATCGATAGGTTTAAATAAACCATTTAAAACTGCTCTCAGGACTTTATATCAAATAGAAGCTATTGTTGTAGAGATTGTTACTGAACAGGCTAGAGGTTATGGTGCAGCATCACCCACTGCTGTAATAACAGGAGACACAAATAGTTCCATATTAGGTGCAATTGATTTTATTAGACCACTGATTATAGGAAAAGATATAAGTAATTTTGAAGATATATTAACAACACTTAATAAATGTATGGTTGGCAATACCAGTGCAAAAGCTGCTATAGACATAGCATTGTATGATTTGTATGGGAAATTATATAATGCACCGGTATACAGATTATTAGGTGGTTATAGAAATAAATTAAAAACGGATATTACTATCAGTTTGAATACACCTGATGAAATGGCAGCTGATAGTTTGAAGGCTGTCAATGAAGGGTTTGATAATCTGAAGGTAAAAGTTGGTAAGGATTCTGATTTAGACATTAGAAGGATGCAAGTCATCAGAAAAGCTGTAGGAGATAAAGTTAAGATTAAAGTTGATGCTAATCAAGGCTATGAGCCAAAGGAAGCAGTTTGCGTTATAAAAAGAATGGAACAAAAGGATATTAATATTTATCTTATGGAACAACCAGTTCATGGAAAAGATATAGATGGATTAAAGTTTGTCACCAACAACGTGAATATACCTATATTAGCAGATGAAAGTGTGTTTTCACCTGCAGACGCTATGAATATAATTAATAAAAGAGCAGCAGATATAATTAATATCAAGCTAATGAAAACAGGAGGAATCTATAATGCCCTAAAGATTGTATCATTAGCTGAAACAGCTGGAATGAAATGTATGATTGGTTCAATGATGGAAAGTAATATAGGAGTTACAGCTGCAGCTCATCTAGGAGCGGCTAAAAAAAATATAATAGAGGTAGATTTGGATGTACCCCTTTTATGTAGTGAAAGTCAATTAGTAGGGGGTATATCATATCATAAAAATAACATATTATTTAACCAAGAATCTGGTTTTGGCTTTGGTAAGGGGCTGTCTAGCTAAACCTAGTCTATCTTCTAAAATTTGTAGCCATATCCAAAAATGTATTATCCCACAGCCCCTTTAATTATTAAGTACAAGTTTTGTTGACTGCTCTCATGATATACATATCATGATTTTTTTTCTCTATAAAAGAATTTATCTTATATCCGCATTTAATATATGTTTCAACAGCTGGTCTATTGCTACAATTAACTTTTAGATAAGAATACTTGCAACCTAATTTATTGAATATGATTTTTTGTACAAGCTTCATTACTTTTATACCATAGCCTTGTTTCTTAGCAGAAGATTCACCAATAACATAACCACCCAATTCTACATTGTTTTCATCAATTACACGAAGTATTACAGCGCCAATAGGCATACAATAAATATTTTTTTCTTCAATGATATAAATTAATAGGTCACAATCTTTTTTATAATCTTTATACCATTTTCTTGGACTAATCCTTTTGGTAGAATTATTGGATATTGATTCTGCATCATTACTGTTTTTATACCATTTCTTTATTAAATTGTAATCTCTACGCTTTATCTCACGAAATTTGAATTCTTGATTTTCTAATACGGAATATTTTTTCATGAAATTCACCTGACCAAGTTGTTTTAGATATTTATATATAGGATTCCATTTTATAAAATAGTTATTACAATATATGTGATTTAAGTTTAATGGGTACATTGTCTAAGTAATGATTATATTTATGTAGTACATGCAAATTTAGTATTCAGGGGTCACATATAGCCTGTAAAAAACATATTTTATTATTAAAGTACTAAGTAAGTGATGATAATATATGAAAAACAAAATAGCAGTAATTGGTGGAGATTTAAGACAGATTTATCTAGCAAACATATTTTCTAATAATAATCAAGTTTTTATTTTGGGCAACGAGCATAAAGAGCTATCTAGTAATGTTAAGCAAGCAACATCTTTGGAAGAAGCGGTAAAAGATGCAAGTTTTATAATTTGTCCTATACCTTTTTCTAAGGATAATGAACATATCTTTGCTGCTAATTCAAAGCAAAAAATATTATACAAAGATCTATTCAATCTAATTACATCAGAGCAATATATTTTTTCAGGTCCTTATTCTGAAGAGGTATTAGAGTATGCAAAAGAAAATAATATTCACTTATTTGATATTGTAGCTGAAGATGAGTTTGCGATACTTAATTCAATACCAACAGCAGAAGGTGTACTTAGTATGATGATAGAGAATGTAGGAATTACTCTTGCGAATAATAAGTGTCTAGTTTTAGGTTATGGAAGATGTGGTATGGCAATAGGGGACCTGGCAAAGAAACTGAACATGGATGTATATGTAGCTTCTGCTAATAATGAAGAATTGATAATGGCTACAATCAATAAATTGAAAACAGCTAAGATACAGGATAATAAATTGTTAAGAGTAGATTATTTGACCAGAGATTTCTTGGATGATAGTAATTTCATTATTAATCTAGAGAAATTCAACTATGTAATCAACACAATTCCTGTAGCACTTATTGATATTGATTTATCAAAAAAACTTGATGATTATATTTTTATAGATATAGCAAATGTCTATGAAGGTAACACAAATAAATTTATAAATGCTCGTGGAATACCAGGAAAATATTCACCAAAAACAGCAGCTGAAATTATTAGTGGTGTTATCGAAAAAGAGATATATGGAAGGAACAATAAGTCAGGAAAGGAGTAGGTAATTTGAAAGAATTAGAAGGTAAGAAAATTGGTTTTGCTTTATGTGGTTCATTCTGTACATTGGCAAGAGTCTTTGATCCCATAAAACAATTGATAGATAATGGTGCTGAGATTTTTCCAATAATGTCTAGTAATGCTTATTCTATAGATACTAGATTTGGTAATGCAAAAGATTTCGTTAAGAGATTAGAGGATTTAACTGGACATAAGGTTCAAACAAAAATAGAAGAAACTGAGCCAATAGGACCTAAGAGGCTTTATGATATGTTAGTTGTTGCACCATGTACTGGTAATACATTAGGTAAACTGGCTAATGCCATTACCGATACAGGAGTATTGATGGCGATAAAAGCAACTCTAAGGAATTGTCAGCCTGTTGTTATTGCCATAGCTACCAATGATGGATTAGCTCTTAATTTCAAGAATTTTGGTACCCTCATGAATACAAGGAATGTTTATTTTGTTCCATTTGGTCAGGATAATCATGTGACTAAAAAAAATTCATTAGTAGCTAAGATGGATTTAATCTATGATACAGTTATTGAGGCATTTGAAGGAAGGCAGAAACAACCTGTACTTATACAGTATTAGTAGATAAAAACCTTTTCAAAATTGTGAGTATATGGTATATTTAGTTAAAGATAAAGAAGAAAAAATAATTTCAAGGATACTTTATTCTATCTAGGATTCCTTGAAATATTAATGTAGGGGTGTGTATATGAATATATTAATTCAAAAATTTGGCGGTACATCTATGGCAACAGAAGAAACAAGAAAGAATGTTGCTGATAAGATAATGGAAGCTAAAAAAATATACGATAATGTTGTAGTAGTAGTTTCGGCTATTGGTAGACTAGGTGCTCCATATGCTACGGATTCACTACTTCATTTAGTTAATTATAAAAATACGAAATTATCGTCAAAAGAAATAGATCTACTTATGTCAGTAGGTGAAATAATATCTTCACTTGTATTAACTAATACTTTACTTGAAAGTGGGATAGATGCTTGTGCATTGACTGGCGGGGGTGCTGGAATAATTACCGATGATAATTATAATAGTGCTGATGTAATTAACATTAATACAGAACCTCTGATGAAACTGTTAAATGAAGGCAAGGTTCCTGTTGTAGCTGGATTTCAAGGTGTTACTATAGGAAACGATGTAACAACTCTTGGAAGAGGTGGAAGTGATACAACAGCATCATTACTTGGTGAAGCATTGAATGCTAGTGAAGTAGAGATATATACAGATGTTGATGGCATAATGACCGCTGATCCTAGAATATGTAAGAGTGCTAAAATAATTGATGAAATAAGCTATAATGAAGTTTTTCAAATGGCTGGAAGTGGAGCAAAAGTTATACATCCACGAGCTGTCGAGGTAGCTAGAAGAGCAGGTATACCATTAATTATTAAAAATACTTTCAACAATTCAAAAGGAACAAGTATAAAAAGACATATTGGTGTTGAGAGAAAGAAAACCATTGAAGATAAATTGATAACCAGTATTGCTCACAAAACAAACATAACTCAGGTTTCTATAAAAGGAGATATTGATGATGAGAATTTCTTTACTGATCTTGCTAGAGAAAATGTAAGTATTGATATTATTAATATTTTCCCTGAAAGGAAAGTATTTACAATAGATGATGTCTGTAAGGATAAAGTTATCAGATTAATTGAAAAATATGAAGCACCTTATACTTTTATCGATGATTGTTGTAAGGTTACAATCATTGGGGAAAAGATAACTGGTGTTCCTGGAGTAATGGCTAAGATTATTCGTTGTCTAAGTAAATCATCCGTTGAAATATTACAGACAGCCGATTCCTTATCAACAATAGCATGTCTGATAAAAGAAAAAGATCTGGTAATAGCGGCAGAGGCTCTTCATAAAGAATTTATGCTTGGTTAATAAGTTGACTGTTTTTATTGATATATTGAACTTAATGATAGATATATTATACGTTAAGTTCAATATATAAATTCGTCCAAATAGAATGAATGAAATTTTAGATTTATTCGCATAATATATGTACAAATATAAAAATATTGAAGGGCGAAATATAATGGATAAAAATATAAAGACTAATGAACAAAATAGAAATGATGAAAAAGCTGATCCACAAGAAGTTAAAGAATATGGACAAGTTACAATTGACAAGGAAGATGATAGAATACATTGTCTAACTATTATTGGGCAAGTGGAGGGACATGTTTGTTTACCTCAGCAAAATAAAACTACTAAATATGAACATGTATTACCTCAACTGGCATCTATTGAAGAAAGTGACAGTATTGATGGTTTATTATTACTTCTTAATACAGTTGGAGGAGATGTAGAAGCTGGACTGGCTATAGCAGAGATGATAGCTTCACTTAGCAAGCCTACTGTTTCTATAGTACTTGGTGGAGGTCACTCTATTGGTGTACCACTTGCTGTATCAACCAAGTATTCTTTTATAGTACCAAGTTCAACAATGACAATACATCCTGTAAGAATGAGTGGAACAGTAATTGGAGTTCCTCAGACTTTTGAATATTTTGATAAGATGCAGGATAGAATAGTGGATTTCATTACTAGAAATTCCAAGATAAGTAGAGACAGATTAAAACAGCTTATGTTAGATACTGGGAAATTAGCTAAAGATGTTGGAACAATAATTGTGGGAGAAGAAGCTGTTGAAGAAGGGATTATTGATGAATTAGGTGGCATAGACAAAGCAATAAAAAAACTATATGATATGATTGAAGAGAATAAAAAAGAAGGTGAAGAGTCCTAATGTATTATTCTATAATACCTTATGAGGAGTTATTTCCCACTACTGAAGATGATTTCAAATATGAAGAAGTGACATATGAAGGGAATACGGTTCAAGTATATAAAAAAGATGACAAATATATTGTAAAAAGAGTCATATCTACTGATTTAAAAGTATATCTTAATAAAGAACTAAGTCCTGGAAGTGAATTAAAAATGTAGCTATGCTTTATTCTTGGGTTGAAATAATATGGTAAAAGGGTTAAAATATAACATGCATAGGTATGAGGGGGATTTTTATGTCATTTTTTGAGGCAATTCTTATGGGAATTGTTCAAGGGGTAACTGAGTTTTTACCTATCAGCAGCTCTGGTCATTTGGCTATATCAAGACATATATTAGGCTTACAGCTGGATAACATTCTATTTGAGGTTTTACTACATATTGGAACACTCGTAGCAATTATTGCAGTTTATTATAAAGATGTCATTGATTTAATAGTCAGCGGTTTAGGATTAATAGGTCGTCTATTCAAATACATAATTATAAGTATAGGGAATTTGATTTACAAGAATAATAAGAAGGCTCCACAGATTATTGATAATGATAAGAAGAAATTCGTGATGCTTATCATTGTTGCCAGTATTCCCACTGCAATTATCGGACTAATATTAGAAGAAAAAATCATTGAGTCTTTTGATATATTATTAGTTCCAGGAATCTGTTTGATTATTACTGGATTTTTACTATATTCAACTATAAAACTGAAATCAGGTACTAAGAAGGAAGGTAAGACTTCATATAAAGACGCTATAATAATAGGTACTTTTCAAGGATTCGCTGGACTTCCAGGTATATCACGCTCTGGTTCAACAATTGTTGCTTCGCTTCTTAGAGGGTTAAATAAAGAATTTGCTGTTAAATTTTCTTTTTTGATGTCCTTACCAGCAGTAATTGGAGCAATGATATTACAAATAAAAGATTTAGAGTGGGATACACTTTCTACTATTATAACAGCACCTTATGTGGTAGGAATGGCTGTATCTGCTTTTGTTGGATACATATGTATCAAATTTTTGATTAAGTTGATTAAACAGAATAAATTGCATTATTTCGCATATTATTGTTTTGCGATTGGCATAATCATAATAATTTCCCATTTTGTCTTATAGACAATAAGGGACTTGGTAATGATTTTAAGAGAATACGTAAGATTAGGGTACAAATAAACATAAAGAAGAGGGGGTAGTGATATGGCACCTAAGAAGAAAACATCTACTAAATCACCTAAGAAAAAGACATCTACTAAAAAAACGACAACAAAGAAAAAAGATGAAGAATTAATTTCCAATGATATAAAATACGAAATAATAGCTTTAACATTTTTTGCTTTTTCATTACTCATGTTTGTTAGTGTTTATTTTGATAAAGCAGGAGCATTAGGAAGAATCATAAATAATCTGTTCTTTGGATTATTTGGAGTAAGTGCGTATTTAATACCAATAATAATATTTTTGGCTTCATTTTTTAAAATATTTAATAAAGGAAATAAATTACTGAATAATCGAATATATCTAGGTTGTATTTTATTATTGACCATATCCATATTTGCACATGTTACACATATTAAAGGAGTGCAGATTTTAAAAGTAATCGGCTTAAAAGGGTTTTTACCAACCTTGGCTAATTATTACAAATTATCTACAACTAGAGTAGCAGGAGGATATTTAGGCGGATTGTTTGGTGATTTACTTATTTTATTTATTGGAAAGATAGGAACTTATATAGTACTTATTTTACTACTTATAATAATTATTATCCTATTAACTCAAAAATCTTTATTCAAATTTATCAAGAATATTGGTAAGAAAGTAAAAGACGGTAGTCAAAATGTAATTGAAAAATCACGAGAAGCTAGAGAAAATATGATTGAAGAATATTCTAAATATGATGAAGAAGATGAAAAAGAAGGTAATAATGAGAAGGTCAGTTTTCTCAGTAAGGTATCACTTAGCATTGACGATGAGCCAATAGAGAATTTTCTAGAAGAAGAAAAAGAAGTAGTACATAAACCTATTGAAGAAAAATATGTACCACAAAAAGAAGAAATTAAACAGGTTGAGGTAATTCAAGCTAAAGAACCTACTAAATCAATAGAATTAGCAGATAAGACTATTGAAGAAGAAATTCAAAAAGATCAACCAGAAAATGTAGAATATAAATTCCCATCCATTGACTTATTAAAGAAAAATCCTTTGGGTGGTAACAAAGGTTCCAAAAGTGCAATTCTCAAAAATGCTGATAAGCTAGAGAAGACTCTTGAGAGTTTTGGTGTTAGAGCTAAAGTGCTAAATGTTAGTTGTGGTCCTACAGTAACCAGATATGAATTACAACCTGAACAAGGTGTAAAAGTTAGTAAAATAGTATCTTTGGCAGATGATATTGCATTGAATCTTGCGGCATCAGGTATAAGGATTGAAGCACCTATCCCTGGTAAATCAGCAGTAGGTATTGAAGTACCTAATAAAGAAGTTAGTTCAGTATATTTACGAGAGGTTATAGATACAGAAGATTTCAAGCAATTTCCATCCAACGTTGCATTTGCCCTTGGTAAAGATATAGCAGGTAAAGTAATCGTTGCAGATATTGGACGTATGCCTCATATGTTGATTGCTGGTGCAACTGGTTCTGGTAAAAGTGTATGTATAAATACTCTAATTACAAGTATAATTTACAAATCAACTCCAGAGCAGGTTAAGTTAGTAATGATTGATCCAAAAGTAGTTGAACTTAGTGTTTATAATGGCATTCCACATCTATTAATACCTGTTGTGACAGATCCTAAAAAAGCAGCAGGTGCACTTAACTGGGCAGTGAGTGAAATGTCAGATAGATATAAATTATTTGCTGCATCGAATGTAAGAGATGTAAAAGGTTATAATAAACTTGTAGCCAAAACTGGCGAAGGTTCCTCATTACCACATATCATAATTATAGTTGATGAATTGGCTGACTTGATGATGGTTGCTCCAAATGATGTTGAAGATGCAATTTGTAGACTGGCGCAAATGGCAAGAGCCGCTGGTATACATCTGATCATTGCGACTCAAAGACCTTCTGTAGATGTAATTACAGGACTGATCAAAGCAAATATACCATCAAGAATAGCTTTTTCAGTATCTTCAGGTACTGATTCAAGAACTATCATTGATATGAATGGTGCAGAAAAACTCCTTGGTAAAGGTGATATGTTATTCTATCCTGTAGGAGTTCAAAAGCCTCTAAGGGTACAAGGAGCATTTATATCAGATAAAGAAGTTGAACATATTGTAGAATTCTTGAAAGAGAGCAGGAAAACCATTTATAATGATAAGATTATAAGTCAGATTTCATCTGACAAAGCTGTTCTTGGAAAACAAGACGATAAAGATGACTATTATAATGAAGCATTGGAATTAGTTATTGAAAAGCAGAAAGCTTCTGCTTCCATGATACAAAGACGATTCAGAGTTGGTTATAACAGAGCAGCTAGAATTGTTGATCAACTACATGAATCAGGTATAGTAGGTGGTGAGGAAGGAAGTAAGCCTAGAAAAGTTTTAATAACAAAAGAAGAATATGAAGAAATGAAAAATCAAGTATCAGCAACATCAGAAGACGAGTAGTAACTAAAAGTTATAAATATTTACTTTAATAATGACTAATTTTTATTAGAAGGAGAAATGGAAATGAAAACAGATATTCAAATAGCTAATGAAGCTAAAATGGAACCGATTAGTGTAATAGCTGGAAAATTAGGTATGACAGAAGATGACATTGAATTTTACGGTAAATATAAAGCTAAAGTAACTGATGAGTTATATAAAAAAGTAGAAAGTAATGAAGATGGAAAACTCATACTTGTAACAGCTATCAATCCAACTCCAGCTGGTGAAGGTAAAACAACTACAACAGTAGGTCTTGGTCAGGCTATGGGAGAATTGGGAAAGAATGCTATCATCGCACTTAGAGAACCTTCATTAGGTCCTTGTATGGGTATAAAAGGTGGTGCAGCTGGTGGTGGTTATGCACAAGTTGTACCTATGGAAGATATCAATTTACATTTTACTGGTGATATTCACGCTGTCAGTATTGCTCATAATTTATTGTCGGCGATGCTTGATAATCATTTGCAGCAAGGTAATACCTTGGGGATTGATCCAAGACAGATAGTATGGAAAAGAGTAGTTGATATGAATGATAGAGCTCTTAGAAGTATTGTTGTCGGTCTAGGTGGTAAAATGCAAGGAGTTCCAAGAGAAGATGGATTCATGATTACTGTTGCATCAGAAGTAATGGCTATATTATGTCTAGCTAGTGACTTAGAAGATCTTAAGAATAGATTAAGTAAAATCATAGTTGCCTATACATATAATGGTGACCCAGTGACTGCTGGTGATTTGAATGCACAAGGTGCTATGACTGCATTATTGAAAGATGCCATTAAACCTAATCTTGTTCAAACTCTAGAAAATACACCTGCTCTTATGCATGGTGGACCTTTTGCAAATATTGCTCATGGTTGCAATAGTATAAGAGCTACAAAATTGGCATTGAAGCTTGGTGATATTGTTATTACAGAAGCTGGATTTGGTGCTGATCTTGGAGCTGAAAAGTTTTTGGATATCAAATGTAGAAAGGGTAATCTTAAGCCAGATGCTATTGTTATTGTAGCAACTATAAGAGCGTTGAAGTATAATGGTGGAATAAGTAAACAAGAGCTTGGGACTGCTAATGTTTCGGCAGTAGAAAAAGGTTTTGTTAATCTAGAAAAACATATAGAGAATCTACAACAGTATAACGTACCTATTGTTGTTACCCTTAATTCATTTGTAACAGATTCCGATGAAGAAATTTCTCTAGTAAAAGAGAAATGCGAAGGTATGGGATGCGAATTTGCTATTTCAGAAGTTTGGGAAAAAGGTGGTAAAGGCGGTATAGAATTAGCTCAGAAAGTACTTGAGACACTAGAATCGAAACAAAGCAATTTCACACCTTTATATGATGAGAATGATAGTATAGAAGATAAAATCATGTGTGTAGCTACTAAGATATATGGAGCAAGCAATGTTAATTATACACCAAAAGCAAAGAAATCTATTAAGAAAATAATTGATATGGGACTTGATAAATTACCTGTTTGTATAGCTAAAACACAGTATTCATTTTCTGATAATGCTAAGTTATTAGGTAGACCAGAAGGTTTTGATATAACTGTTAGAGAAATTAACATATCAGCTGGAGCAGGTTTTATTGTAGCTATAACTGGAAATGTTATGACTATGCCAGGATTACCTAAAAAACCGGCAGCAGAAAATATTGATGTAGATGAGACTGGAAAGATAAGTGGATTATTCTAGACAAGGAGAAGAGGCTATGCCTCGTTTTCTATAGGACTTTCCCATAAGATAAATAAGGAGGAATCACTAATGAATGCTATCATAATTGATGGAAAGAAAACATCCAAAGATATTAAGGATGAGCTTATTATAAAAGTAGAAGAATTGAAGAATAAGGGTGTAGAGCCTACTCTTGCAGTTGTTTTGGTTGGTAAAGACCCTGCTTCACAAGTTTATGTGAAGCATAAGAAGAAAGCTTGTGAATACGTTGGAATGAGATCTCTGGCTTATGAATTAGATGAAAAAACTACTGAAGAAGCACTTCTTGAGTTAATTAATGAATTGAATGACAGAGATGACGTACACGGAATTCTAGTTCAGTTGCCATTACCAAAACATATTGATGAAGAGAAGATTCTGTTGGCTATAGATCCATCAAAAGATGTAGATGGTTTTCATCCATATAGTGTAGGAAACCTTAGTATAGGCAGAGATGGTTTTGTTTCATGTACACCAGCAGGTATTATAGAGCTGATTAAGAGGTATAATATAGAGATAGAAGGAAAAAATTGTGTAGTTATAGGAAGAAGTAATATTGTTGGTAAACCAGTATCCATGTTATTATTAAAAGAAAATGGTACTGTTACAATATGTCATTCTAGAACTAAAAACATTAAAGAGATATGTAAAAATGCTGATATATTAGTTGTTGCAATAGGTAGAGCCAACTTTGTTACAAAAGATTTTGTAAAAGAAGGTGCTACAGTTATTGATGTAGGAATGAATAGACTTGATAATGGTAAATTATGTGGAGATGTTAAATATGACGAATGTTCTGCAATAGCAGGCGCCATAACTCCTGTACCAGGTGGTGTTGGTCCTATGACAATAGCAATGCTTATGAGCAATTGCGTAAAATCAGCAAATAATATGTTAAAATAATAGTTATATTCTATGACAGAGATTAAATAACTTGAAGAAAAAGGAGTGTTCTTATTGAACATAAAAATTTCATTTATTTCACTTGGTTGTGATAAGAATCTTGTGGATAGTGAAGTCATGTTAGGATTATTAAGAGACAAGGGATATACATTAATAAATGATGAAACAGAAGCAGATGTTATAGTTGTAAATACATGTGGATTCATTCAAGATGCAAAAGAAGAGAGTATAGGCACAATCATAGAGATGGGGCAATATAAAGAAAATGGAAAATGTAAAGCTTTGATTGTAACAGGTTGCCTTGCTCAGAGATATCAAGATGAACTTATAAAAGAAATGCCTGAGATAGATGCTATTTTAGGAGTTTCTAATTACGACAAAGTGATTGAAGCAGTTGAATCAGTACTTGATAACAAGAAATATGTGGCTTTTGAAGATAACGACCATGTTCCTGAAGAATATATTAACAGAGTAATCAGTTCTACAGGATATTCTGCTTATCTTAAAATTGCTGAAGGCTGCGATAATCATTGTACTTACTGTATCATTCCTAAAATCAGAGGAAAGATAAAAAGCAGAACAATGGAAAGTCTTATAGAAGAGACTAAGTATTTAGCGCAAAATGGTGTGAAAGAGTTAATACTGGTTGCTCAAGATACAACGAAATATGGTATTGACATTTATGGAGAAAAAAAATTACCAGCTTTACTAAGAGAGTTATGTAGGGTGGATGGTATTGAATGGATTAGATTATTATACTGTTATCCAGAAGAAATAACAGACGAATTAATTGAAGTAATGAGAGATGAAGAAAAGGTTCTTAACTATTTAGATATGCCTATTCAACATGCCAATAATGATATATTAAGAAGAATGGCAAGAAAAGGCACAAAAGAAATGATTACAGACGCGATATCTAAACTTAGAAAAGCAATACCGGATATTTGCCTTAGAACTACACTTATTACAGGTTTCCCTGGAGAGACTAGAGAACAATTTGAAGATATGAAAGAATTTGTACAAGATGTTAGATTTGATAGATTAGGAGTTTTTTCATATTCGCCGGAAGAAGGTACACCTGCTGCTTTATTTGAAAATCAGATAGATGATGATATAAAAGAAGCTAGAAAAGATGAAATAATGGCACTGCAGCAAGGGATATCCAAGTCTATTAACGAAGAGTTGGTAGGTAAAACCTATTCTGTCATTATTGAAGGATATATGCCAGAGGATAGAGTATACTGTGGAAGGACTTATCGTGATGCTCCTGATGTAGATGGCATGATATTTGTAAGTTGTCCTTATGAATTAATGTCGGGAGATATAATTAATGTTAGAGTTAGTTCATCTAATGAATATGATTTAATAGGAGAGATTATCAATGAATATAGCGAATAAGTTAACTTTGTTTCGTGTTATATTAATTCCATTTTTTTTATTGTCACTATATATAATTGAAGCACCATATGGCAATATTATAGGTGTCATAATATTTATAATAGCAAGTTTAACAGATTTTCTTGATGGACATTTAGCTAGATCAAGAAATCTAGTAACAGATTTTGGAAAATTCATGGACCCACTGGCTGATAAATTATTAGTGGCATCAGCACTCATTTATCTAGTAGAAGTTAAAGAATTGGCTGCATGGATTGTTATAGTAATTATCGGTAGAGAATTCATAATCAGTGGAGTTCGCCTTGTTGCTGCCAATAAAGGTATTGTTATTGCAGCAGGATGGTGGGGAAAGATAAAAACCATGACTACAATGATTATGATTATAGTTATTCTATGTAATTTTAATTTTGAAGGCATAGTTGTTATTGAACAAATACTTATCTATGCATCTTTATTATTTACAGTAATATCTGCCCTTGATTATATAACAAAGAATATTAATATATTTAAGGAATAAATTTAATGCTTAAAGGAATTTTGAAAGGATGATACCATATGACTGCTGAAATAATAGCCATTGGAACAGAATTACTACTCGGAGATATTTTGAATACTAACGCAAGGTACTTATCAAGACAATTGGCAGATATGGGTATTTCTGTTTACTACCAATCAGTTGTAGGCGATAATGTTGATAGATTACAAGAAACAATAGAAAATGCTATGAATAGGACTAGCATCATTATCACAACTGGGGGGTTGGGGCCTACAACTGATGATTTATCTAAAGAAACTATTGCACAAGTGTTAGATTTACCTCTTATTGAACACGAGGAATCCAAAAAGAGGATAATTGATTTTTTCAAACAAAGAGATATACCTATGGCAGAAAATAATTTAAAACAGGCATATATACCAGAAGGGGCTATTGTTCTTGAAAATGATAATGGAACGGCTCCAGGATTTATTGTAAAAACAAAAAACAATATAATCATTGTATTACCTGGACCACCAAGTGAAATGGTACCCATGTTTGAAAATGGAGTCAAAAAAGAATTGAAAAAGTTAAATGAAGGTGTTATTTTCTCAAGGACTTTAAAATTATGTGGTATAGGAGAAAGTACGGTTGCAAACATATTGCAAGACCTTATAGATAACCAAACCAATCCTACCATTGCTCCTTATGCAAAAGATGGAGAGGTTCATCTTAGGATAACAGCCAAGACCAATGAAGAATCAGAAGCTATCAAATTAATTGATGCTATAGAACAAAAAGTGGCTGATCATATTGGAGAATATATATATACTACTGATGAAAAGACTCTTGAGGAAACAATTGTTCATATAATGAAGAATAAGAATCTGACTCTGTCTGTAGCGGAATCCTGTACTGGTGGACTGCTAAGCGGCAGAATCATTAATTGTTCTGGAGTTTCTGATGTATATAAGGAAGGATTTATTACTTACTCCAATGAAGCGAAAATGAAATATCTTGGGGTTAGAAAAGATACCCTTGAAGAATTTGGTGCAGTCAGTGAAGAAACAGCAAGGGAAATGGCAGAAGGATTAATTGATAAATGTAATACATCTGCCTCTATATCCATTACAGGCATTGCAGGACCCACTGGAGGCACAGAAGAAAAGCCTATAGGACTTGTTTACATAGGGGTATCATATAAAGGTGTCACTACAGTCAAAAAATGCAATTTTTACGGTAATAGACAGAAGATCAGAACGAGAGCTGTAGTAGAGAGCCTTATAATGTTATGGAACAAAATCAAATAGTGATATATCTAAATTAAGTCTATGATTAACATAGGCTTAATTTTAAAATATAGAAATCTTATGGATTATTGAAATATTTGTAAAAAATGTATTGACGTAATTAAAATAATATATTATAATTATAAACGAACATAAGTTCGGTTTTTTAATTTGAAAGGGGGAACCTAGTTAATAGGGACTATATGAAAGATGATAAAAAAAGAGCGTTAGAGGCAGCAATATCCAATATTGAGAAACAATATGGTAAAGGTTCCATAATGAAGTTAGGTGAATCCAGAGAGAATATGAACATTGAAACTATTCCTACAGGGTCACTTAGTTTAGATATAGCACTTGGTGCTGGAGGTATACCAAAAGGAAGAATCATTGAAGTTTATGGACCAGAATCAAGTGGTAAAACAACTGTTGCATTACATATGGTAGCAGAAGCACAAAAAAAAGGTGGAATAGCTGGTTTTGTGGATGCTGAGCATGCATTAGACCCAGAGTATGCAAAAAAGATAGGCGTAGATATAGATAATTTATATATATCACAGCCAGACAATGGAGAACAAGCTCTTGAGATAACAGAAACAATGGTACGTTCTGGTGCAATTGATATTGTTATAGTAGACTCTGTTGCCGCCCTTGTACCAAGAGCAGAAATTGAAGGAGAAATGGGAGATTCTCATGTAGGGCTTCAAGCAAGACTTATGTCTCAAGCACTAAGAAAACTGACAGCAGTAATAAACAGGTCAAAATGTGTTGTTATCTTCATTAATCAGTTGCGTGAAAAAGTTGGAGTAATGTTCGGTAATCCAGAAACTACTACTGGAGGTAGAGCGCTTAAGTTTTATTCATCAGTCAGACTTGATGTTAGAAGAATAGAAACACTGAAACAAAGTACTGATTTCATTGGAAATAGAGTTAGAGTAAAAGTAGTCAAAAATAAAATAGCGCCACCATTCAAAACAGCCGAATTTGATATAATGTTCGGAAAAGGTATATCAAAAGTAGGAGATATATTAGACCTGGCAACTCAAGAAAATATTGTTAATAAAAGCGGTGCTTGGTATTCTTATAATGAGACTAGATTAGGACAAGGTAGAGAAAATGCAAAACAATATTTAAGTGATAATATTGAATTATTGACGGAGATAGAGAATTTGGTAAGAAAGCATTTTGAGATCCCAGTAGATGGAGAAAAAGATGCGGATAAAAAAAATAACGAGCCTAAAAAAGAAAAAGAAACAACTGACACAAAAAAAGCTAAGAAGTAATTAGTTGTGTTTTATTAAATATATTTGATTGAATTATAATGATAGATGATAAGGGGCTTCTCATAATCCATTTTTACATCAATGTAGGTGTAAGGACAGTGACTATCTTACAACTTATTGATAGGCATGAAAATAGATTATAAGACAGCCTCTTTTTAAGGATAGATATATTATACTAATGTATCCTAAGAAAGGATATTTATGATTATTACAAATATTATTCAGAATAAAAGATTTAAAAATTATTATGATATATATATAGATGATGAATATTTGTTTTTTGTTACCTATAAGGAACTAAAGTTCTTGAAATTAAAAGAAAATGATTTGTTATCAGAAGAAATATTACACAAAATATATAGAGATTATGTATATCCTAGGGCTAAAAATAGGGCTTTTAGACTATTACAAAGAAGAGATATGCCTAAGAAAGAAATTATAAAAAAACTAAAAGATACAGGCTATAATCAATATATAATTAATAAAGTTGTTGAGTTTTTGGAAGAGTACAACTTTATTGATGATAGAAAATATACGGAAAAATACATAAATTATAACGAAACGAAGAAAAGTTTGAAACAAATCAATATAGAACTTATAAGAAAAGGCATATCAAAAGATATAGTTGAAGAATTTGCAGATTATACAGAAATTTGCGAAGAAGATATAGCATATAATTTGATTTATAAAAAATATAAAAATCTAGATACTATAGATAATAAAATCAAAAGAAGAATGATAAGTTATTTAATGAGAAAAGGTTATAATTATGGTTTAATTAGTAAAGTAATTAATCAATTTATACAAAATGAAAAGTTAACGAATACATAATAAATATGTAAAAAACGTTATGGAATATGTATATTATTTAAAAGAGTTTTCATTAAAACTTGACATAATATCTAAAACGTTATAAAATTTATATGTTATGGAAAATAACATCATGCACAATGAAAAATAAATAATGAGGAGGTGTTACCATTTGTTAGACGTTACTATAAATATAATATTACTAGTATTGTTAATACTTGTCGTTGCAGTTGTAGTTGGAGTAATAACTTTTAAGCTTGGTGTTTCTTATAGAAAGAAAGTGGCGGAATCACAATATGGATCAGCTGAACAAAAAGCTAGAAAAATTGTTGATGATGCTATAAAAGAAGCAGAATCTATTAAACGGGAAAGTCGTTTAGAGGTTAAAGAAGAAACTTATAAAATCAAAAGTGATCTAGATAAAGAAGTTAAAGAGCGAAGAAATGAATTACAACGCCTTGAGCGACGACTTCTTCAAAAAGAAGAATCTTTAGACAAAAAAGCTGAAAGCTTTGAAAGAAAAGAAAATCAGTTAACATCTAGAGAAGAACAATTAGCAAAAATAAAAGCAGAAGTATCTGAATTACAGAAAAAACATGTCAAAGAGTTAGAAAAAATTTCTGGCCTCACCTCCAATCAAGCAAAAGAATACCTTTTAAAATCTGTTGAAAATGAAGTCAAACATGAAACAGCAATTTTAATTAAAGAATTGGAAGTAAAAGCAAAAGAAGAGGTTAACAAAAAATCTAGAGAAATATTGGCGAATGTAATACAAAAATGCGCAGTTGACCATGTTGCCGAAACTACTGTATCAGTAGTACCTCTTCCAAGTGATGAAATGAAAGGAAGAATAATAGGTCGAGAAGGAAGAAACATCAGAACCTTGGAGACTTTAACAGGAATAGATCTTATTATTGATGATACGCCTGAAGCAGTTATACTTTCTGGATTTGATCCAATAAGAAGAGAAGTTGCAAGAATTGCACTTGAAAAATTAATTGTTGATGGAAGAATCCATCCTGCAAGAATTGAAGAAATGGTAGAAAAAGCAAGAAAAGAAGTTGAGAATATTATTCGTGAAGAAGGTGAAATGGCCACTTTCGACACAGGTGTTCATGGCTTACACCATGAATTAACGAGATTATTAGGTAAGATGAAGTTTAGAACAAGTTATGGACAGAGTGTTTTAAAACATTCAATCGAGGTATCTCATTTAAGTGGATTAATTGCCGGTGAAATCGGAGTAGATGTAAGAGTAGCTAAACGTGCTGGTTTATTACATGATATTGGTAAATCAGTTGACCATGAAATGGAAGGTTCACATGTTTCCATAGGTGCAGACTTATGTAGGAAATATAAAGAATCAGATGTGATTGTTAATGCTGTTGAAGCACATCACGGTGATGTAGAACCTACTAGTCTAGTTGCTGTCATTGTACAAGCAGCTGATGCTATATCTGCTGCAAGACCAGGTGCACGACGTGAAACATTAGAAACATATATTAAGAGACTTCAACGTCTTGAAGAGATTGCTGATGAATTTAAAGGTGTCGATAAATCTTTTGCTATTCAAGCAGGTAGAGAAATTAGAATAATGGTTGTTCCTGATCAAACAAGTGATGAAGAAATGGTATTACTTGCAAGAGAAATTTCTAAGAAAATAGAGGATGAATTGGAATACCCAGGACAAATTAAAGTTAATGTTATAAGAGAAACAAGAGCAGTTGAATATGCTAAATAATAAAAAGCGTGAGAAATCACGCTTTTTTGTGTTTTAGTTAACTATTTTGTAGAAATTTTGTATTTGATATTAATTGAAAAAAATAAAAATTAATATTGTCCATAAAAATTGATTGAAAAAAAGGAAAACAGAATTTCTTATTGAATTAATAACTATAACCAAAAAAAGGGGGTCTTTTAGAGTGGAAGTTTTAAAAGTTGCTGCAAAATCTAATCCCAATTCGGTAGCTGGTGCTCTTGCTAATACTATCCGTGAACAAGGCGGTGCTGAATTACAAGCAATCGGGGCAGGCGCATTAAATCAAGCAATAAAAGCAATAATAATTGCAAGAGGATATGTGGCTCCATCGGGTATCGATTTAGTTTGTATTCCAGCTTTCACTGATATTGATATTAACGGAGAAGAAAGAACGGCGATTAAATTAATCGTTCAATCAAAAAATTAGTTTAAAAAGTGTGCATGTCACACTTTTCTTTTTTATTTCTTTTTAAGGATATAATTAAAATAATTAATCCTGTCATATGATATTCTATTTATTCTATTAAGTTTATCATAAATTCCTTGATTTTATAAGTTTTTAATGGTTTAATAGATTCGAATGAAGTAAAGCCTTACAACTTTACCATAATAATACAATATTATTCTTTACTGCTTCATAGCGATAAATTTCCATTAATCATTAACATATTCCAAAACTTTGAATTTATTTTCAAAAATGATGTATATAAATTAATACTAACACAAAAAATAATTGCAACTATAATTATGAAATGAAGATATTTATGATTAATATTGCAAAAATAAATGTTAAATGTTAATTTATATAAAAGAAAACATTAAAAAACGAATAAATTTAAAACAGAACTTGCAAAATTACATAAAATATATTACAATATGTTTAATGCAAAATGTAATAATAATAAAAGGGTGGTGTTTGTACATGATATTATCAAGTAAAGGTCTAGATATAAAACCTTCATCAACATTAGAAATAACAGCAAAGGCCAAGCAAATGAAAGCTGATGGAATAGATGTAGTAGGATTTGGTGCAGGCGAACCAGATTTTGATACTCCAGATCATATAAAACAAGCTGCTATAGAGGCAATAAATGAAGGATTTACTAAATATACACCTGCTTCAGGTATACTTCCATTGAAAAAGGCTATATGCAATAAGTTAGAAGCAGACAACAATGTCTCATATAAACCAAGCCAAATTGTTGTAAGTAATGGAGCAAAGCATTCCTTAACTAACACATTTATGGCAATTTTAAATCCTGGTGATGAAGTTATTATACCAGCTCCATTCTGGTTGAGTTACGTTCAAATGGTTAAGATAGCTGATGGAGTACCAGTAGTAGTAAAGACAAGTAAAGAAAATAATTATAAAGCAACTATGGAAGATCTAAAAAATGCATTAACTGATAAAACAAAAGCTATTTTAATTAATAGTCCAAGTAATCCAACAGGTATGGTGTATTCAGAGGAAGAGCTTAAACAAGTTGCTGAATTTGCAGTGGAGAATGATTTATTCGTCATATCTGATGAAATCTATGAAAAACTTATTTATGGTGATGAAAAGCATATAAGCATAGCTTCATTCAATGAAGATATCTATAATAGAACAATAATTATAAATGGTGTTTCTAAGAGTTATGCTATGACTGGCTGGAGAATTGGTTATGCAGCTGCTCCAGAACAAATAGCCAAAATTATGTCTAATATTCAAAGCCATGCTTCATCTAATCCAAACTCAATTGCTCAGAAAGCTGCTTTAGCTGCAATTAGTGGTTCACAAGAATGTGTGGATAAAATGAAAACTCAATTTGATAAAAGAAGAGAATATATGTATGATAGAGTATCCAAAATGCCATATGTATCTGCAATCAAACCTCAAGGTGCATTTTATGTTTTTGTTGATTTGGACAGTGCACTAGGAAAGAAATACAAAGGTGAAGTTATTGAAAATGCCAATATCTTTGCGAAGCTGTTGTTGGATAATGAAAAGGTTGCTGCAGTACCATGTACTGATTTTGGATATGATACTCATTTTAGACTATCTTATGCTATAGCTATGGAAAATATAGAAAAGGGTCTAGATAGAATAGAAAATTTCCTTAATAATTTACAATAAAGATAAGATTCTATATAAAAAGGGCAGTTTCAATTTTGAAACCGCTCTTTTGTTTTGGCTGTTTTTTGTGATAAAACAAACTTTTTACTTGCCTAACTTATGTTTTTATTTTATGATATAATAGGTTATGGAAAATATTTAATAATACGTGCAAGATTCATTTTAAGAAGTAAAATATAGATTTAATTTATTTAGTGGATTAATTATATTAATAATATACTGAAAGGATGATATAGTTGTATAATGTTTATGAAACCCCATTAGGAGCTAGATATGCAAGTAAAGAAATGTTATATCTCTTTTCTCCAGACAAAAAATTCAAAACGTGGAGAAAACTATGGATAGCACTTGCAGAAGCTGAAAAAGAGTTAGGTATTGATATTAGCGATGAGCAAATAAATGAGTTAAAGAAGTTTAAGGATGATATTAATTATGATGTAGCAAAAGAAAGAGAAAAAATCGTTCGTCATGACGTTATGTCACATGTTTATGCTTATGGGTGCCAAGCACAGGCAGCTAAACCTATAATTCATTTAGGAGCCACTAGCTGTTATGTAGGAGATAATACAGATATAATAATTATGACAGAAGCACTAAAACTGATAAAAGATAAATTGGTCAACGTTATAGATAAATTAGCTAAATTTGCTATAGAATATAAAGATATGCCTACACTAGGATTTACTCATTATCAACCAGCTCAGTTAACTACTGTTGGTAAAAGAGCATGCTTATGGTTGGAAGATTTGCTAATGGATTATGAAGATGTAGAACATCAGTTAAATAAAGCTAAGCTTAGAGGGGTAAAAGGGACTACTGGTACTCAAGCAAGTTTCCTGAACCTTTTTGAAGGCAATCATGAAAAAGTTAAAGAATTAGACAAACTAGTTGCATCAAAATTAGGATATGATGATGCATTCCCTGTAACAGGACAAACTTATCCAAGAAAACTTGACTCACAAATGTTGAATGTATTAAGTACCATTGCACAGTCAGCATATAAATTCAGTAATGATATCAGATTATTACAGAATCTAAAGGAAATAGAAGAACCATTTGAAAAAAGTCAAATAGGTTCATCTGCTATGGCTTACAAAAGAAATCCTATGAGAAGCGAAAGAATATCATCTTTAGCTAGACATATCATATGTAATGCACTTAATCCAGCTATCACAGCTTCAACACAATGGTTTGAGAGAACTCTTGATGATAGTGCTAATAAAAGATTATCTGTTCCAGAAGCATTCTTGGCTACAGATGCAGTTTTAGAGATATTCATGAACGTAGTTGATGGTCTTGTAGTATATGATAAAGTAATTCATCAAAGAATCATGAGTGAGTTACCTTTTATGGCTACTGAAACTATTCTCATGGAAGGTGTAAAACGTGGTGGAGATAGACAAGAATTACATGAGAAGATAAGAGTATTATCTATGGAAGCTGGTAAACAGGTTAAGATGGAAGGTAAAAAAAATGACCTGATAGAGCGTATTTTAGCTGATGGAACATTTGGAATGAGTGAAGAGGAAATATTATCAATCTTACAACCAGAAAATTTCATTGGAAGAGCTCCAGAGCAAGTTGAAGATTTTATCGCTAACTATGTTAAAGCCATATTAGATCAAAACAAAGATATATTAGGAAAAACTGCTGAGTTAAGTGTTTAATAGACTTATTTAATAGACATATGAATGTACTAGTTCAATTATAAATAGCAGAATTAAATATTAATAGTATATGGAAAAGAGGATGGGTATGGGTAAAGTAGGATTTATTGGTACAGGAAATATGGGCTATGCTATGATGAAAGGAATTGTAGATAGTCTTAAGGATGTAGAATTATTATATACAGATGTTAATAAAAAAAGATTAGAAGAAATTAAGTCAGATATTGGATTTAATTATGTGAATAGTAATAGTGAGTGTGTGGAAAAATCAAAGTATGTTGTATTAGCTGTTAAACCACAGTATTATACACAAGTACTTGATGATATTAAAGAAGTTATTACTAATCAGCATATAATTATATCTATAGCACCCGGTATTAAGATTGATGATCTAAAAAATAAACTTGGTAATGAAACAAAAATCGTTAGAGCTATGCCTAATACACCAGCTTTGGTAGGACAAGGCATGAGTGCCGTAAGTTTTTCTGATGATGATTATGCTACTGATGAAAAAGACATGGTAACTAGTATTTTCAAGTCTTTTGGTGAGATGGTAGAACTGCCAGAACATCTAATGAATGCAGTGGTAGCAGTGTCAGGAAGTTCACCAGCATATGTATATATGTTTATTGAAGCTATGGCGGATGCAGGAGTTTTATTTGGATTACCTAGGGATACATCATACAAATTGGCGGCTGGGGCTGTTCTTGGTTCAGCTAAGATGGTTTTAGAAACAGGTAAACATCCTGGAGAATTAAAAGATGCTGTATGTTCACCAGGTGGAACAACTATAGAAGCCGTATCAGAACTTGAAAAAAATGGTTTTAGAAGTGCTGTAATCGAGGCTATGAAGTCATGCTATAATAAAACCATGTCATTTTAGATTAAGTAAAGATTGAGAGATGAAACAAATGGATAAAAAAATCAAACGATTAGATAGAAAAGAAGTATTTAACGGAAAAAGAGTAAGATTAGTAATAGATAAACTAAAAATGCCTAATGACAAAGAAGTGAATTGGGAACTTATTACTCATCCTGGTGCAGCAGCAGTAATACCTGTTGATAATGATGGTAATGTAATCATGGTCAGACAATATAGAAACGCTGCAGATGATTATGTACTTGAAATTCCAGCTGGTGGAGTAGAAGAAGGCGAAGATCCTAGTATATGTGCTAAGAGAGAGTTGGAAGAAGAAACAGGTTATAAGTCTGATAACATCGAGTATCTATTAAAGTTTTACTCAAGCATCGGTATAACAGATGAGATGATAAGTATCTATGTAGCCACAGATTTGCAAGAATCACAACAGAATCTTGATGATGATGAATACGTAACTATTGAAAAATATAAGCTTGATGAATTGGTTGATATGATTTATTCAGGTCAGATAACAGATGGTAAAACCATATCAGGATTGTTAGCTTACAAATGCAAGTTAAATGATATGAAATAATAATATTAGATAATTTTGAAAAGTCTTAGATTGTTGATATAATTGGAATTATATTATTCTAAGACTTTTTTACTATATTCATAGATTTTATTAAAATTTTATTTTCTAAGTACAAGCACTCATATAATTAATTTTTTGTTCATATATTAGTTTATATACAGAATGATTATTCAATAAAAAGTAAGAATGAAGATATCAATAAAGTTATATAAATTAAGGAGAGATTTGAGTGACTAATGTATTAGGAAGATATAGAAAGAAAATAAGCGTTTTTAAAATACAGTTCATACTATTTTTGATAGCTATTGCAGTAGGGTCATTGTTTGCCAATAATCTAAATGGTAATCGGATTGAAGAATACAAGTTGCTATCAGGCTATTTTATTACTAAATTTCCATCTAGTGATTATCTTAATATTGAATTATTCAAATTTATCATATGGAAAAGGATTAAGTTGATTCTTGGTATTTGGATACTTGGTTTTACTTTTTTTGAGATTATAATAAATTATATTATAGTCATATATTTTGGATTCAGCATCGGCTTTATATTTTCCATAGGACTTATGACTAACGGATTCAAAGGTTATTTGATGTACATAATACTTTTATTGCCTCAATACATATTTTATATTCCAGTTATGATATATCTCATAGTTAAAAGTACTAATTTCTGTTCTAATTTGTATAGTCATAGAAGTAGAACAAGAGGTTTTAATATAAATAAACAAATGTTTATAGAATATTTTTTTGTCCTTGTAATATGCATAATATTCACCATTGTAGGGGGTATCATGGAAACTTACGTAAACCCTCAATTAGTAAAATGGTACATTTCTGCCATAAATTTGTAAAAAATATTCGACTTTTGGAGTAAAATATATTATAATCAAATGTATATGAAGTACTGCAAAGGAAGAAAATAATGAGAGAAACAGTATCTAAGTTCTTAGACTATTTAAAAACTGAAAAGGGTTCATCCCAAAATACTATAGCATCCTATGAAAGGGATGTTAATAATTTGATTAACTACCTAGAATCCAATTCTTTGACCATTGGTAAAATAACTAATACTAATCTTAATTCTTATTTAATTAATTTAGAGAAGATGGGTAGAGCGCCATCAACAATATCTAGAAATGTTGCTTCAATCCATAGCTATTTTAGATATCTATATAAAAATGATATGATAAAACAAGATCCTTCTAGTAATTTGCTGTCTCCAAAGATAGAAAAAAAATTGCCGGAAGTATTAACTATGGAAGAAGTAGATATTTTATTAAGTCAGCCAAGTGATAATGACTGCAAAGGTATACGAGACAAGGCGATGTTGGAAGTTTTGTATGCAACGGGTATACGTGTATCTGAATTAATTAGTTTAAAAAAAGACGATATCAATATTAACTTAGGTTATATTAAATGCAATGATAAGAAAAAAGAACGTATTATTCCAATGGGACAAGTATCCAAAGATGCTCTTTCCAATTATTTGGATCATGCAAGAGAGATAATGATAAAAGATCCAGGTGAGGACATCTTATTCGTTAGCTGCTTAGGTCATAAAATGAGTAGACAGGGATTCTGGAAGATAGTTAAATCATATGCAAATAAAGCTGGTATATACAAAAAGATTACACCGCATATACTTAGGCATTCTTTTGCTACACATCTTGTTGAAAACGGAGCGGATCTTCGTTCAGTACAAGAAATGTTAGGTCACTCGGATATATCTACTACTCAGATATATGCTAAGATGTCTAATAATAGATTAAAAGAAGTGTATTCAAAAGCTCATCCTAGAGCTTAGATATATGATTGATATATGATTATAGATATTATACATGATATTACACATGGCTGCCAAAAGGCCAATGTCATTAAGTTAAGGAATACATTTAAGAATCCAAGATTGAAATATTAAATTTTCATTCACTGGATTCTTTTTTTCTTGTTAGCATCATTATTAGTGCATACTTAATAGACAGATTGCCATCTG